>Ga0308157_10000106_pt1 | contig 347207 bp, 328 predicted proteins | sample PhyBR1_FD_201035 | JGI IMG/M metagenome (GOLD analysis project Ga0308157, IMG submission 201035) | Phyllosphere microbial communities from UC Gill Tract Community Farm, Albany, California, United States - DLSLB.R1 | ecosystem: Host-associated > Plants > Phyllosphere > Unclassified | place...
TATAAGGTGCTGTTCCTCCCGCTGGAGTCAAGTTGATAGCTCCGTTGGAAGCTCCGTTACACGCTACGTTTGTTACTACCGTTGTTCCGCTTACTGCACTTGCTGGCTGCGTTACAGTTGCATTAACCGTACCTGTACATCCGTTAGCATCAGTAATGGTTACGGTATACGTTCCGGCCGCTAAACCTGTTCTGTCTTCTGTTGTGATTCCTCCACCCCAATTGAATGTGTAAGGTGCTGTTCCTCCTGCTGGTGTTAAGTTGATAGCTCCGTTGGAAGCTCCGTTACACGCTACGTTTGTTACTACTGTTGTTCCGCTTACTGCACTTGCTGGCTGCGTTACAGTTGCATTAACTGTACCTGTACATCCGTTAGCATCAGTAATGGTTACGGTATACGTTCCGGCGGCTAACCCTGTTCTGTCTTCTGTTGTGATTCCTCCACCCCAGTTGAATGTGTAAGGTGCTGTTCCTCCGGCTGGTGTTAAGTTGATAGCTCCGTTGGAAGCTCCGTTACACGCTACGTTGGTTACTACTGTTGTTCCGCTTACTGCACTGGCAGGCTGCGTTACAGTTGCATTAACTGTACCTGTACATCCGTTAGCATCAGTAATGGTTACGGTATACGTTCCGGCAGATAAACCTGTTCTGTCTTCTGTTGTGATTCCTCCACCCCAGTTGAATGTATAAGGTGCTGTTCCTCCCGCTGGAGTCAAATTAATGGCTCCGTTGGAAGCTCCGTTACAAGCTACGTTTGTTACTACTGTTGTTCCGCTTACTGCACTGGCAGGCTGCGTAATAGTGAATGTTCTTGTTAATGTACATCCATTTGCACTAGTAACAGTCACAGTATAGGTTCCAGCTGATAATCCTGTAGCCGTTGCAGCGGTACCTCCTGATGGTGACCATGAATACGTATAAGGTGCTGTTCCTCCTGAAACGTTAACAGTTGCTACCCCTGTAGATCCGCCATTACATGCGATATTCGTTTGAGAAGTAGTAGCACTTAGAGCCGTTGGCTGGGTAATAGTGAATGTTCTTGTTAACGTACATGCGTTAGCATCAGTAACAGTCACTGTATAAGTTCCGGCAGATAAGCCCGTAGCCGTTGCAGCGGTACCTCCTGATGGTGACCATGAATACGTATAAGGTGCTGTTCCTCCTGAAACGTTGATTGTTGCTACTCCTGTAGATCCGCCATTACATGCGATATTCGTTTGAGAAGTAGTAGCACTTAGAGCCGTTGGCTGGGTAATAGTGAATGTTCTTGTTAACGTACATGCGTTAGCATCAGTAACAGTCACTGTATAAGTTCCGGCAGACAAGCCCGTAGCCGTTGCAGCGGTACCTCCTGATGGAGACCATGAATACGTATAAGGCGCTGTTCCTCCTGAAACGTTGATTGTTGCTACTCCTGTAGATCCGCCATTACATGCGATATTCGTTTGAGAAGTAGTAGCACTTAGAGCCGTTGGCTGCGTTACGGTTGCGTTAACTGTAGCTGTACATCCGTTAGCATCAGTAATGGTTACGGTATACGTTCCGGCGGCTAAACCTGTTCTGTCTTCTGTTGTGATTCCTCCACCCCAGTTGAATGTGTAAGGTGCTGTTCCTCCGGCTGGAGTTAAGTTGATAGCTCCGTTGGAAGCTCCGTTACACGCTACGTTGGTTACTACTGTTGTTCCGCTTACTGCACTTGCTGGCTGCGTTACAGTTGCATTAACTGTACCTGTACATCCGTTAGCATCAGTAATGGTTACGGTATACGTTCCGGCGGCTAATCCTGTTCTGTCTTCTGTTGTGATTCCTCCACCCCAGTTGAATGTATAAGGTGCTGTTCCTCCCGCTGGAGTCAAGTTGATAGCTCCGTTGGAAGCTCCGTTACACGCTACGTTTGTTACTACCGTTGTTCCGCTTACTGCACTTGCTGGCTGCGTTACAGTTGCATTAACTGTACCTGTACATCCGTTAGCATCAGTAATGGTTACGGTATACGTTCCGGCCGCTAAACCTGTTCTGTCTTCTGTTGTGATTCCTCCACCCCAGTTGAATGTATAAGGTGCTGTTCCTCCCGCTGGAGTCAAATTAATGGCTCCGTTGGAAGCTCCGTTACAGGCTACGTTTGTTACTACTGTTGTTCCGCTTACTGCACTGGCAGGCTGCGTTACAGTTGCATTAACTGTACCTGTACATCCGTTAGCATCGGTGATGGTTACGGTATACGTTCCGGCCGCTAACCCTGTTCTGTCTTCTGTTGTGATTCCTCCACCCCAGTTGAATGTATAAGGTGCTGTTCCTCCCGCTGGAGTCAAATTAATGGCTCCGTTGGAAGCTCCGTTACACGCTACGTTTGTTACTACTGTTGTTCCGCTTACTGCACTTGCTGGCTCATTAATCGTAAACGTTCTTGTGGCCTGACATCCAAAATTATCCGTAACTGTTACAGTGTAGGTTCCGGCAGACAGACCTGTTGCCGTTGCAGCAGTGCCCCCGAAAGGTGCCCAAGAATAAGTATAAGGTGCTACGCCCCCCGATGGTACGACCGTAGCCTGGCCATTAGAACCACCATTACAAGAAACATCCGTTTTACTACCGGTTGTACTAATGCTTACAACCGTTAATGTAGCAGCATTAGAAGTAGCAGAACCTGCACCAATTGCCACTGCACGGTACTGATAACCGTTCATTGCTGAAGTAGCCCCTGTGATTGTTAAAGTATTGGTGGTAACTCCTGAATAAGGAGCGGTGTTAGTCAAAGCAATAAATCCACTGCCAGAATTCTGATACCACTGGTAAGAAGTAGCCCCCGAAGCAGTAACCGTGAAGGTAGTGGTACCTCCTGCACATATAGTTCTGTTTGCCGGACTTGCTGTAATTACCGGATTACTGGCCAGAAATGTACACCCTGAATACTGCGATCCTGCAGCAGTACTGAGTGTCCAGTTGGCATTATTCATGACCGCTGTTCTTATATTAGCAACTGTTGATGTTGGAACACCGGTACAGTTAAACTTTCCTGATCTAGCTACTGTGACACCAGATACCGGTCCTGTATAAAATGCATTGGTTCCTCCTGTAAGTCCAGGTGGCATTAATGAAGCGTTAGGACTTCCAACGGCATCACTATTCCATGCAGCTGTTGTAGAGCCTGCTGTATAAAAATAGTTGATACCGGCAATGCAGGTCACGTTGGCACCTGTAACACTACCATTCCCTCCCTGGAAAGCTATAATCTGATCTCCCACAGATGATAAAACCAATCCATTAGAAGATGTTCCGTCGGTAAGCGCTACAGTACCATTGGGTATGGATGTAGTTGTCGCAGGATTATACACAGAAGCTGACAACGCTGAAATATACACTTCAGTACCGGCCGGCAACGCAGTACCGCTGGTCCATGTAATTGCAGATTCTGTTGATCCGGCTGCTTGCCAGGCATTGCTTCCCTGATATCCCCGATCGGTAAAGCTTATTTGTGTTCCGCTTGAAATAGGGGCAAGCAAAACAAATGAAAATACATCTACCGAAGTAGAACTGGAATCGTAAGAGGTAAACGCGATCCCTCCGGGTGAGAGCGTCGTCTGCGCCTGGGCATATCCCAGCAACAACGCTCCCGTTGTGACGACTGTTTTCGCCAGCGTTTTGATTGTAGAATAAAAATTTTTCATTTTTAATTATATTTAAGTTATAAGTTTTGAAATTTCCCACCTGTTCTAAGCCCAAAAACGGATAGTTTATGCCCGCTCATGAAGCCTTCTTCGGTGTAGATTATATCTAATCTTAGATGTGAATTATGATTACATTTTACAATTAATCCGTTTTCCTTATTTAAAGAAACGATGGTCCCGGGAAGCCCTGTTTGAAGATCTGCATTATGAATGGGTGTAGCTTCCAATACCCTGATATTCCATCCGTTCCATTGGGTATAGGCTCCTTTATTCCAAGGGTTACATGCTCTGATTAATGCTTCAATGGTCTCGGCATCCTGCTTTTCCCACGAAATACAGACATCAGAAGCACTTGGTTTGGAATAATAGCGTGCCTTTTCTTCGCTCTGTTCCGTTCCCTGAAAATTTCTTTGCAAAAGATTTAGAAGTTCATTCAAAAGATTGGCTCCTAACCACGACAAATGAGTACATAATGCCCCATGTGTCATATCAGCATTAACAGGAATATTTTTTTTAAGAATAATAGCTCCTTTATCAATATATTTATCGATAATATGAACAGTAATTCCCGATTGCCCTGAACGACTTCTTATCGTTTCAAAAACAGGATCAGCCCCTCTCATTTCGGGTAGAAGCCCATAATGGAAGTTGTAGAATTTACCAGAATAAAGGGAGAGAATTTCAGAAGAAATTTTCCAGGGAAAAGTCATGGTAAAAACGGTATTGGCGCCGGAAATCTCCATCATATTTTTTATCTGACTGGTGCAGCTTTCGGATGTCATAATAAAAAGAGGTATTCCTGACTGCTTTGAAAGCATTGAGCAAAATTCGATGACTTCCGCATTCTTATCAGGCACTCCTAATGCACAAAGCCGGCCCGCAGCATGTAAAGCCTGCAAAGCCGGAAATGCCATCCGGTTGTTACATAAGACTGCTATTTTTAATAGATCTGTCATGATTCTAAACACGCATAAGCATTAAGCCATGTATTGGCTTCCACAGTCCTGATATATTCAATATTCTTTTCTAAGGCTGCTCGTTCCTGTTCTGTAACAGTAGCGGTATGAACTTCCTTTAAAAGACAGTTTCCTGTTTCTTCATCTTTTGAAACGGTAGCGTAATAAATTTCCGCCTCAGAAAATCCGTTTTCAGGATTCATATATACTTTTCCACGTGGTGAATGAATGGTCATTTCATTAAACTCTGTATTTTCAAGCCCTATCAACTGTGCAGCTTCCCAGCCTAATAAAGAGAAGAGATTGGCCTTACCATATTTAATTCCATCCATTATATTTACAAAAATTTCATTTTCAGGAATCTTCAAATTTCTGGACCAGGCTATTGCCGCACTCCAGTCATATCCGGGATATGGTATTTTTCCCAGCCAGGTTTCATCGGAGGTAAAGCCTGTACCATAGACTTTATAATGACCCGCCATTTCACTGCTTCCTGCAAAAAAATCTTCCGCCATATCACCACAAAAAGTGGCAAGTACTGCGGTATTCTGTTCTTTTTCAAGAAATTCCGTAAGTGGTTTTAATGTAAAATCCGAACGTTTTAGAGAAGTAATATGATTAAATACTATTGCTCCTCCCTTTTCTTCAGCGGCTGCGGCATATACGTAAGAAGGGCGGTATCCTGCATCATAAAAAGAGCAGCTGAATGCAAAATTCCTGAATCCGTCCGCAATAGCTTTATGAGTTATTACACGAGTACAAAGACTACCCTGAAGAGATATAAACCATGCATTTGAAAGTTTTTTGCTGAATTTAGGAAAATGATAACCACTATCAAGAACGATGAGAGTTTTTCCCGAAGATTCAAAAAGAGGATGTACAAATTCTGCTGAAAAAGGATTCATATATCCTATTATGATATCTGTACCGGCAAGCAAAAACTGTTCGCAATGATCATAAATTTCCTCGTTTTTTGCAGCAACCCCAATTCCTGCTGAAATGATTTCATGGTATCCTTCCAGTCCCATATTCTTAAGGGATTGTTTGAAACCGTCCATAATATCAAAAGAAATGGAGGGATAAATAACAGACCGCGGTAAAAGTAAAGCTATTTTCATATTCTTAATAAAGTCAGTCTGCGGCAAACTGTTTTGCCGCAGATTGAATTAATAAATGTTAATTAAGATCTTGACGGAAAAATCCCGTACATACAGATGATGTAATTCATTCCCAGATAAGGCTGACGAATACTCATCGGCTGCCCTGCACCTGAAACGCTTAACGCGAATGCATTAGGTATTGCTTTCATGGTGCTGTCTGGCTGCTGATTAGAATACAAACCTTGTAATGATGCAAGTGTACTGCCTGCAGGAGAACCTGTATTTCCTTCATCTGAAAATGTTTTTATTGAAACTGTTTCAGACCCTGCAGTGTGTGTATGCGTTGGCATGTGCTGTATATCGCAGGTTACCGTTTCAGTACCTGCCGCCATTCCTAATTGAAATACTTTGGTTCCTGCTCCGGTACCGGTTCCCACAGCTGTTCTTCCTGCAAAATTCGGGAGCATGAAGGTTGTTGTCCCGTTACCTCCGTACATTGTACCCAAAAGCGCAAAAAGTGCCTGGTTAGTACTAATCGATATTGTCTGCCCCTGACAAAACGCCCAATACTTGGGAGCAAAATTTCCGGCAAACATTCTTATTTCTGACATGGTTCCTTCCATAATAATCGTTTTTCTATTAATAGTTTAATGAATTAATCCTGTCTTGGCGGATAATATCCTTCAAGACAAATAATATAATTGGTTGCGAGCACAGGCTGTACAATACTAAATGGAATATTATTTCCTACAGCGGATATGGAACCCGTTGTGGTAGCCGGTGCGATAAAAGTATCTGGTGCCTGAGTGGAATATGCTGCAGCTGAACCTGCGAGTACGTTACCTGCCGGAGATCCGGTATTACCTTCATCTGAAAAACATGGAAATGCAATTGTTGCTGCTGCGGTATGGCTGTGCGCAGGCATTTGCGCGGTAGTCATGGTAACCGTTTCAGTTCCGCCTACCTCTCCTAAATCTATAGGAGTAAGACCAGCTCCCTGGCCTGTTCCTACAGCAACTCTTCCTCGAAGATCCGGAACGCCGAACGTATTGCGGCCATCGCCACCGAAAGTAGTTCCTAATATTGTGTATACTGCCTCAAATTGTGAGATACTATAAAGTGTTCCGTCGCAGAAAGCCCAGCCAAGCGGAGCAAAATTTCCACCAAATAAACGTACTTCTCCTATATAACCTTCCATAATGATATCTTTAATTGTTATTAATTTTATTTTAAATTCCAGTAATTATCCTCTTGGAGGAAAAGTCCCGTAAAGGCAAATAATATAATTCATTCCAAGTGAAGGCTGAACAATAGTGAGTGCGTTATTCCCTCCCGAAACACCTACCTGCAATGCCAGCGGAACTGCTTTTGTAGTAGAGTCGGTACCCTGATTGCTGTACATTGATGCCTTTGATGCAAGGATATTGTTTGCCGGAGTTCCTGAATCTCCTTCATCCGAATAAGCAGGAATTACAACATTCCCTGATAAATTGTGGGTATGGGCAGGTAAATTTGACATGGTAAGGGTTACAGAGTTTGTACCTGTCATTTCTCCCAAACTGTAATAAGATAAACCAGGTCCCTGCCCCGCTCCTACAGCCGACCTCCCGGCAAGGTTCGGAAGACCAAAAGTCGTTATACCATCTCCACCATAGGTATTTCCTAAAAGTGAAAATAAAGCCGTATTTGACCTGATGGCCAATAAGGCGCCATTACAATACTGCCATGATTTGGGAGCAAAGTTTGCGGCAAAAAGTCGGATTTCTCCAATTGTTCCGTCCATAATTATTGTTTTTAAAAATGAATATTTATTAAAATATAACCTACTCAGAATAATGATAAATGAATCCCAATCTGAATAAATTGATAAGTTGTTAGATGTTGGATTGAAGAAAAGCATCCATACAGGCAAATACAAAACCCAAGTTGAGAATGTACTTTGCACTTCTGTCAGTCACTAAACAGTGATATTAATTTGAAAAAAGAATAGTTTACAATGATTTTCATGATTATATTATTTAGTTTTTCTCTGCAATAGAACTGTTTCTACAGCAACCACATTTGATTACAAATTTAAATTTATTATTGACATAATTGCTATTTGTTAAGAAAAATTAGTTAATATTTTATTATTTCTAAATTTTCCTCACATTTAGAACAATCTAATTCCCCGATTATTTCATGATAAAATTAGACATTACAGCATTATCGGAATTAAGTATTTATACTGAATTTGAATAAAATTTTTGTAGCAATACTAACGATTATGGTTTTATTTTTTTGTTGAATTTTCTGAACTTACTAATTTTTAATTTTATAGATGATGAATTTAAGGCAATAGACTTTTTATAAATGAACGGCAATAAAAAACTGCTTTAAACTTACGTTTAAAGCAGTCTTAATTTTATAAGAATTATGCTTTTTACTTCCTCGAAGTCTGCATCCTGCACATCATCAGTTCCTGCATCGACACCAGGCTGCTTCCCTTCTGTATAACTTGTATTTTAATCATTATTTTACTTACCGCTATTTACTGCCAAAGTTGTTATCGGATAAACCAAAATTTTCTGCCCGTTATAACCTACCGCGTATACTTTTTGGCTATTTAATGGGAAATCAACATATGTATTTGCTAATGTTGTATCTCCTGTCCCAACGACAGAAACACTAATCAGCTGACTGTTTGCATCATAGGTTTCGAAAGCAACGGCATTTGGCCACTGAGCATTATCCACCAATAGAAATTGTCCCTCTGCGTTCGTTATGATTTGTGCACCAACCCCCGTAACTCCTGAAACAGGAAGAAGATTTTTAAACGCATTCACACTATGTGCAGAAATATAATTAATTACCGGAGAAACCGGTTTTGCATAACCTTTCATTACAACATAGCTTTTTACGTCATCAATCATAGCCTGGGTAATAACCAGCTGGTCATTGACATAGTCTCCAATTGTTGCATTAATCGGTTTCAAAAAACCTGTATTGGTAAAGAAATCTGTAAGGTCTTCCTGTACGGCATCGCAAGTATTTTTAACAAAATTCATTACCAATTGCCCTTGTGTAAGCTGAGACTCATTTGTATTTCTCACTTTTTCGGCAACAGTTGCAAACCAATGTGCATAATCTACACCACTTACCGGATTGGTAGTTTGAGTAGCTTCATCAGACATATCTGCATCAAAATCTAAAGTCGGAGCACCTTTAGAAGCACCTGCCAACTGATAATATAATTCCAATTGCCAGAACGGAACCAGACTTCTGAAGTTTGCATCAAGCGGATTCACATAATCTGTTCTAAATTGATCCATAATACTTTTTCCATTAATCTGAGTCTGAATAATGATTTCTCCGAATCTGTTACCTGCTACCCTTGGGAAAGAAGATTTATCAGCAACTTCTGATTCAAGCCTTGTAAACCTGTTTGTTCCTGTTGGTATATATAGGATGTAATATGACCATAATGAATATAAATTATTGGTGATTTCTGTAGTTCCAACCCATTTTAGCCCCGGTCTTACCTGATTGATATGGCCTAATTCGTGTGCAATGCCCCAAATATCCAGATTGGTTGCCGAAACAGAATTGGCAAATCCCCAGGTAAGATCCAAGTGAGCACCCAAATCACCGGCATACCATCCTCCTGAAGATTCGGTATAAGCAAACTGCCTGTTTTTTAAATTTTTATTAAATTTAAAGAAGCCCATCATTTCCCTTTCTGATTTTGTAATGGCGTCATATTTATCAATTAACGGCTGTGGATTCTGTAAATTCAAACTACCTACAGCAACCTTATCCATAAGTAGTTTTGAATAATAACCTTCCATATCTATCTTAGAGTAAACATCATTAGTAAGCATATCGGTCCATTCTGCGGAAGGTGTACCTTTTTTATAGATTCCGTTTACAATTCCGGCAGTAATATTCAGGGAAATCGGAGCCGCATTTGCATCATCAGTATAGTAAGAAATATAGCCTAATCCCGTATTGGTAATATTCAGAATGTTAATTCCGTTTTTCAATTCATAAGTTTTTTCGGGAGAAGAACCTTCTGTAGCAAAATCTCTCACTCTTAAATAAACCCTGTTTGTTGTTGTAATATCTTTAGCAAAAACAATCGCTGTTGTGCTGGCCTGAAATAAAATTCCAGTAGGATTTTCATAGTTATTATAATTGGCTAATTTGTATTGAGAATTGATGCTTTCAATTGTTTTATAGGGCGAAAAAGTCTGAACCCTGTATTTTTTATTATAGGTATTATCAAACAGACATTGAGCCAATCCCTTCATAAATGGAGAAGTAATTCCGTTGATCACTTGTTGCGTAACGGTAGGCTTTAAAGTACTGAAAACAGCGTCATTAAAAATATTAGAATATGCTGAGGGATTAAAACCATTAGGATTTGTCCGGAAAAATTCCATCTCTGCACAGCTTGCAAAATTGTTTTTACCATCAAGAATTTCAATCTTAACATTTTTAGGTTTAACATTAGAAGGAAACATTACTGTTTTTGTTGTGTTTGTCTGCCCGAAATTTTGTGTTGTAATAATAACATAGTTCGCATTTGAATTCGTGTTATAACTAATTTTCACATTTCCGAAATGTCCGTTGGGATTTCCATCCTGCCTCGGTGTATATCGCAGATAATTAACGAAGGTCTGTCCGCTGAATCTGTATATTAGTGTGATTGGGAAATTTGCTGCAGTTGCATTCCACGCACAATGATACATTGTACTTAGATTTCCGTCAAAAGATTTATCAATTTCCTGCCCCGGCTGAAAGCTTGAAGCCGAAGATCCTGTAATCTGAGGCAATACGGGGATATCCGCATTAGCAGCAAACTCACCGGTTGGAAGTGAACATTCTGTCTGTACCGGACTTATTTGCTCACTGGAGTAAAATTCCATTTCTGCACAGCTTGAAAAGTTACCATATGCCGAATAAACATCAACTTTAATTACTGCTGGTTTAATGATGGCAGTAGATAAATCAATTATTTTTTCTGTATTATCAGCAGCCCAGTTAATAACTCCTGTTGCATCGGTAAATACCGCTGGATTCATCTGTGTAGAATACGAAATCTTTACGCTTGTCCATATTCCATTCAATCCTGTAAGTCTTGGTTTATATATCAACCTGTTCACACTTTTGACACGATTTGAAAATATAAAACTTAACTGATCCGGCATTGCCGTTGTTAAACTGTATCCAGAATGATACAACGTATTCGTATTATTATCAACAGCTTTTCCGGCTTCACTTCCTGCTTGGGCCGGTTGTAGTGAAGTGACAAAAGCCACGGGCATCTTATATTGTGAGAAAACAGTCTGCACACATAAGATCAGTAAAAAAATAGCATAATTTTTTTTCATGGTGTTTAAATTAAAGTTAGAAATGAAGTGAACTAATTCTTAAAGTTACTTTTTTTAAATACATGAAATTTGATAAATTTTCGAAAACGTAAAAACGTTCCAAACTTTAACACAAAAAAATCCCCAGGCTTTTGCCTGAGGATTTATTTTTATGAAAATTTTAATGAAATGCAATTATTTCACTTCTTCAAAATCTGCATCCTGCACATCATCGGCCCCTGCATTGTTACCTCCAGGGTTTTGAGCACCTGCATCGGCACCAGGTTGTTGTCCTGCTGCGTACAATTCTTCTGAAGCTGCCATCCAAGCTGCATCCAGAGCTTCTGTTTTAGCTTTTACGTCATCTGCATTTTTAGCTTCGAAAGCAGTTTTCAGTTCTCCGTGAGCGGCTTCAATGGCTGCTTTCTTATCTGCAGATAATTTATCACCAAACTCTTTCAATTGCTTTTCTGTCTGGAAGATCAATCCGTCTGCTTTATTGAAGATTTCAACTTCTTCTTTTTTCTTGGCATCCGCAGAAGCATTTTCCTGAGCTTCTTTCTTCATTCTTTCGATTTCTTCGTCAGAAAGACCTGAAGATGCCTGAATTTTGATAGACTGCTCTTTACCTGTTCCTTTATCTTTAGCAGAAACACTTAAGATACCGTTAGCATCGATATCGAATGTTACTTCGATCTGAGGAACTCCTCTTGGTGCTGGTGGAATATCTGTAAGGTCGAATCTACCGATTTCTTTGTTATCGTTGAACATTGGTCTTTCTCCCTGTCCTACTCTGATGCTTACAGCCGGCTGGTTATCAGAAGCTGTAGAGAATACCTCAGATTTTTTAGTTGGAATCGTTGTGTTTGCTTCGATTAGTTTAGTGAAAACAGAACCCATTGTTTCGATACCCAGAGAAAGTGGTGTAACATCTAATAAAAGAACGTCTTTTACATCTCCTGTCAATACACCTCCCTGGATCGCTGCACCAATCGCTACAACCTCATCCGGGTTAACTCCTTTAGAAGGTTTTTTACCGAAGAATTTCTCAACTTCTTCCTGAATGATCGGGATTCTTGTAGAACCACCTACCAGGATTACTTCGTCGATATCTGAAGTTGATAAACCTGCATCTTTCAATGCTTTTGCAACCGGCTCCATAGATCTTCTGACAAGATCTGCAGACAACTGCTCGAATTTAGCTTTCGTTAAAGTCTTCACTAAGTGTTTAGGACCTGTAGCGGTAGCGGTAATATATGGAAGGTTGATTTCTGTTTGTGGAGAAGAAGACAACTCGATTTTTGCTTTTTCAGCTGCTTCTTTCAATCTTTGTAGTGCAATAGCATCTGATTTTAGATCAACACCTTCTTCAGATTTGAATTCATCTGCCATCCAGTTGATGATCACATCATCGAAATCATCACCTCCTAAGTGTGTATCTCCGTTGGTAGACAATACTTCGAATACACCGTCTCCCAAATCAAGGATAGAGATATCGAAAGTACCACCTCCTAAATCGTATACTGCGATTTTCTGGTCTTTGTGGTTTTTATCCAAACCGTATGCTAACGCTGCAGCTGTTGGCTCATTGATGATTCTTTCTACTTTAAGGCCAGCAATTTCACCCGCTTCTTTAGTGGCCTGTCTCTGAGCATCATTGAAGTATGCAGGAACAGTGATTACCGCTCTCGTTACTTCCTGACCAAGATAATCTTCAGCAGTTTTCTTCATTTTCTGAAGCGTCATTGCAGAAATTTCCTGTGGCGTATATTCTCTGTCGTCGATTTTTACTTTTACGGTATCGTTTGGTCCGGATACTACCTTATAAGGTACTCTGGAGATTTCAGAAGCATCATCTTTAAAGTGTGTTCCGATAAATCTTTTGATAGAGTAAACCGTTTTTGTAGGATTGGTCACCGCCTGTCTTTTTGCAGGATCCCCTACTTTTCTTTCACCATCTTCTGTAAATGCAACGATAGACGGCGTTGTTCTTTTACCTTCTGCGTTAGGAATAACAACAGGGTCTTTTCCCTCCATTACAGCAACACAAGAGTTGGTTGTTCCTAAGTCGATTCCGATTATTTTACTCATAATATTTTTATTTTTCTATTTTTAATTTTTATTTACATTCTGTATTTCTCAATATTTATACCATATGTTTTTTTGTGACAAATTGACATACAACATCGCAAGCAGCAATATAAAAGACGTCTGAGTGTATATTAATGTAACTATAATGCCTGATTTTGACTAAATCAATTGAGCCTTTCTGTTCAATATGTCACTTTTCAGTTTATAATGAATAAAATTCAAACATCTGTTTCCATTAAGAGGATTTTTGATAACTTTAATCACTGCAAAAATAATTTTCAGGAGTTTTGATGTTAAATGAATAAAGCTTAACGTAAAAAACCTTCAGTAAAAAAAGGTGAATTATTATTTTTGATAAAAATATAAATTAACGAATGTCATTACATTTTAATCCGAGAGATATTACCTGGCTTGCCTTTAATGAAAGAGTACTTCAGGAAGCAATGGACGAGAAGGTTCCTTTGCATTTGAGAATCCGTTTTTTAGGGATTTTTTCAAATAATTTAGATGAATTTTTCAGAGTACGTGTTGCGGGATTAAAACGTGCCATGGATTTTAAAGAGAAAGTAATTGCCGAATCTTTTTATCAGCCTCCTTCAAAAATTCTTCAGAAAATTAATGATATCGTAATCCGGCACCAGCAGAATTTTGATAAAACCTGGAAAAAAATCCAGGCAGAAATGGCGGACCATCATGTATTTATTAAGACATCAAAAAACCTAACCACAAAACAGAAAGAGTTCGTAAGGAATTATTTTGATGAAGTGGTTGAATCGAATGTAATTCCTATTCTTCTTCATGAAAATACGCCCATGCCTTATATGAGGGACAAAAGTCTCTATCTGGGTGTTGCCATGAGAAAAAAAGACTGGCAGTATTCCAGCAATTATGCCATTATAGAAATTCCGTCGCGTTTTGTAGGGAGATTCGTGCTGCTCCCGACCGAAGATCCTCAGGAAAAAGATGTTATGCTTCTCGAAGATGTAATTACCTTTAACCTGCCGCATATTTTCTCCTATTTCGGGTATGATGAATTTGCAGCTAACGCTTTTAAAGTAACCAAGGACGCAGAACTTGATCTTGATAACGATATCAGGACCAATTTTGCCGAAAAAATTGAAAAAGGATTAAAAAACAGGAGAAAAGGAAAGCCTACCCGTTTTGTTTTTGATAAAGATATGGATAAAGCACTTCTCGAAATGCTGATCCGAAAATTGAATTTAACGAAGAAAGACAGCATCATTCCGGGTGGAAAAATTCATAACTTTAAACATTTCATGGATTTTCCGGATGTTTTCGAAAAATATGAAAAGCCGGTTGAAAGAACTTCTTTTACCCATCCTGCTTTCGAAAATACAGAAAGGGTAACGGATGTTATTTTAAAGAATGATGTTCTTCTAACGTTTCCTTACCATAAATATAATCCGGTTATTGACCTTCTTCGGGAGGCTGCGATGGACCCTGATGTAAAATCTATCCAGATTACAGCGTATCGTCTGGCAAGCAGTTCAAAGATTATCAATGCATTGATCTACGCGGCACGGAACGGCAAAGAAGTGACGGTAATGCTTGAGCTTCAGGCGAGGTTCGACGAAGAGTCTAACCTGGAATGGAAAGAAATGCTGGAACCGGAGGGAATTACGGTATTGATTGGTATTCCTAATAAAAAAGTTCACGCCAAGCTGTGTATAATCAAGAAAAGATCCCACAACAAAACCATTCAGTATGGATTTGTAAGTACAGGAAACTTCAACGAAAAAACGGCAAGAATTTACGGAGATCATCTGCTGATGACTGCAGACCGCGGAATAATGGCTGACATCAATAAAGTTTTCAATGTGCTTAAAAAGCCGAAAGACGATTTTCTTCCTGTCCTTAAAACCTGCAAAAATCTTTTGGTGTGTCCACAGTTTATGCGGGAAAAAATTGTTCACCATATTGATAAGGAAATAGAGGAAGCCAAAGCAGGAAGGCATGCGGAAATGATCATTAAAGCCAATTCACTGAGTGACAGAGCCTTGATTGAGAAGCTGTATGAAGCAGCCAAAGCAGGAGTTCACATCCGGATGATTGTAAGAGGGATCTATTGTGCTGTTAACCAGAAAGAATTTAAAGAAAAAATAAAAGCAATCAGTATTGTGGATGAATATCTGGAGCATGCAAGGGTGATGTATTTTTACAACAAAGGTGCTGAAGATATCTATATTTCCTCAGCCGACTGGATGACCAGAAATCTGGATTACAGAATTGAGGCTGCAGCAAAAGTTACTGATAAAAACCTGAAAAAGGAACTGAAAGATATTCTTGACATCCAGTTGAAAGATAACGTAAAAGCCCGTATTTTAGACAAAAAACTGAGCAATGAGTATATTCATAATGGCAAGGAAGAATGCCGTTCTCAGATTGAAACCTATCGATATTTATACGCCAAAAAGAATAAAAAATGAAGATCGCAGCTATAGACATAGGAAGTAACGCGGCCAGACTGCTGATTAATGAAGTGAAAATCAACAACAAACAGCCGGAATTCATCAAACTTAACCTTCTAAGAATTCCCCTGAGGCTTGGAATGGATGTATTCACCCACGGAAAAATAGGTGATGAGCGTGAGAAAATGGTGATTGATTCTATGAAGATTTTCAGTGATCTGATGAAGATCTACAAGGTGGAACATTACAGAGCGTGTGCTACAAGTGCCATGCGTGACGCCACCAACGGACAAGAAATTATTGACGAGGTAAAAAAGACTTCGGGAATCAATATTGAGATTATCTCAGGAGATGAAGAGGCATCATTAGTTTTTGAAAATCACATTGCAGAAGGACTGGATAAAGAGTTTGCTTATCTATACATTGATGTGGGAGGAGGTTCTACAGAGCTTACTTTCTATGAAAACGGCAAAATGATCTACGAAAGATCTTTTAATATCGGAACCATCCGCTTACTGAACGACCTGGTAACTCCGGATAACTGGAAGGATATGAAGGAAGAGATCAGAAAGAACATCAACAGCAAAAAACCTATCGTTGCGATCGGTTCGGGAGGAAATATCAATAAAGTTTTTTCGATGAGTAAAACGAAAGATGGGAAACCCATGTCCTTGACTCACCTGAAAAAAGTTTTTAAAGAGTTTAATGATCTCACCGTGGATGAAAGAATGACAAAATACAATCTCCGTGAGGACAGAGCAGACGTTCTGGTTCATGCCCTGAAGATTTTCAACAACGTAATGTCATGGTCTGAGATCAACAGGATTTTCGTACCTAAAATATCTGTTGCAGACGGATTGATCCATAACATATACAATGCCTTACAGGATAAAAAGTAAGTTCATTGAAATGATAATAACCGATCTTAGGATCGGTTTTTTTGTGTCGATAAATGAAGGCGTTCCCGGATAATGGTAAGCTTATTAAACTTTATATTTATATTAGGTTTAAAAAGTAGTAACAGGTCTGCAAAACCCTAGCCCTGATTGAGCGGCCTGTTTGAGCTCTTTTTATTTTTAGGCTGCGGCGAAGCCGCCGCAGCCTAAAAATAAAAAAGCGAGTAGCGAAAGCAGGAAATAGCTCCAAAGACAGAGTAAAATACATTCATCATTATATTCCCGCTAATTTTAAAAGAAATTATAATTTTTTATATTCTATAAAGTAAAATAGAAGTTTGGAACGTCAGCAATAGTAACAATATTAAAAAATGAACTCAATTAAAGTAATTCTCACAGGAGCCACAGGAATGGTAGGGGAAGGTGTTCTTATGGAATGCCTGGAAAACTCTAATGTTTCAGAAGTTCTGAGTGTAAGCCGGAAACCCTGCGGAAAAAAGCACGCAAAACTGAGGGAGTATATCGTCCCGGATTTCCTTGCCATTCCTACTCATGATGAAAATCTGAAAGGTTATGACGCTGTATTTTTCTGTGCGGGCATCAGCAGTATCGGAATGAATGAAGAAGAATACACCAAAATAACTTTTGATACAACGATCCATTTTGCTAAAACCGTATTACTTCAGAATCAGGATTTGGTTTTCAACTATGTTTCCGGTGCTCATACCGATGGCACCGAGAGTGGAAAGATGATGTGGGCAAGGGTAAAGGGAAAAACCGAAAATACTTTAAGAAAGCTTGGATTCAGGGCTGTATATAATTTCCGTCCGGGATTTATGAAACCTGTTGAGGGCCAGAAAAATGTAAAATGGTTTTTTAAGCCTTTTATTTGGATTTTTCCTGCCATATTACCTACAAAATCATTAACTTTACGGGAAGTGGGCAGAGCAATGATCTATGCAGTACAAAAAGGATACCCCACCTCAACATTAGAAATTAAGGACATTAAAAATCTGGCGATATGAAAGAAATGTTAAAAAGAATTTTTCTGGTTGCTTTTATTTTATTGGTTCTGACTGCTATTTCGGGATTTTTTTATATGCAGAAACACCCTCTTGACGGGAGAAAAGCAACGGGAAAGAACCTGAATTTTTCGGGCAATGTGTCTAAGTAGAAAAAACTAATATTAATGAAATTCAAAGATCGTTTTTAGATACTTCTGATAACGATACATTTCTTACGGTTGATTTTTTTCTTTATTATTCCTTAAAATGACCCATTTATTAATCATTTATTAAAATTACCTTAAAATATTTAAAAGGTATAAATTCCATTTTTGCATAAATTTAATATCAGCAAAAATGACCAATCATTACTTTTTAAAAGGTTCTGTTATAGCCGCATTTTTCCTTCAGGGAGCGGTTTTCGGACAGACATCCCTTATTCACTACTGGAATTTTAACAACAATACATCAGCTGCTGCCATTACCACTCCTGCCCTGAGTTTAACCGGGGGATCAATGACAGCAGTGACAAGCGGAACAACGGAAATTGATTTTGCAGGAGGTACAGGGCAGAATTTCAGTGTAGAAAACCTGAATGCACGAAACGGAGATGCTGCAGGAACCCATTTAAGATATAATTTTCCTATTAACGGCAATTTGCAGTTCAACTTGCCAACGACAGGATATCAAAATGTTGTTGTGAAATTTACAACCAGAAGATCAGGCTCGGGCGCAGGGACACAAATCTGGTCTTATTCTACGGATGGAAGCACATTTCAGACGTATCAGACGGTTTCTCCGCAGGATGCAAATCCACAGTTGATTATGTTTGACTTTTCCGGAGTGGCGGGAGTTTCCAACAATCCCAATTTCAAGCTTAAAGTTGAATTCTCGGCCGCCGGCGGAGGAACGGTGGGAAACAACCGCTTCGACAATTTTACGGTGGATGCAACAGCAGTAAGCGGCGCAGATACTACCGCTCCAACGGTAAGCTATCTTCCTGTAAACAACACCAATAATGCCTCAACTGCTGTAAACCCTACCGTTTCATTTAATGAAAATGTAAGACTGGCAGACAATTCTGTGATTACCGATGTCAATGCGCAGAACCTTATTGATTTCAGATTGGGAAATGCTTCGGGTAGCCAGATTCCTTTTACAACAACCTTTGCCAATAACAAAATTACTGTAATACCAACTTCAGTTTTAGTTCCTAATCAGACGTATTATCTGGCGTTAAAGCCTAATATGGTGGAAGATACAAGCGATAATGCTGTAAGTACGCCAACCTCTTCCACTTTCACTACAGCAGAAACGTCCATTTCTTTGGATAAAAATTTTATTAAGGTCAATGAAAATTCCGGGACTTTAGCTTTTAAATTAAATATTGCCAATCCGGCAAATGCTACGGTAAATCTCATAGTGAAACAGGCTCCTTTCAGCACAGCAGACAGTAATGATTTTACATTAGCCAATCAGACCATTGCACTTACTCCTTTCACAACAAACTATACCGTAAATATCCCGATCATTGATGATACGGCAGAAGAACAGCAGGCAGAATATTTTGTGGTGAGCCTCGAAAGCCCGGTGGGAGCAACTATTTCCGGGGACAATAATGCAACGGTTTATATTGTTGATAACGACAAACAGGCTCCTGTCCCGTCTAATCAGATTTCATTAAACTATATCGGAAGTTTTGATCCTTCCGGAAACAACAACAGCTCTACGGAAATTGTCGTTCATGATCCTGCAACACAGAGATTATTTACCATCAGTTCGATTACGGATGTTTTTGATATTATTAATTTCAGCAATCCTACAGCACCAACGGTAATCAATACTATTAATATGGCTCCGTACGGAGGTATCACAAGCATTGCCGTAAAAAACGGAATTATTGCCGCTGCTTCTCCAAATACCAATCCGCAAGAGAACGGCTCTGTGGTGTTCTTTGACATCAACGGGAATTTCCTGAAACAGGTTACCGTAGGCGCTCTTCCGGATATGATAACTTTCTCACCGGACGGCACAAAAGTAATGACCGCCAATGAAGGAGAACCAAATGATGCTTACACGGTTGATCCGGAAGGAACGATCAGTATTATTGATATTTCGGGCGGAATTGCCAATCTCACCCAAAGTAACGTGACTACGCTTAATTTCAATGCGTTTGATTCACAGGTTGCCGCTTTAACAGCAACGGGGTTAAGAAAAGTAAGAAATAACAATACGCTTTCTCAGGATCTCGAGCCTGAATATATTACGATCAGCTCAGATAGTCAGAAAGCATGGGTGACGCTTCAGGAAAACAATGCGGTGGCAGAAGTAAATTTAGCAACAAAAACCATTGCCGGAATCTGGGGATTGGGTAAGAAGGATATGAGCATTCCCGGAAACGGCTTCGATGCATCGGATAACAATAATGAAATTTTAATCGCCAACTGGCCTGTAAAAGCGTATTATACTCCGGATGCTGTCCAGAATTATAAAGTGGGAACTACTCATTATATTGTGACGGCCAACGAAGGAGATGAAAAAGACCTTTCAGGGTTCAGTGAAAGAACAACAGTAGGGGCAAATAGCTATATTCCCGATCCTTCGGTATTTCCTCAATCGGATATTTTGAAAGCGTCTTATAATTTAGGTAGATTCAGGGTTTCCAATGCTACAGGAAATACGGATGGAGATACAGATTTTGAAGAGATTGCAGCTTTAGGAGCACGATCTTTTTCCATATTCAATGCAGATACCCGACAGATCGTTTACGACAGCGGAGACCAGTTTGAACGTTATATCGCAGCCAATCATCCTTTGATTTTCAATACTGACAACGAGTCAAATACAATAAAAAACAGAAGCCGCGCCAAAGGTCCTGAACCGGAAGGAGTTGCTTTGGGAAATATCAATGGGCAGACATATGCTTTTATTACTCTGGAAAGGACCGGTGGTGTCATGGTTTATAATATCACAGACCCGAATAATCCTACGTTTACCGATTATAAACATTCCCGGATGACTTCTGCTTACGGCGGCGACAACGGCCCCGAAGGAATTATCTATATCGCTCCCGAAAATACGACCACAGCTAAAGGGTATGTAATTGTTGCGAACGAAATAAGCGGAACCTTATCCATGTATGAAGTGGCCGGTGCTCCTACTCTGGCAACAGGTGAGGTAAAAACAGAAAAAGCAACCTTTAATGTATTCCCGAATCCTGTATCCAAAGGAAATACCTTTTATTTCAACAGAGCACAGGATTATGAGCTGTATGATATGTCCGGAAAATTAATTGCGAAAGAAAAAAATGCTCTAACCATAGATACTTCCAAACTTTCCATAGGAATTTATCTTGTGAAAACTTCAGAAGGACATGTAAAAAGAGTCATTGTAAAGTAGAATATGATTTAGTTAATTGAAACAATCCCCGTTTTAGGGGTTTGTTTGACTAATATTATTATTCTTCCAGCATTAAATCTACGATCCCGGCGAAATTCTTTCGCCGGGATCGTAGATTTAATGCATATCATCATAGATTCTTACGAGATCCACTACATTTTTCACCTGCAGCTTTTCAAAGATCTTTTTCTTGTAAGTACTGATGGTTGACATTTTTAGATTGAGAATATTTGAAATTTCTATATTTCCGTTTCCCTGAGCGAGAAGTTTGAAAATCTGAAATTCTCTTTTTGAGAGCCTTTCTACAGAATGGCTTCCTGCAGTATGGGTAACGAGCTTTTTCATCATATTGACGGTATAGAAGTAGCCTTCCTCAAACATGGAATGTACCGCCGTAATAATTTCAGCTTCAGAGGCTCCTTTGTTGAGGTATCCTGCAGCGCCCTCTTCAATGTATTGTATCCCTACATTGTCATCATAAGTAGAAAAAAATAAAATCTTAAGGTGCTTTTGCTTTTTCTTAAGATCTTTCACCATTGCCTTAAAAATACTGCCTGGTATATCAATATCAATAATCAGAAGGTCGTATGCCTTTTCGGATACCATATCCTTTGTTTCGGAATATGTTTCAGCGAAATCTATATTGCAATGATATTGAAGTTTTGAGTTGAGCACCAGAGCTGTACCTGTCCTTACCACATAGTGACCGTCAGCAATGAGTATATTTTTCATAGAGTTAGTTTTTTAAATAAAAGTCCCAGTAAGACAGGGAAACAGCTTCTCTTTATTGTTTATGTTTTCAATACAAGTTACAGACCAAATACTACACACATTCCTATCCATTAGCTTTCTATCAGGAGTTTTTATTTAAAATTTATTACACCAGTTTTCTGATTCCGGAAACTCAGGAATCTACAATTGAAAATAATTTTTATAAAATCTTTAAAAATTATTAAACATATAAATCAAATGAATAAAAAAGTATGTTACAAGCATTCATCCCCATATTAGTGCTGTAAATATTTTCTACAAAAATAATACATATAACATTCACGAGCATGTAGAAATATTACTATAAAATTTTCATAAATTCTCTAATAATTTCTTAAAAATCAATTATAAACAATTAAAATGAAAATTCAATAATGTGTGATAAATTATAAAAGAACGAAATCCCTGTCCAAATCCCTTCTTTGTAAAGATAAATCTGCTGTGTGCATTTTATAATTTAAATGGAAAATACAACAGTCATCATAAATAAAAAAACAGACCTTTCAAATCTAAAGGTCTGTCAAAAATATATATATTTAATTTTTCTTTATTCTACGCTTACTACTTTTTCTATCTCCGGCGCATGTTGTTTAATGGTATTTTCAACACCCAGTTTCAGGGTTGAAAAATTTAATGAACATCCGGAACAGTTGCCTAAAAGCTTTACATAAACCAGATTATCCTTCACATCAATAAGCTCGATATCGCCTCCATCTTTATTCAGGAACGGACGGATACTTTCCAGAGCTTCCAATACCCTTGTTACTGTATCTTCGTGTGTTATATTTGTTTCCATATTTTTTCAGTTCAATTGGGTTTCAATTTGTATTGAAATATTATTTCGCTTTTGGTGAGCAACCTGCCATTGTTGTGATCTTAACTGCTTCAGTTGGAGGCAGGTTTTTATTTCTTTCAACAAGGCTTTCCACCATTTTACGGGCAGTTTCCGTATAAACATCTGCAATAACGGAGTTTTCCTGCAATGCTGCCGGTCTTCCGACATCACCAGCTTCTCTGATACTCTGGATAAGAGGAATCTCTCCCAGTACAGGAATTCCCAGATCTTCTGCCAGATATTGAGCGCCCTGCTTACCAAATATATAATATTTATTTTCAGGCAATTCTTCCGGTGTAAAATACGCCATATTTTCGATTAATCCAAGAACAGGAATATTGATGCTTTCCATCTGGAACATGGCAATACCTTTTCTTACGTCTGCCAGCGCTACATGTTGTGGCGTACTTACGATCACGGCACCCGTTACAGGAACTTCCTGGATAATAGAAAGGTGGATATCGCCGGTTCCCGGAGGAAGATCGATCAGTAAAAAATCAAGCTCGCCCCACGCTGCGTCTCTGATCATCTGGTTTAATGCTTTTGAAGCCATTGGTCCTCTCCATACAACTGCCTGATTGGCTCCTGAAAAATATCCTATCGAAAGCATTTTTACTCCGTAGTTTTCAATCGGTTTCATCAGGTTTTTGCCATCAATTTCTACAGAGATCGGTTTTTGTCCTTCCGTATCAAACATGGTAGGAACAGACGGCCCATAAATATCTGCGTCCAGCAAACCAACTTTGAAGCCCATTTTTGCCAGTGTTACGGCGATATTTGCAGAAACGGTAGATTTTCCTACGCCTCCTTTTCCTGAAGCAATAGCAATAATATTCTGGATTCCTAGGATTTGTTTTCCTTTGATCTGACTCTGTTGAATCTCAGTCGGTTCCGGAGAAACGATTTTCAGCTTCAGATGAACTTCTTCTCCGAACTCACTTGCAAAAGCCTGCTTCATGGCTGCTTCAAGCTTTTTCTTTTCGTGCATGGCAGGTGAATGAGCGGTCATATCAATATAAACATCATTTCCCACGATCTGAAGATTGTTCACCAAATCATCAACTTCTATCTCTTTAAGGAAACTTTGTACCTTTTCTTTCGTCAACATAAACTAAATAAATTGTTTACAAATTTACGTATTTTTTAGCTATTTAGAATAAGTAAAGAGACTGATAGATATTTTCTTTTGCAGAAGCTAATTTTATAGTATTTTAGGGAAATTTTAATTTATAGATCATGAAAAGAATATTGATTGTTCTTTTGGGAATTTTATTTCATAATACATTTTCACAAAATTATTCGCAATATGTAAATCCTTTTATCGGAACCGGCGGCCATGGCCACACGTTTCCCGGTGCCATTGTTCCGTTCGGGATGGTACAGCTTTCTCCTGATACAAGAATCGATGGGAGCTGGGACGGCTGCAGCGGCTATCATTATTCGGATTCGGTGATTTACGGATTTTCCCATACGCATCTGAACGGAACCGGAGTTTCTGATTACGGCGATATCATGCTGATGCCGACGATGGGAAACCCCGACCTTACCCCAAAAGGATATTCTTCAAAATTTTCGCATAAGAACGAAAAATCTTCGGCAGGATTTTATTCGGTTAAATTAGATAAGCACAATATTGATGTACGTTTAACAACAACCAAAAGAGTCGGGTATCATGAATATACATTTAACCAGGCAGGAAATGCCAATATTATCTTAGATTTAAATCACAGGGATAAATTATTGGAAGGTGAGGTAAAAATTATTGATAATAAAACGATCGAAGTTTTCCGCAGGAGCGAAGCATGGGCAACCAATCAATATATCTATGCCAGAATTGAGTTTTCAAAACCAATGCTTGAATCAGATGTGCGTCAAGCTCACCAAGCCACACCAAGAGGGATGATACAGGAAAATAATTTTTATTACGGAAATGAGATACAGATTGCTTTTTCAAATAAAGTTAAAAAAGGAGAGAAAATTCTCGTAAAAGTATCAATTTCCACTACCGGTTATGAAGGCGCTGCAAAAAATATGCTTGCAGAAGGCAAATCAAATGATTTTGAAACGGTAAAAAAGCAGGCTGTTGCCGACTGGGATAAAGAATTATCTAAAATCGAGGTTAAATCTTCCGACAAAGATAAGCTTGCTGTTTTTTACACAGCGATGTATCACGTCTTCACCCAGCCTAATATCAATATGGATGTGGACGGAAAATACAGAGGCCGTGACAACAAATTCTATATGGCCAACGGTTTTGATTATTATTCGGTATTTTCACTCTGGGACACCTTCAGAGCAGCACATCCATTGATGACATTAATTGACAGAAAAAGGACGGCAGATTTCATCAATACTTTTATCAAACAGTATGAACAGGGCGGCAAACTTCCGGTTTGGGAACTGGCTTCTAACGAAACAGAGTGTATGATCGGATATCATGCCGTTTCAGTAATTGCAGATGCCATGGCAAAGGGAATTACAGGATTTGATTACGAAAAAGCATTCGAGGCTTCCAAACATTCTGCAATGCTGGATATTTTTGGACTGAATGCCTACAAACAGAATAATTTCATCAGCATTGATGATGAGCATGAAAGTGTTTCCAAAACCGTGGAATACGCTTACGATGACTGGTGCATCGCTCAAATGGCTAAAATTTTAGGTAAAAAAGAAGATTACCAGTATTTTATGAAACGTTCCCAAAACTGGAAAAACCTCTACAATCCTAAAAACGGATTTATGCAGCCGAGAAAAAACGGAAACTGGTATGAACCTTTTGAGCCTCGGGAAGTGAATAATAATTATACAGAAGGAAATTCATGGCATTATTCTTATTCTGTTCAGCAGGATATTCCGGGATTAATTGCAGCTCATGGTGGAAAGGAAAAGTTTGAACAGTTTATTGATGCTATTTTTTCTGCACCGGATAAAACCACGGGTAGAGAACAGGTAGACATCACCGGACTGATCGGGCAATATGCCCAGGGAAATGAGCCAAGTCACCATATTGCTTATCTTTACAATTATGTTGACAAGCCGGAAAAAACAGATGCGAAGATTAAATTCATCCTCGATAACTATTATAAAAATACTCCTGACGGACTGATCGGAAATGAAGATTGCGGACAGATGAGCGCGTGGTATATTCTGAGTGCTATGGGAATTTATTCTGTTACCCCGGGATTACCGGAATGGCAGACAACAAAACCTTATTTTGATGAGGTTAAAATTCATCTTGAAGACGGAACTACGAGAACCATTACTAAAAATACAGGAAAAGAAGAACTTAAGAAGCTCGGTTTTGAAAATGTGAAATCTTATAAAGATTTTAAATATGATGAATTAACGGCTTCACCCGTGATTGCAGCAGCAAGAATTTTTGATCTTAATACCAAAGTTGAAATCACCGCTCTTAATCCTAATGATAAAATTTACTATATGACAATGGATGAAGGAGATGCGAATGTGAGAAAAATGTTCATGCCTTACAAAGGTCCGTTCACCATTACCAAAACAACACAGGTGGCAGCTTACGCAGAAAGAAACGGAGAAAAAAGTTCCATTGTAAGAGCTGATTTCAACAGAAGACCGAATAATTGGGACATTACCGTAGTTTCTACTCCTACTCCGCAATATACGGCAAGCGGAAAATTATCCTTAATTGACGGAATCAATGGTGACACAAACTGGAGAAAAGGCGAATGGCTGGGCTACCAGGGACAGACTTTTGAAGCTATTATCGATATGAAATCTCCGCAGCAGTTCACCAAACTATCTTCTACCTACCTGCAGGACAGCAGGGCATGGATTTTAATGCCCAAAAAAGTGGAATATTATGTTTCAAACAATGGTAAAGATTATATTCTGCTAAAAACGGTAGACAATACACTTGATCCGAAAGACGAAACTGTTCAGATAAAAGATTTCTCAACCGAAGTGTTACCTACACAGGCTCGATTTATCAAAGTAAAAGCTTATCATTTCGGCAAACTTCCGGAATGGCACCAGGGAGCGGGCGGCGATGCTTATATTTTTGTAGATGAAATTTCCGTGAAATAATACTGATCATGAAAAAACTGTTATTTTTCTTCTTTTTAGTTTTAAACGTTGTAACGTTGTACGCCTGCAAATGTAAAACAGATCCGTTAGCAGAAAACTATCTGGCTGCAGATGTTGCGGGAATTATCAGAATTATAAAGGTCTACGGCGAAAATGCGGAACAGAGAACTTATAAGGCAGATATAAAATTTGAAAAGATTTATAAAGGTAAGAAATTCCAAACACTTACTGTAAGGGGTCTTATCGGAAATCCGTATTCAGGAGCATGCGAAACAGATGTACAGCCTGGTGAAACATATCTTATTTTATTGAATAAATACAATGGTGCATATTCTATTTCGTCCTGTTCTCCGAAATACAGGTTTAATATGGAGAAGGAAAAAGCAACATCTGAAGTTTTGGAAAAAGCATTCGCCTATATTGATAAAAATAAATTTGCTTTCACAGGACTGCAATTTGCGACGTGCTTTGATGAATTACAAAAAGGTGACAAATCTGATCTTTCAGCAATAAAAAACTTTATGCCGAAGAATCCGTTTGCAATTTATAAGGTAAAAGTTAATGATCATTCTAAAATTGAGAAACTGACTCCGTTCACACCTTTCGGAGATAAAGATCAGGAAATTGAAAATATTCTTAAAAGAAATATGATTATCGACACCCCTATGTTCTTCAATCATAAACCCGGAGAAGAATTTTTGATATTACTTTTATACCTTCCGAATAATATCAATACAAAATATGGAGAAATAATCAATTTTGAATGGTAAAAAACTAAACCTCTTCTTTTGAAAGAGGTTTTTATTTTAATTCATGTTTTCCGACCACTTCAGCTGTTTCGGCAATTGTCTGTCTGAAAATTCGATATGAATTACCCTTCTTTTCTTTCCATTTGTAGTACGGTTTGATCCGTGAAGAAGTAAAGGCTTCATAATCATTATTCCGCCTTTTTCTACGTTGCAGATGGTTTCTGTTTCTACGGACCAGTCGATGGTTTCAGGTCTGTAAATTCCTTTTGAATGTGAGTTTGGAATTACTTTCAATGCACCATTGTTTTCATCGGTATCATCCAGGTGAATCCTAATAGTAAAAATATTTTCCAGAATGTCAAGCGGCGGCTGAACAGCAAACTGATTCTGTTTGGTCGTCCACGGACCAAAGCCCGGAAGTTCCGCTTTTTTATCCACGGAAATCGTGAGATCCTGATGGTAAGCAACATACCAGTTGGATTTTTCAGGTTTATCAAAATAAATGCTTTTTACCACAAAATATTTTTCACCGAAAACTTCTGCAATGATCTTCTTTATATTATCATTAAAAATCAGATCTCGTGCTTCAGGAATCTCCTTCAAAAACTGCCTTATGGCGAAAAGGTCTTCCGACTTCCTGAAGGTTTCTTTAGAAGTATCTATGTTTTCAATGACTTGCCCGATCTTTTCAATTTCTTCTTCTGAAAAAATATTGTTGATTACCGCAAAACCACTTTCCTGTATTGAGTTTTTATGATGTTCTAAATTCATTTTCTGAGAATAATTCTTAAACGCAAAGATCGAAAAGATTTTCCTTTAATGAGGATATTTTCATTCGTAAAGGTGTTAATTTTCATCCCATCTTTATGAACTGTGTCTCCCGCGGATGACACAGATTTCCCAGATATATAATTTTTTCTTTAAGTTATTACCGGTGTATGGCGGTACGTTGTCATCCTGAAAGGATCTCAGCAACAATATAGATATTTCAGGGATGACAAATTAGCCCCGATCGAACGGCATGTCTGAGCTCTTTCCATTAGTTTCTGCGGCGGCGGAGCCGCCGCAGAAACTAATGGAAAAGCGAGTAGTGAGAGCGGGAAAAAGCTCCTTATACAAAAAATGGCCATAATGAAATTCATCATGACCATTCTTATTTGTTATGTAAACTATTTTACAAATCACCGCCGTGATTATCGAGCTGTCCTTCCCATTTAGAAACCGCAGATGTTGCCAGTGCATTCCCAAGAACGTTGGTCATACTTCTTCCCATGTCACAGAAATGGTCAATTGGCAAAATAAGGGCGATACCTTCAGGCGGAATTCCGAACATGGAACACGTTGCAACAATAATTACCAGCGAAGCTCTCGGAACACCCGCAATTCCTTTTGAAGTAAGCATCAGTACCAAAAGCATGGTAATCTGCTGCCCGATAGTCATTTCAATACCATAAATCTGTGCAATAAAAATCGAAGCAAAGGTCATGTACATCATGCTTCCGTCAAGATTAAATGAATATCCTAACGGCAGAATGAAAGATACTACTCTATTATTACACCCGAATCTCTCAAGTTCTTCCACCAATTTAGGGAAAACGGCTTCGGAACTGGTGGTGGAAAAGGCAATAAGCAAAGGTTCTTTAATTCTCCTGAGCAATTCAAAAAGACGGTTTCCGATAATCAGATATCCTACTAACAAAAGCACAAGCCAGAGAATACCCAGTGCAAAGAAGAAGTCTCTGAGGTAAATAGCATAAACTTTAAAAATTTCAAACCCGTTGGTGGCTACTACTGCGGCAATGGCTCCCAGAACTCCGAGAGGTGCAAACCACATAATATAGCCGACCATTTTCAGGATTCCGTGTGCGATAATATCAAACAGCTTTACAACAGGCTGTGCATATTCGTCTCCCAAATTGGCGAGTGCAATCCCAAACATGATAGAAAATACCACAATCTGCAGGACTTCATTGGTGGCAAACGCTTCAAAAACACTTTTAGGAATAATATGTTTTACAAAATCTTCCATAGAAAACCCTTTGCTGCTTTTCAGAAGTTCTTCTGCCGAGGCCGCATCCTGGATCGGAAGAGTTGTTACGTGTCCCGGCTCCAGCCAGTTGACCAATACAAGACCAATAAAAAGCGATACGAGGGAAGCAGAGATAAACCATAACATTGCTTTTGTACCTACCCGCCCGATCATTTTGATGTCACTCATTTTGGCAATTCCCACCACCAGAGTTGTAAATACCAGAGGCGCAATGATCATCTGCACCAGACGAATGAATACCGTTCCTAAAAGTTTTATGTTTTTAGAAAAGGGTTCTGCACTTTCAGGATACTGTAGGTGCACAAATCCACCGATTGCAACGCCTAGAATCAGGGCGATGACAATGGCTATAAATAGTTTATTCTGTCCTTTCATATTGATAATTCAAGTTTGGCAAATATAATATTTTTAGAATTGCTTCCAATCCCACATCATACAGTTTAAAAATAGGCTTAATAAAGCTATATATACCTGTTTAATTTTCTGCTATTATTTCAATTGTATTTAAATCGTAAAACTGTTAGGTATTATAAGATTTAGTTTTACAATAAAAATATAGTATTTTAAAAATCAGAACCTTAACCAACGTTCTTTTTTAAAAAATTATTGCTTACATTCTATACGTGCTAATGTAATTAATAAAAATAAATCCTGATTTTAGCTTTTTGGTATAAATTTTATTGTTATATTGATCATATTAAATACATCAAAATATACAACTATGAAAAAAACTATCGCAATGGCTGCCTTAGCTGTAGCTATCTCTTTGGGATCAGTTTCTTGTAAAAAAAAGGTATCTGATACCGACCTTCAAACCCAGGCTACTACGATAGTAACATCTAATCCGGGAGCTTCAGTAGAAGTAAAAGATGGTGTTGCACATCTCAGCGGCACCTTTGAAACCCAGGAAGAAAAAGATGCTATGATCACACAGCTTAAAGCCATCAACGGAATCAAAGACGTACATGATATGGCAACGGTAGCTCCTGCAGCCGCAGCAACACCTGCTCCTGTAGAAACACAGTCTGCTGTAGACCCTGCCGTACAGCAAAAGGTACAGGATGCTGTGAAAGACATTCCCGGAGTAAAGGTAGAAGTCATTAACGGTGAATTAACCTTAACAGGAAATATTTCTTCTTCTGATGCAAGAAAGGTTAAAGAATCGGTAGATGCTTTAAAAGTAGGAAAAGTAAATTATAACTATACTGTTAATAACAAATAAGATGAGTACATTGGAAAACAAATATTCGAGTGTGGTTTCTGCTGCTCAGTCTGCAGGTATCTCTGATCTTAAAGTTCAGGAACAGGACGGTATACTGTATGTTTCAGGAAGTGCTTCCAACACGGCGGCCAAAGATGCGGTGTGGAATGCTTTGGGAGCTATTGATTCTACCTATTCCGCTTCCGATATTAATATTGACGTACAGGTTTCCGGTCTTGCAGCCGGAACGGCACTCACAGTAGCAACAGATGATTCTAACCTGAATATAAGACAGGAACCATCCACTGATGCAGCCATTATCGGTAAAGTAAGCAAAGGCTCTTCTATATCACTTGTTGAGCAGACTTCCGATGACTGGTGGAAAGTAAAAACTTCTGATGGACAGGAAGGTTACGCTTATTCACGTTATCTGAAAGCATAAATTTAATTTATTATAAAAATCAAAAGCATCCTTTTCTCCAAATGGATGCTTTGTTGTATAAGAACAATAGCTTATTATTTTCATAATAATTATTTTCTTTTATAAAATTGTATTAAAAACCGGTTTATGACTAAATTAGCTGCAAATTTTAAAGCATGAAAATTTATTTTTCAATTGTATTCATTGTATGTTTTGTTTTCGGAAATTCACAACAGAAAGATCCCGAAAACACTTTCGTGAAAGATAATTTCTTAAAAAAGGAAATGTACATCCCAATGCGGGACGGGGTAAAGCTCTTTACGGCTGTTTACATTCCGAAAGATATTTCCAGTAAAAATAAATATCCTTTTTTGATGCAGAGAACCTGCTACAGTATTGCGCCCTACGGTGAAAATGAGTATCGGGAAAAACTCGGGCCTAACCAGTTTCTTATGAAGGACAAATATATTTTTGTGCTTCAGGATGTTCGTGGCAGATATATGAGTGAAGGGACTTTCACCAACATGACTCCGCAGGTGGACCGGAAAACAAAGAAAGATGTTGATGAAAGCACAGACACTTACGATACCATAGAATATCTTCTTAAAAATATCAAAGGAAACAACGGAAAAGTAGGCCAGTACGGAACTTCGTACCCCGGATTTTATACTGCTGCAGGAATTTTGGCACAGCATCCTGCTTTGGTTGCTTCTTCTCCACAAGCTCCGATTTCAGATTTCTGGAATGACGATTTTCTCCATAACGGAAAAGTAATGCTGGGTTATTTCAGAACGTTCCCGGTTTTTGGAGTTCAAAAAACAAAGCCTGAAAAAAAGGCCTGGTATACAGATTCTATGGTAAAAGTAACTTCGGAAGACGGCCTTAAGTTTTACAGAGATATGGGAACCTTGAAAGACGGTTATGAAAAATATTATAAAGATAATTTCTTTATGACAGAAATTATGAATCATCCAAGTTATGATGAATTCTGGCAGAAAAGAAGTCTTCTTCCCCATCTTAAAAACGTAAACCATGCGGTAATGACCGTTGGCGGATGGTTTGATGCTGAAGATCTTTCGGGGCCATTAAATATCTATAAAACGATCGAAAAAACAAGTCCGAAAGCCAAAAACACGATAGTAATGGGACCCTTTTCTCATGGAGCCTGGGCGTACGAGCAAGGGAAACATTTCCATAATGAAATCTACTTCGGGGACAGCATTGCAACATATTACCAGAAAAATGTAGAGACGAAATTTTTCAATCATTACCTGAAAGGCAACACAAAAGAAGATGCCGGTTTACCTGAAGCTTTAATGTACGATACCGGTGCCAAACAATGGAGAGAATTTGCAACCTATCCACCTAAAGAAGCACAGAAAGTAAATTTCTACTTAGCAAATGGAACATTGAAAAATGCTGCGGGACAAGGATTTTCAGAATATTACAGCGACCCGAATAATCCTGTTTTAAGCTCTGATAAACTAAAAGATTTTAATGGCTTCACCCCAAAGAATTATATGTCGGAAGACCAGCGTTTTGCTGAAGGAAGGCCGGATGTTCTGACTTTCACGACAGATGTACTGACGGATGACGTCACTTTTGCAGGAGAGATTATGGCTAAATTAAATATTGCCTGCACTTCCACCGATGCAGATTTTGCCGTGAAGCTGATTGATATTTATCCCGAAGATTTTAAACCTGAAGCGAAGAAAGACGGTGTGGTCTACGGAAATTATCACCAAATGGTACGCAGTGAAATTATGCCTGCAAGATTCAGAAATTCAAGAGAAAAAGCGGAAGCACTAATCCCGAATCAAAAAACGGCAGTGAATTTCAAGTTACAGGATGTGGTTCATACTTTTAAAAAAGGACATAAAATCCAGATTCAGATTTCTTCTACCTGGTTCCCTCTCTTTGCAATCAACCCTCAGAAATTTATGGAAAATCCGAATTTTGCAACAAAGGAAGATTATACGAAAGCCTTTATCAAAGTTTTTGATGACAGCGCGATTGAAGTTGAGGTGTTGAAATAAAAATGCAACTGTGGCTTCGAGGGCCTCAGCCACCGATAGCGAGTTATTATATTTTAAAATTATACCTAAAAATGGTGGCTTCGGGAACCTCAGCCACCATTTTTTTTATTCCTCAATCGTTCTGAAAGTAAGATTCACTCGCGGGCTTTTCACTTTTGTAGTTGGCGGAAGGCGGTGCAGCCAATGATCCTGTGTCGTTCCTTTCATGACGAGCAGGCTTCCATCTTCTAGAAAAATTTCGACTTTTTCCTTGGTAGATTTATGTTTAAATAAAAACTTCCTTTCTGCTCCGAATGTTAAAGAAGCAATAGCTCCATGTTTTTTCAGATCCTTTTCAGCGTCGCTATGATATGCCATTCCTTCACTGCCGTCGTGATATAAATTCAAAAGGCAAGAATTATAGGTTTCTCCTGTAATTTCCTCGCATTTCTTTTTCAGTTCAAGCAGTTCCGGTGTCCAGAATTTGGCATATTTTGTCCGTTTGGAATAGGTGTATTCAAATGGTTTTTCTCCAAACCAGGCCACTTTTCTCTTGGTTAAGATCAGTTTCCCGAAAATCACCGCTTCATCATGTTCCCACGGAATTTCGTTCAGCAGATAATCATAGTAGAAATCAGATTTTTCTTTGGAAAATACCTTTCCATAATAATGAACAGTTCCATCGTTCGGAAGAAGATTTAAAGGATAATCCGATATGTCTTCGAATAAATTGAGCATGACAATCTGAGTTTTATGTTTAGATTTTATGTTTACTCTCATCTTATCATTCTGTAAGAATCTAAGCAAAGTAGTATTAAAATAAAACTTAATTCCTATGCAATGATTAAGATGATTTGGCTAAAGCCGATTTGATTTATATCTCTAAAACTATTAATGAAATTATTGACCTTATAAAATTTTAAATAAATCAATTTGTACTTATTCTTGAAAATTTGTACCATTATGTTTAAAAATCCGAATAAACAAGAGAGCTTTCCCAGCCGATCATCAGCTGTTTTCGATCGCTTCCCCACATATAACCACCGATTTTTCCCGATGACTGAATCACGCGGTGACAGGGAATCAAAAAAGCTACCGGATTACTGCCAATTGCTGTTCCGACGGCTCTTGATGCATTGGGATGACCTATTTTCCCGGCTAAACTTCCATAGGTAGAAAGTTTACCCATAGGAATGGTAAGCAAGCTTTCCCATACTTTAAGCTGAAAATCGGTACCTTTTAAATGTAATTTTATGGTATTAATATTAGTCCAGTCCTTATTGAATATGGAAAGTGCATTTTTCTGAAATTCGTCTTGTTTTTCAAAAAAAGAAGCATTGGGAAATCTGGCCTGCAAATCTCCTAACGCTTTTTGTAAATTGTTTTCAAAAGCCATATAACAGATTCCTTTTTCTGTGGAAGCTGCAATAATTTTTCCAAAAGGACTTTCGGAGAAACTGTAATTGATCTTCAGGCTTCTTCCGCCGTTTTTATATTCTGCCGGAGACATTCCTTCGATTTTCACAAACAGATCATGCAACCTGCTCGTACTGGAAAGTCCTGTTTCAAAAGCGGCATCAAATAAACTTGCCTTCTCTTCTTTCAGTAAAGATTTGGCGTGCTCCAGGCTGATGAACTGTAAAAATTTTTTCGGGCTTGTTCCTGCCCAATCCGAGAACATTCTCTGGAAATGAGCGGGACTCAGGTGTATTTTTTCTGCCACTTCATCCAAACCCGGCTGAAGCTTAAAATTGCTGCGAATATATTCTATCGCTTTGGCAATTCTTTCGTAATCTAACTGATTTTGTGTGGACATATCATTAATTTTACCCTACAAATTTCCGAAGAAGATACGGCAAAAAAAATCCGATTCCTGCGGAATTTTAGTTGTTTTTATAAAGATGATAATATGCAAGCATTTTGTAATAAAGCTTTGCCGCAAGGAATGCGCTCGGCTTTGCCATCGGAGAATCCATTAATTCCACAATATCGAACGCTACAACATTACATTTTTCAAATACTTTTCTCAACAGTTCCAACGTCGGATACCATTGTAAGCCGCCCGGTTCCGGGGTTCCTGTAGACGGGACGATAGACGGATCAAAAGCGTCAAGATCGATCGTAATGTACACATTTCCTGAAACTTTTTCCAATACGTCATTCACCCAATTTTCGTTATTGGCAATTTCTTGAGCAAAAAACACTCTTCCTTCCGGCAAATATTGGGTTTCTTCAATATCCATCGAACGGATGCCCACCTGTACCAGATTGTGTTTCTGATTGGCTTCAAAAACCGCACATGCATGATTGCAAACGGAACCTTGGTACTCAGGGCGAAGATCGGTATGTGCATCCAACTGAAGAACTGTTAAATTATCAAATTTATCACCAACCGCACGAATGGAACCGATCGATACAGAATGTTCTCCGCCGATAAGGGTAAATAATTTATCTTCCTGGTTCAAAAGTTCTTTTGTCTTTTGGTAAACGGCTTCCGTCATTGCTTCCGGAGTCGAATTTTCTGAAACTTCTCCGGCAAGAAAGACTCCTTCTAAATACGGTTCTGTCTGGGTTTCGATGTCATAAAGCTCCATATTTTCAGAAGCATCCAGAAACAATTCCGGGCCTTTATCGGCACCCTTTCCCCAGGTTGAAGTCCCATCATACGGAACTGTTAACAGCATTACTTTTGCGTTTTCCAGTGATGCTTTATCTTCAGAAATTCCTGCGTATGTTTTCATTGATCAATATTTAAAGTGATTGGTTGACTATTACCAAAGATACGAAGAAGTTGGGAGATCTGAAAAATGGTGGATAAGTGGCAGCAGTTTACAAAAATTTAAAAAAAACTGATAATAAATTTCGTTCATCGATTCTCCAAAGTCTCATTTTAAGCCAAAATCCTTACCTTTGTTAAAACAAAATTGTATGTCGTTAAAAGCTGTGCTGTTCGATATGGATGGCGTTATTGTGGACACAGAACCCCTGCACAGAAAAGCCTATTTTAAAACATTTAATCAGCTTGGAATTGATGTTTCCGAGGAGTTGTATACCTCATTTACGGGAGCCTCTACCAAAAGAGTCTGTGATACTTTGATTGAACATTTTGATCTGAAGCAGACATTTGAGGAAATCGCAAAAATAAAACGGGATTATTTTAAAGACTATTTTGACAATGATGAAGAATTTGATCTGATTTCAGGCGTAAAAGAACTAATTCAACACTATTACGAAAACGGCATTACGCTGATTCTGGCGTCCTCTGCAACAATGACTACCATTGATATGGTTTTTGAAAAATTTGAGCTTGAAAAATACTTCAGCGGAAAAATTAGCGGAGCCGATTTAAAAGAATCTAAGCCTCATCCTGAAGTATTTTTGCTGGCAGCCGAAATGGCCGGACAACCGGCTGAAAACTGTATGGTAATTGAAGATTCTACCAACGGAATTTTAGCGGCACATCGGGCAAAAATTTTCTGTGCGGCTTACAGAAGCCCACATTCTAAAAATCAGGACTATACATTAGCGGATACGGTAGTTTCCGATTACGAAGATCTTCAGATTGATAAAATCTCACAATATTTTTAAACAGAAAAAAGCTCTCAAGATCTGAGAGCTTTTTTTGTTGTTAGCTTTGGCTAAAGCCAATTTGATGTTATGTTTTTTTCAGACGGGCTTTAGCCCGTTTCTATCAATATAAAAGCTACTATTTGTAACCCAGAATTTTCAGAACATCTTCCGGCTCCTGTTTTTCACGGAAAATTTCGTACTGCAAATCTCCGTTTTCGTCTTTCTGAATCAAAACGTGTCTGGGCTGCGGCATTAAGCAGTGATGGATTCCACCAAATCCGCTGATGGTTTCCTGGTACGCTCCCGTATGGAAAAACCCGATATATAAAGGCTTCGTATCGCTGAAAACCGGCAGATAGATCGCATTGGTATGCTGTTCAGAATTGTAGTAGTCATCAGAATCACAGGTCAAGCCGCCTAAGAAAACTCTTTCGTACGTATCTTCCCACCTGTTTAGAGGAAGCATGATAAAGTGTCTTGAAATTGCCCAGGTGTCAGGAAGTGTTGTCATGAAAGAAGAATCGATCATATTCCACTTTTCTCTGTCGTTTTGGCGTTTCTGGGAGATGATTTTATAAATGTTCGCCCCGCTTTCTCCTACAGTAAAGCTCCCGAATTCTGTGTAAATATTAGGTTCTTCCACTCCTTCCTCTTCGCAGAATTTTTTGATCTGGGAAACAATTTCCTCTACCATATACTGGTAATCATAATCGAAATTAAGAGAAGTTTTTATGGGGAAACCGCCACCAATGTTCAAAGAATCAACTTCAGGAGCAATTTTCTTCAAACGGGCATAAACGCGGAGACATTTGTATAATTCGTTCCAGTAATAGGCCGTGTCTTTGATCCCGGTATTGATGAAAAAGTGAAGCATTTTCAATCTCGCGTTCGGATGTTCGGCAATTTTCTGGCTGTAGTAAGGAATAATATCCTTATATCCTATTCCTAATCTTGAGGTATAAAACTCAAACTTCGGCTCTTCTTCGGAAGCAATTCTGATTCCGATGTCGAAAGTAGTGTCGATACTTTCGGTTAATTTATCCAGTTCACGGTAATTGTCCAGAATCGGAGTAATATTTTCGAAACCGCTGTTGATCATATCTGAAATTTTCGCCAGATAATCGTCTGTTTTGAAACCGTTGCAGATTACTTCAATATTCTTATCTACTTTTCCGTTGTCATAAAGAGATTTTACGATGTCCATATCGTAAGCGGAAGAAGTTTCTATGGAAATATCATTCTTCAGTGCTTCTTCCAGTACAAATTTGAAATGACTTGATTTTGTACAGTAGCAATAGGTATAATTTTTTTTATATTCGGTCTTCTCAAAAGCTTCCTTAAACCAGCTTTTCGCTTTCTGGATATTCTGAGAAATTCTCGGCAGGTAGCTAATCTTTAGCGGAGTGCCAAATTTTTCAACAACTTCCATTAAAGGAATGTCGTGAAACAACAAATTGTTTTCAGATACATTGAATTCTTCTGTTGGAAAATACAATGTCTGATCAATTAGTTCCGAGTATTTTATTTTCATTTCTAAACAAGTGAATTAAGAAATGCAAAATTGCTAAAAAAGTTTGGTTTTTTAGCGTTAAAGTTATTATAATTTTTGATCACATCCGGTACTGAAATCTATCCGGATTATCAATACGTAAACCTGCGAATGTATTCTTCCCGTTTATTTTCATTAATTTTCAGAACCTGTTGAATATAAGCATCTGCAGAACCATATTTTTTATTGATTTCATTAAATGCTGCATCCAGGTAAGCAGGTTCTACCCAACTTAGTTTTTCAAGGACCTTAACATCCATTCTGGGATACAGAAAATGGAAATCATGAGCGAGATTCAGCCTTTTGTTTATTAAATCATTTCTGTAATTATTTGACAGCAGATAATCGTTGTAAATGGTCTGCTTATCAAACTTTAACACCGTTAAAATAAGCGCTGTTATAATTCCTGTACGGTCTTTTCCGGCCGTGCAGTGGTATAAAACAGGCTGATCAGATTCTAAGATTTCTGTAATAATTTTCCTGATTATTTCAGGATTTTCTGTGACGTATTCCCTGTAAAAACCGAGCATTCGCCTGTCGGCATCCGTACCGTTTACTTTTCCCTTCAATACTAATTTTTTAGCCTGATCGAGCTGGTCGCCTTCATCGTCAAAAGCTGAATAATTCCTGTAACTGATCTCACCCGGAATATGATCCGGTTTCCGGGCTATTTCTTTCGAGTTCCGCAGGTCGATAATTTCGTGTATTCCTAAGTTTTCAAGTTCTTTAAAAGAAGAATTTTTCAGTTTGTAAAGATTTCCGCTTCTGTAGAATTTTCCTTCTTTCAGGGTTCTTCCATCAATATTTGTGATATTTCCTATGGCACGGAAGTTATAAACCTTTTTAATTTTGATATTTTCTTCACTTATATTTCTTCCGTACTCAGGAGCAGAGAAGTTTTGCGTTTTGCATGAGCTTACACAATATATTGAAACAATGAGAAAAAGTATTTTGATTAAATTTTTCATTTTTTGATTCTGTGAAGCTAATGGCTTTTTTAAATCCGCTAGTTTCACGGATTTACACAGATTAGAATTTATTAATTAAATAATAACAGTTAGTTCTGAACAAATTTTAATTCCCACAGATTACGCTGATCTAGATTTTTTTCGCTTATAATTTGGCAATCATTGAATTATAAGTAGTTTTTTCCAATGAAGATAAGTAAATCTCCTTTTTCATATTCAACAGAAACTTCATCTTCAACGGCAAAATTACGGGTTCCTATCCGGGAAGTAATATTTAAACTTCCATTTGTTAACGGCCAGTTTAATCCTGTGGTTGTAATATTTTCCACAGAAGGAAATGGATATAATGAAATCATTTTACTTTTTACATTTTCTACGGTAAACTTTTTCGGAATAAAATAATATTCAGAAAATTCATCATAAAACTTTATGCTTAACTGATCTTTAAAACCAAAAGCAACCGTAAGATTTCCTAAGAAATGATCCTGCTCTCCTCCGCTTCCTCCGAAAACGTCAACGGTTTTAAATCCTTTTTCTAAAATAATTTCTAAGGCTTTTTGAAAATCCGTTTTATCCTGATCCGGAGTGTAAATGAATTTATGCTGATAAATATTTTCATCCGAGCCCGAGTGTGAATCAAAATCCCCTGAAATAAAATCGAGCTTTTCCAATGGAAAATTAAGGTTTTTCAGGTAATGAAAAGCCCCGTCAGTACAGGCAATAAGTTTATATTGTTCAGGATCAGGAAGAGATTCCGGAGGATCGCCGTTAATGAAAAGTAAGGCTTTATCGTTCATTCGGGTTCCAGTATTCTTCCGGTTCGTTGTTGATTTTTGAAATATATCTCGCGAGAACGAAGAGATAGTCTGAAAGACGGTTCAGGTATTTTATCAGTTCAGGTCTTACTTCTTCCGATTCGTTGAGGAAAACAAGAGAACGTTCTGCTCTTCGGCAAATTGTTCTTGCTGCATGTAAAAAAGCAGCTTCTTTTCCACCACCGGGAAGGATAAAATACTGTAATGGCTCTAATTTTTCATCGAAAGCATCCATCCAATTTTCCAACTCTTCTATTTCGGTATCGGAAATTACCAATGGTAGTCGGGATTTTCCGTTGGCTAACATCAGTTTGTCAACGGGAGTAGCTGCTTCGGAGCCTACTGTGAATAAATCAAACTGAATTTTCTTTAGCTGATTTAAAACCTCATCATCCTGAATATGGCTTTTGGCAATCCCGATAAATGAATTCAGTTCGTCTATATTTCCATAGCTGTCGACTCTTGCACTGGCTTTTGATACTCGTGTTCCGCCATACAATGCAGTCTGACCTTTGTCTCCTGTTTTTGTGTAAATTTTCATCGTACTAAATTAGTTTTTTCCCGTAAGGTTTACAAGTTTTGTTCAGAAACCGGTGACTTCGGGAGCCTCAGTCACCGGGCTGTTAGATATTGCCTCAGCGAACAGGCTGTTAGATATTAAATCAGTCACCGGGCTGTTAGATATTAAGTCGGTCATCAGCCTGTAGGTATTAAGTCAGCCACCAGGCTGTTATGTTATAAAGTCAATCAACGGTTTCTATTCAAGATTTTCACCAGTATTTGTATCATTGACAATACCCTAGCCCCGATCGCAGCGATTGTTTGAGCTCATTTCTAAGTTTCGGCGGCGGCTTGGCCGCCGCCGAAACTTAGAAATAGCGAGTGCGGAGAGCGGGAATAAGCTCCTTAAAAAGACTTATTTCCAAATGTTCCGAATTAAAATGATCGGTCTTAAGACCGACCACTTTCAAGTTATTATTTACCTAACATTGCATAATGCATAATTGTAACGCAGAAAAACTGCAAAATATTTTAGACAACTAAAAAAAATTTCAACCCCGAAAATCCTACTGACAAACTGTTGTCATCAACCGGTTTTATCTTTGTATCAACAATAACAAACAAATTAAAATTATGACAACTACAGCAATTAACACCAAACAATTTATGACCTCTGAACAACTTCTTGAACATTGGCAGGGACACCGAAACCTTACAAGAAGAGTAATCGAAGCTTTTCCTGAAAAAGAACTTTTTGAATTTTCCGTTGGCGGCATGAGACCTTTTGCAAAACTGGCCGTGGAACTGATCAGCATCGGCGGTCCGGCTCTGAAAGGGATTGTAGAGAAAAATATGGAAGCGTATAACGAAGAAGGTTTTAATCCTACAACGAAGGCAGAGCTGCTGAAGAAATGGGATGAAGAAACAGAAGTGATCAACCGTTATTTTGGACAAATCTCGGAAGAACGTTTCCAGGAAACATTCAATTTATTCGGGCAATACGAATTTCCTGTTTACCAGAATATCCTGTATTTCGTGGATAATGAAATTCATCACCGCGGACAGGGCTATGTGTATCTCAGAGCTTTGGGGATGGAACCGCCTTTTTTTTGGGAGAGATTTTAAGCTTTCTGATGCCGCTCTACAGATTGCGGGCATTGATTAACCATACATCCAAAACATCAATTGTTTAAAATCTTACAATTCTATAATTAAATTTGCAACAACCTCAGCATCAGTTTGCTGGGGTTTTTTGATGTTTTGTGGAAATATCGGTAAGAAGTTCGGACAGTCTTATTTTAAGAATTTCCGGTTCCAGGATGGTAGCATAATCGGCAAAAGTAATCAGCCATCGTGGAAATCCGTCTGTAATCCATTCGGTTTCAAAAGTGAGTTCCATGCCTTCCTCGGTTTCCTTTTCTTCAATTAAGCCGTAATATTTTTTGGAGTTGGAAAGGTGATTGATGATCTTTTTTTCAACCAAAAGTTTTACGATGGTTTTATTTCCGTTTGCATTTTGCCGGTAGTCATTGATCTGGCCATATTCCTGAAGAAAAGGATTCTGGGTTTTAAAAATCTGTAAAATCCTGTCGATCCGGAATTGTCTGAAATCGTTCCGCAACGTACAGAAAGCCATAATGTACCAATAGTTAAACTCAAAGAAAACGCCTACCGCTTCAATGGTCCTCATGGAGATACTTCCATCAATGGTTTTATACTCCATAGTCAGCTGTCGTTTTTCGGCAATGCTTTCCAAAATAATCGGGAGAATATCTTTGATGTGATCTTCTGTTTCAGGATAATAATTAAAGATATCAATTTGCTTTTCAATATTCTGTATAAGGTTTTTATCTGAATATTTCAGGACGGAACGCACTTTTTCCATGGCTGTTCTGTAATGATTTCCCAGACTCTGATGGGAAAATTTCTGCATCAGCTTTTCGGCTGTGATAAAACTCAGCACCTCTTCTTTGGTAAACATTACCGGCGGAAGCTTGTAGCCATCCATCAAAGAATAACCGCTTCCAGCCTCCCCGATGATGGGAATTCCTGCATTTTCCAGTGTTTTAATATCACGATAGATCGTCCTTACACTTACATCGAACTTTTGGGCAAGATCCTGAGCTCTTACAATAGATTTTGACTGCAATTGAGTAAGAATTGCAGTAACGCGGTCAAGCTTTTTAAGATAATGATCGTTCATTTTGATAAGTGATGATTGATAAATGCTGATTAATAGTTGATGGCAGCAAACTATAAACTGTACAGTATTATTGTTATTTATTAAAGCTGCTTACAAGTTTGTCCAGATTAAGGCTTCTTGCAGAAGCATCAAAAATTTCACGGTACGTTCCATTGATCTGTACCAGTTCATCGTGAGTTCCGCTTTCCACCACCCTTCCTTTCTTCATGACATAAATTTTATCTGAATCTAAAATCTGGGACAGAGAATGCGAAATGATAATCACTGTTCTGCCTTCTTTGATGGCATCTAATGAATTTTTGATCTGTTCTGTTGCGATGGCATCCAGACTTGCTGTGGGTTCATCAAGGAAAATAATCGGCGGATCTTTTAAAAATAACCTGGCGATAGCAATTCTTTGCTGTTGCCCTCCGGAAAGCTGTGTTGCATCATGCTTATAGCCATCGGGTAAATCCATAATCTGCTCATGAAGATATGCTTTTTTGGCTGCTTCTTCAATTTCCTGAAATGTTGCATTCATATTTCCATACCGGATATTGTCTTCAATACTGCCCTGGAAAATATGGTTTTTCTGCAATACCAATCCAAGATCGTTTCTGAGAAAAGTATTATTGAAATTATTTAAATCAACTCCATCTAAAATAATTTCACCTGAATCAGGAAGATAAAATTTACATAAAAGATTGATAATGGTAGATTTTCCGGCTCCGCTGAGACCGACAAGTGCCGTTGTTTTCCCGTTTTCAATTTTCATGGAAACATCATGCAGCGCCTGGGTTCCGTTGGGATAAGTAAAATTGATATTTTTTAATTCAAAATTTCCTTTGATTTCTTTTTCAACAAAATTACCATTGGGTTCTTTTTCATTGTCGGCATTTAAGATATCGAAATAGCCTTCAGCATAAATCATGGCATCGTTCATATCATCATAAATCCTGTGAAGCTGTCGGATCGGCGCTGAAACATTATTAAAAAGCATGATATGCAGCATAATAGCTCCGATGGTCATCTGCTGATCCAACACTAAGTAAACCGTTAAAAGGATGATGAGAACCACACCAAACTGCTCGATAAATGTTTTTAATCCATCATAAATAAAATTCGTTTTCCGGGTAAACATCTGGCTTTCCATCAGCTGCATCTGAAGATCGTATTGCTTTTTTCCTTCAAATTTTTCCCGTACAAAGCTTTTAATGACCATAATGGAATTAATCAGATTTAATAATCCCGAAGTTTTCTGCTCACGCTGGTTTCTCAATGTTCTCCTTACGCCACTCAGTTTTTTCGCCTGTAAAGAACTGACATAAAAATAAATGGGAACAATAATCGTAGAAACTATTCCGACATACACATTCTGCAAATACATGATGATTAAGGCAATGATCGCGTTCGAAAACAAAGGCAGCATATCAATAAAAAAGTTTTGAACCAGCCTGGTCAAACTTTCAATACCTCTGTCTATTCTGATCTGCAGTTTTCCCGATTCGTGATTTTCATCATTAAAATACGCAACACGATAGGTAAGAATTTTGTCGATGGCCGACTGAGCCAAAACCGAGCTTACATTAATCCGTATTTTTTCACCGTAAAATTTCTGTCCGAAATTGATGAAAATATTCAGCAATTCTTTGCCCAATAAAATAACCGAAATTATAACAAGCACATGAATGCCTTCCGACATCGGATGCGGAAGACGGGTAAGCTTTGTAACTTCATCGACCGTATATTTTAATACCAATGGGTTTACCTGAGCAGCGAGTGCACCCAGAAATGTAAGAAACAAGGTTCCGTAAATCATCAGACGGTATGGTCTGATAAAGGGAACCAGCTGTTTATAGATCCCGAATAAGGTTACCGTTCTGTTGAATGGTTTTGCCATACAAATTCTTTTAATTGAAAAACGTACCGTTTTACAATGAAAAAGGTACGTTTTATTCTATTTTTCAGCAAATATATGCTTTAATTAATTTTCGAATACATAAGTTGTAAGATAATGCAGTTCCTCTCTGCTCGCAGCTTTAGATTCTGCTTGCGCCTGCTCCAATGAGTATTGGGAATTGATTTCTTTTTTCTGAAATACAAAAGCATTATTGGCGGTTTTATCCACTACATCATTGAAAATATGCTGAATTTCTGAGTTTCCTAATGAAGCGAAGCTGATGTCTTCAAAACCGTACATTAACCTGAGGTCATCAAACTGCGCAAAGTTCTGGTTCACAAATTCCTGCAGCTGTGCTTTGGAATCGAAGTTTCCTGCCCAAATGTTATAGGCATAGCTTTTCTTTTTAGGCTTATCCAAAATACTCTGATACACAAAGTTTTCTCCCAAGTATGCTTCCCTTACCTGCGGATCGTTGGCCAGCTCTTCCGGAAGGCCTTCTTTCAGGATTCTTCCTTCAAACATGATGTATGTTTTGTTGGTAATGGCAAGCGTCTGCTGCACGTTGTGATCGGTAATAAGAATTCCGATGTTTTTATCAACCAAGCTTCTTACGATTTTTTGGATATCTTCAACGGCAATAGGATCTACTCCGGCAAAAGGTTCATCCAAAAGGATAAAACTCGGATCGGTAGCAAGGCAGCGTGCGATTTCGGTTCTACGACGCTCTCCTCCGGATAAAAGATCTCCTCTGTTTTTACGGACATGCTGTAATGAAAATTCCTCGATCAGTTCGTCACATTTGATCTGTTGTTCCCTTTTCGAAAGCTTGGTAAGCTGCAAAACCCCCATAATATTTTCCTCCACGGAAAGTTTACGAAAAACAGAGGCTTCCTGCGCCAGATATCCGATACCTTTTTGTGCCCGACGATACATGGCATCGGTTGTGATTTCCTGCTTATCCAGAAAAATCTTTCCCGAAGTAGGCTTAACCAATCCTACAATCATATAAAAAGAAGTGGTTTTTCCGGCTCCGTTCGGGCCGAGCAATCCAACAATCTCTCCCTGCTGAACCTGTACAGATACGCCTTTTACAACTTTTTTCGGACCGTATTCTTTGATTAAGTTTTCTCCTCGTAAAATCATAAGGGCAAAGATAAAGTTTTTTTGAATTCAATTTTCAGATTGCTGTGATTGCAACAAAGTTTTAGCATATTTTAATAACCTCTTTCTGAGATTATTTAAATTATAATTTGCTGATAGAAAATGGTACGTGAAAACTTTTTAAATAACTGAATTCATAAATAAAAATTCTAAAATTTTATCAACAACTTGTGAAAAAAATTATTAATTTAGCTCTACCAAATTATATTTATCATGAAAAAATTATCTAGAAAAGAATTGATGAATGTGAACGGAGGAAACATAAGACCTCCTGACGCTAACGGAAATTGCCCGGCAGGCTGGTATTTGTGTCCAACGAATATTTGTGTGAATGATAATGGCGGAGCAAATCCCATTGTTCCCGGATCACCTTTTTATAAGGCTTGTTTCGGATAAAAAAAACACCTCAGTTGAGGTGTTTTTTAGTAATTATCACTGATGGAATTATCTGTTTAAAATCATTGCCGCTTCTTTCGCAAAATAGGTAAAGATCATATCTGCTCCCGCTCTTTTAAAGCAGGTAAGACTTTCTACAATGGTTTTATCATTGTCCAGCCAGCCGTTCTGTGCGGCAGCTTTTACCATTGCATATTCACCACTTACATTATATACCGCTATCGGAAGATCAATAGCTTCACGAACTTTAGAAACGATATCCAGATATGGAAGCCCCGGTTTGATCATGATAATATCTGCCCCTTCTTCAATATCTTTAAAAACTTCGTTCATTGCTTCACGCGCATTATGAAAATCCATCTGGTATGTTTTTTTATCTTTCGGAATTTCCATATTATCTTTCGGTGCACTGTCTAAAGCACTTCTGAAAGGACCATAAAACGAGCTGGCATATTTTGCCGCATAACTTAAAATCCCGACATCCGTAAATCCGCTTTCTTCCAATGCTTCGCGAATTACCTGAACCCTTCCGTCCATCATATCACTTGGCGCTACAATATCGGCTCCGGCTTCTGCATGAGAAACCGACATTCTTGCCAAAGCATCATTGGTTGCGTCATTGATAATTTTACCATTTTCGATAATACCGTCGTGGCCATAAACTGAATAAGGATCAAGTGCTACATCAGGCATAATTACCATTTCCGGAACTGCGTCTTTTATAGCTCTGATGGTATTCTGCATTAATCCGTTTTTGTTCCAGGCTTCTTTTCCGGTATTGTCTTTAAGATGATCTGAAACTTTCATATACAAATTGACTGCTTTTACTCCTAAAGAAAATAATTCCTTACATTCTTTCACCGTAAGATCAATGCTTCGCCTGAAAATTCCGGGCATTGACGCAATCGGTTCTTCTTTGTTTTCGCCCTCCATTACGAAGATCGGCATTACGAAATCACTTGTGGTAAGGGAGCATTCTCTTACCAGACTTCTGACAGATTCATTTACTCTCAGCCTTCTATTTCTTGAATGTATCATTTGGAATACTTTTTGAATGAAATTTAATGCAAATTTACTACAACTTAAACAAAAAAATATTGCAGGAGATTGTAGAATTGTTTATTTTTGTTTTAATATATTTATAGAAATTGTAATTTGATGAAAAAACTTTTACTTTTATTTATCTTTTTAGGCGCTTTTGTTGGATTTTCCAACAATGCAAAAGCTCAGATAAAGGAGCCTTCAGCATTTTCTCAAAAAGCTGATGATGGTGTTCTTGTGGCTTATCCGAATCCTGCCAAGGATTTTCTGATTATTAAGGCAAAGGACTCTAATCTTAAAATTAAAAGTGTGACCTTCTATTCTATTTTAGGTACACAGGTTGCTAACTATACAGTAAATATGAACTCCGGTGAAATTAATATTGAAAAATTAAAACCAGGAAAATATTTAATACGCTATATATTGAGCGACAATACAATGAAGGTTACACAAATCGTTAAACAATAATAAATCCTGATAAACATCAGGATTTTTTCTTTTAGATTATTCTGTTTTCAATAATTCCGTAACTTTCGGAACTTTTTCATACTAATCAGTAAAAACAATGTAATGCTAAAAGCTGAACATATCAGAAAGACTTACAATGCAGGCAAAAAAGTAGCATTGGACGACTTCAGCATCCATGTTCCGAAAGGGAGCGTATATGGTCTTTTAGGGCCGAACGGTGCAGGTAAAACTTCATTCATCCGTATTATCAATCAGATCACTCAAGCAGATTCGGGTACTATTATGATTAACGGGCAGAAACTCAATCCGGATCATATTAAAGATATTGGTTACATGCCGGAAGAAAGAGGTTTGTATAAGAATATGACCGTTGGCGACCAGCTGCTTTATTTCGGAGAACTCAAAGGAATGACCAAAAATGATGCTCTAAATGAAGCAAAAAAATGGTTTGACAAGCTTCATATCGATCAATGGTGGAAAAAGAAGCTTTCTGAACTTTCTAAAGGTATGGCGCAAAAAATTCAGTTTGTTGTCACCGTACTGCACAGACCCAATTTACTGATTCTGGATGAGCCTTTCTCAGGTTTTGACCCCGTAAATGCCAATCTGATAAAAGATCAGATCATTGATCTTAAAAATAACGGGACAACCATTATTTTATCCACTCACCGTATGGAAAGCGTGGAGGAAATGTGTGATTATGTTGCGTTAATTAATAATTCTAAAAAAATCATCGACGGAAGGGTGTTCGATGTAAGAGAGAAATTCAAAAAAAATATTTTCGGGATTATCCTTTCTGACGTGAATGATATCCAACTTGAAAATTTCATCAAAAAATATGACACCTCCCATCCGGTATATGAAAATAATCTCATTTCCTTTGATCTAAAGAATGAAACCAATCAAAACGATATTCTTCTGGATCTTGTCCACGTAGGAAAAGTACGATCATTTGAAGAAAAGATCCCAAGCATGAACGAAGTTTTTATTAATGCAGTTAGCAGCAATTTTTAATTATGAATAATATCTTTTTAATTACAAAAAGGGAATTTCTAACGCAGGTAAAGAAAAAATCCTTTATCATACTGACCATTCTTGCTCCTGTTCTTCTTGTTGCTTTTGGGGCAGTCATTGGTCTTATGTTTAAAGCCAATGAATCTCACAGCGTTATTGAAGTCGTAGATAAAAGCGGTTTGTTTAAGAATCAGCTCAAATCTTCCGAACAGCTGAAATACGTTTTTGTTTCGGCGGCTGACGAAAAGTCGAAAATCAATAACCTGAAAGGCAATGAATCGTTAGACGGAATCCTGGTTTTGCCGGAACTCAAAAATCAGAACTTTGATGATCTTCAGAAAAACACAAGACTTGTTATCAACAACAAAATTGGCTTTGACACAAAGCAGAAAATAGTCTCTGACATCACGGATGTTACTAAAAAAGAGAAAATAAAACAGTTAGGTATTGCAGAAAAGCAGCTGATTAATCTTGATAAAAGTTTTATCCTGAAAACGATCAACGTTTCTGAAAACAACAAGGAAGATTCCGATCTGGGATTTGGCGTAAAAAGTGGTCTGAGCATTCTTTTAATGTATGTTACGTTTATGTTTATTATCATCTATGGCGTTCGGGTAATGCGAAGCGTTCTTGAGGAAAAAAACAACCGTGTAGTTGAGATTATTATTTCTTCAGTAAAACCTTTTGAACTGATGATGGGAAAAATTTTGGGCGTTACTTTGGTTGCATTAACACAGTTTTTGGTATGGATTACCATGTCTGTAATCGGAGCACTGGTTCTGAATACGGGCTTTTCTTCTATACAAAAGAATATTCCGGGAGGAAATGAACAACTTGCCAGCAAGCTTGATATTGCACAGATTGCGACCCAAATCTCTCACAATCTGCTGGAACTTAATTTTCCATTGATTATTTTTGTATTTATTGTATTTTTTCTTTTAGGATATATCTTCTACAGTTCAATATATGCAGCCATTGGATCAGCAGTAGACAATGAGACTGAGACCCAGCAATTCACTCTTTTTGCCATACTTCCTCTGATGTTGGGAATGTACGGCAGTTTTTCCTTAATGAATAATCCGGACGGACCGCTGGGGTTCTGGCTGTCGATTATTCCTTTCACCTCTCCGGTAGCGATGATTGCGAGAATACCTTTCGGTGTACCGGCATGGCAGATTGCTTTATCAATTGCTTTGCTCCTCATGACTACCATTTTTATGATTTTCGTTGCAGGAAAGATATACAGAGTTGGCATTCTGATGTATGGAAATAAAGCTACGCTTAAAGAGATCTGGAAATGGATTAAAGGATAATTTTAATTGAATAATTATTAGTATAAAATAACATTCCCTAAGCTTTGCTTCGGGAATGTTTATGTTTAGAAATTAAATTTCTTACCTGAAAATATAGTTCACACTTACACTGAGAACCTGTTCAGATTTGTTTTTACCAGTGCCATTCGGTTCATTGTCCAGTCCGGGATATGTATTGGAAAGTCCAAAATCATATCTTGCTGTAACTTCCAGCTGTCTTTTGTAGCTGTACCCAAAACCAAAGCCAATTCCAAAATTAAAGCTATTGGCTTTTCCATTGACATTAGGAAGGGACGCCACAGTAACATCAGGATCGTAATAAGGTCTTGATACAGGAGCATTCTCAACTTTCTGATCTATCAGGAAATTAAACCTTGGCCCTATCAATCCGAAAAATTCTGATTCTGCTTCGGAAAAATAAGCCTTAAAACTTACCGGTACACTGATGTAGTTATTTGCATATACAGCATTATAACCGTCTTTTCCTTTAGCATCTTTGTCTTTTCCTGTTTCTCCGGCCCCGAAATACTGTACTTCAGGCTGAATGAAAAACTGGTTGGTACTGCCAACAGGAATTAAAGCCAACACTCCAGCCTCTACTGAAAGTCTTCTTCCTGAGGGATTGTGAGCGTTTTTCACTGCCGAAAGGGTACCTCCGGCAGACACCCCGAATCTTGTACTGCTGAAGTCTATTTGTGCGAAAGACATCACCGACAATAACAAGGCGGAGGGTAATAAAAATTTTTTCATTGTGTATATTTTTTTAATTATGCTAAAACCTTAGCCACGGTAACACCAATGTCAGCAGGGGAATCTACTACATTGATACCGTTTTCCCTCATGATTTCCATCTTTGCCTGAGCCGTATCTTCAGCACCGCCAACAATAGCACCTGCGTGGCCCATTGTTCTTCCTTTAGGAGCTGTTTGTCCTGCAATGAAACCTACTACCGGCTTTGTAGAACCGCTCGCTTTGTACCATCTTGCAGCTTCTGCCTCAAGACCTCCACCGATTTCTCCGATCATTACAACTGCTTCCGTTTCAGGATCATTAATGAATAATTCCAAAGCTTCTCTGGTAGTTGTTCCGATAATTGGATCTCCACCGATACCAATTGCTGTAGAAATACCGAAGCCGGCTCTTACCACCTGATCTGCAGCTTCATAAGTAAGGGTACCAGATTTTGAAACGATACCTACTTTTCCTTTTTTGAAAACGAAACCTGGCATAATACCAATTTTAGCTTCTTCAGAAGTAATGATTCCCGGGCAGTTCGGACCGATTAATCTGCAGTCTCTGTCGGCAATGTAAGATTTTACTTTCACCATATCTGCTACAGGAATACCTTCGGTAATACATACGATTACTTTGATCCCTGCCTCGGCAGCTTCCATAATAGCATCAGCAGCAAATGCAGGCGGTACGAAAATGATACTCACGTTTGCTCCGGCTTTTGCCACAGCATCAGCTACCGTGTTGAATACCGGCTTTCCAAGGTGCTCGCTTCCTCCTTTTCCCGGAGTAACACCACCAACTACATTGGTACCGTATTCGATCATCTGGCTTGCGTGGAAAGTACCTTCATTCCCCGTAAATCCTTGTACAATTACTTTAGAATCTTTGTTTACTAAAATTGACATTTTATTATTTATTTAATTTATTTATTAATTTTAAATGCACACAAATTTAATTAAATTTCTTTGATTTAAGATAAATCTAAACAATTTGTTTATTTGAGATTTCTCAGTTTAACCTCTTTTTTCAGATAGGTTCTGAAGTCTTCCGCAAGGAAACCAAAGTATGTTCCTTTAGCTAAATCTCTGTTTACTCCAGCTTTTGCAAGTAAAACAGTACCTTTTTCTATTCTGAGACCTGAAGCGATTCCCACCTGGCCCCAGATGGTAACCTCGTCTTCAATAATGCAACAGCCTGCTATCCCTGTCTGGGAAGCAATAAGGCATTTTTTGCCAATTACCGTGTCGTGCCCGATCTGGATCTGATTATCCAACACTGAGCCTTCGCCAATAACCGTAGAATCTGTTACTCCTCTGTCAATAGTACATCCGTTTCCGATTTCAACGTTATTCTCAATGACTACATTTCCAACGGAAATGAGACGATCAAAATTTCCGTCTAATTTTCTGTAATAGAATGCATCGCCTCCCAATACGGTATTAGACTGGATGACAACGTTGTCACCTATAACTGTTCTGTCTCCGATCACAACATTAGGGAAAATGAGGGTGTTCTTTCCGATTTTTACATTGTTGCCGATTACCGCTGAACGATGAATATGAGTTCCTTCACCAATTTCCACATCGTGAAGTTCTTCGGTAAAGTTGTAGATTCTTGTAAAGTGGGTGTTGATTTTATTAAAATCCCTGAAGGGATCTTCTGAAACCAAAAGGGCTTTGCCTTCGGGACATGCCACTTCTTTATCGATAAGAATGATTGTGGCAGCAGAATTCAGGGCCTTATCATAATATTTGGGATGATTAACAAAGACAATGTCGCCTGGTTTTACCATATGGATTTCATTGGTTCCCAAGACTTCAAAATCTTCAGGACCTACGAATTTGGCTCCGATAATATCAGCAATTGTTCTTAGTTTTTGCGGCTGATGAAACTTCATATTATTCAATGATGTTTAATGATAACAAAATTTGCCGGATTGGGCCCGACCTTATTATAAATCGTCCGTCCAGGGCTTTTTTAAGGTTTTATATAAAACAAAAATTCGGTTTGCTCTCGCATTCCGAATCTCTATTCATTGTATCAAAAATTATTCTTTAACTCTTTCTAAGTATGAACCGTCTTCGGTACTCACTTTAATCTTGTCACCCGGTTCAATAAACAAAGGAACCATTACTCTTGCTCCGGTTTCAACGATGGCGTTTTTAAGGGCATTGGTTGCAGTGTTTCCTTTTACCCCCGGATCAGCTTCCACTACTTCAAGATAAACTGATTGTGGTAACTCTGCAGAAAGTGGAGTTTCATCTGCTTCTTTCAGGATGATTGTAACTTCTTCACCAGCTTTCATAAGGTTTGAGTTTTCAATCATTTCTTTATTAAGGTAAAGCTGAGAGAAATCGTCATTATTCATGAAGTGGAATCCGTTTTCATCATCGTAAAGATACTGATACTTTCTGGTGATTACTTTTACTTCGTCGATTTTGTGACCTGCAGAGAAAGTATTATCAATTACTTTTCCGTTGGTTACAGATTTTAATTTTGTTCTAACGAAAGCAGGACCTTTTCCCGGTTTTACGTGAAGGAATTCGATAACTTTATAAATATCGTTGCTGTACTCAATACAAAGTCCTTTTCTGATATCGTTACTTGTTGCCATTAATTTTGTATATAATTATTTTCTTTTATTAAATTGTATTCCCTGCCCCTGCGGTGTCATCCTGTTGAATGTATTATTATTGAACGTATTCACATTATTCTGCAAACGGTTTACATTCATCTGCACCTCAGAGTTATACTGATTAGCCGTTCCAAAAATAGAGCTTGAATTATCCTTTTGCTTCAGGATAGAATTAAAATTACTTCTGGCAAGGCTGTCTTTGGACTTTTCAGGAATTTTTCTTTCCATGATGGAAGTCTTTGTTGTTTTTTGAGTTTTTAATCCTTCCGTTTGCTGTCCAAACACAGAAGTCGCTGAAAGCATGATAAAAAAGATTAAAATTTTCATATATATTTTATTAATTACTCTTTTCCGGTTCCGTAGCCTTTCACGATTCCCCTCGGAGAGTTCTGAATAAACTGAAGAATCTCATCTCTTTCTGCTGTTGGAAGCATTTCTTTTTCGATGTGAGAAATAGCCTGAGAAACATTCATTTTCATCTGGAAAATAGCTCTGTAGATTTTCTGGATTTCAAATATCTTCTCATTGGTAAACCCTCTTCTTCTTAATCCCACGGAGTTGATGCCCGCATAAGACATCGGCTCTCTAGCAACTTTTACATAAGGCGGAATATCTTTTCTTACCAGCGTTCCCCCTGAGATCATGACATGTTTTCCGATTTTACCGAACTGATGAACTGCTGACAGCCCTCCCATTACGGTATAATCGCCAATTTCTACGTGTCCGGCAATACCGCAACCGTTTACAATGATAACGTGGTCTCCTATTACACAATCATGCGCAATATGTGAGGTTGCCATGATGAGGCAGTTTTTTCCGATTTTAGTAAACCCGAGCGCTTTTGTTCCCCTGTTTACGGTGACACATTCTCTGATTGTGGTTTCGTCACCGATAATAACCTGAGTATCTTCGCCATCGAATTTTAAATCCTGAGGAATTGCCGAAATCACAGTTCCCGGAAAAATTCTGCAGTTTTTACCAATTCTTGCTCCATCCATGATGGTAACATTGGGGCCGATCCAGGTTCCTTCTCCTATTTCAACGTCCCCTGCAATGGTAGTGAAAGGTTCTACGATTACATTTTTGCTGATTTTCGCACGCTTATCTACGGCTGCTAATTGATGAATCATTTAATCAACTTTATTTTTTGCAACTTGAGCCATTAACTCTGCTTCTACGGCAATCGCGTCTCCTACATATCCGTAGCCCTGCATATGGACGATTCCTCTTCTGATCGGCTCGATCAATTCAATTTTGAAAATAATAGTATCTCCCGGCACTACTTTTCTCTTGAATTTTACTTTATCAATTTTGATAAAATAGGTAGAGTAATTTTCAGGATCCGGAACGCTTGCCAGTACAAGGATACCTCCGGTCTGCGCCAAAGCTTCTACCTGTAAAACACCCGGCATTACAGGCTCTTTCGGAAAATGTCCTACGAAGAAAGGCTCATTCATCGTTACATTCTTTAATCCCACAACATGGGAATCCGAAAGCTCAAGAATTTTATCAATTAACAAAAACGGTGGTCTGTGAGGCATAAGCTTCATAATTCCGTTGATGTCGAAAACAGGCTCTTTCGTAAGGTCAAAATCAGGCACGTTCTTCTTTTTCTGCAGTTTCCACTGGCGGTTCAGTTTTTTCGCAAACTGCGTGTTTACGTAATGTCCCGGTTTGTTGGCAATAACTTTACCTTTTATCTTTACTCCCGCCAACGCCAGGTCACCAATTACATCCAGTAATTTATGTCTTGCCGCTTCATTAGGGTAGTTTAAATTTAAATTATCAAGAATTCCGTTCGGCCGTATAGAAACATTGTCTTTACCGAAAGCTTTTTTCAGTTTTTCCGTAGTTTCAGGAGTAAGATCTTTGTCTACATATACGATCGCGTTTGAAATATCACCACCTTTTATAAGGCCATGATCCAAAAGCATTTCAAGCTCATGCAAAAAACTGAATGTTCTTGCAGAGGAAATTTCATCTTTAAACTCGGAAATATTTTTTAATGTAGCATTTTGGGTTCCCAAAACTTTAGTTCCGAAGTCAACCATTGTTGTTACTTCGTACGTATCGGAAGGAATAATTGTGATTTCAGATCCTGTAGCAGGATCGCTGTAGGTAAGAACTTCTTTTACCACGAGATATTCTCTCGCGATATTCTGTTCTACAACACCCACGCTTTCAATAGCTTCAACAAAATATTTTGAAGATCCGTCGAGAATGGGCGGCTCTGAAGCATCCATTTCAAGAATTGCATTATCGATATCACAACCAACCAATGCGGCTAAAAGATGCTCACAGGTTGTAATTTTTACGCCCAATTTTTCTAATGTGGTCCCTCTTTCTGTAGCAACTACATAGTTTACATCTGCTTCGACCTGCGGATGGCCTTCAAGATCTGTTCTTACAAAAACAAAACCTGTGTTTTCTTTGGCTGGTTTCATGGTAAGTTTTACTTCTTTACCAGTATGAAGTCCGATCCCGGAAAGTGTCACTTCCTGCTGAAGCGTTTTTTGCATATCACTCATTAGTTTTATCTTTTGAGTTATTCTCAAGATTTTTAATTCTATTAACGATTTCAGTAAAGTTTCTGAAATGAATGTAGTTTCTCAGATAATCATTATAATTGATTGCGGGTGATCCGTATAATGTTTCTTTGTCATTTACACTGGAATTAACCCCGCTCTGGGCCTGAATTCTTACCTGATTTCCTATCTTAATATGGCCTACAATACCTACCTGACCACCGATCTGGTTCCAGTCTCCGATTGTTGTGGATCCTGCAATACCGGCCTGCGCTGCAATGACATTGTTTTTACCGATTTTCACATTATGTGCGATCTGAATCAGATTATCTATTTTTGTTCCTTTCCCGATAACGGTAGATCCGATGGTTGCGCGGTCAATACTACAGTTTGAACCAATTTCCACATCGTCTTCAATGATAACATTTCCGAGCTGCGGAATTTTTTTGAATCCTTCCGAAGTGGGTTGAAACCCGAATCCATCGCCTCCGATTACGGTATTGGAATGAATCACACAGTTGTCTCCGATGATGCAGTAATCATAAATTCTGGCACCACTGTCTATTTTACAGTTTTTCCCAATTTTAACACCTTTTCCGATGTATACCTGAGGATAAATCTGTGATCCCTCTCCTATCTTCGCTTTCTCTGAAACATAGGTAAAAGCGCCGATATAAGCTTTTTCACCGATCTCGGCAGTCTCGTGTATTGAAGAGCCGTTCTCAATGCCTTCTTTTCTTCCCTGCATCTCCTGATAAAGGTTCATCAGTATCTGAAAGGAAAGGTAAGCATCTTTCACCGAAATAACGGTAGGATTATAAGAATCTTTTGTGATAAGACTTTCTGAAACAATGATGACGGAGCATCTTGAGGTATCTAAATAATGCGTAAATCTATCTTGTGCTATAAAAGAAAGATGCCCAGTTTCCCCGCTTTCAATAGGTGAAACTCCTGTAATAAGTGCATTGCCGTCACCTATTATTTTTCCGTCAATAAAACTTGCAATTTGCGAAGCTGTGAATTCCATATTCTGCAAAGATAAGAAATTCTGTAATTCGCAAACATTTTTTGGTTTTCGGAAAGTAAATTTTATTAATATTTAAGAATTACCCCCCGAAATATCCCTTGGAAACATAAGAATATACCGTGTTGTCATATTGGTCATAAGGCCTGACAAAAGCTGATCTTCCGATTCTTCAAGCCTGATTTTTTTACCGCTTTTCTGCAGAAGGTAAATGGGCTGTTTTTCGGTATCATACGGGAGAAGTTTTCTTTTGATCTCGTGTACCAGTTCGTTACCATTATCAATTCCGAAAAAATCATTTGTATTTCTTATTTTTTCTTCAATAAATTCCGGATCAAAAGGATGAGAGGAGATAATTGTTTTAGGAAGGTTTCTCTGAATGACACACCGGCACCAGTACGATAATATTTTATCTTCCGCACTTTGCCAGGATTTCATTGCCTGGATGACATCATTATCATCCAGCTGGGTAAACCTCATAACATCTTCATCGGTAGCTGCACTTTTTTCGCGGTAGAGGAAATATTTCAGATTATCACCTGCCGGAAGATCTACACCCTGCGAAACTAAATATTTGGCCCGATCTAGAATTTTTACCAGCAAAAACTCAGCAAGTGCAGAGGTTTTATGATAATAAACCTGCCAATACATAAACATTCTGGCGGTCAAAAAATTTTCTATGGAATATACACCTTTGGCGTCGATTACAAGCTCACCCTCTTCACAGACATTCATCATGGAGATAATACGCTGGGTATTAATACTTCCTTCGGAAACTCCAGTGAAAAAGCTATCTCGATTCAGATAATCCAGACGGTCAACATCCAGCTGTGAAGAGATCAGCTGATTGAAAAATTTCCGGTGGTATCTTCCCTGAAACATTTCAATGGCACAAGACAGCTCCCCTTTGAACTCTTCATTCAGTCGATTCATCAGCAGCAGCGAAAGGGTTTCATGATGCCAGTCGTCCATCAGCATGCTTTCCAGTGCATGGGAAAACGGGCCGTGGCCAATATCATGCATCAAAATTGCCAGCATTGCACCTTTTTCTTCGTTTTCCGATATTTTAACCCCTTTTTGCTTTAATGTCTCAAGAGCCGTAAACATCAGATGCATCGCACCAATCGCATGATGAAACCTCGTGTGGGTAGCTCCCGGGAAGATCAGATTCAGAAGGCCGGTCTGCCCGATTCTTCTTAATCTTTGGAAATAGGGATGCTCAATAATATCAAATAGGATTTCGTGTGGAATTCTGATAAAACCGTGAACCGGATCGTTAATGATTTTAAGTTTATTCTGCATTGAAAACGTCTGAATTTGTAACAAATTTAGGGATTTTAAAATTGAACGGAAATTAAAATAGTATCAAAAAATAAGTCCCGAAAATTCAAAGAATTATTATCCTGAAATATTGTAGTTTTCATTAACTTATATTTAACTTTACACGTGTTCATTTTGGCAGATTTTAATGATAGTTGGTCGGCAATTTGATACAATAACCATGTAAAAAAGTAAATTTATGTCGGAAAAGATATTATGGATAGATGATGAAATTGATCTCCTTAAACCTCACATTGTATTCCTTGAAAAAAAGGGTTATCAGGTAACTCCCGTTAATAATGTAAATGAGGCACTGGAGTTAATGGACTCAGAAAAATTCGCATTAACACTTATTGATGAAAATATGCCCGGAATTTCCGGTCTTGAAGCGATACCTATGATTAAAGATAAAGACAATTCTTTAAAAATAGTTATGGTGACCAAAAGTGAAGAAGAGCATATTATGGAAGAAGCCATCGGATCACAGATTGCAGATTACATTCTGAAACCTGTAAATCCTAACCAGATTCTTCTTTCTTTAAAGAAAAACCTTCAGCAGGACAATCTTGTAGAGCAGAAAACTATTCTTCAGTACCAGCAGGAATTCAGGAATCTCTCTATGGAGCTTTCTTATTTAAGAACCTATCAGGATTGGGCGGAATATTATAAGAAAATCCTGAACTGGGAGATTAAATTTGACAAAGTAACGGATAATGAGTTTGCTGATCTTCTTCAATCTCAGAAGGAAGAGGCAAATATTCAGTTTGCCAAGTTTATCGAAAACAATTATGAAGACTGGCTCCATGATTCTGATAAGCCCATGATGAGCCACACCCTTTTTAAAGAAAAAGTAAAACCGGAAGTAGAAAAGGAAAAAGTTTTGCTGCTGATGGTCGATAATCTCCGCTATGATCAATGGAAGGTGATTGAACCGCTATTTACCAAATATTACAATAAGGTTTCTGAAGATTATTATTACAGTATTCTTCCAACGGCTACGCAATATGCAAGAAATTCTTTTTTTGCAGGGCTTATGCCTTCTGAAATTGAAAAGCGCTTTCCTGATAAATGGTTTAATGATAATGAGGAAGGAAATAAAAATGAGTATGAGCGTGATTTCCTTGAAGATCAGATGAAAAGAATCGGTCTTAGCTCCAAATCTATGAAGTACCTTAAAGTATTGAACGCAGATTTTGAACGTAAGATTTATGATGATTTCAACCAGCATAAGAATAATGATCTTTTGGTGATTGTCTACAATTTTATTGATATTCTTTCACACGCGAAAACGGATAATCATATCGTGGATCAGCTTATCCGTGACGATAAGACTTTCAGATCACTAACATTAAACTGGTTTGAGAATTCATCATTAATGAAGATCATTAAAGTTGCTGCTGAAAACGGATTTAAACTGGTTATTACCACCGATCATGGAACGGTCTATGTAAAAAAACCGAGTAAAGTAGTGGGCGACAGAGAAACGTCAACCAACATCCGTTATAAGACAGGGAAAAGCCTTACGTACGACGACAGCGATGTATGGGCAATTACCAATCCGGAAAAACTGTTTTTACCCAAGGGGAATTTAAGTTCGAAGTATATTTTTGCCAAGAATAATATTTTCCTTGCCTATCCTAAAAACTACAATCATTTTGTAAACTATTATAAAGAGACCTATCAGCATGGCGGAATTTCACTTGAAGAGTGTATCATTCCGATCAGTGTTCTGGAGCCAAAATAGCAGATATCCTTTGGCATTTTGCTTTTTGACGATGTCTTTTAATTTTGCAATTGCGATCGCAAAGATTAATTAAAATCTTTGAATCTTAATTATACTCATGTTTCGGGCGGAAAAAATCTTTGATTTTTTCCGCCCGAAACTATTTTAAGACATTATAAGCGGGCTGCATTTCGTATTTTTGAAAAAATTAAAGTTTTGAGATTAATTACCTACAACGTCAACGGAATACGGGCTGCTTTTACCAAAGATTTTTTGGGCTGGCTCAAATCTGCGGATCCGGATATCATCTGCATCCAGGAAAGCAAGGCGGGAAACGATCAGATTGATATCGAAAGCCTTGAAAAGCTTGGATATCACAGTTACTGGCATTCGGCCGTAAAAAAAGGCTACAGTGGTGTCGGGATAGCTTCTAAAATAAAGCCCAATCACGTTGAATATGGCTGCGGTATCGAAAGCTATGATAATGAAGGAAGAATCATCCGTGCGGATTACGATGGTTTTTCTGCTATTTCGGTATATGTTCCGTCTGCTTCTAATATTGAAAGACTGGACTTTAAAATGCAGTTCTGCCATGATTTTTTAGAATATATCAAAAATCTAAAGAAGGAAATTCCTAATCTTATCATTTCAGGAGATTTTAATATCTGCCATGAAGCCATTGACATTCATAATCCTGTAGGATTAAAGAACGTTTCGGGTTTTTTGCCTATGGAAAGAGAATGGATGACTAATTTCATCAATGAATGTGAGCTGATCGACAGTTTCAGGTTTTTTAATAATGAACCGGATCACTACACCTGGTGGAGTTACAGGCAAAATTCCAGAGAGCGGAATAAAGGCTGGAGGCTGGATTATAATTTCGCTTCTTATACCTTAAAAGACAAGTTAACAAGAGCTGTTATTTTAAAGGAAGCAGTACATTCGGATCATTGCCCTGCCCTTGTTGAGATTAGCTTATAACTTTTGAGCATAAAAAAAGCCAACTGCGAAGGTTGGCTTTTTTAATTTAAATCATAAAATTAATCGACAATTTCATATTCTACCGGAATGGTACCGCGGCCGGTATCTCCGATTTCATCGAACGCAGCTTTAGACATATCTAATGCTCTTGATGAATGGTAAGGTCCTCTATCATTAATCTTCACAATTACCTCTTTACCATTGTTTAGGTTCGTTACCTTAATATTTGTTCCGAAAGGAAGCGTTCTGTTGGCTGCAGTAAACTTTGCGTTATCGAAAATTTCTCCGCTGGCCGTTTTTCTACCGTTAAATTTATCGTGGTAGTACGATGCATAACTTGTTTTTTTCGCATCTATGGCATTCATTTTGAAAGAATAAACACCAAGGGTTGAAATCATCATTATGATTACGAGAATGAATCTTTTCATCACTTTGAACTTTTATTTGTTTGACGGGGCAAATGTATCAGGAATCTTCTAAAGTGCCTACTCGAAAAGTTAACAACCGTTAATAAATTCTTAAATTTATGTTAATAATTTATTTAACTATCTGATTATCATTACTATAAATACTATTGTTAAAAAACGTTAAAATTAAAGCTCAAAAGTTAACTTTTTTAACTATTCTATATTTTGAGTGATTTATCTCAGATTATAAAATACTATAAATCAATTACTTATATGTTGAGTGTTTTGATAAAAGTATTAATTAATCTTCTAAAATAGGTTCAAAAAAAATAATCAACACTAAGTTCAGGCCCTGTAAGCAGGAGATTGTAACTAAATGTTAATTATTTTAAGTCTTTTGAAAATGATATTTTATATCAATTCACCATAAAGGTCAAATTCTTCAGCTGATGTTATTTTAACTTCTGCAAAATCTCCGATAGAAATATAAGTATTTTCTGCAGACACCAAGACTGTATTGTCAACATCCGGAGAATCATATTCTGTTCTGCCTACGAAATAATTTCCTTCTTTACGGTCGAAAATACAACGGTATACCTTCCCTATCTTCTCCTGGTTCTTTTCCCATGAAATCTGCGACTGAATTTCCATGATCTCTTCTACTCGGGCTTCTTTAACTTCCTGCGGAATATTATCTTCCAGCACATAAGCACCGGTATTTTCTTCATGAGAATAGGTAAAACATCCGAGCCTGTCGAATTTTTGTTCTCTTACCCAATCTTTCAATTCCTGAAAAATTTCTTCCGTTTCTCCCGGATAGCCAACGATAAGAGTTGTACGGATGGCCATATCCGGAACTTTTTCCCTGAATTTTCCCAGAAGCGCATCCGTTTTTTCATGGGTGGTTCCTCTTTTCATAGATTTCAAAAGCTCCGAATTGATATGCTGAAGAGGAATGTCGATATAATTACAAACTTTCGGTTCTTCTCTGATGATATCCAAAACATCCTCGGGAAAGCCGCTTGGAAAAGCATAGTGAAGACGAATCCATTCAATTCCTTCTACTTTTACCAATTCTTTTAGTAAATCGCCCAGCGCACGTCTTTTATAAATATCCAATCCATAGTATGTAAGGTCCTGCGCAATAAGAATCAGTTCTTTCGTCCCTTTTTTAGCAAGCTTTTGAGCTTCTAGAACAAGTTTTTCGATCGGTGTGGAAACGTGGCCACCTCTCATGAGAGGAATTGCACAGAACGAGCAGGGCCTGTCGCAGCCTTCAGAAATTTTAAGGTATGCGTAATGTTTCGGAGTTGTTGTCAAACGTTCTCCGACCAGCTCATGTTTGTAATCTGCTCCAAGATGCTTAAGCAAAATAGGAAGATCTCTGGTCCCGAAATATTGATCTACATCAGGAATTTCTCTTATCAAATCCGGTTTGTAGCGTTCCGAAAGACATCCTGTAACAAATACTTTTTCGACTTCGCCCCTGTTTTTAGCCTCCACATAATCCAGAATGGTATTGATAGATTCTTCTTTAGCGTTGTCTATAAATCCGCAGGTATTGATTACTACAATATCTCCTTTGTCTTCGTGAACAACCTCTTTACCATTGGCTTTGAGCTGGCTCATCAAAACTTCAGAGTCATAAACATTCTTGGAACACCCAAGCGTTACTACATTGATTTTCTTCTTCCCTACCGATTTTGTACGCATCTTTTTGATTTTGAGTTGGCAAAGATACAAAATATTGAAGAGTCTTGAATAAAAAATAAAAACCACCTGTTATGGTGGTCCTGGTATTGCTTTTTTTAATTTTATTCTTTATTAAAGCCTGGTAATATTTGATCCTTTTCAGATAAAACCGCATCCTGCTCAGGAATTCTCCAGTCAATATTCAAATAGGAATCGCTGTACAGTACTCCAGCTTCAGATTCTTTGTTGTAAAAGTTATCACATTTATAAGCGAAAACGGCTGTTTCACTTAACACCGAAAATCCATGTCCAAAACCTCTCGGTACATACAGCTGTGTTTTATTTTCTGCCGTAAGCTCGATTCCGAACCATTTTCCAAATGTAGGAGAATCTTTTATCAGATCTACCGCCACATCCCACACTCTGCCTTCGAGACAGGAAACCAGTTTCGCCTGCGCATGCTCTCCTTTTTGTAAATGAATTCCACGGATGACACCGTAAGAAGATTTGGATATATTGTCCTGTACAAAATGACCATTCAATCCGGTAAGCTCCTCAAATCTTTTTTCATTATACTTTTCAAAAAAATAACCTCTATCATCTTCAAAAATTGTAGGTTCAATGATGTAACAGTCCTTTAGAGGCGTTTCTTTTATTTTCATATTATTTAATTACTGATGATTGTACTTTCTTCTTTAATCTTAATTTAAGGAAGAGATAAACGCTGCCAAGCGGAATAAATATAATCAGAATAATTGCGTAAACAGGCAGTTCCGAGTGTATTAAAAAAAGATTTATTACCAGCTGGGTTAAAGCATAAACCGCGCTTATGACCAGATGAGACATCCTTTTCTCATTGGCAAGAAGCTGATACAGATGCCTTCTGTGGGCTTCAAATATATTTTCTTTCATCATGAGTCTTTCTATGATCGTGAGTACAACCTCCATTCCGTATACTGAAAAAAGAAGTATGTATCTATAATCCTGCGTTTTCATGATTAGTAAAGTAATCAATGCGATCAGCCAGAAACCGATTCCCATACTTCCCACATCTCCGGCAAAACACTTTGCTTTTTTTCTAAAATTGAAAAACAGGAATACTAAAGATGCCAAAAGTGCATACATGATAAAATTTTCCTGTGTAAATGTGATAATATCACGGTTTATGTAGAATAAAGTTAATAAGGTCACCAGGGTATAAGCTCCTGTCATCCCATTAATGCCATCCATAAAATTGTATGCATTGAGGGTACCGATAATCATGATGAAAAAAGCAGGCCACACCCAGACCGGCATTGCACTGAATGTTCCTGTGAAATTAAGTAAAAGTGCTACCGACAGGAAGTGAACAGTGATTCGTATTTTTCCGGACAAGGTCCTGACATCGTCAATAAAACTTACGAGACATATGGCCAATAACCCAAGTCCGAAAGACCAATACGTCTCCATTACCTCCTTATAATTGAATATGGAGAAAATAATAAAGGCAATAGGGAAAATTATTCCCCCTCCTCTGAGGGTGATCTGCGAATGGGCACTGCGATGATTCGGCTTGTCTATAATATTATATTTGTCTGCAATTGCAAAATATGCCTGAATCAAAATGAACAAGGTTATGAAAATTAAGAGATATTCTATCATTTGTGTTGAAAGCTTTTTATAGTTTTTATTAATCCTTCTCTAGTGGAAACGGGAAGTTGCCTGATATTCAAAGCTAATTTTATCTTATTATTTGATACTTTATAATTTTCTGTAAGCTTTTTTAATCTTTCTGAGTTTAAAGGAAGTTTTACTTTATCACCTACTTTTGAAAATATATTTATAATATCCGGATATACATTCAATTGCTTTGTTTTTTTGCCTAATACTTCATCAATAATTTTAATCAACTCATTGGTTGATAAAAAATCATCGTCTGCAAAATTATAGATTCCAGATTCAATTTTTTTGTTTTTAAGTATTTGTAATATTAAAAAATTAAGATTATCAATATTTAAAAAAGATCTTTTATTATCAAAGGCCCCTAATGGCCATGGAATTCCCATTTTGACAATTTTGTACAAAAGATTAAGGTTACCTTTATTTCCGGGGCCATGAATCATGCAAGGGCGAATAATAAAAAGTCTTTTTGTGTCAGGAATCTTTTTAGCAAGTAAATACTCTTCTGCAAACCTTTTAGATTTCCCATAAGGAGTCTTGGGTTCTGCAAAGCGATTTTCATCCAATATATCCTCAACACAATCGGCAACAGCCTTAACACTGCTAAAATAAATAAAATCTTTGATATCCGAATTTAAAAACTCATCAAAAACTTTTTTTGTAAGATCTGTATTAATTTTGAAATAATCTTCTTCTGCAGAGCTGTTTTCGACATCATGTGCTTTACCGGCCAGATGGATTACAGCATCTGCATTGTTGTCAAGAGTCCAGTCTGAACGCAATGATACTGCCTTAATGTCGCAGTCTTCATTCTTTAGGTATTGTGAAAGATTCTGCCCTACAAACCCTGAAGCTCCTGTAATAATTGTTTTCATTTTTGGGAAATTATTTTTTCAAGATTTGAAATGCACTGTTCCATTTTATAATTCAACTTATAAAATTGTTTTCCATTTCTTCCTAAAATTGCTAAATCTTCTTTTTTCATTTGTGATATTGTTTTAATTTTAGCTGCTAATTCTTCACTATTCCCTGCAGGAACGGAAAATCCGCATTCGGCTTCAGCTATATTTTCTGCGCCTTCTCCATTCAGCATAGCCAAAATGGGTTTTCCGGAACTCATGTACGCCTGTACTTTAGCGGGAACTGTAATATTGAATATAGGATCATCTTTAAGACTCACTAATAATATATCAGCCTTATTAAAAAAAGATGCCATAGCTTCTACAGGATAACGTCCTAAGGTATATACTGTTTGTCCAAGATTATTTTCCTTAATAAATTCCTGTACAAAAGGCATTTTTCTGCCATCTCCCAATAATATAAACTTAATGTCTTTGTTTTCTTTAAGCATTAAAGCTGACTTCATAATATTATCCATATCCTGAGCTTCGCCTATATTTCCGGCAAACATAATCCTGAATCCTTCCGGAAGTTCAGGAATAGGAAATTCTGTATTTCCTGAAGATATGGTGTCTTCTGCCCAGTTGGGAAAATAATGAATTTTATTTTCAAAATTACCTTTTTGTAAAATAGATTTTTTAAAACCTTTAGAGGTAATCAATATTTTTTCTGATTCTTTATAAAAATTTCGCACCATTTTGGTGAAGAAATTGAGTATGAATTTATTTTTAATACCGCCGGCAATTTCAAGGCTTTCCGGCCATAAATCCATTACCCAGAAATAAATTGGTGTCTTTTGAAGTTTTTTTACAACCAGCGCGGGATAAAACTGGGTAATTGGTGAAGGTTCATGAACTATTACTGCGTCATATTTTTTTGAGGATAACTTTAATGCTTTTAGTGAGGCAAAAAAAGCCCAGCTAAAATAGTTGATAAATAGCCTAACACCGCCCCCATTTCCTCTAGGCAATAAAAGTGCTCTTATAATTTTAACATCATTAATAATCTGTCTTCTTTTTTTGAAATATCCGTATCCTGAAAATATTTTACCTTCAGGATAATTGGGGATTCCGGTGAGCACGGTAACATCATGGCCTCTTTTTTTCAACTCAAAGGCCAAGTCATTACTTTTAAAGTTTTCCGGGTAAAAATACTGCGTTACAATAAGAATTCTCATTAGCTTTTACTCCAGACAACCCTGTTAATATAATCGGTATAACTTAATATAATTCTTACCATCTTTTCGGAAACGTTCGGCATCGAATAATCTGCTACCGTTCTGTAATTTCTTTCCAAGCCTGTTTTTTGCTGCTGAAGCTGGGCAAGGCCCTGCAAGATTCTGTCTGGAGAAAGCCCTACCATCATTACGGATGCTTCTTCCATAGCTTCAGGACGTTCATGAGCTTCGCGTATATTCAATGCGCGGAAGTTAAGAATTGAAGATTCTTCAGAAATTGTTCCTGAATCTGATAAAACCGCATAGCTTTTCATTTGCAATGCATTATAGTCATGAAAACCTAAAGGTTTTAAAAATTGAATTTCCGGTCTCACCTCAACGTTCATTTTATCAATCATATTTCTTGTTCTGGGATGAGTAGAAACAATAATTGGTAAACGAAACTTTTCAGCGATTGCATTCAGACTTTCTATTAATCCTTCAAAATTTTTTTCAGAATTAATATTTTCTTCTCTGTGAGATGATACTACGAAATATTTTCCTTCTTCAAGATTAAGACGTTTAAGGACATCGGATTTTTCAATTTGCGGAAGATAATGATGTAAGACTTCAAACATCGGCGAACCAGTTTTGATAATCCTGTCTGCAGGAAGTCCTTCGCGCAAGAGGTATTCTCTGGCAATATCTGAATAGGTTAAGTTAATATCTGCCGTATGGTCTACAATTTTTCTGTTGGTTTCTTCAGGAACCCTCTGGTCGAAACATCTGTTTCCCGCTTCCATATGGAAAATAGGAATCTGCCGTTTTTTTGCAGGGATTGCACAAAGACACGAGTTGGTATCTCCTAACACCAAAAAAGCATCCGGTTTAAGATCTTCCAAAAGAGGATCTATTTTGATAAGGATATTTCCTACGGTTTCTGTTGCCGTTCTACCTGCTGCTTCCAGAAAGTAATCCGGCTTACGAAGTCCCAGATCTTCAAAAAAGATCTGATTCAGTTCATAATCATAGTTTTGTCCGGTATGAACGATAATATGCTCAACAGCTTCAGATGCATCTAAAGCTGATAATACTCTTGATAATCTGATGATTTCAGGCCGTGTTCCCACGACGGTTATTACTTTTAGTTTCTTCATTTGTAAAATTTATATATCCTAAACCAATTACGGCTGCTCCAAAATACCAAAATTCAAATGATGAATATAGGCTTCCCGAGGTTTGAGCTAAAATAAAATACTGCAGGAAAAAAAAAATCAATATCCCACTTTCTTTATATTTATAAATATTCTTTAATATTTTAAAAAAGCTTTCTGCTACAAATTTAAAATAAATTATAAACAGAGCCATACCCAATAATCCTGTCGACATAAGAATTTCTACAAATAGATTATGCGGGTACATACCGTCTTTAAATAAAGCATTACCTCCTAAAAAAGGATGTTTTATAAATACTTCTATTCCTTGATTCAAATAGAAAGATCTTCCTGATGCATTATTTTCAAAAATGGCGTCATTTAATCTTTTAAAAAAAATTAAGTCTTCACCAATTTTGCTTTTGTATATGAAATATAAAACCACTAAAGATAGTAATAATAGACAAAAAAAACATATCCAATATTTTTTTTTGTTAATAAGTATTAGAAAAATGGAAAGAATTATTAACAAAGCTAAAATGGGGCTTCTTGCAGCAGAAACATATATAGGAAAAACTCCTATTAATATACCGAGTATATATTGATATCCTTTTCGTCTTAAAAATAAATACATATACAATGATAAGACGACCAAACTAAGACCATAATGACCTACAAAAATATAATATGATCTGAATATCCCACCTCTCCCATTACTATTATAATCTTCAAAAATAAAATTTGTATGCACAAAATTAATTCCTAGAAGAATTAATAGAAACCAAAATATTGTTTGAGAAAACTTATTAAAGTCAATTGTCTGGTAGTTTAAAGTTAAAATTGCTATTACCGGAACAGGTATTACAATAAGACCATAATAATAGACAGAATTTTTTAGATTAGAAAAAGCATTAGAATCTAATGCAATGCTTGGTAAAGTTATATACAATTTAAAAAAGTGAAACAAAAAAAATAATATAAATGCTAAAGCAATATTTTTTCTATTTTTAAGAATTAAAAAATTTTTTATTATAAAATATAGTGATAAAATAAACAAAATTCCTCTAACAAGTACATTAATATAAGGAGGAAATATTTTAGAATCATAAGGATCTATATAAATAAGCATATAGCCAAATAAAGCAAACGCCAAGAAATACATTTCCTGATGTCTAGTTATCAAATATTTTAGACGGATTGCTTGTTCCATTTAAACTATACTTCTAAAAAATAAGTATCTGCATCTTCAGGGTTAAAAGGTTCATTGATCCAGAAAATTGTATATAATTCCTCTTCTCCTATATTTTTAATGTTGTGCGTATACCAGATCGGCATATCTACGTAAGCAGGCTCTGTTCCATCAAGATAAAAATCCAGAACCTCATCTGTGTCTATTTTTCTCAGCTGTATTAAAGCTTTTCCTTTTATAACGGCAAATCTTTCTATTTTTCTTGTATGAAAATGATTCCCTCTTGTGATTCCGGGAACTGTTGTTGAAAATGAACACTGTCCTCCTATTCCAAGCCTTATTACCTCTACAAAAGCTCCTCTAGGATCTGTATGCTGCGTAAATTTTACAGGATAATGATTTTTAATATCAAAATAGCAGCGGAACGTATTGAAAAGGTTTAGATCAAATGTACTTTCCAAAACAGGGATTTCCCCGTTTTCAAAATACAGTTGTTTATAATTTTCTAATTTCTTCAGTACCTCCGAAACCTTATATACAGAAGTGTGCGGAACTTCGTAGAAATTCAGATCTTTTTCTGCTTCAATTTGGCTAATGATCTCTTTTACAAGTTCTCCTACATAGATTAATTTTACTTCTCCGTCGTTATCAATAACGGGGCTTTCTCGGTTTGTAAGCTTATAACAAAAAGTTGCAATAAAAGAATTGTAATTTGGCTTCCCGAATGGTCCGAATACATTTGGAATCACCATACCTGTAAATTTCCCACCTGATTTTTCTGCCCAGTCAGCCAAAAGTTCACGGCCTTCTTTTTTAGATTTTCCGTAAAGATTGTCTTTCTCTTCCTGAGAAGAGGAGGAGAATAGAATATGTGCTTTTGAATTTGTTTTTTCTAAGGATGCAATCAGTTTTTTTACCAGGTCAATATTGTTATTGTAAATAACTTGTGGATCAGAATTCCTGTTCATGGCTGCAAGATGTACGATCACATCGCATTGTCCGACAAATTCATCCAGTTTTTCTTCATTATTGAAAAAATCTCTTTGGAAAGGAATTCTTTCATATTTATCCGAGGATAAGCCCAGTGTATTGTATAGATATGAGCCTACAAAGCCATTCTGGCCGGTAATTCCAATTTTCTTCATTATTTTAAATTTTCGAAGTGGTTTATGGGAAAACGATAATCATCAGTAATTTCGCCGAGGGCATAATCTGCCATTACCAGCAATCTTGAATTTTCATGATGAGACTGAATCGCACTTGCATATCCCGGAGGAACATGCAGAATGTCTAAATTTTCTGAATTCAATTCAAACTTTAAAACCGGCAGATTTTCAGACGGTTTTTCCCAGTGGTCAATTTTAATCAGGTTTATGGTAAAACTTCCCTGTACCGCAGAAAACCATCTTTGTTCGATTTTATGACCGGTCCAGCCTCTTATAAACTGAGTATCTCTATTTTCTATATAGTAGATTCTTTTAATTTGTGATGCATTGAAATCGTTATTAAAAAAAAGACTTCCTCTGTCATCTGCAAAACTTTTTCCTTTAATAATCATTGGTCTTTCCATAAACAATATTTAATCGGGATATTGCATTATGTTGTCTTCTCCCAACACCTCTTTTCTTATGAGCGGCAGTTTCATTAAAAGCTTTTTCATTCCTTCTACATCCTGCTGCTGTGTGTTATGAGAATGGTAATCTTCAATTTTAGAAATATCTTCTGTACCTTCTGAAAAATATTGAGCATAATTAAGATCTCTATTGTCGGCAGGAATTCTATAAAAATTGCCCATATCTTCTGCCTTAATCATTTCTTCACGGGTACAGAGCGTTTCATATAATTTTTCGCCATGTCTTGTTCCGATGATTTTTACAGGATTATCAGCCTTAAACATTTCTTTCAAAGCCTGAGCCAGATCGCCGATTGTTCCGGCCGGTGCTTTATTGACGAATAAATCGCCAGGGTTTCCGTGCTCAAAAGCGAATAATACTAAGTCTACTGCTTCTTCCAATGACATCAGGAATCTGGTCATATTGGGATCTGTAATGGTTATGGAATCTCCGTTTTTAATCTGCTTTACAAACAAAGGAATTACCGAACCTCTTGAAGCCATTACATTTCCATATCTTGTAAGGCAAACAACAGTATCGTCAAGATTTCTGGAGGCTGCAATGGCTACTTTTTCCATCATTGCTTTTGAAATGCCCATTGCATTAATAGGATATGCAGCTTTATCAGTACTTAAACAGATTACTTTTTCTACATGATTCTGAACAGCCGCCTCAATTACATTCTGAGTTCCTTCAACATTGGTTTTCACGGCCTGCATGGGAAAGAATTCGCAAGAGGGGACCTGTTTTAATGCAGCAGCATGAAAAACATAGTTTACTCCTCTCATTGCAGGTTCGATGCTTTTATAGTCTCTCACATCACCAATATAAAATTTCAGTTTGTCATTTTTAAACTGATTTCTCATATCATCCTGCTTTTTCTCATCACGAGAAAAAATACGGATTTCTTTAAAATGATCTGTGTTAATAAATTTTCTCAGGACAGCTGTACCGAAAGATCCTGTTCCGCCTGTAATAAGAAGTATTTTATCTTTAATCTGCATTGTGTGTTTTAATTTCTAATTTCATGTTATAAAGCTTTTCCCAAACTGCGATATTATATAGACGCCATTCTAGTTCACGATCTGCTATAAAGGTAAATTTCTTTTTTGAAATTTCCTGTACAATTTTTGAATTATTGATCGTATCAATTATTTCCTGGGATCTCGGCCACCAATATTTCACTGGCGCATCGAAACCAATTTTCTTTTTATTATAGGTAATCTTATCTGGTAAATACTTTTCCAGATTTTTTCTAAGTATGTATTTTGACCAGCCATTTTTTACTTTATACTGATTATTTATTGATAAACATACTTCAACTAAATTATAATCCAGGAATGGGAGTCTGGATTCTATTGAATAGCTCATTGAGTTTTTATCTTCCCATTTTAAAAGTTCTGGCAATTGATCCCTTAATATTTCATCTTTTTGAAGGTTAAATATATTACCATAAGATTTTTCAAGACCAACATTAAAATTAAGATATTTAACATACTTGTTTTTTAGAAAAAAGCTATTCTTTCTTATCCAAAGCTTTCTGATATGAGAAGAAGAAAAAAAAAGGTATAATTGTAATAACTTAAATACTGAAATGTTATACTGATTTTTTATTTTAGAAATGAGACGCAATTTTTTGATTATATCAATATCTTTCAAGTACGCTATTACATATTTATTATATCCCAATAATATTTCATCCGCACCCTGACCGTCTAAAAGTACTTTAACGCCTAATTTATTTGCTTCTTTCATTAAGAATTTCTGCATGTAGATTGAGATTCCACCGAAAGGCTCTTCGTGCTTAAAGATTACCTCTTCAAAAGTATCTTTAAATTCATCAATTTCCGGAACTATAATATCATGCTTTATTCCTAAAGAACGAGTGGTTATATCAGAAAGTTCACTCTCATCAATTTTCTTGTCTATTGACCCTACAGTAATTGCTACAATATTTAATTTTTTTTGAGGTCCCTCATTTACTTTATTTATAATTGAAGCTACGTATGCGCTGTCTAGTCCGCCACTTAACGCTGTTCCTATTTTAACATCTGATCTAAGTCTTAGATTTATCGATTTTTCAAATTCTTTCTCAAAAATACTTATAGATTCTTCCAGACTCAGATCATTAATTTCTTTCCTAAATTGAACATCATAATATTTATAAATATCAATCTTATTGTCTGTGAGGTTATATACAAGATTATGTGATGGAGGAAGTTTTAATATACCATCAAAAAAAGTTTCGTTGGACTGCTCAGATTTATTTGCAATAAGGTACTGTAAAAGCACCTGCATACTTATTTTTTCGATCTTTTCAATTTCTAAAATAGGTTTTATTTCCGAAGCAAAGATAAATTTATTTTTGTTTGTAAAATAATAAAACGGTTTGATTCCAAACCGGTCGCGTGAACAGAATATTTTATTTTTTTTACGATCAAAAATAGCAAATGCCCACATGCCGTTGAATTTTCCAACACATTCTTCACCCCAGCAATCATAAGCTGTAATCAGGACTTCCGTGTCGGAGTCTGTTTTAAAATGATAACCTTTTTTTATAAGCTCATCTTTCAGTTCAATATAATTGTAAATAGCGCCATTAAAAACCAAAACATATTGATCACCAAGACAAAACGGCTGATTTGCAGACTGGCTTGTATCAATGATTGATAATCTGCGATGTCCAAATCCTATATTTTTATTAACAAAAAAGCCTTCTGCATCCGGACCTCTGTGTGACATTTTATCTGTCATTGTTTTTAGAGTCCCTTCTTTTACCTGTGTATAATCCTTGTATATTATTCCGGCTATTCCGCACATAATTATTTTTGCCTTAGAGCTTCTTTTTCTTCGAAAGAAGGGTAGTTTATTAAAACGGCTTTGTACACGCCTTTAAATACAAACAAACTACCTGCTGCAACTCCAATAATCCCATGCCTGTCAATTACCTGTTTAATATCATTTAAAGAACCTGCCCCTCCTAAAACGGTGAGAGGAAGAGATATCTTTTCTCTTATCTTATCAATTAATGCAATATCATAGCCTTTCATTATGCCATCCTGATCTATAGAATTGATAATGATTTCGCCAGCGCCCAGCTTCTGGGCTTCTTCAGCAAATTTAAAAGGATTAATTCCCGTAGATTTTTTTCCGTTGTGAGTATAAGCTTCATGGCCGCCAAAGAGCTTTTTTTTGACATCGAGTACTACAATTACACTTTGAGACCCCACTCTCTCTGCTATCTGTGTGATGAGTCCCGGATTTTGAAGAACAGCTGATGAAAGTGCTATTTTTTCAATCCCAAGTCCGAATATTTTTTGTGCCTGTTCAACGGTTTTTACACCGCCTCCATAGCAAAGTGGCATTCTAGACTGATTGGCAATTCTTTCAATAAGGCTATAATTTGGTTCTAATCCTTTTACAGTTGCATCAATATCGAAGATGGCAAGCTCGTCAACTTCCTTTTCATTAAATATCCGTACCGCATTAATGGGATCACCAACGTATTTCGGATTTTTGAAGTTTACTGTTTTTACAAGTCCATTATCCTGTATTAGAAGACTGGGTATGATTCTGGGTCTTAACATTCGTGTTACAATGTTTTAAAGTTTGGCAAAATTATGAAGTAAAATTTCGCCGTAGTGGTGACTTTTTTCAGGGTGGAATTGTATTCCGTATTTATTCTCATGATGTGCTGCTGATGCAAATTCTTCTCCATATTCTGTTACAGCCATTATGTCTTCATTGTTATGACAATGAAAATAATAGGTATGAAGAAAATAAAAAATTGAGTCCTTTTCCAATCCTTTAAACAGCTCCATGTCTTTTACAGGCTTTACATCATTCCAACCCATATGTGGCAGCCGCGTTACCTGATTAATTTTTGTTTCATCAAATTTTTTAACAGTAGCATCAATCCACTTCAATCCTTCTAGTTTTCCTTCATCACTACTGTTTGCCATCATCTGCATTCCTACACAGATTCCAATGACGGGTATTTTTTTATCTAATACTAAATCATCGAGTGTATCGCGCATTCCGGAATTATTAAGCTGGTTCATCGCATGGTCAAAGTGTCCTACTCCTGGAAGAATAAGCTTTTCGGCATCCAGTAAATCGTCTTTTGACTTTGCAATTTTTACGGGAACATCTACTCTTTTGTAAACATTTACAAATGCATTGATATTTCCCACCCCGTAATCAATAATTGTTATCATCTGAATAATCTTTTTTCTAATCCCAATTTTTGCATTGCCTGGGCGCCCAGTTTTATGATTCCCATTTTATTTTTATAGTCTTTGTATGTTTTATTTTCACCTTCAAAGATCTGCTGAAGTTCTTCTTTTGTAAGATCCAGTTTATTGGCTACATACTCAAATTCCCTCTGTAGGAATTCTTCTGATAATTCCGGTCTGGAAACTCTATCTAAAGCTTCTTCTCTGGTCATTTGACCTGTAAGAATAAGTGATGAAAAATGCGCTTTTCTTTTTTGATACCCGAATTTTCTCGGCAGCCAGTAATCTTCATAAAAACGTGTAAATCTGGATTCATGGTGCTTATGCTGAAAAGGCTCCCAACCGAATTTTTCCGTTAAAAGATTTTCTGCATCTTTTTTAATATACGGTACCAGGTTCAAGGGTTTAAAAACTTCCATACCATAAACATATTTATAGTATATTTTATAAGAAAGAATATCAACTAACGGAAAAGTTCTAAGTGGTCTTTTACCAAATTTAGAATGAATATCTTTAACCAATGTAGTATCAATCCCCGGAAAACCGCCCCATTCTTCAGGTTCTCTACAGCATTCCGTGGAGAAATTCCCTCCTGTAAGAACATAATTTATTTTATGTTTTTTTGCGAATTTGTAAAGTGCTGAGAAAAAAGCATAATCCTGAGGTAGATCCTGATCTGAAATCTGAGATTTTAAAAATGCAAGCTGCAAATCTTTCATTTCTTCCCAGTTGATGACTTCAGTAAATAAGTCCAGACCCAATCCATTAATAAGTTTTTCTATATTTCCAACTGCTTTGTCTGTATTCCATCCTGCATCAACATGGAAAATAAGGGGGCGTATTCCCATAATTTCTTTGGCTACATAAGCAGCATACGAACTGTCCAATCCACCACTCAGGCCGATAATACAATCAAAATCTTTATTTTTTGATGTTTTTTTTATTTTATCGGCTATTTTCATTAATTCGTCATAGCCTCTTCCATCTGTATGCCAATTGGGTTCAATATTTTCTTTAAAATTGGTGTAGTAATCACTTTCTCCTTTTTCATTGAAAATTATATGTGGATCTGTAGTATCCATTATTGTTTTGGTACAGATCTGATAGTTTCTATTTGTCATATGTGTCTTATTCGTCATTTGCAAATTTAATTTTTATTTTTTATTGCATCTATAAATTAAGAAACTGTAATAAAATTTATATAAAAAATGATAATTCCGAATAATAAAGATGGAATTACCTTAAATTATTCCGGAGATAGTATGATAATTTATATTTTAGAGTAAAAAATTGTTAATAATCATATTCCTTCAAATCAATATGGATCGAATCGGAGAGAATTTACTGAAATAAACTAAGACACTCCGATTATTAAATTCACTATTATTTCGCAAAATACTGATTTAATTTAACATTTTACTATAAATCTCTCTAAGCTTTACCTTATAAAGTCTGTAATCATACTTTTCCAAGAAAAATTTTCTGAGTTCATCCTTGTTTATAGTTTGTTCGTTATTGATATAATCATTGATAATTTTATAAAGACTTTCTACATCATAGTAATCTATTGCCCATCCAAATTTATTAGCAATGATTTCGCGCGCAACATCTATTTGTCCTAAACTAACTACTATCGGAGTACCTACCATTAGACAGTCATAGTATTTTGTCGGTAGTGCATAAACATTATTTCTAAGCTCTGGATCATATAGCTGAGGTACAAGCAAAGCTTCTTTCATTATTGACAAAGCATCTATATAAGGTATTTTTTTCAGATAAGTTATATTGTTGTGCTGCTTAAAAAAATTCAAGTATTTCTCGTCCCTAATATCTCCTGCAAAAACAAATAATAATCTGGGGTCATTTTTTTTAATGAGATCAAAAAGAATTTTTTCACCTCTTGTTTCAGAAAAATATCCTATTACCGGAATTATAAATTTATCTTTTGGAAGATTATATTTTAAATATATATCATTTTGCTTTACTTGTTCAATGCTATCTTCAGTAGAATTAGGAAGAATCAGGAACTTATTATTTTTCAATTTAAATAATCCATAATAAATAAAATACTGTCTATCCGGAAATATTACAAAATCCGAGGCCTTGATGAATATATTATCAATTAGCCTTATTAAAAAATTAATGATCTTATTAATTCTATAACTATCTGCAGCATAATCTCTTGGATCGTAAATCACTTTACATTTCCAGTTGATAAAATACTTGTATATAAGTGCTGGAAATATTGTATAAAAAGTAAAAGCAACTATAAAATTCGATTTTTTCTGAAGCAATTGTTTAAACAACCACCATTGGAATTTAATAAATAATAAGAGCGCTGAAAAGCTCCTAGGACTAGCTGTTTCTGCAAAAGCATCGAATTGCAATCCTTTATAAAGTTCTTCATCAGGCGGATTTCTTTTTTCTCCCGAACGAGCCCAATACAGAAAATTAATTTCTTCGAATACATCTTTTGAAGCTTTTAAGACACGTATTATTGTAGTGGTAGAATCAAAATAATCGGCAAATAAAAATAAACCTTTTTTCTTCATCACATTAATTTAAGGTTGATTTAAGTTTTTTGAACCACTAAGTTTGGAGTCGAATTGATTCCCGGCAAATTCTTTAAACTTTGTTTTTTTCTCGGAAAATCTGGCACCAGAATCTCTGGCACCTATAAATTTATTATTTTTCAAGATCATTGTATTTTGATTTCCATAAGGAATATATAATGCGTATTGGGTGTATTTGGGATTACCTTGTACATAATTGTTTGTAATACTTCTGTTTTCTCCATTCTGAATAAAGATCCCGGAACTAAGTCCATTTTTATCAATACCTTCTATCCCTGTATTTATAATAATATTGTTGTCTATACTGATATTTTTCCCGGAACCCTCATCAAAAATACCATTCTGTTTTGTATCTTCTATCCTGTTTTGATAAATGGTAAGATTATGATTATCTTTAAGATATATACCTGCTCTTTTTGTATTTTGAATTTTATTACCTGAAACTTTACTGTTTTTCGAAACTCTCATATTAATACCATCCTGGCCTGTATTTTTTATAGTATTACTCTCAATTAAGACGTTTTCGGCATATACTTCACTTCCTTCGGTATTGGTAACCAGTATACCGTCCCCTAATTCTGTATTTGAAACGCTATTGTTTTTTATAATTATATTTTTACTTATTCCAAAGCCTATTATTTTATTTCTATTCTGGATTTTTATTCCTGAGCCTTTGACATTAGTAATGCGATTATTCTCTATGGTAATATTCGAGCATGAGGTGTCAATATAAATACCGTGTTCAAGAGGAAGATTAAATATTTGATTATTTTTAAGAATTACCTTATTGCTTCCCTCCGCAATTATGATCCCTTGTGAGCTGTTGGTTATTCTATTATTGATAATTTTAATTTCTTCACCACCCAAAGCAATACCTGTCATATCTTTCTGATAATTTTCAGCATTGTTTAATCCCGGACCTTCACAATAATTATTTTCAAAAAGTATATTTTTCACATTTCTTAAGCCGGATATAGGTGAGTATGAAAAATTAAAAAAATTATTCTGTTTTATTGTCAGGTTTTTGGTTCCTAAACAATAGATACCTACAGCAAGGGAAGAAGAGGTTGGTATATAATCGTTACCGTATCCTTTCAAAATAATTCCGGTGATTGATATATTTTCTTTTTGAGCACAATCAAAAATAGGGCTTCCGGGTAATGACTGTATAATTGTTGTACCATTACCTATAATGGTTTGATTATCCTTCAAATAGAGAGTACCTTTAATTGTATAAATTTTATCTGATGGAAATTCCACTCGATTTTTACCATAAAGCAAAGTCTGTAGATATTTGGTGTCATCATCAAAACCGGCAGCCAATATACTTTCTGATATTAAAAATATTAATAGTGTACAGATAATTTTCTTAAACATTATAGATTTTAAATTTATTTAAATTTAACAAACTTAATCATTAAATAAAATAATATATATCCGTTACTAAACAGATTTCCTATTAAGCCTGAATTAAAAAGACTATAAAATAATAAAGGAATGATACAAATAACAGCTATATTCTTGGTATTGATAAAGTCTTTTGCCATTTTTCCTACAATCAAAGAAAATACAAAAACACCGATGTAGCCGTAATTAATAAAAGCTTCTATGAGATAAAACTGATTAGCATTTCCGGTCTCACTCCCACCGAATTGACTTTGATACAATACTCTCTCAAAGTTTATCCTTTCCAGTCCGAATAAAGATGACAATAAGCTACTTGTTGCTCCATACAGATATTCACCATTAAAACTATTTGAAAAAAAGAGATCAAGCCCTTGATAGGCAGTGATTACGGGCACCGCAACAATCCTCCAGATAACAGCCTCTGAAACTGTAGAAGGAATATGATAAATACTAAAAAATGGTTCATCTCTTATTACTTCAATAGCATCAAACTTCGAGAGGGTGAACATTAAAATGATAATTGCTATAATAGCACCTCCGCTTATTAGTAAATATGTTTTCTTATTTTTGGATTTATAATAAAAAAACAGAAAAAGAGGGATAGCAATCTTTAGAAAATATGCCTTTTCCAAAAAAGAAATAGAATATAAAATAAAAGCAATTAAGTATATATATCTGTTTTTATTTTTGTATAAAAAAGCCCTTATAATTACAAATGGAAAAAATGTACTGTCAATCAATGTTATTAAATAGCTAAAAATAATCTCAAACCCTTTTCGATCTTTTAGAAATCCTTCTCTCAGTCCGAAAAGATCCTCCTGACTAGCACCTCTTAAGGAAGCTAAAATAGGTAACTCACCTGCAGTAACTACAATCAGCAAAACTACCATGATATAAAAAAGGAATACATATCTGCTGAATATATCTCCATTTATAACCAAATATTTTCTTTTAACTTCGGGAAAAAAATTAATGTAAAAAGAGGTAAGAAAGCCTAAAATAGACAAAATTGTAATTCCCGCCAATGTACCGGCAATTTTGTCATTTGCAGGATTTCCCATAAAAAAAAGAGGAATTATACAATAAAAAATTAAAAATACTGCACTATAACCAATTGCAAATGATCGTTTAGTCTTTTTAATATTTACCTCAAGTGTACCAAGCATAATTATTAATTACGTTATTATATTTTTCATAATATAGTAATAAATACCATATAATATTGTTTCATGAATAACATATATCCACAATAATGTTTTAATTGAAAAAAAACTACCTATTATAAAAATCCCCATGGTTGTAAAAAAATAAATGGTTTGCCATTTAGCAACTTTACTCAATTCTTTTTTAACAATTAAAATTGTACTAAGTGGAGAAACGACAAATTTAATCATAGACGCCAAGGCGATAATTCCGATAAATTCTCCGGCTTCCTTCCAAGCATTTCCAAAAACAAAAACTGTCAATTCTTTACCTAAAAAAAATAAAGGTAAAAAAATAAAGATTGATATGAGACTTAAAATATACGTACTGTTTAAAAATGTTTTTTTAATAAGATCACTTTTTCCTTCATTATAATAATCAGAAAGATTTTTGAAATATACTTGTCCTATAGCAGTACTTATTACAGATATTGGGGCTGTAAGTACTCTGTTTGATATAGAATAAGAACCTAATGTTGATGATGAATAGAATTTCTTTATAAAAAAAACAGGTGCATAGCTGCTTATCGTATTCATCATGGATGATGGTAATATCAGCAAGGGAAATTTCTTATAAGTAATTGCCAGGCTTTTAATTTCACGAATATTAATACTACGAAAATAGATTAAAAAGTTCAATAAGAACATTAAACAACAAAAGAGTCCTCCCAATAGAAAGCCATAAATTAATCCATATTCATGGTTATAGAAAATAAAGCTTCCGGAAACAATTATTACAGATTGAAGAATTCTAACAAAATTTAGCTTTTTATATTTTTTTGTCCTATTATACCAATAGGACAAAATATTATAACAAGTCGTAAAAAAGATTGAAAAAGGTATTAGGTGATAAAATGTATCTAATTCAATAAAGAAACTAAGAATTAAAAAAACAGCTTCACATAAGCAGCTTATTGATAAAGAAATGAGCGTTATCAATTTTACTATATTTATCGCGTCATAATCTTTTTCGGGAAGAACAATAGCAAACTCATACATTCCTGAAGCACACATCCCAATAATGACCGAGAACGCCATAAAAATAGCTAGATCACCAAAATTAACCGGTGAATAAATTCTTGCTAATAAGGGACTAAAGAGTACCGGAACAAATTGGCTTATTCCGGTACCTATCATTAACTTAAGAGAACTCGTTATACTTGATGACCTGAGTACACCTTGCAGTTTTTCTTTCATGAATTCTTTTTAAAGGCATATATCCTTTCAATTATGTCTACTACTTTCAGACCTTCCAGCGCATTGGTAGTAATCGTATTTCTTTCCTTTAGAACATCCACTACATTTTCAATAATGTAATGATGGTTCGCAGCAGAGCCTTTATATGCTCCATAATCATTCCCTGGATTTGTAGGAGGCAACTCTGGCAATACATAATCTTTGACATTACAGATTTCTACCTTATCCATATATTGGCCGCCAATCTTTACGGACCCATTTTCTGCAATAATAGTCATTGAACTTTCAAGATTTTGGCTCCATACGGAAGTAGAATAATTTAAAGAACCCATTCCTCCTTCTACGAAATCAAAGTTTACAAAGCCTGAGTCTTCAAAATCAGTAAGATCTTTATGGTTAAAATCGGCAAATTTACCCTGAATATTAGTAATGTCTCCAAATAACCAATACATAATATCAATGAAATGAGAAAACTGGGTAAAAAGAGTTCCTCCGTCAAGCTCCAGCTTACCGTGCCATGATTCAGGCTTATAGTATCTGTCATCCCGATTCCAATAGCAATTGAGCTGAACCATATATATTTCTCCCAATCTACCGCTTTCTATCATCTCTTTGATCCAGACAGAGGGTGGCGAATACCTGTTCTGCATTACTGCAAAAATTTGCTTATGCTTATGTAATGCCTGAAAAATAAGCTTTTCAGCATGTTGTTTTTTTAATGCCATCGGTTTTTCTACAACAACATGTTTACCAGAAGAAATCACTTTATAAGCTTGTTCAAAATGAAAGCCATTGGGTGATGCAATATTTATAACATCCGTTTCAATTTCGGATTTTAAAAAATCATCTAACGATGAGAAAAAAGGAACATTATAACTTTCAATTCCTAAGACTGATTTTTCTTTTATATCTATAAGCGCTACCAGTTCACATTCAGGGTTTCTGGATATCATTTCCGCGTGTCTTTTGCCAATATGGCCACAGCCGACAACCGCAAATTTTATTTTATTCACCTGTATTAATTTTTTTTATTTCAAATTTTGTTGTGTTTCTTAAAATGCTGTAAGCGGAAATATTTCTTTGCACAATACATCCTGAGGCAATTATGCTATTGCTTTCAATATTAACTCTTGGCTCTATAAAGATGCCCGTACCAAATTTAATTTCATCGCCAATGGTACAGCTTCCGGAAAAAACAACCGATGGACCGAATGTATTATGGTTTCCCAGTTTGTTATGATGTTCAAAACTGCAGTAAGATGAAACAACATTATTATTGCCAATTTCAACGAATGGACCTATTCTGGTATTGGCAAAAAAGATATTTCCTTCACCTAAATTTACAAAATTGCTTATAATACATGTAGGATGAAAAATATTAGCTATAGAAAGGTCGTTTTCTTTAAGTAAATCAAACCATTTTTTTCTTTCAGCAATGTTTCCTGAGAAAGATATGATGATCTCATCAAACATCTGGTCTTTAAAATCTTTTACAATATTCTCAATAGAAAGCTGTTTTATTTCTATCCCTAACAGTTTTTTTCCTATGATATTCTGATTACCGTCGTACAATACAACAGGATTGATATTTTTAAGTTCAAAAACAGTATCCAAAAGCTGGAGGGCTGCTTTTCCTGCACCAATAATAGCCAGTCTTTTCTGTCCGTTATTAACTTTAAAGTCCAAAGTACCGGAGTAGTAAAATCCAATATCCTGAAAAGTATGTTTTTTATTTTTGCTTAGATAATCTGAAACAATTTCTTCGGAAACAATTTCCTCTGTAAAAACACCGGGATCAATATTGTTTTCTTCAATTAATTTCTGTGCTTTTTTAGTAATAATTCTATCCTGATTTATGTGAATACCAGATTCTGGTTCAGTACTATTATTTTCTGTGAAAATATTGTTAAAATCAGTTATTGGGTTTTCGGAAACTACAGCTAATAAATAACCTATTTTATAGTTTTTTCTAAGCGCAAGTGTAGGGTTATAATAAATATAACCTTCATGATCAGATTCCCCGTCAAAGTCTGCTTTAGAAGATTCATAAGAAAAAATTACATCTCCTTTATTTATTTTATCCCCGTTTTGGAACAATATGGAAGTAACAAGATATTCATTGTCACTTACGTTAATCTGCTCAATAAAATACTTATTCATAAATAAATTTTTTAATCTCGTTAAAAATTATGTTCTTATTTGGGATGGTTGTTACTTCTGCTTCTTTGGCACAAGGAATTAAACTTTCATTAGAAATTCGTACTGCTTTGTTTATTTGTATTTTATGTTCCACAAAATATGAGAAGATTTCTCCCGACAATCCAGCGTATTTCGATCCTTCTTCAACAATACAAATGTTTTTTGTTTTTGCCACACTGTTTACCACTTCATTAATATTGAATGGAGAAATCTGAATAGGACATATTATCTCAGGGAAAATTTCCTCGATTATCAAATCATCAATAGATGCAAGTACTTCATCCAACATCCCTCCATAACAAAGTATTGTTACATTAGGTTTTATTTTTGTCGGACTGAATATCAAAGTCGGAAACTCCTCTTGTGTTTTAGAAATTTCATATCCTTTCAGATCTTTCCAAAATATTTCTTTAGTGTACGAAATTTTATCTTCGATAATTAAAGTTAAAATGTCATTATGCTGATATAAAGTTTCAAAAATATTTTTCGGATCATAAAACGAATTCAATGCTAAAACCCTTGTATTTGGGATAAACAGGAAGTGTTTTTCGATATTTTGTGAATGTGTAGGTCCGTATCCTCTTCTTCCTCCCATTGGGGTTCTAATAATCACAGGGAGTTCAACTTTTTGTCCGAACATTTCGGGAATTTTTGATCCTTGCTGTAATATCTGATCGAAAGCCAGTGTCAGAAAATCACCAAACATGATTTCCGCAATAGATTTATACCCATTCAATGCGGATCCTATTGCAAACCCAACAATGGAACTCTCACAAATAGGGGTATTAAAAACTCTGTTTTTATATTTTTCACTTAATTTCTCAGACACTTTGAAGGCTCCTCCGTAGTTACCTGGCGTATGTTCTGTAGTCTGCATAATGTCTTCACCCAAAAAGAGTGAATTTTCTTTTGCCAGAAATATGTCAAGCCCTTCATTGATAAGCTTGTTTATTCTTTTTCCTATTTTTTCTGAGGTTATCTTTTCCTTATCAGCTTTTTCATTGAAAATTGAAATATGTTTTCTCATTGAACTAAGCGACTCTTCAGCAGACAGCTCTTCAAGATATTTATATAGCAATTCTTTGGCAGAATTTTCATATTCGATTGCTTCAGCAGAATGATTTTTATAGAAAACATGTATCGGATCTATACATACAAACTTCTCAATCTCAGCAGCATCTCTGTTATCATCACCTTTTGAGTGTGAGTTTAGCCTGTAACATTCAATTTCCAAGAAGACGGGCTGTCCTTCTCTTGTTTTAGCTATTGCTTCCTGTACTGCTTTTTCAAAATCAGAGGCCCATATTGAAGTTTTTATATATGTTACACCAAAGCCTTCAACCCTATTCTTTATTTCTCCTTTCTTAATCATTTTAAAAGGAGTTGACTGTGCATATCCGTTATTTTCCATTACAAACAGCGTCGGTGAAGCATATATAGCAGCAAGATTAAGAGCTTCATATACAATCCCTTCTCCCATAGTGCCATCACCAAGGAAAACTATAGAAATATTGTCATTCTTTTTTAGTTTATTGATATAAGCATATCCAACAGCCACAGGCGCTAAGCCTCCTTGGATTCCATTGCTTATAAAATTATCATTGTAAAGATGCTGGCTTCCCCCGATCCCTGATGAAATACCACACTTTTTTCCTAACATTTCAGCTAGCAAAAGCTTTACATCTCCACCAACAGAAATGAAATGACCATGTCCCCTGTGATTGGAAAATACCCTGTCACCTTTTTTAAAGTTCTCAGAAATCGCTACTGCAATAGTTTCCTGGCCGACACATGTATGAACTGTACCATTAAGAGTTCCTTTTGAAAATTGATCCAAAAGGAGCTTTTCAAATTCCCTTATAAGTATTGCCTTAGAATAATCCATGATTAATTATTTAAAAAAGTTTTTAATCTCAGAAATTATATAATCTGAAACTTGCTGATTAAATTCTGTATGAATAGGGAGAGAAATTACTTCTGAACAAAGCTTTTCTGTAACCGGCAGGCTAAAACCCTCTTCAACATATTGTTTAAAAGCCTCTTGACTGTATAATGGAAGAGGATAATAGATCATGCTTGGAATATCTTTCCCTGCAAGATATTGCTGCAGTTCATCTCTTTTTCCATTTTTCACTTTTAGCGTGTATTGGTGGAAAACATGAGTAGCATTTTTTGCCCTTTCAGGAACCTGGATTTCAGGTATTTCTTTAAGGTTTTCATCATAATATCCAGCCATTTGATTTCTAGAAGCTGAGTAATGATCGAGATGTTTTAATTTTACATTTAATACAGCTGCCTGAATCGTATCAAGTCGGGAGTTACAACCCAAAACTTTATGATAGTATTTTTTCTGCTGTCCGTGATTCGCAATCATTCTGATTTTTAAAGCCAGATCATCATCATTCGTCATTAATGCTCCACCGTCTCCGTAGCATCCCAGATTTTTGGATGGAAAAAAGGAGGTACAGCCGATATGACCTATTGTTCCCGTTTTATTTGAAGTTCCGTCTGAAAATGTATAATCTGAGCCGATAGCTTGAGCATTATCTTCTATAACATATAGATTGTGTTTTTTAGCAAATTGCATCACTTTCTCCATGTCCGCACTTTGACCATATAAGTGAACGGGAACAATGGCTTTCGTTTTCGGAGTAATATAATCTTCCAACCCTTCAATAGCAATATTGAATGTATCTTCATCAACGTCCACCATGATAGGTTTTAGTCCTAAAAGCCCGATTACTTCAGCAGTAGCTACGTAGGTAAAAGCAGGACAGATTACCTCATCTCCCGGTTTTAAATCCAATGCCATCATTGCAATTTGTAAGGCATCCGTACCATTTGCACACGGAATCACATGTCTCACATTAAGATATTTTTCAAATTCCTGTTGGAATTCTTTTACCGCAGGTCCATTAATAAACGCAGTAGTATCAATACATTCCTGAATTCCGGCATTTACTTCATCTTTTATTTTTTCATATTGACTTTTTAAGTCAACCATCTGAATTTTCATACAATTTGTTTTTATCTGAGTGTTTTAAGTATTAGTTTTCTATTAATTCGCTGATTTTTTTTCCGATGGAGAGGCAGGATGTTGCAGCCGGTGAAGGTGCATTTCTTACATGAATTATATTGTTATTTTTTACAATATCAAAATCATCAATCAAATTTCCGTCTCTGTCGCATGCCTGTGCACGGACTCCTGCTCCTCCGGGAATAAGATCACTTTCCCGAATCTCGGGAATCAATTTCTGCAGCGCTTTGGTAAAAGCAGATTTTGATAAAGAGCGGTGCATTTCTCCCAGCCCTGTTTTGCCATATTTAGCTACAATTTTTCTAAAACCCGGCCATAAAAGAGTCTGCTTGGTTTCATTAAAATCAAAATCAAAAAAATGATAGCCTTCTTTTCTAAAGGCGAGAACAGCGTTAGGTCCACATTCGATATTTCCATCGGTCATCCTTGTAAAATGAACTCCCAAAAAAGGAAAGTTTGGATCCGGAACAGGATAAATCAAATGTTTAACCAAATATTTTTTCTCATCTTTAAGCTTATAATATTCACCACGAAAAGGAATAATAATGACATCATTTTTATTGTTGGTCATTTTAGTAACCTTATCAGAATATAATCCTGCACAGGAGATCAGCTTTTTTGTTTTGAATTCGGAAGTGCTGGTTGTAACAATAATTTCAGAATTTGTATCAATGATATTTTTAACCTCATTATTAAAACTGATTTCACCTCCTAATTCTTCAAAAAGTTCTTTAATCTTATTTGCGATTCCGGGATAATCTATAATTCCTGTCTGTGGGACTTTTATGGCCTTTATCCCCTCACAATGAGGCTCAATTTCACGAAATTCCTCTCTTGAAAGATATTTTAGATTCTGAAGACCATTTTCAACTCCTCTTTTATAAATATTATCCAAAAGTGGTAATTCTTCCTGTGAAGTCGCTACAATAATCTTTCCGCAAAGATCATACTTAATTCCGTATTCTTTAGCAAAATTAATAACAGTATTATAACCTTCGATACAGTTTTTTGCTTTTAAACTTCCCGGCTTGTAATAGATCCCACTATGAATTACACCACTGTTGTGTCCAGACTGATGCATGGCTACATTATTTTCCTTTTCTAAAATTAAAATTTTAGAATCTGGATTTTTAGTTTTTGCCTGATATGCTGTGGCTAATCCTACTAAACCCGCACCAATAATAATGACATCGTAGTTCATGCTTTTTTTATAATCTTGCGTCTACTAAGTTTCGGTCAAAACAAGCTTTAGTATCAAAAACTACGGCATTATTTTTTTTCAGCTGTTCAAGATCCAGCTGTATAAATTCATTATGGGAAACAGCAACGATAATGGAATCATACTTCTTTCCTTCAATCAAGGCATCTAATATTGTTACTCCATATTCGTGTATTATCTCATCTTTATCAGCCCAAGGATCATAGATATCTACATTTATCCCATATTCTTTAAGCTCTGTATAAATATCTATTACTTTGGTATTTCTTATATCAGGGCAATTCTCCTTAAAGGTTACCCCTAAAATAAGAGCTTCTGAATCTTTGATAATACCTCCTTTTGCAATAAGAAGTTTTACCACTTTAGAAGCAATAAATTTGGCAATAGAATCATTTACACGCCGGCCAGACAGTATCACATCCGGATGATAACCCAGCTGTTCTGCTTTATGGGCAAGATAGTATGGATCAACGGAAATACAGTGTCCGCCTACTAATCCGGGTTTATATTTCAGAAAATTATATTTTGTACCTGCTGCTTCTAAGACATCATGGGTATCAATCCCTATTCTATCGAAAATTAATGCCAATTCGTTTACAAAAGATATATTCACATCCCTTTGCGCATTTTCTATTGCTTTAGAAGCTTCTGCTACTTTGAGGCTTGGTGCTTTATGTGTACCTGCTGTAATGATTTTTCTGTAAAGACTATCTACTTGTTCTGCTGTTTTTTCCGTAGACCCTGATGTAACCTTTTTAACATTCGTAAGCGTATTTATTTTATCTCCCGGGTTTATTCTTTCCGGAGAATATCCTACAAAAAAATCTTTATTGTATTGTAATCCTGAATATTTTTCAAGTACAGGAACACATTCTTCTTCGGTACAACCAGGAAAAACTGTAGATTCATAAATAACAATGTCGTCTTTTTTAATAATGCTTCCCAACATTTTTGAAGCGGAAATTAAGGGATTAAGATCCGGAGCATTATACTTGTCAATTGGTGTGGGAACAGTTACAATATAAATATTTGATGAAGCAATATCAGACAATTCATTAGTTGCCCTATATCCTATTATTCCATTTGTTTCATTGTATTTTTTCAAGCTATCGTTAAGCTTTGTTTTATCTGCTTCAAGAGTAATATCACTACCTTGATTAAGCTGATGAACTCTTATAGGGTTAATATCAAATCCCAATACAGGATAATGACCCGCAAACTCCAGAGATAAAGGCAAGCCAACGTATCCCTGTCCTATAACAGCTATTTTATATGGTATCATCTTTGTGTAAATTTATCTTTAATTTTTTCTATCCATGTTTTTTCATGGATATTGTTATATCCATAGCCATATTTATTATTATATCCTAAGTTTTCCCTGTTTACATCATTCAGAACAAAACCTACATTTTTGATCTTATTCTGATCAATGTTTGTATTAGCGAATTTCAATAAAGACTTTTCTGTGTATTTTGATCTTGAAACATAAATCGTCATATCAGCCAACTCTGCAATAAGGAATGTATCTGTAACAAGGAGCAGTGGTGCAGTATCCAAAATAATATAATTATATTTTTCTTTTAAGGCTTCAAGTAGTGCTTCGTAACGGCCATTGGAAAGTAATTCTGCAGGATTCGGCGGTATCATTCCTGAATATATAACATCAAGATGAGGATTAAATGAAGAAACGTGAACGATGTCATCCAATTTTGTATCATCGGAATAAAGATATTCTGTAAGTCCTACAAGACCTTTTCTGGCAGGATTATATCTTTGCAATTGCGGATTCCTAATATCTGACCCTATAATGATTGCTTTTTTCTTAGGATTAGCTAAAGTTAAAGCTAGATTTACAGAAGTAAATGTTTTTCCTTCGCCCTTTACAGTAGAAGTAACAAAAATAGTTTTCCCTTTATTATCTTTAGGAAGCATAAAATTCATATTAGTAATAAGAATTCTGAATGCTTCTGCCATAGGAGTAACATCATTTACTTTTACAATTTCAGAATCCTCACTTTCGAGGCTTGGTAATTCTGCAATAACAGGTGCATGTACCAGACTTTCCAAATCATGTTTTGTTTCAATTTTGTTATTGAGTAATTCTCTTAAATATATAATAATAAATGGAATCACTAAACCTATAAATAAGGAAGTGAGCAGTACAATATTTCTTTTTGGTGCAATAGGTATATCAGATGCATATGCTTTATCAATAACTCTTGCCTTTGGAGCGGTAATTGATTGTGCGATAGCCGTTTCTTCTCTTTTCTGTAATAAAAGAAGATATAAGTTTTCCTTTATCTGCTGCTGCCTTTCAATACTCCTGAACATCTTCTCTATAGAAGGAATTTTTGAAATTTTTCCGGCAACCTTATTTTGTTCTCCAATGTATTCATTTCTTGCAAGCTCCAATCCTGTCTTATTTCTTTGAAGACTTTGCATAATTGAATTTCTCATGGATTGAATTTGTTTGGTAACATCCACTATAACAGGGTTATCTGGTGTTCCGGATTCCAGCAACCGGTTTCTATGTATTACCAATTGATTATAAGAAGAGATTCCTGATACTGCTTCAGGGTTATCCAGCCCTACATTTGCCGGCAATACCTGATATTGTCCTTGATTAGAAACAAATCCGATCAATGAATTGGTAAGTTCAAGCTGAGCATCAATTTCCAGTTGTTTCGCTCTTGCAGTAGCAGAACTTTCAAGATTTATTTTTGCTTCAGTTTCAAGATCTGTAAGATTATTTTTTGATTTAAAATTTTCCTTCTGATTTTCAACTTCCCCCAACTCTCCCGAAAGCTTTTTTATTCTATCCTCAATAAAGTCAAGAGTTTTCTCTGATTCAATATTTTTATCCAATATGGCGTCGTTATTGTAAACTGTAACGAGATTATTCAGTATATCCTCTGCTTTCGAAATCTGGGGGTATTTAAACTCCATATTTAAAACAGTGGCATCTTTAGAGAGAAGCGAAACATTCAAGGCAGCCTGTAAACTATTAACAGCATTTTCTAATGATGAAATCTGAAGTTCCAGTTTTTTTGTATCAATCCCTTTTAGCGATAATGGGTTGAACTGAGGATTTTTAATAATAATAATATTTGCAAAAGGAAGGCCTATTGTTTTTCCATAGGTTGTAATAATTTCTTTTTTTAATTCATCTGAAAATAGAATAAGTTTTTCTCCTTCAATTTTAAGGTTTATTATATTAACAAGCGCATTATTCTGTTTTTCGGAAATAATTTTTACTTGTATCGGCGATGTATCCTTATATAATTCTACAGCGGTTATTTTTCCTTTTGCTATAACATTTGTCTGGAGATTTTTATTAATAACAACCTCCCGCATCATTTTTTTTGACTTTAGAATTTCTATCTCATTAGCAATACTGTTTGTCTTTAAACCACCAAAACTTGTTAAATCCGGTAATAATCCAAGCTCATTATTTACAGGAGAGGAGGAATTTTTTGCATCTTTAATCAATACGGTAGACTGTACATTATAAATAGGAACCATGAATTTCAAAGCAATATAGCCTATCACAAATGCAGTGAATGCACTTACTATAAACCACGGCCATTTTCTCAAATAAGGTCTTATAATCTCATTGATATCAATACTATTTGATTCATTTACTTGTAAATTTCCTGGAGTGTTTTGGTTATTCATCAATTTATTTCTTAAATAAGCTTACTACTACGGCAATGGCTGTAACACCTATTGAAATTGCAGTTAAATAAAGTCCGGTATTGGGGTTTTGTTTTGCCTGTATATCTTTTGCATTGCTGGAAGCTACGATAATAGCATCCCCCTGTTTCAGATAGTAAAATGGAGAATCAATAAGATTAGCATCCTGTAAATTAATTTTACCATGAGTAACCTGACCGTTTTCGGTTCTTACAATAAGAATATTATCTCTTTTGCCATACATCGTAAGGTCACCTGCCATTCCTAGGGCATTAAGAATGGTTCCCTGTCCGTTTGAAATGACATAATCTCCTTGTCTGTTTACTTCTCCTAAAACGGTTACTTTAAAATTAGCTAATCTGATATTTATGGTAGGGTTAATAACATATTTCTGCATTTTCTCTCTCAACTGCTCTTTCAGTTCTGCTAATGTTTTTCCTTCTGTATTCATAATACCTAGAATCGGAAAATCAATATTACCGTTGGCATCCACAATATACGTAGGTCCCGAAATTGTAGTCACCCCTTGATTAGGCGTGTTTCCTCCTGCAAATGAATTGGTTTGTACAATTTCTGATGAAGAGTAATTTTGGTTGAAGGGCTTTACAACATCCATATCCTTTGCAGTAATAAGAATAACAAGCTGATCTCCTTTCTGAATAGTATTAGCAGAGTTTTTGGCAGAAGATTCAATGGCTACTTTTTCAATATTCTGCAAATAATTAAGATCATTTTTAGCATTAGGATTAGTTTTACAGGAAACTATTATAAATGCTGATAGTATAACCAATATTTTACCTTTCATCGTTTTTTTAAAATTGTACAAATATATACATTTAAATTATTCTATTTATCCAATACTTCATATATTGAATTATTACTTCTGAATTCCGGAACAATGATCTTCAGAAGCTTTACCACTTCCACTTTATCCCTTCTCAAAGAAGCTTTGGTAATAGAATTTACGAGCGTTTCTATTTCTAAAAACTCTATTGTGGGATCTTTGGAAATCATGATTTTTTCATTATGCGTAGGTAATGTTTTGGCGTCGTCACTCAAGAGTTCTTCATAAAGCTTCTCCCCAGGTCTTAATCCTGTATAAATGATTTTAATATCAATATTCGGCTCAAACCCGGAAAGTTTGATCATTCTTCTTGCAAGATCTAATATCTTCACCGGTTCACCCATATCAAAAACAAAGATTTCTCCTCCCTGCCCCATGGTTCCTGCCTGTAAAACCAGTTCGCAGGCTTCTGGAATCGTCATAAAATATCTTACAATATCCGGATGGGTAATGGTTACAGGTCCTCCAGCTTCAATTTGCCTTTTAAAATGCGGAATTACTGATCCATTTGATCCCAACACATTTCCAAATCGTGTCGTAATAAATTTAGTAGTGTTTCCTTCTACATTCTGCAATGACTGCACAAACAGCTCTGCTGCCCTCTTTGATGCACCCATTACATTGGTTGGATTCACTGCTTTATCCGTAGAAATCATCACAAATCTGTTCACATGATATTTACTGGACAGTGTTGCGATAATTTTTGATCCAAGTACATTTACCAGTATTCCTTCGTGAGGATTCTCTTCAACAAGAGGGACGTGCTTATAGGCCGCAGCATGATACACCATGGAGAAATTATAGGTCTGGAACAAGGGTTCTATTCTGTGTTTATTCGAAACATCGGCAAGTACAAATTTGAATCTAATATGAGGGAACTTCTCTTTCATTTCCAGCTCGATATCATACAAAGGTGTTTCAGCCTGATCCAGGACAACAATGAGTGAAGGATTGAACTGTGCAACCTGCCTTACAATTTCACTTCCAATTGAACCTGCTCCTCCGGTTACCAGTATATTTTTATTGAAATGCCTTCTTTTGATTTCTTCATTTTCAATCTTGATGGGTTTTCTGTTAAGAAGATCTTCTATCTGAAGATTACGGATGGAACCCGCAAAATCACTATCCCTTAGTTTCTGCACCGATGGTGCTTTGAATATATTCAGATCTTTTTCAAGAAATAAGTTCACCCAAGAATTCATTTCATCTTTGGACATCATTTCCTTTATAATAATCACACCGTCGATCAGAAGCTCTTCTTTTGCATTTTCTTCTATTTTTTCCTTAGATAAGATAGGTTTTCCCAACAGATATGCTCTTCTGGAATCTGTACGTTGTGTAAGAAATCCTACAACGTGATAAGGAAGGCTAGGGTTGTCCAGAATAGCACGTGCAATGGCTATGGACTGCTCATCAATTCCCAGTACAAGAATTCTTTTTTTCAATGTGCTTCTTCTGTACTCTCTGACAATATGAAAAAACTCTTTAACATATAGCCTGAACAGGAAAAGCCCCATAAAGGAAATAATAAAGTACAGTATCAGAAAAGGATTAAGAATAAATCCTTTATCTGTAATCCATCCGCAAATAACATTTGCCGCTCCTACTAGAAATAGCGTGCAAAAACACGAAATAAGCAGCTTGAAAAGATCTATAAATGTTGAATGCCTTATAATACCTGCATACGTTTTAAAAACGTACATAAAAATGACATTTGAAAATATAATTCCTGCAAATACCACAATCTTATCCTTATGATAGATAAATTCTGACTGTGTAATTTTTTCTATGATATAGGTAGATAAAAACAGTGATATCACCAGTATGATAATATCTATTACGAGAATTATCCACCTTGGCAGATATCTTACATCCGAGAGATTGACAACATTATCCCCTCCGAACATTTTCTTCCTAAAAGAGTTGTACATTGTCTTTAATAATATTCATGTGTATAAAAAAGTATAAACGGACCTTCATATTCGAAAGTATTGATGCAAATTTAAAATAAAATTTCATCTATTATCAGTATTTAAAAATTAAATTTTAATTCAGAAATAATATTGTATCCGAAAATCATCGAGTAAGAGATATTCCGTAATTTGAAGAAACAATTGAGGCAAAAAACATACCACATTCCAGCAATTTATGTAATCGTTTCACCAATTCATGAAATGTATTGCGAATCAATACATTTTTTTGGTCAAATTATTAATCATCATTTTATATAAATCTTATTATGTGTTTTTACTTATTCAAAAATATCATTTATTTTCTCATATTCAAATCCGCGGCTCATTAAATATTTTATTGTTTTCGATTTTCGCTGGTATTCTTTAAGCCCTTTTTGTTTTGAATAATAATCTTCATAGATCTTACGGATGGTTTTCTTATAATCATTTTCATCAATTTCATCAAAACATACATTAATTAATTTTTCCGGCACCTGCTTCTGCTTAAGATGAATTTTGATCTTTGTTTTACCCCAGTGTTTAATATAAAATTTTCCTCTGATGTAGCTGCGGGTAAATCTTTCTTCATTTAAGTAGTTTTCCTGAAGAAGATAAAGCATAATTTCCTCTTTCGCTTCATCAATAAGAAGAAATTCTTTCATTTTTTGTTCAACCTCATAATGACAGCGGTCCTGGTATACACAATAGTTTACCAGCTTTTGTTTTATCTCTTCGAAGGTGAACGACTTCTTTTCCATATTGCATAAAAAAGAATGAGCAGATGCCCATTCTTTACCGTTGAGTTTTGATATTAATTAATAGTTAAATAAAGCTTTGCCCTCCATTAATTCATTTACTTTTTTTCTTACGGATGTAAGCACTTCTTCATTTTTAATATTGTCTACGACTTCGGAAATTAGTTCCGCAATTGTGTCCATATCATTTTCTTTTAAACCTCTTGTTGTAATGGCTGCAGTTCCCAGTCTGATCCCGGAAGTTGTAAAAGGTGATTTATCATCAAAAGGAACCATGTTTTTGTTGCACGTAATATCAGCAAGAACAAGCGCTTTTTCAGTTTCTTTACCGTTTACGCCTTTGTTTCTGAGGTCAACAAGCATCAAATGGTTATCCGTTCCTCCGCTTACGATATCAAAACCTCTGTCAATCATTGCTTTTGCAAGAGCCTGGGCATTAGATTTAACCTGTTTTGCATACGTTTCAAATTGCGTATCCAAAGCTTCCCCGAAAGCAACCGCTTTTCCTGCAATCACATGCTCCAGCGGCCCCCCTTGGATACCAGGGAAAACAGCACCATCAAGAACCTGGCTCATCATTTTAATTTCGCCTTTCGGAGTTTTATGGCCGTATGTATTTTCGAAATCTTTCCCCATCATAATCATCCCTCCTCTCGGACCTCTTAATGTTTTATGCGTCGTTGTAGTTACCACATGGCAATGCTCAAACGGTGAATTCAATAATCCTTTTGCCACTAAACCGGCCGGATGTGCAATATCTGCCCAAAGAGTAGCTCCGATCTCATCTGCCACTTCTCTGAATTTTGCATAATCCAGATCTCTTGAATAAGCAGAGAAACCTGCGATAAGCATTTTCGGCTTTTCTCTCAAAGCAACCTCTCTCATCTGATCATAATCGATAAGACCTGTTTCCTGCTGTACGCCGTAAGAAACGACATCATACTGAATTCCTGAAAAATTAACCGAAGAACCATGCGTAAGATGCCCTCCCATAGAAAGATCCATCCCCATAATTTTGTCACCCGGTTTCAAAACTGCAAGATAAATGGCAGCATTCGCCTGAGAACCTGAATGTGGCTGAACGTTTACATAATCCACTCCGAAAAGCTGTTTTGCTCTCTCAATCGCCAATGTTTCAACCTCATCTACTACTTCACATCCTCCGTAATATCTTTTTCCGGGATACCCTTCAGCATATTTGTTGGTAAGCACGCTTCCCATGGCTTTCATTACATTATCAGAAACAAAGTTCTCTGATGCAATCATTTCAATTCCATGAGTTTGTCTTTGTCTTTCTTTTTCAATCAGGTCGAAAATAATATCCATTTTACTTTTAGTTTTTGAAATTTTTCACCCCAAAAGTACGAAATTTCTGCCGAGATTTCAGTATCCTCAAATATGATTTTTGGCCTTACGATTAACAATACATCCTGAATATTTGTTACTAATGAGATTTTACAGCATTTTTAAATTCAGGCTTAAATTTTTATACCGGTGGTAATAAAAATTCCTCACAAAATATTGAAAGGAATTTTATATACAAATTTAAAAGCTTTCTTCCGACAGTTCTTTGTTGACAATCGCTCCTGTGAAATTTCCCTGTGCGACTGCATTAGCAACAGACCTCATCAGAGTTGTATTGTCTCCGCACGCAAATACACCGTCTGCGCTGGTTTTGTGAAAATGATCTATTTTAATAAAACCATGCTCGGTAAGCTCAAGCTGAAGATCTTCAGGATTAACATTCTGCTCAAAAGGTATTTTCACATATAAAGCTTCCAGTTCTTTTTCACGTCCGTCTTTAAATATCACTTTCTGAATATGACCATTTTCATGAACGATTTCTTTTATTTCAGATTCAGTGATTTCAATTTTATTTTGGTTGAATTTCTCTGTCTGTTCTTCATTTAATGTAGACTCTCCGTTAGTAAATAAGGTAAGATCTTTTGTAAGGTTAAAAACCAGTTTAGAAAATTCAAAGGCCAGATCACCGTTAGAAAGAAGCCCTGTTGTTTTGCCTTTCACTTCATAACCGTGGCAATACGGACAATGGATTACGGAAATTCCCCAGCATTCTGCAAATCCTTTGATATCCGGTATCTGGTCTTTCACTCCGGAAGCCAGAATTATTTTTTTAGCTGAGAATTTTTTGCTGTTATCGGTCTCAACTTCAAAACCGCTTGAATTTCGGGAAGTTTTTGTAACTAAACCGTCGAAAAAGGTTACTGTTTCATATTTCAGAACCTGTTCTTTTGCTATTTCTGAGATCTCATTTGGAGTTTTACCATCCTGGGTGATAAAGTTGTGTGAATAAGGAGTCTGTCTGTTGCAGGGTTTCCCACCGTCGATCACAAGTATTTTTCTTAAAGATCTTCCCAGAGACATCGCTGCAGATAATCCCGCATAACTTCCTCCTATTATGATGACATCAAAGTTGTTTTCCATAAATAATTATTTGCTGTTTATACATACAAGTAATGAACCGTTCATTATTTAACAAAGATAAAAAATAATTATTAACGCAACTTAATTGCATTAATAATTATTCTTTTAAACATAATAATTATAATAATGGATACAAGTTGTTAGTAATCAGCTTTTACCGCATCTACTTCATTCTGAATTCTTTTATTGATATCAATTTTGGAACCCTGAAAGCTGAAAATTAAAGTACCTTTTTCTCTTGCAAAAGGATTCGTAATAGAATCTGAAATTTTCCCGGTCTTAAAGAAAGGGCTCGTTTTTTCCAGTTCATTATCCGAAAATTCTTTTATCCGGATTAAATTGTGATATGGCTTGCTCAGGTCAAACCAGTTGATATAATCGGCATTAAAAGAAACCGCCTTTATTCCTTTTTCAGAATAAAAATTAATTGCTCCTGCCTGACCGTAATTATCACAAAGCACCAGTGTCTTCCCGGTTTTTGAAAGTTTTTCATATTCACGGTCAGTTTTTTCGGCAAGTTCTTTCCAGCCCAGCATATCTGCAAAATCCTGCGGAAGCGGATGATCTTTGCCATCTTCCCACCGAAGCAGTCCTAATTTTTTATACGGTTCCGATGAGAGACGATATACTCCGGACTTTTATTAGGAAAAGCGATACGGTACAAGGGAATAAAAGCGACAATTACAATCGATACAAAGACTACTCTCAAAATGGCACTCTGTTTTAATCTCTCAAAACGATCTGCAAGAAAAACAGCTCCGAACGAAATATAAGCAGGGTAAACACCGATGGCGTAATAGTCTTTAGCTTTCAACAATAAAAATAACGCAATTGTAAAAATATAGGACCAGAAGAAAAACCTGAACTTTTCAAAAGGCCTGTAAAACAGCAAAGCATAAAATCCGGCCATAATCACTAAGATCGATCCTAAAAAGAACAGGAATTGAGATTTTATAAAATCCAGACGGCTGACATTGACAAGCTGTCGCTCGGAAAGTTCTTTCATATGATGAATGACCGGAAAATCATTTTGAAACTGCCAAACCATATTGGGTAAAATGATCAGCAATGCGAGCAGTGCCGCAAAGTAAAAATGTTTTTGCAGGAATATTTTTCTATGAACACTCAATAATATAGCAGGAATAAGACCCAACAGCGAAAACACAATGTTGTATTTATTTAAAAAACCGATGCCCAGAAATATGGCTCCTGCGTACAGCCATTTCACCCTGTCAGAATTTATATATTTAATGACACAAAAATAAAACATAGTCCACAGCAGCACCTCAAGCGAATTCGGCTGGAAAAGCATATTAAGCCTCAGCAACACCGAAAGCAAAACTCCCGAAGCGGCTAAAATACAGGCATAAAGACCGCCTTTCAGTTCTTCCACCGTTTTCCAGACGGCAACGATCGTTAATGCACCGAAAAGAGCCGGAAAAAACTTAACCCAAAATACAGAATTTCCTAAAGCATTAATTATAAAAGCCTGCCATGAGCTCACAGGAGGAACCGACAAAAATCCCCAGGCCAGGTGATTTCCCTGATCCAGATGCAGATATTCGTCCCGGTGGAGTTCATACTCCGGATTGATTAATGAATATTGAAGGATAAATTTAAGTACTACAAATACGATCAGTATAATTCCGCTTTTTTTCATGGTCTTTATTGTTAAAATTAAGACATTTTCAAACCTTTTATTTGTTACATCATTAACACAAATATACCGACAGGTCGTGATTATCTCAAAAAAAATCCTGAGAAAATAATTTCCTCAGGATTACATCTAAATGTATAGTGTTAGTTTACTATTTCTTTGATTTTTCTTTTAATTCTTCCTTGTCTTTATCAGAAGGGTTCCAGACTTTCACGTCTGCATTTTTATCAATTCCGGAAAGAATTTCAACATTGATTCCGTCGCTTGCGCCCAGTTTCACATATGCTTTTTTGAATTTACCATCTTTTTGTTTCACCTCAACGAAAGGCACATCTTTACCGTTTTTCTTTTCATACTGAATCAAAGATTCATCAAGTAATAATGCATTTTTCTTTGATGTAAGAACGATTTCACCATTGGCAGAAAATCCTGCCCGGATGTATTCATTATTTGGGTTGAACACATCCCCTTCCACCGGAAATTTAATGGTTCCGTTATTGTCTTTCCCTTTTGGAGCAATCATAGTAAGTCTTCCCGGAAAAGTTTTATTCTGAAGAGCACCGATGACGATGTTCATATCCATTCCCTGTTTTAGTTTTCCTGCCTGTGCTTCATCAATTTCCCCCTGGAAGATCAATGAATTAAGATCGGCAATGGAGCAAATGGTAGTTCCGGCGTTGAAAGAGTTGGCTTCAATCACCTGGCTTCCTACTTTTACGGGTACTTCAAGAACTGTTCCTGCCGCTTTTGAACGAATCTGCGTTGTAGCAAGTCCCTGAAGCTCCGGAGTTGCACCTGTTTTTGCAATCAGCAACGCTTTCTGTGCCGTTACGAGCTGCTGTTGGGCATTTTTCAGTGCCTGTTGTGTTGTGTACAGCTGCTGTTGGGCATTCAGAAATTCCTGTTTGGAAGCAACACCTTGTTTGTAAAGCCTTTCCTGCATTTCAAACTGTTTGCGCATATTTTCAACATTCATTCTGGCATTGTTGATCTGAAGCTGCTGGTTACTCACATTTTGTTGTGCATTGTTTACCTCTGCAATATTCGGGACAATTCTAACGGTCGCAATCAGCTGCCCGGCTTCCACTTTATCGCCTTCGTCCACCAAAATTTTATCAATAATCCCTGCTATATTTGGTTTGATTTCAATTTCTTCCTTGGGAATAATTTTTCCTGTCGCCATTACCTTGTCCTCCATATTCTGAACAGTAGGCTTACGGGTAAGAAAAGCCTCGCTCTCTTTAGAATTGGATTTTACAAAATATCTGATTCCTGAGAAGAGTGCCACTGCAAATAAAAGCCCGAGAATAATATAAATGGCTTTTTTCCAGGTGAATTTCTTTTTCATATGTATAGTTTATTTTTATTTAAATATTAAATGATTAAAAGTCCTATTCTGTTCTTAATGCTTCAATAGGCCGTATCTTTACAGCTCTCTGTGCCGGAATCATCCCGATGATAAGCCCCAAAACCACCATAACACCCATCGCTGCAAAAACATTCCCATAATTTACCGTAGGATTATAAAACGGAAATGAATCCTGTCCCTGAGTTAAGGTGTCCAAAAGCATCAAAACGAAAATCCCGAACATAAAGCCAAGAAGTCCCGAAGACAGCGTAATTACCACACTTTCCAGAAGAATCTGGTTTCTTACTTCAGAAGGTTTGGCGCCCAATGCTCTTCGGATCCCTATTTCCTTTGTTCTTTCTTTTACGGTAATTAAAAGGATATTGGAAATGGCAATTACCCCTGCCAAAATCGTTAATGTTCCCACGATAATGGTGAGAAGCTGCATTCCCGTAAGAAAGCCTGTCAGTTTTTTAAATTCTTTCCCGAGGTTAAAACTTCCGAAAGCATTCGTATCTTCAGGAGAAACTTTATTTTTAGCTTTTAATTCGAGCTTTACGGTTTCTTCAACGGAATTCACGTTGGCATCAGGTTTACTAACAATAGCAAACATATCAATCTGATCCCCTGCATTATACATTTTGGTATAAGTGGAAAGCGGAATAAAAACAGTCTGATCATTTTCAAAGCCTCCGTTTTTCTTTATTCTGAATACACCGATGACGTTAAAGAAAATTCCTTTAATGTTAATAGATTTCCCAAGTGGGTTTTCATTCTTTTTAGAGTCGAAAAAGTTTTTATAAATCTCTTCACCGATTACGGCTACATTTTTATTTCCTGAAACATCGGCATCGTTGATATACCTCCCGAAAATCAGTTTTTTTTCTGAAATTTTATTACCGACCGGATAATCTCCCGTTAATGCATAAGTCCCGCTTTTGCCATTTCTTGACATCGATTCTCCCGGAGTTCCCGTAAAGCTTCCTCGTGAATTCTGCGGTGAGATATAATCAATTTCGGCAACTTTTCTTTTCAGCATATCGATATCGGAAAGGTGAAGGTGCATTTGCCTCCCTTTAGGAAAACCTTCATAAGGAATTGAGGTATTTTGCGCCCAAAGAAAAATTGAATTGGTAGCAAATCCGGAAAAAAGCTTATCGAAACCGTTTTCCATTCCTTTGGCTGCACCAAGCAGACTTACATACAAAAACATACCCCAGCCTACACCAATCATGGTGAGAAATGTCCGAAGTTTATTATTCCTGAGTGAATAATAAATCTCCTGCCAGGTATCTTTTTTAAATAGTATATTCATTTTTTGACTGTCCGTTTTTTAATAAAAGTGATTTACTATGAATTTAATTTTTGCTAAATCAAAAAATTCATCATTCACATTGTCTATTCCGTTCTTAATGCTTCAATAGGTTTGATTTTAGATGCCCTGTAGGCAGGAACAAATCCCGCAATCAACCCTGATAAGACAAGAGCGACGAACGCAGCAAAAATATGCCCCCATCCTACACTCGGATCTTTAATGAAATATTCTTCCAGGTTATTCCCTATTAAATACAGGGCCAGCACACCAAGGCCAACACCTATCAAACCGGAAATTACTGTAATTACTACACTCTCCTGAACAATAAGGGCAACAATACTCCTCGGTTTTGCTCCAATCGCTTTTCGTACGCCGATTTCTTTGGTTCTTTCTTTTACGATATAAACCATGATGTTACTGATTCCGATAATTCCGGCGGCCAAAGTTCCCAACCCGATAAAACCAACAATACCTGTAAGTACTGCCATGAAAGCGAATGTATCGTTCATATTCTGGGCGTTGTTCCAGACTCTTACTCCGTTTTCATCATCCGGCGCCACATTTTTTCTGGATTTCAGTCTTTCCTTTAATTCATCACCGTATTTTATGGCTTCCTGCGGCGTTAATTTATCATTATAAGCAATATAATTGATGCTCACCGTATCCGAACCCTTTTTCATTTGCTGCAAAGTGGTGATCGGCACGGTGATATGCCTTTCGTCCCAGTCGCCGCCATCGTCTGAAAATACACCAATCACTTTAAACATGGTTCCGTTGATATTTAATTCTTTTCCGACAGGGCTTCCGTTTTTTATGAGGTCACGCTGCACCATTCTTCCAATCACGGCTACATTCTGCTTTCTTTCCAAATCGGTTGGCATAAGATATCTGCCTTCGAGTATTTTTCGGTTTTCAATAACCTGCTCTTCAGGTTTTGCACCATTAATCTGATAGTTTCCGCTCTCTTTACCATATTTCACGAGTAAATTTGAGGTATATCTAGGTGTTGAGCTTCCAACTTTTTCTTTATCGATATTAACAAGGAAATCGTAGTCGTCATTATTCATGGTAACCTGCCTGTCAGACTGGAGGCCGTTATAGGCAATGGTTGTTTTTCCGGTTACAATGGAAATAAGATTCTGGGCATCCCTGGCAAATCCTTGTGTAAATGCATTCTGCAATCCCGTTCCTATTCCGAACAGAACAATGAAAATGAATAATCCCAAAGCCACAGTAAAGCCGGAAAGTACAGTCCGCAATACATTACTGCGAATAGAACTGAATATTTCCTGCCAGCGATCTAGGTCGAACATATTTCTTTAGATTTGAAGCGGGAAGTATGATGATAAAAGTCTCCACTCTTTCCGCTGATTTATTTAATTATTAAAATTTTCATTTTCCATCCCCAAGCTTCCATCTCCTATCTTCCAGCCTATAAAACCAGCTGCTTAATAAACTCATCACTTTCAATAATTCCGTCTTTCAGAATGACATTCCGTTTGGTTTGGGCAGCCACGTCCGGTTCGTGTGTAACAACAATGATTGTTTTCCCTTCATTATTAATATCCTGAAGCAGTTTCATGATATCGTGCGTGGTCTTAGAATCCAAAGCTCCTGTCGGCTCATCGGCAAGCACGACTTTGGGATCAGTGATTAATGCCCTTGCGATGGCAACCCTCTGTTTCTGTCCTCCGGAAAGTTCATTAGGTAAATGATTTGCCCACTGCGCAAGTCCCACTTTTTCCAGATACTCCATAGCTTTGCGTTCGCGTTCTCTTCTCGGGACATTCTGATAATATAAAGGAAGGGCAACATTATCCAGAGCAGTCTTATACCCGATCAGGTTGAACGACTGGAATATAAACCCCAAAAATTTACTTCTGTATTCCGCAGCCTTCACTTCAGAAAGATGCTCTATCGGAACACCATCAAGCTCATAGATCCCGGAATCCTTCTCATCAAGGATACCGATAATATTGAGCAAAGTAGATTTTCCGGATCCGGAGCTTCCCATAATGGAAACAAACTCACCTTCGGAAATGGTAAGATTGATTCCTTTAAGAACGTGAAGCTTACTTTTTCCGGTATCGTATGACTTATGTAAATCCTGAATTACTAACATTTAAACGGGATATATTTATCCAATAAGTAGATATAAATTTTAATTTGTTACGCAGAAAGAAAAATTCTTCAATTAAATTATTGTTTAATATATTACTCCTTTGTTTATAGCGATTTGCAGATAATTGTTTAATAATAATTCACTTATAACAATCATTTTTGTGGGACATGCCTTTGAAAGCCAGTGTCTAAGCGGTTTTCATGTAAATGTGGAAAACTTTTACGGTTAAAACTCAATCATTTAGTGTTTCGCCCTTTTAAATACAGTTCTTGTTTTCTAACTTTGTACTTGTACATCACCAAAAAATAAACACTTCGTCAGTTAATAACTTTTAAACGTAAGTGTCAGCAAATCAAAATGTTGAATATTTTTTGAACTTTATCCACATCAATCTAATAATTAATTTTTTAAGACATTCTAAAATATGGGAATTTTTGATAAAAGAGTAAGCTACAAACCATTTGAATACCCTGAGGTTCTTCAATTCGTGGAAGCGATCAACAAATCATTTTGGGTGCACTCGGAGGTGGATTTTACCGCTGATGTTCAGGATTTTCATTCACAGCTGGAACCCAATGAGAAACATGCTGTAAAAAATGCCCTTTTGGCGATTGCACAGATTGAAGTATCCGTAAAAACATTCTGGGGAAATTTATACAACCATCTTCCGAAACCTGAATTCAACGGTCTGGGAGCTACTTTTGCAGAATGTGAATTCCGTCATTCCGAAGCCTACTCCCGTCTGTTGGAAGTGTTGGGCTACAATGACGAATTTATGAATGTTGTTGAAATTCCTGCCGTAAAAAAGAGAATTGACTTTTTATCAAATGTTCTGAAGCATGCCAATTCTGCAACGCCTAAAGAATATGTTTCCTCACTTTTACTGTTCAGCATCCTGATCGAGAATGTTTCACTTTTCTCTCAGTTTGCTATTATCCTTTCTTTTACCCGATTTAAAGGATATATGAAGAATGTTTCCAACATCATTGCATGGACTTCCGTAGATGAGCAGATTCACGCCAATGCCGGAATTTACCTGATCAATAAAATCCGTGAGGAACAGCCTGATCTTCTTACTGATTCTGATATTGAAGATATTTACACTTTAGTTGACCAATCTGTTGAGCTGGAAGGAGAAATCCTTGACTGGATCTTCGAATTGGGCGAACTGACTGTATTCTCAAAGGAAGATTTGCTGAACTTCATGAAATACCGTGTTGACGACAGCTTAAAGAAAATCAACATGACTACAAGATACAACGTCTCTCCTGAACAATACCGTCCGATGGTGTGGTTCGAAGAGGAAGTTTTTGCCAATTCAATGGATGATTTCTTTGCGAAAAGACCGGTAGATTATACAAAGCACGATAAGAGTATTACGGCGAATGATCTTTTCTAAATTGGTCTGATCATTTAAGGAGCGAGCGAAGCGAGCATCGAAACAGATAGTATTAGCGGTATCATGCTAAGCCTGTCGAAGCATATTTACAGTTTTTTAAAAACTTATTCTTAATAAAGCAAAAAATTCCTGAACCTTAAAACCGTTCAGGAATTTCGAAAATATAAACAACTATGGAAGAACAGAATACAAATATATGGTGGCTCAATGAAGAGTCTGAGCAAATGCTTAACAGAGGCTATTTGCTGAAAGGGGAAACAGTAGAAGGTGCTATTGACAGAATTACTACTGCAGCGGCCAAAAGACTGTACAAACCTGAACTTCAACCCGCATTCAAGGAAATGATCACCAAAGGATGGATCAGCTTTTCTTCTCCTGTTTGGGCTAATATGGGAACCCAGAGAGGCCTTCCTATTTCCTGCTTCAACGTTCACATTCCGGACAGCATTGAAGGAATTACCCACAAAATGGGTGAAGTCATCATGCAGACCAAAATCGGGGGCGGAACTTCAGGATATTTCGGGGAGCTTCGTAACAGAGGAACTGCAGTAACAGATAACGGAAAATCTTCAGGAGCCGTTTCTTTTATGAAGCTTTTTGATACGGCAATGGACGTTGTATCTCAGGGCGGTGTAAGAAGAGGCGCTTTTGCAGCTTATCTTGATGTCGATCACGGGGATATTGAAGAATTCTTATCCATTAAAGATATCGGAAGTCCTATCCAGAACCTGTTTACAGGAATCTGTGTGCCGGATTACTGGATGCAGGATATGATCGACGGTGATATGGAAAAACGTAAAGTCTGGGCAAGAGTATTGGAAAGCCGTCAGCAAAAAGGACTTCCTTACATTTTCTTTACCGACAACGTGAACAGAAATAAACCTCAAGTTTACAAAGATTTGGGGCTAACAGTAAATGCAAGTAATCTTTGTTCGGAAATTATGCTTCCTTCCACGATGGAAGAATCATTCATCTGCTGTTTGTCTTCGATGAACCTTGAACTGTATGACGAATGGAAAGATACCGACGCCGTAAAACTTGCGATCTATTTCTTAGATGCTGTTTTATCTGAGTTTATTGATAAAACGGAAGGTAACTATTATCTTCAGGGAGCAAGAAATTTCGCGATGAGACACAGAGCGTTGGGCTTAGGTGTTTTAGGGTATCATTCTTACCTTCAGAAAAATATGATTCCTTTTGAAAGTTTTGAAGCAACCCAGTTTAATGCCAGAGCTTTCCGAAGAATTAAGGAACAGGCGGAGCTGGCTTCAAGAGAACTTGCAAATATTTACGGGGAACCGGAACTTCTTAAAGGATACGGGCTGAGAAATACGACTACTATGGCTATTGCTCCTACCACTTCAAGTTCTGCAATTCTGGGGCAGACTTCTCCGGGAATTGAACCTTTTGCTTCCAACTATTTTAAAGCAGGCCTTGCAAAAGGAAACTTCATGCGTAAGAACAAATACCTGGCAAAATTATTGGCTGAAAAAGGACTGGACAATGAAGAAACATGGAGAACAATTATGTTAAATCATGGTTCTGTACAGCACCTGAAAGAATTAACTGACGAAGAGAAAGCAGTATTTAAAACATTTAAAGAAATTTCTCCGATGGAAATTATTTCTCAGGCAGCGCAAAGACAGCAATATATTGATCAGGCTCAATCCCTGAATCTTCAGATTCCTTCTACCATGCCGGTGAAAGATGTTAACTATTTATACATTGAAGCCTGGAAAAAAGGTGTAAAAACTCTTTATTATCAAAGAAGTTCTTCTGTTTCTAAAGAAATGATGGTAAATTTTGTTACCTGTACAGCTTGTGAAGCATAAGACTCTCAAATAATAAACATTACATATTCACTTCAGCACGCTTTTCCGGCGTGCTTTTTTATTTTATATTTGTTAGAAGAGTTAATCACTAAAAAAATTCAGATATGAAATTCGGACAAGTAGAAGATCCCTCGAAAATAGATTTCACGTTACCAAAAGATCACCCTGCAACCAAAAAGATTTTAAGCCAGAATAAGAAAGGTTTAAAGAATATTTCGATCGGATGTGCCAAATGGAATAAAACCGACCTGAAAGGATTTTACCCGAAGGGAACGAAAGACGAACTGACCTATTATGCTACCCAGTTTAATTCCATCGAGCTGAATGCGACCTTCTATGGTATGCCTACTCCGGACCAGGTACAGACGTGGAAAGAGAAAACACCGGAAGATTTTAAATTCTTTCCTAAAATAACGAATTCTGTTTCTCACTTCAGAAGATTAATTGACGTAACAGAGCCTGTTACCCAATTTGCCACTTCCGTAATGCAGTTTGATGAAAAGTTAGGAATGGTATTTCTTCAGCTCCATGATAATTTTAAGCCAAAAGATTACGACAGACTGGAAAAATTTGTCAAAGACTGGCCAAAAGAAGTTCCGTTAGCGATTGAGTTAAGAAATACAGAGTGGTTTACCAATGAAGAAATCCTGGATACGACCTGTGCGCTTTTCGAAGAACACAATATCACCAATATCATTGTAGACACTGCAGGAAGAAGAGATATGCTTCATATGCGGCTTACAACACCTACAGCATTTATCCGCTATGTCGGAGCTAATGCCGAAAGTGATTACGAACGTCTGGATGACTGGCTGGAGCGCCTTGCCAAATGGAAAGATGAGGGCCTGCAGAATCTTTACTTCTTTGTACACCAGAATATTGAAAAAGCGTCACCTCTTCTATCAGCATATTTCATCAAAAAAATGAATGAAGAGTGGAAAACGGAGTTTCACATCCCTAAAATGGCAACGGAAAGCACAGGAACGTTATTTTAAAAATTGATAAATTTTAATTTTATTCACTATATAGTGTAATAAAGTTCATTGAAATTCACAGTTTTAAGAAAAATAATTCACCGGTTTTCCCTACAAAAAAAATTACATTCAAAGTATTTTTCGTATTGGAATAATTGTTAAATTAGAAAAAGATGACAATTAAAAAAAAACCAATATGGAAAATGAAATTTGTAAAATAAGTATTTCAACAAACTGGCTGGGAGATGAATACATCTTCTATGAAGACGATAGAATCAAAAGGGTTTACGACAATAATAGCCTAAGCTCTGATGTCACAGAATGGATAGAGCCAAAACAGATCAGTAAACATAATAAAGATAAAATTATTAAGAACTGTCCGGAAGAATTTAAGGAAAGAATAATGATGATTTTAGATTATCCTTAATATTCGATAAATTCTTATAACATACATTAGTCCCGGCTTGCTTCGCAAGCCGGGACTAATTATTATTTCCTATTTCTGATCAATAACATTATATTGAGGAATAAAAGAAGAAAATCCAGTGTAATCCAGATTCCTACTTTTATATTTTCATAATTATAGTCTTCCACCTGTTTTTTTGCCAGATCCGAAAGCTTTACACTCTGATTGATATAATTACGGACTTCAATAATCTGATCAATATTTTTATTAGGAAGCGAATGTTGTGAAAAGTAAACCAGGTTTTTCTTTCCAAGATATCCAACGATCCAGTATTCATCAGACTTATCCATTTTTAAATATTCGATACGATAATATTCAGGCCGGATTGTTCCAATATGTTTTGTATCAATCACCTTACTTACTTCAGAATCATTGAGTGTGACTACGTAAAAATCCAAGGGTTGCGGAAGCTTGTTGATTACCTGAAGCGCCACAGAGTCTTCTACGATTCCTATCACACTTTTTTTTATAAACCAATAGGTAAAAATAGAAACCGAAAAAACGATGGTAACAATACGGAACAGTTTTGCCCATTCGGCTCCTTTTCCTCTTTTAATTTTAGATAAAAAAAGAGAAATCACCAAAGCCCAGAAAATCGCCAGAACAATGAATACCATATTGCAAAGATACTTATTTTAAAGAGCTTTCTGAAGAAATATCAGCTGACGTTCCACTCTTTATAAAACTGATCAAGAAACTGCAGCATAAAATCATGTCTTTCAGCTGCAATTGCTTTTCCTTTTGGGGTATTCATAAGATCCTTCAGCAGTAATAGCTTTTCGTAGAAATGATTAATGGTGGTTCCGTCAGATTTTTTATATTCTTCTTTCGACATATTGAGCTTAGGCTCAATTTCCGGATCGTACATCAGATTATTTTTAAAACCTCCGAAATTGAACGTTCTGGCAATACCAATAGCCCCGATCGCATCAATTCTGTCTGCATCCTGTACGATTTTAAGCTCAATAGGAAGATTTTCAGGCGCTTCTGCCCTGTTTTTAAATGAGATATTTTTAATAATGAATAAAACTTTCTCAATGATATCTTCTGAAGCGTGCTGACTTTCCAGAAACTCGCGTGAAACTTTCAGCGCCAGCGTTTCGTCACCATTATGAAACTTGGGATCGGCTATATCATGAAGAAGTGCTGCCAATTCTACTACTTCCAGGTTACAATTTTCCGTTTCGGCAATTTTTTTTGAAAGCTTCCATACTCTTTCAATATGATACCAATCATGCCCGGCTTCGGCGCCTTTCAGTTTTTCTTTTACAAATTCTACGGTGTTTTCGATCAGATTCTTCATTTATATCAATTCATTTAAAATAATATTCCAGAGCTTTTTGTTGTAGCTTCTAAAAAAGTTAACGTGCCCTATTTCCCCTTTTTCAGATTCTGAGGTTTTGACTAGCCTGTAAGTCGGTTTGAGATTAGGATAAGTATCATTCAGTAAACTTTTCACACCTTTTTCAGTCAGCCACACATCATCTTCAGCCCTGATGACAAATACTTTTTGTGTTAACGATTTAGAATAATCATCGGTTTTATCCAATAAACCATTCGTTGATTTCCTGTTTAAAATTAAGGTTCTCCAGTCATATGCGCAATTTTTTGGAAGACTTTCTCCCAGTCCAAACCATTGCGCGGGAAAATATCCTAATAATGTTGTGGTTAATGGCTGCACAATTCCGAATCCCAGATAGGCTTCTATCTTTGTCCTGAGTTTTAAGTTTCCTACAAAAGCATTTTGGGTTCCTACAAAAACAAATTCCTCGAATATATGAGAATCTTTATTCATTCCTAAAATTAAAGCTCCCACAGAATGTCCCAGACCAAATTTTTTATAGTCTTTAAAATTTAGCTTAATATAATCTGTGATTGCTTTGAAATCCTCAGATCCCCAGATTCTCATGGACGCTCTGAAGTTTTTCATATTTCGGGGTTTTGAAAGCCCTATCCCGCGATAATCATACGTCATTACAGTGAAACCATTTTCCGCAAAATATTGGGCAAAAGAAAAGTAGATATGCTGTTTTACTCCTGTTGCAGAATTGATAAGCAATAGTTTGTGATTATCATGCTCCGGTAAAAACAAATGAGCTGTAATAGCAGCCTGATCTTCTGTTGTTATTATTAACTTCTCCATAGATAAAGAAAAATCCACTATAAAAGTGGAAATTTTAGTTTGGATATGTGTGCAGTTTCGCACCTTTTGATATGTGACAAATAGTTTATGAAACGAAATCTGACAATCTGGGAAGTCCGGTTTGGGAACCTTTTTTCGCAGAAACCCTTGCAGAAACTTCATTTCCGAACTTTACGCAATCTTCGATATCATTGTTGTGGCATAATGCAATAGAAAATCCTACGGTAAAGGCGTCGCCCATTCCCATTTTGTAAATGGTACTGTCTTTCTCATTCCTGCAGTATTTCATCTCTGTTCCGTCAAAATAAACGGTAGAGTTGATATCATCTCTTACAAAAACTTTATTGAAATATTTTTTTAGAATTTCTTCTCTTTGATCTTCCCCGAAAAGAATATGCAGTTCGTTGCTTTTAACTATGATAAAATCAAGATTTTCAACGATTTTTTCTGATAGTTTTTGTGCAGGAGATGCATAAAGCCCTACTTTTTTACCATATTTTTTAGCCTTATCCACCGAAAATTCTACAACATCCATAGAAACTTCAAGCTGAAGAAGAATTAAATCTGCAGTCTGAAAATAGCGGTCCGCGGATTCTACATGTTTCGTGCTTAAATAATTATTGGCAGCGGGTACAACAACGATGGCTGAATTTCCGTGTGAAGTGGTAACATAAGCCGTTCCGCTGGATTCATGATCCGTCTCAAAAACGAAGTCAACATTCACATTTTCACTGATCATATTTCTCATGATCTGTTGTCCCAACGGATCCTGACCAACACAACCCACAAAATGCACACTTGCACCAAGCCTTGCCGCTCCTACAGCCTGGTTAGCTCCTTTTCCGCCAAAAAAGCTTTCGGATTGGCTGGCAATAACTGTTTCGTTACGGCCGGGAACTTTTTCCGTTTCCAGGACAAGATCTATGGATGAACTTCCTATAACGATGATTTTGGGTTGTTCTGATGAAAAATTCATTGCCTTTAATACGTTTAATATTTGTGTTGGTTATGTCAGATTTATATTAGATCTAACTAATTTCAATAAACTCAGTTACGATTTTTACAGGCACCCGGTTTTTATCGTAAGCAATATAGCTTGCATAAAATCCCTCCCCGTATCCTGTTTCAAAGGCAAAAATAGTTCCAGGATGATCTTCTGAGGGTTTTAAAAATGCAAACTGGTCAATTGCTCCTTTTTCATCAAAGAAATATTCATGGAAAAATTCTTCGTAGATGCCCATAAAGTCTGCACCTTTGCTGTGATATAGTCTTTGCTCCAGTGCATTAAGATTATTTTGGGTATCAGCATCCATAAAACAACCCATACCGCTTTCTACCGGATATCCGAAAACTTCACCTTCGGCCAGATCGCTGATATCCTGACCTTCTGTGGTGGCGAGATCCCAATCGATGATAGCTTCCTGGCTGAAAATGATTTCGGCATATGCTACGCAATTGCTTTCTCTTTCCTTATGCAGCAAAACGGAAAAATCTCCCTTTGGAAATACCGTTGTAAAGGGTTTCATGTCATTTGTAATCAAAGGATCACAGGCAACAAGATGACCGCTTGAAAGGTATATCTTTCCTACTTCGAAACTTTCCAGCAAAGGACTTTCCACGAAGTTTTTAGAAAATAGTTTTTGTATGTTTTCTATGTGTGTCATGTTATATTTAGGCTAAGATTAAGGTTCAGGCTAAGCTTGAGACTCAACCTTAACCTAAACCTTTTATTATAAACTTTTCAGCTTTTCTTCTAAAATTGCAATCTTATCGAGAGCATCTTTTTGTTTTTTGCGCTCAACCTCAACGATTTCCGGTTTGGCATTGGCAACAAACTTCTCGTTGGAGAGCTTTTTGTCTACAGAAATCAGGAACCCTTTTAAGTATTTCAGTTCTTCTTCTGTTTTCGCTTTTTCTTCTCCTAAATCTAAGTTTTCACTTAAAGGAATGGATACTTCTGTTGCACCCACCAGGAAGGTAAAGCTTGGCTTATCGGTCTTCGTTCCGAAATGAATTTCTGAAACATTCGCTAATTTCTTAATAACAGATTCGTTTGCAAACGCTGAAGCATTGGTATAAATTTCGACAGCTTCTCTTGGCGAAATTCCTTTTGTCTGGCGGTAATTTCTTACTCCCGAAATCAGTTCTGCCGCTGTTTCAAAATTATTAATAATCTCTTCATTAAATGCTCCTGCTTTTTTCTGCTGGGCAATAACCAAAGCGTGATCAGCATCTCTTTCAGAAATCGTCTGCCATAATTCTTCCGTCAAGAAAGGCATGAAAGGATGGAGTAATTTCATTAATTCTTCAAAGAAATAAATAGTCTGAGTATACACTTCTTTCGAAATTCCTTCTCCGTAATTAGGTTTGATGGCTTCAAGGTACCAGCCGCAGAAATCGTCCCAGATCAGTTTATAAATCAAATGTAAAGCATCAGAAATTCTGAACTTTTCAAACTGGTCATCAATTTCAGCAATGGTTTTATGCATTTTATTTTCAAACCATTCGATGGTCTGTGTTTCTGTTGAGTTAGCCGGCTTGTCTTCATGATTCCACATATTGATCAGACGGAAGGCATTCCAGATTTTAGTCATGAAGTTTCTTCCCTGAAGCATTAAATCTTCATCAAAAAGGAGGTCGTTTCCTGCTGCTGAACTTAATAAAATTCCTACACGAACTCCGTCTGCTCCATATTTGTCCATCAGTTCCAGCGGATCGGGTGAATTTCCTAAAGACTTAGACATCTTTCGTCTCTGCTTATCTCTTACAATTCCTGTGAAATAAACATTTTTGAACGGAACTTCTTTTCTGTATTCCAGTCCGGCCATAATCATTCTGGCTACCCAGAAGAAAATAATATCAGGACCTGTTACCAAATCTGAAGTAGGATAATAGTAATTAATATCTTTATTTTCAGGATCAATTAATCCGTCGAAAACCGACATCGGCCACAACCATGATGAGAACCAAGTGTCTAAAGCATCTTCGTCTTGTCTTAAATCCTCAATATCAGCTATAATTCCTTTTTGTTCTTCTAATATTACAAGAGCTTGATATTTATCTTCCGCAACGACGAAATCATTTTCTCCGTCTCCATAATAGAACGCAGGGATCTGCTGTCCCCACCAAAGCTGACGGGAAATATTCCAGTCACGGATGTTTTCCATCCAATGTTTGTAGGTATTCTTAAACTTTTCAGGATAAAATTTAACCTCATCATCCATTACAACATCCAGCGCAGGTTTTGCAATTTCAGACATTTTAAGGAACCATTGAACGGAAACTTTAGGTTCGATAACCGCACCTGTTCTTTCCGAAGTTCCCACTTTATTTACATAATCTTCTGCTTTCAGTAAAAGATCTTTTTCTTCCAGTTCTTTGGCAATCTGCTTTCTTACCTCGAATCTGTTTTTCCCGGCATAATGTAACCCGTACTCATTCAGATTTCCGTCATCATCCAAAGCATCTATCATTTGCAGGTTGTACTTCTGCCCGATTTCGTAGTCATTGATATCGTGTGCCGGCGTAATTTTCAAAGCGCCTGTTCCGAATTCGATATCAACATAATCGTCCTCAATGATGGGAATTACCCTGTTTACAATCGGTACAATAACTTTTTTGCCTTTTAAATGAGCATATCTTTCATCATTAGGATTGATACAAACCGCTGTATCCCCGAAAATAGTTTCAGGACGCGTTGTAGCTACTGACAAATATTCTTCGGTATCTGAACCCGCCGGAGATTCGATTTTATATTTTAAGAAATATAACTTTCCGTTTTGTTCTTTAAAAATTACTTCTTCGTCGGAAATATTAGTTTTCGCTTCCGGATCCCAGTTTACCATTCTGTATCCACGATAGATCAGCCCTTTGTTGTATAAATCAACAAATGATTTGATAACCTGTTGAGAAAGTTTGGGTTCCATCGTAAAACGGGTTCTGTCCCAATCGCATGAACATCCAAGCTTTTTGAGCTGTTCAAGGATAGTTCCCCCATATTTGTCGGTCCATTCCCAGGCGTGTTTTAGGAATTCTTCTCTTGTAATATCAGATTTATTGACTCCTTCGGATTTCAGTTTAGCAACAACTTTGGCTTCCGTAGCAATGGAAGCGTGATCTGTTCCCGGAACCCAGCAGGCATTGAACCCCTGCATTCTTGCACGGCGGACCAGAACATCCTGAATGGTATTGTTCAGCATGTGCCCCATGTGCAAAATCCCCGTCACATTCGGCGGAGGGATCACAACAGTGTAAGGCGGCTTTTCATTTGGTTCTGAATGGAAGTATTTGTTTTCCAACCAGTAATTGTACCACTTTTGTTCTGTTTCCTGTGGATTGTACTTTTCTGAAATCTGCATAAATTCTATTACTTTAATTTACAATTTGCAAAAATAGTCTAAAGAAAAAAAATTTTAAGTATGAATTAAAATAATTTTTAACTTTGTTTCTCAAAATTTATCTAACAACATATTTAATATTCAAGAATATGAAAAAATTAATCGCAGGAATTGCATTGTTCGGAACTTTCGCTCTTGCATCTGCACAAACGATCACGTTTGATAAAACAACTTTTGATTACGGTACAATCAAGCCAAGTTCAGATGGCATAAGATTTTTTACAGTAACCAACACCGGTGATAAGCCTCTTATCCTGTCAAACGTAAAGGCATCTTGTGGATGTACAACCCCTGAATTCAGCCAAGATCCTATTATGCCCGGGAAATCTGCTAAAATCAAAGTTGGATACAACACTGCCATCAACGGTGGTTTCAACAAAATGATCGAAGTATTTTCCAATGATCCTGCAAACAGCAGAAGCGTAATCTACATCAAAGGAAACGTAGATCCAAACGCTCCGGATCCAAAACCTTTAACTCCTGCTGAATTGAAGGCTAAAGCTAAGGAAGAGAAAAAAGCTGCAAAACTTGCTAAAAAAGCAGCTGCTGCAAAGTAATCTCTACTCAAAAAATAGAAAAACCGTCTCAGTGAGGCGGTTTTTTTATTATATTTAGGTAAAGTTTGGCTGAAATTTAGATGAGTTAATGTTTGATGTTTAATGTTTAATGTAATCTTTTATCTTTTATCTTTTATCTTTTATCTTTTATCTTTTATCTTTTATCTTTTATCTTTTATCTTTTAATAACTAAATAAAATATGGACACCAATTTCTCAGATGATTTTTTAGTAAAGGGAAAATTTTCAATTAAAAAAGCTCTTACCCAATTTAAGGGGAAACTTACCAAAGAAGAGGGCGAGCAATTGCTTATCCTTGAAAAGATAAAACTCCGTGAGCTGCAGGAAAAACTGTATTCTGACGGCAGTCAATCTATTCTGGTTGTTTTGCAGGCTATGGATGCAGCAGGAAAAGACAGTCTGATAGAGCACGTTTTCGGAGGGGTTAACCCGCAGGGATGCAATGTTACCAGTTTTAAAACGCCGAACCCGAAAGAATATGCTCATGATTTCTTATGGAGGCATTATATCGCACTTCCTCCCAAAGGTATGATCGGAATTTTTAACCGCTCTCATTACGAAAGCGTACTGGTATGTAAGGTACATCCTGAATATAACCTGAACGAAAAAACATGGAAATCTGTAAAGGATTTTGATGACAAGTTTTGGAAAAACCGGTATGAAAGCATCAGAAATTTCGAGAAACATCTTACTGATAACGGAACTACAATCGTAAAAATATTCTTACATGTCTCTAAAGATGAGCAGAAGAAAAGGCTTTTAGACAGAATTAACGAACAGGAAAAAAACTGGAAGTTTTCGGCGGCCGATCTTCCTGAACGAGCATTATTCAGCAAATACATGGCATGTTATGAGGAAGCCATTAATGAAACTTCAAAGGATTATGCTCCCTGGTATGTAATTCCGGCAGATGACAAATGGTTCGCAAGAGTTGCAGCCATACAGATTATTATTGACACTCTGGAAAAAATGAATCTGCAATATCCTACATTATCTGATGATGACCGCGCAGAATTGGAGAAGGCGAAAAAGCAACTTGAAAGTGAATAATTCGGAAAGATAAAAGCCAGAATATGATGTTCAACATATTTACGTTTCAATTTCAAGCTTTGCTACAAACTATAAAAACCACGAGAAAATCTGTAAGCCGGATTTTGTTCTTCCGAAGAAGTGCCTGTTATTTATCTGCGTCTTACATTGCTGCAGGACTTTAGCTGATTACCCCTCGGCTTTCAGAGCGAGCAACTCCTATTTTCATTACTGAAAAGAACCGATATACTTATCATTGCACCACAAAGAGTTTACCTGATTTCACTACAGCCGAACTGTACATCCTTTCTGTTGCACTTGTCCTACCCTCACGGGTGACGGATGTTATCCGCTTTGCTGCTCTACGGTGTCCGGACTTTCCTACCTCCCGAAAACGGGAAATCAACAGGCCGACTTTCTCGTGGCTGCAAAGATACGATTAAATGTAACAATTCAGCAATGCACCAACATAACAATGAAAAATTACGCTGACTTTAATAATGGTTAGATTGTTAAATTATTACATGCTTAAATTGATATTTTCTTTATCTTCGTGCTACAAAAATTACACATCCACATTGGCCTCAAAGGAAAAAGAATTTGCGCAGCTTATCAAGGATAATCAGGGTTTGATTATCAAAGTTTCGCGTTTATATACCAATTCTTTGGAGGACGAGGAAGATCTTTTTCAGGAAATTGTGTTACAATTATGGAGAAGTTATGACTCATTTAAAGGAAATTCTAAAATTTCTACATGGATGTATCGTGTGGCCCTTAACACGGCCATTACCCTCTTCAGGAAAAAAGCCAAAAGTTTACCCACCAATGAACTGGACATCAATCATGCCGATTTTATTGAAGATGATGATGAAAAGCAGCAGCAGGTATCACTTTTGTACACTGTAATAAAAACGCTTCCCAATGTGGAAAGAGCGATTGTAATGATGTATCTGGATGATTTGCCTTACAAGGATATTGCAGAAAACCTCGGGATCACCGAAGTTAATGCGCGTGTGAAAATGAACAGATTAAAGAAAACCCTTAAAGAAAAGATGGAAAAATATGCCTGAATTTGATTTAGACAGCTTTAAGAAGACGTGGCAGGAACAACCTGTTCAGAAGAAATACGACGACAATGAAATCCTTAAGATGCTCAACAGAAAATCACGAAATTATGTGAAATATATTTTCTGGATCAGCGTAGCGGAATTTTTGTTATTCTCTGTAATGGGGATCTTTTATTTCTTTCAGAGTGAAGAAGACAATGGGTTTCTCAACATCCTGGAAAAGCTGGGCGCACAGAAAACACCTCAGATTGAAAGCAGCTTCGATAACATTTACTGGATACTGAAGGTATTGAGCATTATTGTAACAGCATATTTTGTATTTAAATTTTATCAGAATTACCGTAAAATAAGAATTGAGGAAAATCTTAAAGGATTGATAACTAGAATTATTACATTCAAGAAAACCGTCAATGCCTTTATTTTGATCAGTATTCTCCTGTTGGTAGCGTTTACCTCAATCTTTACCATCTTTATATTTTACTCTTTAAACGCCCAGAATGTAGAGCCTAAAAGTTCTGAGATGACCATATTTGTAGTCGGGGTCATTGTGACCACTGCATTTTCAGTATTGCTGATCTGGCTTTACTACAGGTTGGTTTATGGAATAATCATGAGTAAGCTTGATAAAAATCTTAAGCAGCTCAGAGAAATTGATTCTCAGGAAATTTAATATTTCTAATAAACTAAATATCATAAAAAAGCACTTCATGTTGAAGTGCTTTTTATTTTAAAGTTCTTTTCTTAATCTTGCAACCGGAATATTGAGCTGTTCGCGGTATTTGGCGATTGTTCTTCTGGCAATATTGTACCCCTGTTCTTTCAGGATCATTACCAGCGCATCGTCGGTTAGTGGCTTCCTTTTATTCTCTTTGCTGATCACCTCCTGAAGATGGGTCTTAATTTCTTTTGTGGAAACTTCCTCCCCGTCATCATTGGTAAGACTGTCTGAAAAAAGGTCTTTGAGATAGATAATTCCGTTGGGAGTATCGGCATATTTGCTCTTTACGACTCTTGAAATGGTAGAAATATCAAATCCTGTAATATCGGCAATATCTTTCAGAATCATCGGTTTTAACGATTTTTCATCTCCCGTGATAAAATAGTCTTTCTGAAATTTTACAATTGCAGTAATTGTCTGCAATAAGGTATTCTGACGTTGATTAATAGCATCAATATACCATTTGGCAGCGTCAAGCTTTTGTTTGATAAATAATGCAGCCTGTTTATGTTCAGACGAATTTTTATCGTGAGAATACGTCGTTAAAATATCTTTATATTCTTCAGAAACCCTTAACGTAGGAGCATTTTTACTGTTCAGCATCGGAAGTACCTGTCCGTCTTTTACCTGTATTACAAAATCCGGAATAATCTCCTGATTGATGGTAATGGTCTGAGTATCGAAATTCCCTCCTACTTTTGGAGATAATTTTGAAATCTCATCCAGCGCATCTCTCAGATCTTCCTCCTCAATATCATATTTCTGAATAATCTTGTTATAATGTTTGTTGGTAAGCGCATCAAACTGATACCTCAAAATATTGGCAGCCAGAGAAACCGCCTTATCAGAACTTACTTTCTTTTCGATCTGCAAAAGAAGACATTCCTGAAGTCCTCTTGCTCCCACACCTGGCGGATCGAGCTTTTGGATATAATTCTCAAGGATATCATCTACTCTTTCCTTAGTGGTATAAATACCCTGTGAAAAAGCGAGGTCATCAACAATTGATTTTATTTCCCTTCTGAGGTAGCCATCTGTATCTAAATTTCCGATGAGATATTCTGCAATTTTTTCATCTTCTTCGCTTATGTTCACAAGATGGATCTGCTCCAGAAGATAATCGTAAAGAGACTGCCCTTCGGTTAAAAGGCTTTCATTATCAAATTCTTCGTCGTCAGGAGAATAATTGCTGGATGCTGTTTTATAGTTTGGCTCGTCATCATAAAGATATTGGTCTACATCAAAATCCGTTTCAATGCTTTCCGTACCCTCACTTTCATAAGAGTCTTCCAGAGACGAGAAATCATCCTCTTTAGATTCTTCTTTTACAATTTCCAATGCAGGATTTTCTTCCAATTCTCTTTCAAGTTCCTCTTCAAATTCCAGAGTGTGAAGCTGGATCAGCTTCATCAACTGAATCTGCTGAGGCGCCAACTTTTGTCCTAATTTGAGTTGTAAGTGTTGTTTAAGCATATTACTAGATGGTGTTTTAACATAACATATTGCACGAATTTAGTGAAATATTCTGACAAAAATAAATTTTAGCACGATTTTTGCAGTAGTTACAGTATAATAAGCTATTTAAAATAAACAGAAAAGCCCTGACCAATGTTTGTCAGGGCTTTTTATTATTTATATTTCCAATTTATCAGGGTTTCTCCTGTTGTCCCAAAAAGCGAGAATTTCAACTGAGTTTTTATTAACTCTGTAATAAAGAGAAAAATTTTTATCAATTAAGGCATTTTACAATCGTGCTCATTTCCAAAAATTTTAGTAATGTCAATAAAAAATCCTTCCGTTTTAAACAGAAGGATTTCAGTATTTTAAGAATGTTTTTAGAATTCTGCGTTTTTCGGTGTTCTAGGGAAAGGGATTACGTCTCTGATATTCGTCATTCCCGTTACGAAAAGAACCAGCCTTTCTAATCCTAATCCAAAACCGGCGTGCGGAACAGACCCGAATTTTCTGGTGTCTAAATACCACCAAAGTTCATGCTCATCCACATGCATTTCTGCCATTTTCTGCTTTAACACATCCAAGCGTGCTTCTCTTTCAGAACCTCCGATGATTTCACCGATTCCCGGGAAAAGAACATCCATTGCCGCAACGGTTTTCCCGTCTTCATTAAGCTTCATGTAGAATGCTTTGATCTCTTTCGGATAATCAAACAGAACTACCGGACTTTCGAAGTGTTTTTCAACCAAATATCTTTCGTGCTCCGATTGAAGATCAGTTCCCCATTTTTCAACAGGATATACAAATTTGCCTTTTTTATTTTCTTTAGAGTTTAATAAAATCTCAATCGCTTCCGTATAAGAAACTCTCTTGAAACGTTTTGAAACTACATTTTCAAGTTTTTCGATAAGACCTTCTTTCGCTCTTTCTTTTTCCGGCTTTGATTTTTGTTCTTCTTCAAAACGTTTGTCCAGGAATTCAAGATCGTCTTTACAGTTATCCAAAACATACTGTATCACATATTTCAGGAAATCTTCCGCAAGGTCAATATTATCTTCCAAGTTGTTGAAAGCGACTTCCGGTTCAATCATCCAGAATTCTGCCAGGTGTCTTGTCGTATTTGAATTTTCTGCACGGAACGTAGGACCGAATGTATAAATTCTTCCCAATCCCATTGCTGCCGTTTCCCCTTCAAGCTGTCCCGAAACCGTTAGGTTGGTTTTTTTCCCGAAGAAATCCTGTGCAAAATCAATGTCTCCCTGTTCATCCCTCGGGATATTGTTTAAATCAAAGTTGGTAACTCCAAACATCTCTCCCGCTCCTTCCGCATCTGCACCGGTAATTACAGGTGTATTGATATAAAAGAACTGATTCTGGTTGAAGAATGAATGGATGGCAAAACTTACGGCGTGACGCACTCTGAAGACCGCTCCGAATAAATTGGTTCTGAATCTTAAGTGAACCTGCTCTCTTAATGTCTCCAGCGAGTGTTTTTTAGGCTGAAGGATGGTTTTATCTCTCTCCTCCGTAAAATTATCTCCTAAAATGGTAATTTTCTTCGCGAGGATTTCTACGGCCTGTCCTGCACCCTGGCTTTCTACCACTTCACCAACAATTTTAAGGGAAGCTGCCGTACTGATTTTAGAAATAATTTCTTCGTCGAAATTTTCGAAATCAACAACAATCTGCAAATTATTAATCGTAGAACCATCATTAAGCGCGATGAAACGATTGGCACGGAATGTTCTTACCCAGCCGTAAACCGTAATGTCATGATGTAATACTTTCTTGTAATCCTCCAGGATTTCCTTAATTGTCTGCTTTTTCATTTGTTGATTAAAATTTTTGTGTAAAAATTAATGAGTGCAAAGTTACAAAAAACAGAGCAATATAAAGATTGCCCGTTTTAATTAAATCATTTATCAATTATTTAAGGTAAACATGTTGGGATGATTATCAATTGAACAATACCGACTTTCTCCTCTTTTTTCCTTTTCTGATTTTCCATGCGTGGTAAGAACTCGGAACATCATATTGCCATTTCGGAAGAATCAGAATGATCATAATTACGTCGATATGTGCGATAAATCCTAAAATGACAGATAAATAAAATGACCATCCCGCTTGTTGAAAGCCAATGAGATAAGTAAATGCCACGAGCAGACTCAATCCCCACATTTTTGACAGAAAGGCATGGGTACAGGTTTCTTTTCCGAATTTCAGCCAGCTTACGATATAACATAAAACTTCCATTCCCAGAATTATAACGACGCCAATCCATTCATCTTTTATTAAATCAGGATTTAAAAAGTATGCTGCGAATCCCAAAGAAAGCCAGAAAACCATATCGGTCTGGCTATCCAGTCGTCTTAGTTTTTCAGTAGAAACTCCGGCTTTCCGGGCAATTATTCCATCGAAAATATCGGTTAATAACCCGAAATACATCAATACTAAAATTAAAAATCTGGATTTTTCACCAATAAAATAAGATAAGGAAAGAATGACAGGCGCAAGAATAAACCGTAAAGAGATTAAAATATAAGGCAGTGTTTTCATAATAGTTTATTGATTTTTAAAATTATACTTCAAAAATATTGGCGAAAAGCAATGGAATAAATGCGGAAAAAAATTAAAATAAATTTCTAAATTTGTGAAAATCGCAAAATATGCATCAGGAACGTTTGCTTAAAGAAATCCGGAAAAAAATCGGTGACAACTCGTTGAATGACGAAATTGCCAATATTCTCAATATCAGCTACGATGCCGCGCACCGAAGAAGTTCCCTGAAAGCAAAATTCAGTTTTGAAGAAGCTCTGGAACTAGCGAAATATTTCCAGATTTCTTTGGATCAGTTTCAGATTTTCGATCATCAGATTGTTGCAAGAAAAACTTCAGCTGTAACCAAAACCGAAGACCTGGAATCTTTTTTCAGGAATAACCTCAAGGTTTTTGAAAATCTTCCGCTCAGTAATGAAATGACCATCTATTACTCCGCGAAAGACATTCCTTTCTTTTACACCCTTTCAGATACGCTGCTTTCCCGTTTTAAGGTTTATGTCTGGATGAATCTTCTTAATGCCCAACAGGTCTTTATCCCTTTCTTAGAATTTTCTCCTCCGAATTTTGAATTGAATACCAAAGAATTAAGAAAAATATATGAAGAACAGAACGTGGTTGAATTGTGGAACGACATGACTGCCGCCAGTGTTTTACAGCAAATTGTATATTATCACGAAACGGGTCTTTTGAAAAAAAATGAAGCCGGAATTATCCTTCAGGAACTAAAAGAATTAATAGAATATATCGAACAAAAAACCGAGAATAACCCGAAATTCCATCTGTATGAAAATGAGCTGATGCATCTCTCTAATGATATACTTTTCCATCATCCCCAACAGTCTCTTTTTGCCATTCCCACCAATATGTTCGGGTATTTATTGATTAATGACGAAAAGACCTGCAAAGAAACACAGAACTATTTTGAGCATCAGATTAAAAACTCAAAGTCGCTCAATACTTCCGGTAATCGTGACCGGAAGAAGTTTTTCAATAAAATATATGTGCAGATTGAAGATTTAAAACAAAAAATTGCGCTATGAAAAATCTTCGTAATGGTGAGTTCTTTGGACAAACTACCGAAACTTTGCGTTTCGGGGGATTAACAATTACAGATACTGAATATACGCATTCATTTGTAGACTGGCATTATCACGAAAATCCTTATTTCACATTTTTACTGAAGGGAAATATGACTGAAGGTAATAAAAAAGAAGTATACGACTGCGCAGCCGGAACCTTGCTCTACCATCACTGGCAGGACTCGCACTACAATACAAAACCTGATGTTTTTACAAGAGGTTTCCATATTGAAATTTCGGAAGATTGGTTTAATAGAAACCAGCTATTAAAAGATAAAGCGGAAGGGAGTTTCAATATTAAAAATCCGGAAGTAAAACTGTTGATGTACCGTATTTTCAATGAAACAAAAAGTATTGACCCATCTTTTGAAATATCGGTAGATCAACTCCTGCTCAATATTTTCCACAAAATAGCCGGATCAAAAAACAATACAGAAAAAAATCCAGTCTGGGTAAAGCAAATCGATGAGCTTCTTCATGAAACTTTTACTGAAAAACTGAATTTATCAGACCTTGCAAAAATAGTAAACATTCACCCAATCCATTTGAGCAGGGATTTTCCGAAATATTTTCACTGCACTTTGGGAGAATATCTCAGGAAACTAAAAGTGGAAAATTCTTTAAAAATTATGAATGACTTTGAGTCTTTATCGGAAGTTGCGCTGGAATGCGGTTTTTCCGACCAAAGCCATTTCATCCGGTGTTTTAAAGAAAATATAGGTATCACCCCTTTAAAGTATAGAAATATTCTGAAGAAATAGCTATGTTAATTTCATTCTATTTTCTACAAAAGTGAAAGTCTAATTTTGTCAGATAAAAAAAGATACTCATGTCTACATTCTCAAAACCATATAAATCCTATCTGACTTTATTGCTGGCGATAATGTTTCAATTTTTTTCTTTCGGACAAAAAGTAAATATGGTCGAAACGGAAGGTATAAAAACAGAATTACAGAAAAATAACATCGGGAAAATATTTTTTACAGATAAGAAAATCGCGAATGCTATTTTACAGCAGAAAGACTTTTTGGATTCTTATACACTTACCAACAAGAGCAATCTTTTTTTTGTTGCTTATTTTGACAATTCTCTGACCAATTATAAGCATTTTCTGGCACCTGAAATTCCAGTAGATTCATTATTCAAAAGCGGAAATTATCAGTTTACATTGTTTGTGGACGGAAAAGAAATTTATAAAAGTAATCTAATGCTGGGAGCTCCACAACCAGAAATCCAGGATAAGGCTACTTCGTTAAACCGACCTTTTATAGATAATTTGAATGGTCAGGGTTCCTGGAGCGAATCTTTTTGGAATCGATTTCTTCATAATGGCGGAGATCAAGCGCTTTCGGATGGCAGTCATACTCTGAAAATGGAAATCCGACCTTACGTAAAAAATGAAACTATAAAAACAGGCGAAATAATTGCCGCAGGAAGTCTGAAGCTGAACGTAATAAGAAATCTAAAAATTGATATTTCAACGATTACTTTAAATAAAATAGCTCCGTACAATGGATTTTTTATTTCTAAAGAAAAATATGATACAGAAAAAATAAAATTGCTGAAAGGGTCTATAGAGGAAGGAATATTTAAAAAGATAAACAGTGTTGTTGTTATAAAAAACGGAGGAATATTAATTGAGGAATATTTCAATGGCGAAACTAGAGAAACGCTTCACGACCCCCGCTCTGTCGGGAAATCATTTGCTTCAACATTGATGGGACAAGCAATTTCCGACGGTTATATCAAAAATGAATTGCAACCGCTTAAAACTTTTTATCCGCTTCATCAATTTGAAAATTTCAGTACAGCCAAAGAGCAGGTTACCATTAAAGATCTTTTGACAATGAGCTCCGGATTGGATGGAAATGATGAAGACGATAGTAGTCCCGGAAACGAAGAAAATATGTATCCTACTTCAGATTGGGTAAAGTTTGCGCTGGATTTGCCTTTTCAGGAAAAACTTAATCATCAGTGGCATTATTTCACTGCCGGAGTGGTTGTTTTAGGAGACATTCTTCATCAATCCGTCCCCAATGGTTTAAAGAATTATGCCGACGAAAAGTTGTTTAAACCTCTTGGAATTAATCATTATGAATGGCAATATACACCGCAAAATATTCCAAACACAGCAGGTGGAATTAAAATGAATGCATTGGATTTCGCAAAGTATGGTCAGCTTTATAAAAATAATGGGATTTGGAACAAAAAACAGATTCTTTCCAAAAAATGGGTAGACAGAACTTTCACAAAACAAAAACAAATAACCGGTAGGGATAATGAGTATTACGGCTATCTGTTCTGGAATAAAAGTTACAAATCCAAAGACAAGTTATATGAAGCATACTATTGTGCAGGAAATGGCGGAAACTATATTCTGGTTTTTAAAGACCAGCCATTAGTGATTGTTATTACAGCAAGTGCCTATGGACAGCCTTACGCGCATTCGCAGGTTAATAAAATGATACAGGATTATTTACTACCCGCGTTATGTGAGTAACAAGTAATTCGTAAAAGGTGAATAGCAGTTAAAGATGAATTTTATAGATATTTATTCATCTTTTTTGGAAGGAACCAGAAAAACATCGATAAGACCTTCAGGAAGATGCATTTTGATGAATCTTTCATCTCTGTTCACTTCAAGAATCCAGTCTTTGATGATAGGAATTACCACTTCTTTTCCGTCAAGATTGGTAATAAAATAGGTTTGCGCGGTCTGATCATTTACAGATCGTATCACGCCGCAGTCGTTATCATTTTCATCAAGGATATTGTACCCGATGATCTCATGATAGTAAAACTGTTTACCGGAAAGCTTTGGCAGGGTTGAAAGGGGCAAATAGACATTCTTGCCTAACGACTGGTCTACCAGCGCTTCCGAAGAATTTTTGAAAGAAATATTCAGTGCATCAGATTTGCTCCATGCTGTTCTTTCAATAAAAAAAGGAACCAATAATCCGTTGATTTCAACGAATATTGATTCCAATTTATTGTAAAGCTCGGGTTGGTCGGTATCCAATTTAAGGATAACATTTCCCGCAAGTCCGTGTCTGCGTGTGATTTTTCCTAATAAATAGCAATCTTCTTTACGCATACGGGGCTTTTTTTACGCTTCAGTGTTTTCTTCTGTAGATTCAGCAGCAGCTTCTCCTTCTGTCGTTTCTTCAGCAGGTGCATTAGCAGCCTCTTCAGCAGCTTTAGCATCAGCATCAGCTTGTGCAGCAGCAGCAATTCTTGCTTCGTTTACTTTAGCTTCTGCGTCCAAAGCAGCTTTTTTGGCATCAGCCTGTGCTTTAGATAATCCTTCAACTTTACCTTGTACTTTAGCGTCTTTTGCTTCTACCCAAGCGTTGAATCTTTTTTCAGCTTCAGCCTCATCAAAAGCTCCTTTAGCAACACCACCTTGTAAGTGTTTTTTGTAAAGGGCACCTTTGTAAGAAAGAATAGCTCTTGCCGTATCAGTTGGCTGAGCACCGTTGTTTAACCACTTTACAGCAGAATCAACATTTAAATCGATTGTTGCCGGGTTAGTAATTGGGTTGTAAGTTCCTAACTTCTCGATGAATTTACCATCTCTTCTAGCTCTGGAATCTGCAACCACGATGTGGAAGAAAGGTTTTCCTTTTTTACCGTGTCTTTGTAATCTGATTTTTACTGACATAATGTTTGAATTTTAAGGGAACTCGTCCCAGTTAAATATTTTAAGAGTGCAAAGATAACAAAAAAGTTTGAAGTAAAAAGAGCTGTGTAAAAAGTTTTATCAATTCAGGCAATTTTCAGGAGCCGGGAACCTGCTCTCGCTACTCGCTTTCTTAGGTTTCGGCGGCGGCTTTGCCGCCGCCGAAACCTAAAAAGAGCTCAGACAGACCGCTCGATCAGGGCTATTATTTAAGGTTACCCAAATAAAATAAGCCTAAACACTTCTGGTTTTCTTCGATGCTCAAAGAACTTTTCAAGTGATCTACTAATTTTGGAGAGCTCCAGTAACATCCGATCTGATTTGCCGTACAGGTAAGATACATGTTCTGAACAGCCATTGAAACTGCTGCAATTTCCTCCCATTCCGGAACCATTCCGCTGAAATTAACCACAATAGAAACAACCGCATCTGCTTTATTGATCTTAAAACCAATATCATTGTATTTCTTTTCTAAAAAAAGTTGTTCCGGCTGTGTTGCTTTATAGATTGCCTGCATTTCTAAGGCAAGCTTTGCTTTTTCTTCTCCTCTGAACACCTTAAACCGCCATGGTTTTGTACGTTTATGATTGGGAGCCAATGTTGCCGAATGCAAAATTTCGTCAAGGATTTCCTGGGAAATCTCCGTATCGGTATAGTCTTTTGGAAAAATGCTTCTTCTTTGTGCTATGATTTCTTTTAAACCTTCTGCTTTATTCATAACACAAAATTAGGAAAAAGTTGGCGGTTGATAGTTTTAGTGATATACGTTTATTTCAAATTTATTTTAAGGATTCAAATAGAGGATACTCCAGAACTACTAAAGACTCTTATGCATACCTGCTCGGAATGACAACCTTTGACTTACTTCACCATTCCTACTAAAGTACTTCAACAATTTTCTGATGAATTTTATTCAGGGTAAATTCATCTCCTGATTTCATGCCCATCATTTTTTTAGCCATCGGGCTTTCGGAAGAGATGGCGTAGAATCTGTCGCCTTCAAAAAAGAATTCTCCCAGTGATACTGAAATATAGAACCTGGCTTTATTCGTAATCACCAAAGAACCCAGCTGCACTCTTTCTGTGGAGTTATTCAGTACTTTGGCCATGTTTCTTTTCAAATCATTCAACGCTCCCAACTGACGCTGCATCTGGTAAATTTCTTCCTGCATTTCCTCACGCATGCTGTCATATTTCGGAGTTTTTTTTATATCCCGGCTTGCCTCCTGAGTGAATTCAATAAAATTCTTCAGCTTTTCAATCTTTTCAGCAATCACGGTTTTTACATAATCTCTTATGTTATTTTTCTCAAATACTGTCTTCTCCATACATCGAATCTTTATATAAAGATAATATTTTTTAAATAATTTTTACTTTTGTCTTTTAATTTTTAAAAACTAAGATGATGTTTAAAGATATTTTTTCCATACGCGGAAGAATCAGAAGAACTGAATTTGTATTATCCTGCCTCATATATGCCGCAGCATTATTTGCAAGTGTGCTTTTAGCGGCACTTACCAATCTTATCTTTTTTTACATTATCGTTGTCATCACCTGGTTTGCAGGAACCGTTTTCAGAATAACCCAAGGTGTAAAAAGATGTCATGATGTTGGGAACAGTGGCTGGTTCCAATTCATTCCTTTTTATTTTTTTGTTATGATATTTGCTGATGGGGATAGAAGAGATAACAGGTACGGACCCAATCCGAAATATAAAGAAGATCATAACTCTATTAATCAGATTGGCCGGGAAAAATAGCAAGAAAAAAGCCCTGCAGAAGTGCAAGGCTTTCGTTTTTTATTTTTCAACTAAGTTTTTGAGGTTGGTAAGACCTTCTTCATAGGATTTTCCCATCTGATAATCCATCATTGGCCGCATTATTTTCATCCAGGTCTCCTGTTCCGTATCCATCGTCCAGGTTACTTTTGTATCATTTCCTTCTGGTGACAAGACAATTTCGGAAGTAGCCTGCCCGTCAAATGGTCTTTTAAAAATCATCTCTGTTTTCTGTTTTTGGTTCGGCACCAGCTCTTTGATTTCCTGACATCCTGCCCCTGCATCATCATTTTTGCTGTCCCAACAGTATTTATCACCAATCTCACCTTCATTTCCGGAGTAAACAAGCTTCATATTCGGATCAAGCTTCATCCAGGGATTCCACCGATTAAAGGCTTTCATAGAGCTGATCTGCTGCCATACTTTTTCTTTCGGAGCCTTGATAACCATCGATTTTTCGTAATGATATTTGTTACCGAAAGCCAGCATGGCAATCACTGCATATACAACAATAAGAAGAAGAATGACACCCAGAATTTTTAAAATTGTTTTCATAGTTTAAGGTATTTAAAATTATTTTTTCAACATGAATCGCGTTTTATTTTGCTGTCAAAAGTAATTAATTCTTCATCATCACCTCTTCGCATATGACAAGATTATTTGATACCGTTCAATTTTGTCACACCTCCTTCCTCAGGCATCATTTTTGAGCATCTTTGCTGTCGGTTCAGCAGAATCATTAAATTTACAAGAATTAAAAATTAGAATATGAATATTTTAACAGAAAAGTTTAACACACCATATCATTCAGCACCCTTTAATAAAATCAACAATGAAGATTACCTTCCTGCATTCAGGGAATTGATAAAAAAATCGGAAGAAGAAGTCGAGGCTATCGTTACCAATCCTGAAGATCCTACTTTTGAAAACGTCATAGAAGCATTGGCGTATTCCGGTGAGCAGCTTGATGTCGCGTCCAATATATTTTTCAATCTTAACTCGGCGGAAACAAGCGATGAACTGCAGCAGATCGCACAGGAAGTCTCTCCTATTTTAACGGAATATTCTTCAAAAATTTCCCAGAATGAAGCACTATTTAATAAAATTAAAAAAGTGTATGATGAAAAGGAAAAATATAACCTGAATGAGGAACAGCAGATGCTTTTAAATGAAACATATAAAGGTTTTGTAAGAAGCGGCGCTTTGCTGAATGAGGAAGACAAAGAAAAATTAAAGAAAATCAGCATGGATCTTTCTTTAAAGTCGCTTAAATTCGGGCAGAATGTGCTGGCTTCAACCAACAGCTATTTTAAACATATCACCCATAAAGAAGATCTTGCCGGAATTCCGGAAGCCATTCTGGAACAATATGCAGAAGAAGCCAAAGAGAGAAATCTTGAAGGGTGGGTGATTACCTTACAGTACCCAAGCTATATTCCCTTCATGACGTATGCGGAAAACCGCGAATTAAGAAAGGAAATTGCATTGGCCAACGGTAAAAAATCTTTCGACGGCAGTGAGTTTGACAATCAATATCTAATTAAAGAGCTTCTCACATTAAAACAGCAAAAGGCCGAATTATTAGGCTATAAAAATTATGCAGATTATGTTCTGGAAGAACGAATGGCAAAATCTCCCGCAAAAGTTATTGACTTCCTGAACGAACTTTTAACCAAAGCAAAACCGTATGCCGACAAAGAAATTGAAGAATTAAAATCATTGGCAAAAGCTGACGATATTGAAGAAATACAGGCTTACGACCATGCTTATTATGCAGAAAAGCTTCGTAAAGCAAAATTTGACCTTAATGATGAGGAATTAAAACCTTACTTTCCTTTGAACCAGGTTCAGGATGCCGTTTTTGGATTGGCTGAAAAACTTTTCCACCTGACTTTTGAAGAAAGAAATGATATCCCGAAATACCATGAAGATGTAAAAGTATATGAAGTAAAAGAAATTATAGCCGTATCTGGTTCAGGAATAACTGAAACAGACTTCAAAGCTTTACTTTACGTAGATTACTTTCCGAGAAAAGGCAAAAGAGCCGGCGCATGGATGACGAGCTACAAAAACCAGTATCAAAGAAACGGTGAAAATTCCCGTCCGCATATTTCCATTGTCTGCAACTTCAGCAAACCAACGAAGGAAACACCGAGCCTGCTGACATTTCAGGAAGTGACAACCTTGTTCCATGAATTTGGACACGCGCTTCACGGAATGCTCGCCAATACCCAATATCCTACTCTTTCCGGAACTTCTGTAAAATGGGATTTCGTAGAGCTTCCTTCGCAGTTCTTAGAAAACTTCTGCTATGAGCCGGAATTCTTAAAAACCTTTGCAAAACATTATAAGACAGGAGAAGTTTTACCGGATGAAAAAATTGAAAAAATCGCTCAGTCGAAAAACTTTATGGAAGGCTACCAGACCTTAAGACAAATCGGTTTCGGATTGCTTGATATGAATTACCATACGAAGGTTGAAGAGTTGAAGAGCAAAAGTGTGAAGGAATTTGAAGATGAATATACGAAGGCTACACAATTATATCCCGTGAATCCTGAAACAGCGATGAGTCCGAGTTTTTCTCATATTTTCCAGGGCGGATATTCTGCGGGATATTACTCTTACAAATGGGCGGAAGTTCTGGATGCCGATGCTTTCCAGTATTTCAAAGAAAACGGAATTTTCAATCCTGAAGTTGCTGCCAAATATAAAGTGCTTCTTTCTTCCGGCGGCACCAAGGATCCAATGGAACTCTACAAAAGTTTCAGGGGAAGCGAGCCGAAAGTGGAAAGCTTACTGAAGAGAGCGTTTGGATAACAAATTTTAAAACCATTAAGTCAATCAGCTTAATGGTTTTTTATTTACATTCAAAATAGATTGGTACACGGAAACTTTGGTAAACATTAAATGAGTGATGCAATCATTGTATTTTTTCACTACCTTAGTATCGAAACACCAATAAACAAGGGATTACATAGCATTATGAAAGACAAACTCTATTTCATTAAGACCAATCCTGTAAGCGCAAAGATCAACCTTTACAATAAACTCTGCGGCGAAGAAAACAGTATCCTTACCTTTCTGGAGGATGATAAAAAGGCAAGTCTTGAAATCATTAAAAAGAAAACACTCGATAACGTTGAAAATCTTTCACGGGAAGAATTCATATGTATTTTCAACTGGTTTGATGAGCGCTACGGTTCGGACCCCGAAGAGCTGAAAGCCCAGCTTTTCATTCACGGAATTGATATTTTTTATGATATCTCAGATCCGGTGTGTATTGAAAACTTTTCTAAAATGCTTTCGGATTATGAGGGGTATCTGCAAAACAAATTTTCTTTTATTATAAACTCCGAAGGTTTTAGCCATTTTGTGATCTACGGTATTTTCTTCACCGGTATGGCAGACAGCGAAGAAAAGTATCTTTTTAAGTTCTTAAAACAAGATCACAAGGTGCTGTACACTTTGGCAGAAAAGGGTTACCATGAGAAAAGATACGGCTTGGTTCTGCACCCGGAAATGTATCAATACTTTTCTGACCTGTATGACTGCACCAAGTTTTATAAAGGTTCTATTATTATAATCTAAAAGAGACTTCTTACCGGAAGCCTCTTTTTACGTTTATTTGATAATTTGTCCTTTATAGTATTTTTCCAGGAAAAAGCCTAAATCTGCTCTGTACCCAATTCCGGAAGCTTCAAATTTCCAGTTGCCGCCACGTTTATACAATCTTCCGAATTCTATTCCCGTTTCTATGGAAAAATCTTCATCGAGTTCGTATTTGGCAATTTCCTGGTGAGTGAAGTTATCAATAATCCTGATGTATGAATTCCTTACCTGCCCGAAATTCTGTTTTCTCCGCTCATAATCTTCAATGGTGACCACAAAAAGAATTTCCTGAACTCTTTCGTCAACTTTTTCAAGATCAATGATAATCGACTCATCATCGTCACCATCGCTGTTTTTACCACTCGGATCGTCTCCTGTATGCGTAAGGGCACCGTCGGGAGAGTTTAGATTATTATAAAAAACAAAATATTCTTCACTTACCAGTTTTCGTTCCGCATCAATCATGATTGCGGAAGCATCAAGGTCAAAATCATATCCCATTCCTTCATTCGGATCCCATCCCAGACCGATGGTCATTTTTGTGAACCCAAGATCAATTCTTTGTCCTTTCTGTAAATTAATTGCCATAATAGTACGAGGGGTTTATTGTATTGGTTATCGAAGTTATGGCTGTTTTAGGAATTTTCCAAAATATTTTAAGACAAAAAAATAGGTATATTGCAGTTTATAAAAAATGCCTTTATTCAGACATAAAAAAATCCGATCATTCTGACCGGATTTTATATTTATTTAAAACTATTTATTCTGCAAACTCTTTTTCTGCAACCGTCTCATTTCTTGCCTTCGCCAGCATAGGAATAGAAATTAATCCCATTACCAGCATAATGGCAATCTGCAGCGGCAATGAAATGAAAGAATAGGTTAACCCGACTTCACCTCCGACTTCACCGCTTTTTCCCATTGAGATAAATAAGGCCATGAAACCATACTTCATCGCCAGGTTAAAAGCTCCGATTCCGCCGCTTGCCGGGATAATCATTCCGAAAGTACCGACTACTAGAATCAGGAATCCATCATCAAAGGTAAAATCTGAAGTTTCCGGTAATGCGAAGCAAACCAGGTAGGCTGCAAAATAATAGGACACCCAGATGCCTATTGTATAAAGGATGAATTTTCCCTTTTGTTTTAGTTTGAATATGGATGTTAAACCTTGAAGAATTCCTTTTCCAAAATTAATCAGTTTTTCTTTTTTAAATTTATAAATAAGAACCAAACCAATTATAATCAATACAACTAAACCTAATTTAAGATAGAAATAAAAAGAATCAAAATCATTTATTCCAAGTTTCATCATCTGCCTTTCAAAAAAGTTAGGAACAAATTTTTCTTTTTCGTCCTTCTTCTCCATTACAAATTGATAAAATGATAAAATCGTATTGAATTTAAATATAGCTGTTAAACACAAAAATATAATCATACACACGAGATCCACCACCCTTTCCAGAATAATTGTTCCGAAAGACTGATCTACGGGCACTTTTTCAACACCGTAAAGAGCCGTTGCCCTTGCCACTTCGCCACTTCTCGGGATGGTAAGATTCATCAAATATCCGAAAGAGATCGACCACAGGGAATTGGAGTTTGATATACGGTGTCCCATTGGTTCCAGCATCAGGTTCCAGCGTATTGCCCTGAACCAGTATGCCGCAATTCCGAAACAGGCTGCAAAAGCGACCCACCAGTAATTTGCTTTTGATAATGATTTCTGTATGACTTTAAAATCTAATCCCTTTAAGGCAAACCATAAAAAAAAGCCTGCAAAAGCAAGCGAGATTACTATTGTAAGAATTGATTTTAAAGGGTTCTTCGTTTTTTTCTCCATAGATTACGTCAAAAGATTTGTTTTTTCGTCCGGGAAAACAATTTTTGGCTGAAAATCTTTAGCTTCTTCAGGAGTCATCTGCGCATAAGCGATGATAATGATGATATCGTCTCTCTGTACTTTTCTGGCAGCCGGGCCATTGAGACAAACTTCCCCGGATTTCCTTTTACCTTTGATCACGTAGGTATCAAATCGTTCACCGTTGTTTACATTTACGATATATACTCTTTCTCCTACAACAAGACCTGCCGCCTCAATAAGGTCTTCATCTATTGTAATACTGCCGATATAATTAAGGTCAGAAGCCGTAACTCTCACCCTGTGAATCTTAGACTTAAAAACTTCTATTAACATAGTGCAAATTTATTAATAAAAATCAATAAAACAGCTTTTTAGATTGATTTTAAAACTATCAGAGCGACAGCGTTTTAATTGGTTAAAATACAATTTTTACAGTTTTTAATTAAAGAATCAGTAAATATATGATAAAAGTATTATTACTTTATATGAAATTTAGGATTTAATAAATACACAAAATAATAGCATAATTTTCATAAAGTCAATGTACATAAGCAATTGGCATGATTTTAGTAACGTGTATCGTACATTTTACGTAAAAAAGTAAATTATCATATTTTAACCAAATTAAGTTAAAAACGAAAAAATTACTTATTTTTTTATAAAAAAATTGCACATATAGAAAATAGTATTATATTTGCTATTATAACGAACTAACTTTAATATTAAAAAAATTATGAACAAGTCTGAATTAATCGACGCAATCGCAAAAGATGCAGGTATCACTAAAGTTGCAGCCAAAGCTGCCTTAGAATCATTCATCAATAACGTAATGACTACTTTAAAGAAAAAAGACGGTAAAGTTTCTTTAGTAGGATTCGGTACATTCTCAGTTGCTGAGAGAGCTGCAAGACAAGGTATCAACCCTGCTACTAAAAAGCCTATCAAAATTGCGGCTAAAAAAGTTGCTAAATTCAAGGCTGGAGCTGATCTTTCAAACGCAGTTTCCGGAGCTAAGAAAAAATAATCATTCAGATTAGTAAAATTAAAACCTCATCCAACGATGAGGTTTTTTTGGTGGTGGCTTCGGGAGCCTCAGCCACCTTTCGTGAATTCAGCCACCTTTCGGGAGCTCAGCCACAGTTTAGAGAGTCTCAGTCAAAGTTTTGGAGCTTCGCCCATCAATTATTGCGCTGTTAACCTATGCCTGTAATTGTATAAGAATTGAACCGGATATTTCAGGGTCTGTAAGAAAAATTGAAATTCGGAACTATAAGAACCTAAGGTGCCAATCTTGAAATTTTCCAATCCAGATCCTCAAGAGTATATAAAATTCTGTCGTGAAGCCGGTTTGGTCTACCCTGCCAGAATTCTATTTCATAAGGTTTTCCGATGTATCCGCCCCAGTTTTCCGGACGCGGAACTTCGGTATTTTCATACTGCTTTTCCAGCTCTTTAAGCTTCTCTTCAAGAAAACTCCTGTCAGGAATTTCCTGGCTTTGCGGCGACACCACTGCTCCCAGCTGGCTGCCTTTTGGCCGTGAATGAAAATAGCCGTCACTCAAATTTTCAGCAATACGTTCAAGATGTGCTTTTATGATAATCTGTCTCTCCAAAGCAGGCCAAAAAAAATGAAGACAGGCTTTATGTGTTTTCTCAATTGCTTTTCCTTTCCTGCTGTTGTAATTGGTATAAAAAATAAAACCTTCATAGGTATATGCTTTAAGCAAAACCATTCTTGTACGCGGGCATCCATCTTCTTCTACCGTAGAAACCGCCATTGCATTAGCTTCTGAGATTCCGGGATTATCTGAAGCTTCGATAAACCAATCCCGAAACTGCTCAATGGGATTTTGTTTTATCTCACTTTCAATAAGTTGGGATCTCTCGTACACTTTTCTTTTGTCGTGCAGGTTTTCCATAAATATTTTTTATTAAATTTGAGTATGAATTACTCCTACAAAGGTAAAATATTAATTTCCACACCAGATATTTCCGGTGATATTTTTTCCCGATCGGTAGTATTGGTTATAGAACATAACGAACAAGGCGCATTTGGCTTAATTCTTAATAAGAAAAACAGCCAGATGAGTGATAAGTTTAAAGATATGTTCGAGTTTAAGATTGAAGTATATGACGGCGGACCTGTAGAAAATGACAAGGTTTTCTTCATCGTTAAAGGAAAGAAGGTAACGGAAACTTTTGTGGAAATTACTCCGGACTTTTATTTAACGGAAGATATAGAAAATATAATAAGCGCCGTTCTGAGCAGTGAACTAACCATCAATGACGTAAAAATATTTTCAGGATATTCGGGATGGACCTCCATGCAGCTTGATGATGAAATTCAGCGCAAAGTCTGGACTGTGGTAGATGTTTACAATCTTGATTACACCTTACCGAATGACCAGACACTGTGGAAATCCATCATGCAGAATCTGGGCGGTGAATATCTGCTTTGGGCAAATTCTCCGGAGGATATTTCTCTCAACTAAAATATGTAAATACTTAAGGTCTTAGACTTTAACAAACTTTAAGATACCTTAAATCTGTTTTAAACAAATAATTTCCGTTATTTGTCTTACCAAAAACTTAACCGATATGAGAGAAATCAAATTACATGCTATCAGTATTTTCTCTACCATTTTTAGCTCAAAAAAAATTGATATTTCCAAATATCATTAACAATACAATTTTCTGATTATTCGGAATAAAAACCCGGTAAAGGACATTGGAACTTTTGTTGTTTACCGGGTTTGCCAATTTTAAAAACTTTTTCTCCAGGCCTCCGTTAATTCCAGAAAACGGTTGTTCCCGAAAGTTTTATTTCTTATCTTTCCTACTGAAAATATTCCTTTCTCATCCGAGATCAGTAAGATTTCTTCAGCTTTCTGAGATTCAAAAGCAATAATTTCATGCTCCTGGATATCTGCAAGATTATGTTTATGTAAAAAGGTAACAAAATTCTCCATTAAAGGCGAAATATAAGCTCCTTCAGTCTGTTTCGGAACTTTAATGACATCACCTTCCAGAAATAGAAGGTTGCCGGTTCCAGCCCTTGCAATTCTTTTCGCCGGATTTAGAAAGATGACATCATCCAAATCGTTTTCCTGTGCATAAATTTCACCATAAATATTTTCCGGACTGTGAACATGAATATTGCTGAGAAGGTTGTTGTTTACATTGATTTCCTTAATCATATCCAATTCCAGCGGTCTTTCATGAACCGACAGCACATCATCCATCTGCAGAATTTCATAATAATAGGAAACTGAAGACTTTGACAAGGTAGTTCCGTCCATATTTCTGAACACCTGAAAACTGATAATGCCATTTTTCATTCCGTTTCCTTCAATGACATCTTTACTGAAAAGGGACTGGAAAAACTCCAGGGTATAGGAAAGCGGAATATTCATTCTCATTTTTCTCATGGAAGCCATTAAAAAGAAATAGCATTCTTCGTCCATGATAAGTTTTCCGTCTCTTACAAAGAACGAAACCTTCACTGCATCTCCCGCAAGAAATGCTCTGTTCTTCACGTTTAATTCGCCTGATGTAAAATATTGATTTTCCAATTTATTCTGATTTGTTATAAAAAAATAATGAACGATAAATCGTTCATCAGTTTTATCTGTAATACAGCTTACGTTTAAGCGGCACCCAATTTTATTCTAAGGTTTTCGATAAGATTTTCCCAATACATTGCATTTTCTTCTTCATCTCCTTCTTCGCAGAAGTCTGTAATATTGAGGGCAAGATCTTCTGTAATATCATCGATTGTAATTGTCATTTCAAAGAAATGTTTTGTTCCTTCATCTTCTTCCCATCTGAAACGCACGAAACCTTCTGGCTTATACCTAATTAAAGTTGCCTTTTCGGCAGGTCCTCCTCCCCAGCTAAAAAAGAAGTCATCACCTTTCTCTGTCACCTCATCCGCAAACCATTCAGACAACCCTTCCGCAGTCGCCAGATATTCGTATAAAATCTCTGATAAGCAATGCATTGGGAATTCGTAATGGACTTTATGTTTCGCCATATAATCTTTGTTTTAATCGTCCCGCAATATATAAATTAATTTTTTTATTACACAAAAATGTATTTACTTTTTTAGACAATCTTCATGATATTTATCAGAATTTTTAAATAATTATATAATTGATTTTTACCTTTAAAAAGCTTGTTAAAATGAAATGTTTCAGAAGTTCTTATCTGCAATATTCCCTTCGCTTCCAGAAAGCTTCATATAAGAGAAAGGCATCGAATTTTTTCGACACCTTCCAAAGTATTTTTAATTTTCATTTAAAACATCGAGAATTATGTGACAACCCTCTGTAATTTCTTCTTTTGAAATGGTGAGAGGAGGTGATATTCTGAGATATTCGTTTCTGTATAATTGCCAGAAAACAATAAGTCCTTTTTCCATACATTTTTTAGCGACTTCTAAGGTATATTCGGGAGCACCAAGATTGACAGCCAGCATGAGTCCTTTTCCATTGATATTTTTAATTTTAGGATGTACAAGAAGTTCACGGTACAATTTTTCTTTTTCAGCAACTTCATCCATCAGTCCGCTTTCCAGGACTTCTTTCAAAGTAGCGTAACTGGAAGCAGCAATGAGCGGATTTCCCCCAAAAGTCGTAATGTGCCCCAACTTCGGAGAATGCGCCAGAGTATCCATGATTTTTCTTGAACTCATAAAAGCGCCTACGGGAACACCGCCGCCCATTCCTTTTCCCATAACGAGAATATCAGGTACAATTCCGAAATGTTCAAATGAGAAGAGTTTTCCGGTTCTTCCGAATCCCGGCTGTATTTCATCAAGAATCAGTAAAGCACCTACTTCTTCACACCTTTTTTTTAAGTTGATTAAGTAATCCCTGTCAGGAACTAAGAACCCTGCCGCTCCCTGGATTGTCTCCATAATTACACAGGCAGTTTTTTCCGTTATTTTATCGAGATCATTTTCATTATTGAACTCAATAAAACTCACCATAGGTAACAGCGGACGAAATTCTCTTTTGTGTGTTTCGTTTCCTGACACACTCAATGCTCCGTGAGTATTCCCGTGGTATGAGTTTTTAAATGATACTATTTCTTCTCTTCCGGTAAATCGTTTTGCCAATTTAAGGCTTCCGTCTATAGCTTCTGCACCGCTGTTTACGAGATAAGTAATTTCGAGTGGATCGGGTGTAGATTCTGCCAGCAGCTTACATAAAGCTACAGGTTTCTCCTGTGCATATTCACCATACACCATTACATGAAGATATTTCTCGGCCTGCTCTTTAATCGCGTTTACAATTTTCGGGTGTGAATGTCCCAGGGTATTTGCAGAAACGCCGGCTACAAAATCCAGGTATTTCTTTCCGTCTGTTCCAAAAATATAGCTTCCTTCTGCTCTTTCCACTTCAAATCCCGCTGCAAATTTTGTGGTCTGCGCCTGATAGATAAAAAAATCTTTTTGCATCTCCATTATATTGAAAAATTTCAGCAAAGCTAAAAAACATTCATTAAACACAGAAATTTATACTTATAAATAAAAAAACGCTTACAGCATTTTTGCTGTAAGCGAAACCACCAAATCACAAAATATTAATATAGATTAACAATTATGGAGATAAATATATGCAAAAAAACAAATTAAAATACATTTTGTTCAAAAAAAATTAACTTTATTTTAAAATTATAAATCAATTCAACAATTAATGAAATGATTACATCATTAAAGCTCAATTCTGATAAGGATTTCACATTCACTAAAAAAGGAAAAATTATAACAAAAAAATTTGATTTTTCTTTGAAAAGAATGTTTTTAAAGGCTATAATTAAAGGTTTTTTAAAAAAATAACTCACCATTTTACAACAAAAATGGTGAGTAGGGATATGAATTATAGTTTTTTTGCTATTTATCTTCTGACTCTTTTCGGCTTTTTGGCTTCTTCTTTGGCTTTTTCGTTTTCAATAACTTTCTGCGCAGAGTCGTACAGAGAAGTATCTGTTTCGTATTTTATTTCGGGATAATTTGGAGTATCCACCAGAATATCCTGCCATTTTAATATGCGGTCTTTGGTATTCCAGTTGAAATCCGGAAATTTACGCTTGGAGGGCTCAATCATACTCATGGGATAGGTATCCGAATTTGCACCAATATTACATTCTACAACAAACAGTGCTTTTTCTTCAAAAATGGCATCAATAATCCCGCATGTACTGAGTGATATTCCTATTCTTTCCTTTTTCTTGGTTTCTGCGTTCACGTCATCTGAAAATGTAATTGCCTGCGCATTGCCGATCACCTTGGCTTCTTTGATATTGTTATCTTCGCCGTAATAAACCGTCATCAGCCTTCCTTTTACCTGATTGAATTCGTCTTTCATATTCAGGGAATCTACTTTACTGATAGCAAATGCATTACCAATTACCTTTAGAGAATCTATGTTTTCTTTTTCGGTATTAAAATATGCTTCCACCTTATCACCTGTTACCTGTTTTCCGTTACTCCATAAAATCGGATCTCTGTACATGTGCAGTACACCGTCTGTTTCATTGAAGGCTATAGAGTCTGCCCTTCCCTGTGCATTGGATTTGTAGAATCTTCCTTTTCTAAACGCCCTGAGAAAGCTTTTTTTGACTGTGATATTTGCAGAATCCGGTTTTTGAAACGATATGATTTTCTCTGCTGCAAAATACATAGAATCTTTTTCCAGCGCTTTTACGGCATAAGGGTTTTTCGTCATCATCGCAGAATCTTTCTTTTCAAAAATTTCTCCGTATCCTCCTTTTATCCATCTTCTTTCATTCGGATCATCGATAGTAACATTTCCCGTTGCCTTTCCGAATCCTGTAAGCTGGTTATAATACATTTCATCTCCTGTGAGAATTTTGTCATTGTAATATACCCTGGAGTTCTTATACAGAAAAGCTTCTTTTGTATTGGTATTGTAATTGCCTTTATCCGTAACGATACGGTTTTTAGGATTCTTTTTATTAATAATGGTAGTAGGACCGTTGATGTCTACAATATTGGTGTTCTGATTCTGCACAACATTATCGCCTTCCAGAACATATTGCGCATCTTCAATTTTCACTCTTCCGGAAAGATCAATCGTTCTTGTCGCCAGAAAATAGGTTGCTGTTTTGGAATAGGTGGTACTTTTACCATCATTGATTGTTCCGCCTGTATTGTAATATGCTTGGTTGGAAACTCTGTCGTAATACATCGTTTCGGTTTTGATCACCGTTCCTTTAGGATCTGTAAGTACTACATTTTTCCTTGCAATCCCTCGCTGGGTATTGCCGTCGTATTCCATTTCATCTCCGGTAATTACGGAACCGTCTGCATTCTGAAGCTTTACATTGCCAACTGCTTTTACAAAATTCTGTCCTTCATATACAATCACAAGATCTGCATTCAGCAATGATCCCTGATGCTCAAACTGAACATTTCCCGTAAAGTAATTGTTCCCGTCGTATTTTTCATCCTTTCGTAATTCGTCGGAGTGAATATGCTTCACCTTTTCCGGAGGCGGCGCATTTTTCTGCGGAACAGTTTTGGGTGTAAAATAGGGATCCTTCTGCAAAGGTTTCTGACTGTTGTCCTGTGCAAAAATAAACGAAGAAATAGTAAGAAACAGGCCGATAATAAGCCTCAATGATCGGTTAGTCATTCTTTGTACCATAAAAATACAGCGAATGAGAATCAATCTTTACTCCAAATGCCTCTTCAATAGCTTCTTTAATTCCCTGGATTCTCGGGTCGCAAAATTCTATAATTTCCTCAATTTCCTTATCAGAATCTTTTTTGTAGATCACAAGATGATCATGCTGTTTGTCGAAATAAGATTTTTCATAAGAAGAAGAGGTCAGTGTTTTCTCTCCGAACTGATGCTTGCGAATCAGCCCCGCATCCAGAAAAATCTCAATAGTATTGTAAATGGTCGCTTTGGAAACGTGATATTTTTTCTGCAGCATTAAAAGGTACAGATCATCAACGTTAAAGTGATGATCCATACTGTAAATTTCTTCTAATATTGTATATCGTTCAGGTGTGTTTCGGAAACCTTTTTCAAGCAAATAGTTTCTTAAAACATCTTTAATCAGTGCAATATTTTTTTCTTTTTGTATTGTATCCATCAAAAAAATTATATACAAATTTATTGATTTTTATTTAAATAAATATTGTACCGGAGTGTTAAAGAATTTAACTATTGTGACGGATAAAACCGCATTGCTCGATTCTCGACTTACTTACACAGTCTTCCGTCATCGGTGCAGACTCTACCACCACATTGTGTGAAGTGATTCCCCACGCCTTGAAATCATCGCTTCCAATGTACTTAACGAAATTATAAATATTAAGGATAATTTTCTCTTTTACGGTAAGAAGAATATCATTGATATAGGTATTATCAATGATCACATACTTCAAATCCGGAGGAATATTATGAGCTCTGAGTGAAGGATGGCTGCTTCGTGACGGGATAGTTCCATCTGCCATAAGATCTCTCAGCACCATATCAAAGTAATCATTGATTCTTCTGTCAATTTTAAATCCGAGCATAAAATTGATCTTATAAATTGTTCCGGGAAGCACCTCGTCGACAGCATATTTGAAAGTATACGGATCTTCCTGATTGGTAATGCTTAGGATGAAATAATGATCAGCTCTTTTAGGCTGTTTCTTGATGATGGAATAAATAATTTTCGATTCTATTTCGTCATTTCTTTTAGCCCTGCTGAGATACGCCAAGTTAGTAGCATATTTTGGTATCGTTTCGTCAAGCTTCATATCTTTAATGATCGGAATATAATTTTCCAGCTTGATAAACTTAATAAATTTTGTTTTGATCGATCTTCCGTTATACCAGGCATACATACATACTCCGATAAATCCTGCCAGAATTACGGTAATCCAGCCTCCATCAAAGAATTTAATGATATTGGCACTGAAAAATCCGAGTTCGATTGCCATATATACCAATGCGAAAACCAGTATGAATAATTTGTTCACCCTGTGTTTCAACAGCCAGAAAACAAGCAAAACGGTCGTCATGAGCATGGTTACGGTAATTGATAATCCGTAAGCCGCCTCCATTTTTCCGGATTCTTTAAAGTGAAGGACTACGATGATACAGAACAGAAGAAGCCCCCAGTTGATTCTTGGGATATACATCTGCCCTTTAACCCCTGAAGGATAATCAATTTTCTGATTGGGCCATAAGTTCAGCGACATCGCTTCGGAGAAGATGGTAAATGAACCGGTAATCAAAGCCTGGCTCGCAATAATTGCCGCTGCAGTTGCCAGAATAACTCCGGGAATTACCATCCATTCTTCCATAATTCCGAAGAAAGGATTAACAACAGAAAAACCGGGCTTATTATAGTTTGTTAAAAGCCATGCTCCTTGACCGAGATAGTTTAGAATCAGCATAACTTTTACAAATCCCCAGCTTACTCTGATATTTTTGGCACCACAGTGTCCCAAGTCTGAATACAGTGCTTCTGCTCCCGTTGTACAAAGAAAAACAGCTCCTAAAATAACAATGGCACTGGGAGAGTTAGCAATCAATTTATAAGCATAATATGGGTTGAATGATCTCAGGATTTCCATATTTTCGCTTAAATGAGACACCCCTAATCCACCTAAAACCAGAAACCAGATGACCATTACAGGTCCGAAAAATTTCCCGATAAAGCTGGTTCCAAACTGCTGGACAAAAAAGATAATAATTAAAATTCCAATGGTAATAGGAACTACCGGTGTGTGCGGATTGTAAATTTCAAGACCTTCAATGGCCGACATTACGGTAAGAGAAGGAGTAATAACCCCATCAGCAATAAGTGCTGCCGCTCCTACAATAGCAATAAGATAAAGCCAGCCTTTTTTAAGGTTTTTCACCAATGAGAATAAGGCAAGAATCCCACCTTCTCCTTTGTTATCTGCCCGAAGTGCAATAATAACATATTTGATGGTTGTCTGAAGGGTAAGCGTCCATATAATACAGGAAAGAGCACCTTCAATATATTCGTTAAAAGGCATCGTGCTTCCGCTTTCTCTTGCGTTGACGATCGCTTTCATTACGTAAAGCGGAGAAGTACCGATATCTCCGAAAACAATACCCAGAGAAACCAAAACTCCAATGAAAGAAAGCTTCTTAATGTCAAAGTGATGACCGCCTTCTGCAACTTCTGCCATATCAGCTAATTTATTTTAAGAGCGCAAATTTAAATCAAATTTACAACCCCAAGAATTTTTCTTCATGAATATAATAAATGAAAAAACTTCCTTTCGGAAGTTTTTCTCTATAATTATGTTAATTATTTAACGTACATCGCTTTTTTGATTTCTTCTTTCACTTTTTCAAGTTTCGGGAACCATTCAGCAAACAAGGCAGCGGAGTAAGGTGCAGGAGCATCCGGAGTGGTAATTCTCTTAATCGGAGCGTCAAGATAATCAAACGCTTTCTGCTGTACCATATAAGTAATTTCTGAAGCCACAGAACCAAAAGGCCATGCTTCTTCCAAAACAACAAGTCTGTTTGTCTTTTTAACGGAAGCTAAAACCGTATCATAATCCAAAGGACGAACTGTTCTAAGATCAATCACTTCCACGGAAATTCCTTCTTTAGACAAATCTTCAGCAGCCTGAATGGCAAGTTTCATGATTTTACCGAAAGAAACCAATGTTACATCTGATCCTTCTCTTTTGATATCAGCCTTTCCGATCGGTAAGTAATATTCTTCTTCAGGAATTTCCATTTTATCGCCATACATCTGTTCAGATTCCATGAAAATAACTGGGTCGTTATCCTGAATTGCTGTTTTCAATAATCCTTTTGCATCATATGGGTTTGATGGAACCACTACTTTTAGCCCAGGAATATTGGCAAACCAGTTTTCGAAAGCCTGAGAGTGAGTGGCTCCCAATTGACCTGCGGAAGCAGTAGGACCGCGGAAAACAATAGGACAATTCCATTGCCCACCACTCATCTGGCGGATTTTTGCCGCATTATTGATAATCTGATCAATACCAACCAATGAAAAATTGAATGTCATATACTCTACAATTGGTCTGTTACCATTCATCGCAGCTCCTACAGCAATTCCTGTAAAACCCAGCTCCGCAATAGGTGTATCGATTACTCTCTTTGGACCAAATTCATCAAGCATTCCTTTTGAAGCTTTATATGCACCGTTGTATTCTGCTACTTCCTCCCCCATTAAAAAGATGGATTCGTCTTTACGCATTTCCTCGCTCATTGCCTGTGCAATTACCTCACGAAAAGTATATTCTGCCATATTTATTTGAAAAATTTAGAGTACAAAAATAGTGTTTTTTTATTATTAGATAACAAAAACGGCATTTCATTTCTGAAATGCCGTGTATTATTTTTTATTCGTGCTAAATTAATTAACCTTATGCCAGGTCTGTGTTCTTCCAAGAAGAGAAAATCCGAGATAACCTCTTACATTAAGATTATCACCTTCTCTTTTAATGGTGCATTTATAGGTTTTTCCTGTTTTTGGATCAGTAATTGTTCCTCCGGTGAATTCATCACCATCTTTTTTCAGTCCTCTGATGATTTCCATCCCAAGAATAGGCTTGTTTTTTCTGTCGTCTTTACAGTCTACACAATTCGGGTTGGCAGGTTTTATTAAAAGCTGGGAAACTTTTCCGTAATACTGGTCACCTTTTTTATAGATTTCCACAATAGATTTTGCCTGCTTTGTTTCGTCATCTATCGTTTTCCATTTTCCTTCGATCTGGGCGAACGATAAAACGCCAATGAAAGAAAGAATAAATGTTAATAATAATTTTCTCATATTTTTATAGTTTTAATTTTAAATATATTATTTCGTTGTCTATATATTGCTAAAAATAGAAATTAATTTTCATATAGCAAAAGGTTTTATTATCCCGAACATACATTATTATAGATATGCTTTAATTCGATTAGTTAAAATATAATTCCAAAAATTTTCAGTGTTAATGTAATTTTCTGTTGATCACCCTGTTCATATAATCCTGATACCATGCTTTGGCAGTCAGTATCCCTTTCTGTATTTCAGGCTTATTTTTCAACTGATCCATAAGATTTTTTTCCAGTCCGAGATCTGTTTTATCAAAAACGCCCACTACTTCTTTGCCGTCAAAACGGTAAATATAATTTCCGATAATGAACTGCTCCACAGATCCATCCGAATTAGCAATGATCGGCAGCTCCTGTTTACCGCTTACCAGACTTCTTCCCCAACTCCTGATCTTCTTATTATACCCTATCAGATCAGCTAATGTAGGATAGATATCGATCTGCTGGGCGAATTCAGAATTTACTCCTTTAAGATGATATTCAGGATTGGGAGAATAGAAAATCAAAGGAACGGCAAAGCGATTCATAATTTTCTCATATTCAGAATAATACACCTCATTGGTATGATCTCCCGTGAAAACAAAAATGGTATTGTTAAACCAAGGTTGCTTTTTGGCTGTTTCGAAATACTCCTTTATAGCATAATCGGTATATTGTATAGGTTCGTGCATCTGATTTTTTCCTTTCCTGAATTTTCCGTTATATTTCTCAGGGATCTTGAACGGATGATGCGAAGAGGCTGTGAAAACGGTCGCCATGAAGGGTTGTTTTTTCCCTGTATTTTTAGCAAAATATTGCAAAAACGGCTCATCCCAGATTGCCCACATCCCATCGAAATCATTGTCATTATTATATTCCGTTTTACCGAAATAATGTTTAAAGCCAAGAATATTTCCAAAGCCTAAAAAACCCATGGACCCGTTTGGAGCTCCGTGATAGAAAGAGGTATCGTAGCCCATTTCATTACAGACAGAAACAATTGACTGGATTTTCTGGTTGGAATATGGCGAACTGGTAAAGGCATCGGTAAGACTTGGAATTCCGGCAAGTACAGAACTCATCCCGTGAATGGACTGCCGCCCATTGGCAAAAGTATTCGGGAAAATAAGACTCTGCCCTGCCAGACTGTCAATAAACGGCGTGTAGGAAACATAATCTTTAATATTCTTATCTGTATTGAAGGCTCCGGAATATTCTCTTCCGAAAGATTCTACAATAAAAATAACGATATTGGGTTTTTCCAATACATTTCTTTCATATATTTTATAAGGATGAACATTATCTTCTATAAATTTTTCATCTACAAAACGGACTTCTTTAAAATTGTTCGTATTCAAGGTCCTGAAAAAAGAGAACGTGCTGTTCAGCACCATATTTCCCTGGGAAGGCAGCTTAACAAAACGGTTGGCATCCACAAGGTTGATCGGTCTTGTACTGTGCTTGAAATCCCCGCGTATTCCTCCGACAGCCAAAACAGCAGTTAAGCAAAGCGTTATAACCGACCACACGAAATACGGAACCAATCGATCAGGCTTATTTTCCTGAACTTTTATTTTTTTATAGAGAAAAATCCACAGTGCCATCAAAAGAACAAACCAAATAATTACGAATGGATTCTGAACGATTGAGGATGTAAAAACTTTGAAAATATTATTTTCATGCTGTGCCACTTGCAGAGCGGCAGAAGTAAGTCTCATCTGGGAAAACCTGAAATACACCATATCACCGAAGTTCATAGCGTAAGCTATTCCGTTGGTGATGAAGTACAGCCAGAAAAGAACCCTTTGGTATCCTTTTTTTGTATTGATGACCACAGGAACAATACTTAGCAGGATAAAAAGTGCATTGACGTATAAAATTGCGGTGGTGTCGAAGGCAATCCCATGGAAGGAAAGACTAAAGTAATCGGCCAGAGAATCAATCCTTATTAAATCCCGGTTGAAATACCAGAATAAAAAACGCGCAATCTGATAGAAAAAATAGGCTAAAAAGATCCTGTACAAAAGCACCAGAACTTCCTGTTTTCTAAATTCTTTAAAAAATTTCATGCCGCAAATTTACATCAAAAATTGATGTGACAATATACCGATATACCTATGACACAATGAAAAAGTATAATATTGTTACATTGTACAAACTGTTACATTGGTAAATTAATTAATTGTTTTAATTTTGTGTTATGAATTTCATTAAAAACAATCTGGCCAACGCCATCACATTGGGAAACCTGTTTTCGGGCTGTGTTGGCGCAGTGCATCTTATATCAGGAGATTATCAGACAACAGCGGTCTGTATTATTATTTCGTTGATTTTAGATTTTTTCGATGGTTTTGTAGCCAGAGCCCTGAAATCGAACTCCAATCTCGGAGTACAGCTGGATTCTCTGGCAGATATGGTAAGTTTCGGGGTAGTTCCGGGATTGGCTATGTTTAAAATGCTGGAACCTTTCGGAAGTGAGATTTCAGGATTTCATTTGCCTTTTGCAATTTCTTATATAGGTTTTCTGATTACGCTTTTTTCCTGCCTGAGACTGGCTATTTTCAATCTTGATGAAGAGCAGAAATACTATTTTAAAGGATTAAATACACCCAGCAATACAATACTTATTTTTGGATTATATTACGCTTTCAGACATGAAGAAATATTTGTTAATATAGTAAATAACAGTATTTTAATGCTTATCTTAACAGTACTTTCATCATGGCTTCTGATTTCACCGATCAAAATGATCGCCATGAAATTCAAATCAATGAAGCTGCAGGATAATTATCCCAAATTAGCATTGCTGATAGGTGCAGTTGCTATTTTAGCCATATTTAAAACGGTCGGAATTCCAGTGGTGATTATTTATTATATTTTTATCTCCATTATTTTTCAGAAACAATTAAAATAAAAATGATTGAAGATGGGAGTTCCCGTTCTCAAACTTATATTCTCAATTTATAAAATAAACACAGGCGAGAAGCAGATAGCCCTTGCCATTAGCTAAAAGCAATTAAAATGAATTTAAAATTACATAAACCGCTTTGCATTTTTGATTTAGAAACCACAGGAACCAACATCGGAAGAGACAGGATCGTTGAGATCTGTATTTTGAAGGTAAATCCTGATTCATCAAGGGAAAGCAAAACATGGAGGGTAAACCCGGAAATGGCAATTCCAAAAGAATGCAGCGAAATTCATGGGATCTACGACGAGGATGTAAAAGATGCCCCTACTTTTAAGGAAATTGCTCCGAAAATTATGGAAATGCTTTCCGGAAGTGATTTGGGAGGCTTTAACTCCAACCGTTTTGATGTTCCGCTGCTTGCTGAAGAACTATTGAGAGTGGGTATTGATTTTGATTTAAGCAAGTTCAGACTGGTTGATGCACAGACGATTTTCCATAAAAAAGAACCGAGAAACCTGAGCGCCGCTTACCAGTTCTATTGCGGGAAAACATTGGAAAATGCCCACTCTGCGGAAGCTGATGTAATGGCAACTTTTGAGGTGCTGGACGCACAGGTCGGAAAGTACGATGATATCCCGAATGAAATCGGGCCACTGAGCGAGTTCTCCTTCCACAATAAACATGCGGATCTGGCGGGATTCATTGGATACAACGAGAAGCTGGAAGAAGTTTTCAACTTCGGGAAGTACAAAGGACAGTGTGTAAAAGTTATTTTTCAGAAGGATCTCGGATACTTCGGCTGGCTTCAGAACGCTGAATTTCCTTTGTACACAAAAAAGGTATTTACAAAAATTCAGTTATCAAGCAGATTTTAACGATGAGCGAACTGGTAAAATTCAAATTCTACGAAACGGCACTTCAGGCCAACAGAGATAAGCAGATCCTGGCGGAAAGCGGGATCAACAGCTTTATTGCGAATGAACAGCTGATCCAGTCGGACTGGCTTTTGGCGCAGGCTGTGGGCGGCATTCAGCTGCAGGTTTTTGAGCAAGATCTTGAAAAAGCACAGCAGGCTTTGGAAGAGTATAAAGAAAATGAGCAGTTTTCCCTGGAAGTAGAGCATACGATTTCAGATCCTGAATTTGATTTTGTTTGTCCGAAATGCGGCTCCAACCATATTTACCGGGACGACAGCGCGACAAGCTTCTTTGGAATTTCGATTTTAACGAGCCATAAGTTTGTGTGTTATTATTGCGGAAATGAGTTTACGCATTAGTATATCATAAAGCTGTAAAGGATTTTTGATTTATTGTGGATATCTTTTGTTCGAAAGGGTACTTCGGCAGGCTCAGCATAAACTATAATACCCAGCAAATGAGCAGTGGACTTAGTTGTTACTGAAACAAGATTATATCACAACAAAGAGTTACCATTCCCCTCCTTTGGAGAGGTGGCGAAAATTCGAAGAATTTTTGACGGGGTGGTTGATAAAAGTGAACATGCTGAGTTTGTCTCACAATGAATTTCCTGAAGGGTTACCGTTCATAACTTCCCCACGGAAATTGAACCATTCACCTCTCATAGCCCCGATTGCAACGGCATCCTTTTTGTCTGCGGGCGGAGCAAAGCGGAGCCCGTAGGCAAAAGATACAGTGGAAAGCGGGAAAAAGCTCTAAAAAAGAAAGGAAGTTGGAAGATGGGAGATGGAAGTTTATCGTTGAAAATAAAATTGATTAAATAATGTGAGATGAAATTGCTTCGTCGCATTAGCTTCTCGCAATGACAAAATAAAAAAGTTATGAAAATAATCTGTATAGGAAGAAATTACAGTGAACACGCAAAAGAACTGGGAAATGAGATCCCGGAAAGACCGGTCATCTTTATGAAACCTGACACGGCAGTTTTGAAAGGTAATGATTTTTATATTCCGGAATTTTCGGATGATGTTCATTATGAGCTGGAAGTCGTGGTAAAAATTTCAAAAGGAGGAAAATACATCCAGAAAGAGTCGGCCTACAAACATTATGAAGAAATAGGCCTGGGAATAGATTTTACCGCCAGAGACCTCCAGAGCGAACTGAAGTCCAAGGGCTTACCTTGGGAGCTTGCCAAAGGGTTTGACGGCTCTGCAGTGGTAGGAAGTTTTTTTAAGAAAGAAAACTTCAATCTAAGTGCTTTGAATTTTTCGTTATTAAAGAACAAAGAAAAGGTTCAGGACGGAAATACGAAAGATATGATGTTCACGATTGATGACATTATCGCTTTTGTTTCGCAGTATTTTACTTTGAGAGTAGGCGACCTTATTTTTACAGGTACTCCGAAAGGTGTAGGCAATATCGATGAACACGACATTCTTGAAGCGTATCTGGAAGATCAAAAAGTGCTTGACATCCGAATATTGTAAATAAATTAACACCACATTTACCATATTTTTCTTAACTTTAGTAGACAAAATAAAGGTTATGGTAAATATTGTATTACCCGTAGATTTTGGGGACAAAACAGAGCAGCTTGTAGAAGGCGCCGTGAAATTTGCAAAGCAGATCAACGGCAAAATTTTTCTCATCCACGTAGCACCGTCAGACATTGGTTTTGCGATTGGTGACATGGGATTTCAGTATTTCCCGGAAGTTGAGGAAAATGAGATTAGAGAAGAACTGGTGCAGCTTAATAAAATCCAGCAGCGAATTCTCGCCCATGATATAGATTGTGAACATATCCTGAAGCAGGGGATCGCCAAAGATATTATCCTTGAACATGCTCAGGATAAAAATGCAGACTTCATCGTCATGGGATCACACGGAAGAAGCGGAATGTACGATGTCTTTGTAGGAAGCTTAACGAAAGGTATCACCAAAGATTCAAAAATCCCTGTATTGGTATTGCCTATTCATGAATAAATCATAAATTTTAATCGTTAGTCATAAAAAAGCCGATCAAACAGAATTTGATCGGCTTTTTACTATATAACCAATTAATTAACCTTCTTTTTTATAGATGTTCGGATCGTAGTAAGGAAACTTACCTTCCGTTGGAGAATAGTAGTCTTTGTCTTTATTGTTACCAAGAGTAGACACCAAAACATAGCACCAGTAGGTAAACAATGCGCAGCAAACAATAAATAAAACCCAGTTTAATACGTTTCCGAATGTGTCAAAAAAACCAAACGACCATTTGAAAACTTTGCTTAAGAATAGAAAGAAAGACGTCATTATTTTCCTTTTTTAAATTAACTTTGTACAAATTTATAAAAAATGTTTAAATTACTTTCAAAAGAAAGCAATATTTTTTCAATCCCGGTTTACATTGGGTTCCTTCTTTTAATTGTAATAACTTTTAATTTCCTGAATTTCAACACCTATGAAGCTATTGTTGCCATAATTACTTTTTTGGGCATTGCCTTGGGATATTTTTGTTTTCACAGCATTGCTCTGAATTATCAGACCCATCTGCCTTTATTTTTATATACATTTTTTATTTTTGGTTTATATCCCGGAAAACTTGACATAGGACTTGCGGTAGCGTTGCTTACGAATTCTTTCCTGCTGTTGCTTCTTACCAGCACCAATGAAGACATCAGAAAGAAGTCTTACGTCCTGGTAGGTTCCATAGTAGCGCTGAACTTTATTTTTCTTCCCGCAACCTGGCCCATGGCAGTTTTTGTGATGATTCACGTTATTGCCACTTCGGAAAGAATCGGCCTGAATATTTTCAGGTTTCTGCTGGGAATTATACTGATTGTTCTGAGCTATTTTTCAGTAATGTTTTTCATAGATTACACTTCCTGGAATACAGATTACTTCCCCTTCGGAAAAATGAAGCTGGTAACAGACTATGAAGGGTTGCTGCCATTAATCCCCATTGTACTGATGCTGATTTATGCAGTGTATGACCATTTCAGGAATTACAATAAGAAAAGCCCTGTCAGCAGGTACAAATATACTTTTTTACTGGTGTTCTCCGTTGCCCAGCTGATCACCATTATTCTGTACATGAATAAAGCCTATGAATACCTGTTGCTGCTTGCCTTTCCGTCCACCATTATTATCAGCAGGATGCTGAGATTTCTCCCGAAATACTGGATGCAGGAGGTAAGCCTGTGGTTAATTATATTCAGTTTAATCGGTTTTAAAGCCGGAACTTATTTTGATTTATTTTAAAAGATTATGATTCAGATTGACGATAAATTGATTTCCGAGGAGATTTTCTCCGAAGAGTTTGTTTGCAACCTTACAAAATGTAAAGGTGCGTGTTGTGTAGAAGGAGATGTAGGAGCTCCGTTAGATAAAGATGAGCTGGAAATTTTAGATAATATCTTTGATAAAATAAAACCTTATCTTACCCCGGAAGGTATAAAAGCTCTTGAAGAGCAGGGAACGTGGACTACAGATCCTATGGATGGCATGTATGTAACTCCAATGGTGGAAGACCGTGAATGTGCTTATGTAACGTTTGATGAAAAAGGCATTACCAAATGTGGTATTGAAAAAGCTTATGAAGATGGCGCTGTAGACTGGCAAAAACCTATTTCCTGCCACTTATACCCGATTCGTATCACGGAATATTCTTCTTTTACGGCCTTAAATTATCATGAATGGAGCGTCTGCAGCGATGCCTGTACTTTAGGAAGAGAACTTCAGGTTCCTGTGTATAAATTCCTGAAAACACCTTTAATCCGAAAATATGGTGAAGAATTTTATGATGTATTGAGCGGTGCGGCAGAGGAATGGAAGAAAGAATACGGATCGTGATAGATGTTTGAGAGTTTATGCGTTTGAAGGCTTGAGAGTTTTGAGGATCATGTGTATTTTCAAATAACGTAAAACCTTGATCTTTAGTAATTAATGGAACAATATAAAAAACCCGTCCGGTAAATTAATCGGACGGGTTTTGTTTGAAATGCTATATCGATATTATTGTGCTGCTCCGGTTTTGATTACTGCCGTTTCTGGTTTTGCTTCCTCTTTTTTAGCATTTTCCCAGCCATCTTCAGGCATTAACGTAGCCACCACTCTACCTTTGGCCAGATACTTTTTACCTACTTCCTGAAGATCTTTAGCTGTTAAAGCTTTTACTTTTTCTTCATAATTCAGGATTTCATATTTGTCGCTTCCGCTCATTTGATTTTTAGCAAGCGCATTCATCCAATACATATTATCTTTCAGGCTAGTCTTATGATCGTTGTACTCTCCTTCTTTGTACTTATCAAGATCTTTCTGCTCCGGCCCTTTATCAATCAGCTTCTGAAGTTCAGCCATTGCACTTTTGGTAAGTTTTTCCGCATTTTCAGGACCGCAAGGGAAACTGATGCTGAAATAATAATTTCCGTACGGAACTTTTACCATTCCGCCTCTTGCTCCGCCCCCGTAGATTCCGCTCTCATCTTCGCGTAATTTTTCAATTACTTTAATGGTTGCTACCTCTCCCAACGCTTCTAAAGCTAATGCTTCTTTTTCATTATAAGGAGCTTCACCTGCATAGGAAATGGTCACCATACTTTTCGGATCTTGTCCTTTCTTATATACTTTGATGAAATCACCGGTCATCTGTCTGTAGCCAGTATCTTTGAAGCTGGTAGATTTTCCAGTAGAAGGAAGGCTTGCGATATACTGAAGCACCTCATTTTTAAACTTAGCCTCGTCAATATTTCCTACGAAATAGAAATGGAAGTTTCCTGCATTGCTGAATTTCTCTTTATAGATATCGTATGCCTTTTTGTAATCTGTATTTGCCCATTCTTTTTCCAAAGGAACAATGCCTATAAATCTAGGGTTCTTCTGATTCATGAATTTTGCATGCTCATTGGAGAAATAAAACTGCGGATTCGACAATAAATTATCCAGCATCGCAGACTGCTTGGTTTTGTAGGCATTGAATGCATCAGGATTATAATTCAGCCCTGTAAAATAAGCATACATAAGTTCCATTGTCGTTCCAAGATCTTTTTGCGTTGTACGACCGGAGATCCCTTCAAATAAAGAGCTTACCATTGGATTAACGCTTACCTGTTTTCCTGCAAGATAATTTGTAAGATCTGATTTTGAAAAACCGTTTACCCCCGCTTCCGATAATGCAGGAAAAGCAAACTGTGTTTTGTTGTAATCCGCATCATTAATCAGCGAACTTCCTCCCAGACTTCTTGCTGAAAAAACAATTTCATCGTCTTTAAAATCAGTTTTTTTGAATGTTACTTTGGCTCCGTTGCTTAATGTCCAGGTTGTAGTTCCCAATTTAGCATCGGTTTCCGTTTTGGCTATTTTACCTTCAGATTTGAATGGCTTTACCAGATTTTTAATCGTTTCTTTTTCTTCATAAGGCTTAAGATCTGCCATTTTCACGCTTTCAAACATGTTTAAAACCATGGCTTGCGTTGGCATTGGCACATTATCTTTTTTAGGACCGGTAATTACGACTACCCTGCTGTCATCCTTCACGAATTTTTTGATCACATCATTGGTCTGAGCCAGCGTTACAGAAGGCAGGAATTTCTTCGTATCTTCATATTCCCATGCAATTCCGGGGATTGGTTCTTTTTCCAGGAAATTTCTTACATATTCATCTACCAGCATATCGCTTTCCGTTTTATCCCGGTTGTTGTATGATCTTTCCAGGTTTGATAAAATCTGCGCTTTTGCCCTGTCCAGTTCCGTTTGTGTGAAACCGAATCTTTTTGCCCTTTCTGTTTCTTCAAGAAGAACTTTCAATGCATTAAGCTGGCCGCCATCTTTTACCATTGCAAATCCCTGGAATCCTTCCTTGCTCCTTGCATAGGTACCACCGTGGTAAACAGACCCATAAGTAAAGGGAGGATTAGTAGAATTCACAAGCTCTCTCAATCTGTTATTCAGCATGGTGGAGGTAATATTTTCAATAATACTCTGGTTGTACTGCTCAATAGTAACATCCGGCTGATAGGCTTCAGAATCTTTCATAATAAACTGAACCATTGAACTTGTTGCATCCGGATCTGTTTCAACAGCCACCAGCGTTTCTTTATGATTTGGTAAATCAAATGTTTTTCTTTCTCTTGGCGTCGCCGGATTTTTATATTTGCTGAAGTTATCTTTAATTTTCTTTTCAACCTCATCTACATTGATATCTCCAACTACAACGATGGCCATAAGGTCCGGTCTGTACCAGTCTTTATGAAACTGTCTGATAACTTCAGGCTTGAAATTTTCCAGCACTTCTTTCTTCCCTATCGGAAGACGGTTGGCATACTGAGAATTGTACAGCAATTTAGGAAGATATTTGTCGGCCATTCTTTTGTCGGCACCGAGACCTAATCTTAATTCCTCCAATACAACCCCTCTTTCTTTATTGATCTGCTCATCGGAAAGGGTAGCATTAAAGGCCCAGTCTTCCATTACTTTCAGACCTGCATCCAGGTTTCCGGGTTTGTCTAAAGGGACAGGAAGCATGTAAACCGTCTCGTCGAAACTTGTATAAGCGTTAAGGTGCTGGCCGAATTTCACCCCGATTGACTGTAAAAAATCAACCAGCTTATTGTCCGGAAAATTTTTTGTCCCGTTGAAATTCATGTGCTCCATAAAGTGAGCCAGACCTCTTTGGTTATCATCTTCAAGAATAGATCCCGCATTGATGGCCAATCTGAAATCCACTTTCTTTTCGGGTAACGTATTTTTTTTGATATAGTACTTCATTCCGTTTGAAAGAGTACCAATCCTTACAGAAGGATCCGTAGGAATATTCTGTGCGAATGCATTTGCAGAAATAAGAAATACTACTGCAAATGAAGATAGCATTTTTTTCATATGTTTTGATTATTAATTTTTATGGTTCAAAAATATCATTTATTCACAGAACGAAGAAATAATAAAAATATTATTTGAAGTTAAATAGCGTTAAATACCGTTAATTTTTCACCGTTGTTAAGTAATGCCCGAAGAAAAAATAAAAAAACTCTTTCAGAAGATTTTCATCAGTAATTTAGTTCAATAAAAAAACCGGGATAGACCCGGTTTAATATGTTAAATAAAAAAATTACTTAAAATCTGCATCCGAAACTCCGGAATTAAGTGTGATTTTTGTAGTCTTAATTACTACTTTCTGTCCGTTGCCTTCTGCTTCAATTTCCTGTGGGAATTTCAAACCTTCCACTGTCATATAGCTTTTCACAACAGCCGTTCCTTCTGCTGCGGAAGACTTGTATAACAAACCTGTAGAAGCATCAAAGTAAAATTTACCTTTTTCTGAAGTTAATACATTATAATCTTTACCATCAATTTTTTCAACGGTAACTGTTGAGAAGGTTGCGGGATCGTATGCCAATGCATCAATAACTTTGCTTTTCTTTAATTCACCGATTTTATCAGCCGGAATATCCATTTTCTGGCCTCCCTGCTCAAAATATCCTTTTTCACCATCGAAAAACTGAACCATTTTCTGTCCCATTACAGATTGCTCGGACTTGAATTTGTTGCCCATTTTCTTTGTGGTCATCATAATATCCATTCCCTGAACAGTAAGGGTATTTTCGATAAGTGTTGTTTTGATACCTTCGAGTTTATCTTTTCCTCCTAAAGCTTTCAGGTAATTATCCACAACTTCTTTAGGTGTTAATTTAGATTTTACAGCTTCCGTTTTGGCGGGAGCGGTTGACGTCTGTGCAGCTACCGGGACAGCATAAAGCACGGCGCAAAAAAACGGAATGATGATCTTTTTCATATATAAATTTTAGAGTGTAAATATATGAATATTGAATGATAGTTTCTGATGATATTATCATAAAAAAAACCACCAAAATTGGTGGTTTTAACATATTTATAATAAAATAAATTATTTTTTAAGCTCTTCTAAAAACTCATCGTGAGAGATTGCTGTTTCTTTTTTAGTTGCTTTTTCAAGAATGATATCTTTCAGTTTTGTCATAGCAACTTCAGAAGAGATCTGTCTTACCTGTTCCTGATCTTTCAGCATTTCAACAGCATATTTCTGGATTTCTTCGTCTCCTAAGTGGTGGATTCCGTAGATAGCCAACTGGTTTCTTACCAATTGCTCTGCCTGAGCCAAGACATCAGCGTAATCTAACTGGATTTCGTTATCCGTCATTAATTTACCTTCAATGATCTGGTATTTTAACTGGTTTTTCTCAGATTCCAAAATTTGCTTAGCCTGTTCTTCAGACTGGATGTTCTGATTAGAGAAAATTAACCATTTGATAAGGAATTCTTCAGGAAGTTTTACTTCTTCTTTTTCAGAAACCTGCTCCAATACTTTATTTACAAAGTGAACGTCTGCATTTTGCTGGAAGTACTCATCCAACTCAGATTTTACTTTTTCTTTTAATTCTTCTTCAGATTTAATAGTGCCCTCACCATATACTTTGTCGAAAAGCTCCTGGTTAAGTTCAGCAAGATTCAAAGAATAGAAATCTTTTACTTTCACTTCCACTTCATTGTGGTGCAAGTGCTCAACTTCTTCTTTAGAAAATCCTAATTCTTTAGCCAAATCTTCGTTTTCTGCAAGGGTTTCTTTAGAAACTTTTACAGACCCATCCATTTTCAGACCTTTTACCAATTTGAAAGCTTCTTTGTTTTCAGCAGTAATGGTTGCATTTTTAGGATGGTGGTGGTGCTCACCTTCCGCATCTTCTTCCACAACCTGAGAAATTTCTAAAGCGATGTAAGAATCTTTGGTAATTTTATCTTGAGGAACCTGCTCAGCGAAACGCTTCTGCATGTTTTCAATGCTCTTGTTGATTTCTTTTTCAGAAGCTTCCACTTTATAGTGAGGCGCTTCGTACTTAGAAAGGTCTATGGTAAATTCAGGCTCGAAACCTACTTCAAAAGCCACTTCCAACTGATCAGCATTGTAATCGAATTCGTTTACAGGCTGAGGAACAGGCTGACCCACTAATCTTAATTTGTTTTCGTTTACGTAGTTGTTCAAAGCATCAGAAACCTGCTTGTTGATTTCTTCAAATGCAATACCTGCTTCGTATTGTCTTCTAACCATACTTAAAGGCACTTTTCCTTTTCTGAAACCAGGAACTTGCGCATTTTTAGCATAATTAATTAATTGCTTTTCAACTCTTTCTTTATAGTCAGATTTTTCCAATGTCACTGTAAGCAATGCACTTACATCATCATGGTTTTGTGCGGTAACCTTCATTATTGATTAAAATTTTAGGTTGCAAAAATAGGAAAATTTTATGAAAATCACTCATTTAAAATGAACATAAAAGCTAAATAATGTTAAATATAAATTTCTGCCCGCGAGAGCTCAGAAGATGGATGTTCAGTAAACTTTAAAATTTCAGAACAGGTTTAATTTATATTATTGAAATTTATCTTAAATACAGAACCACCGGACAATTCCGATGGTTCTGATAACAAGATTAAGGATATTAAAAGATTATTTTAATTCGTAATAGTATAGTTTGCCTGGGCATCGGTTTCACCGCCAACCTGCGTTCCAAAAATCACTCCGTTTCCGTTCGCCTGAGCATCTTCCGTTACGCTTGCAGGCTCATGGTATAATGTAAAGATCAGCTGGCTTGTAGCAGAAGGATTTTTAACAGCCTTATTAACAACCCATTGGGTTTTCAGCCCTACACGCTTTCCATCTACTCTGGTAGAAGAAGCATCATCAATACGTGTCAAAGCGATATCTGAATTTGGGAAATTGAAAGTTAAAAAGTGTTCGTCTTTCGCATCTTTGATTTCCTGAGTCGCATCTTCATTTCCGTTTTTAAATTCTGCAGTCACTTCATAGGTTTTCCCATCCTCCAGTTTTATAGACGGAGCTCCTCCGGCTCCCATGCTGTAATTATATGCTATTGCAGAAGCTGTACTTCCCGGCGATATGTCTCTTACTTTCAAAATAATATTGGTAAGATCCTCCTGCGGAAGGTCATCTTCTGCCGCCGATCCGTCTCTCTGACAAGAAACAATGGTAATAGCAATAAATAAAACAGCTAATAATTTGATGATATTTTTAGTATGGAATAATTTCATTTTTCTAAATTTTAAGTTGTTGATTTGTTTGATTGTTTTGAATCTTTAGAACCTGTATCTAAAATTGACAATAAAGTTTCTTCCTGCCTCATCGGAGAAAAATCTCATCCTGTTCAGATAATCTCTGTACGAAACATTAAAAAGATTATTCACGATAAGTCCTGCAGAAAGATTTTTGCTGATATTAATGCCGGTCTGGATATTCCATAAAGAATAACCGTTGGGCGGTGTGCTCAGATCCACCGTTTTGTCAACCTCTTCTCCATCGACATAGATAGGAATGGTTGCATTGTACACCGGGAATCTGTTTTGTTTTAAAAATGTATGATTTTCTACGGTAAAATAGAAATGATTCCAGCTTTCTTTGGTGAATTGCAGAGCATTGGAAAAATTCGGAGGCATCATTAAGATCAAAGGGACATTGTGGGTATCGTCCTCCCCGTAAACATAGCTTCCTCTTCCTACATAGGTAAGCTGGTCGGTAAGTTTAAAGTTCACATCCAGATCCACGCCATACATTTTGGCATCAATCTGCTGATAAGACCATACCGGAAACACCCCTCTGATGGTATTCTGCACTCCTGTTGGGACTTCATTAATGAAATTTTTAGTGACAAACAGGTAAGGATTCACAGAAACATTCAATCCTTTCAGCACATTGAACCTTGAATCAACGGTCAGATTAAACTGATGTCCCTGTTCATTCTTCAGTCCCATATCTCCAATTTCGATTACTGAAGCCGAGTGATGCAGTCCGTCTGAAAACAGTTCGGCAATATTCGGCGTTCTTCCTACTTTTGCGTAATTGAATTTCAGATCAATGTTTGAATTCGGACGATATTCCAGTCCTGCATTGAAAGAAACATTGTTGTAATTCAGCTGAGGACGTGTTAAAATCCTGTTTTGATCTGTTTTTACATAAAACTCCGGATAAGCATCTGCGTATCTTTTTTCCCAGTCGCTTTTATCATACCATTTCGTGACATCATACCGTGTAAAATCATATCTTGCGCCTGCCTCTACATTAAAGTTACCGGAAATTTTATATTTAAAAATGGAATATAATCCCGCAGCATATTTATCATAATTCGGAATCAGGCGCCGCGCTTTTGTGGCCGGATCCGAATAATTGTTCTGAAAACTTGCATCAATCCCTGTTTCCAGAGAAAATTTTCCTCTTTCCAGCAAATCATTAAGATTAAACTGATGGGTCATCAGTTCCAGATCCAGAGAAGGCGTATCTTTCAGCTCCCCTCTTCTGATGTCATATTCCTGTCGGTGATTATACTGATAACTGTAGGTTGCGGAAACTTTCCCGATATTTTCAAATCTTCTGAAAGCAGAAACTTTGGCAATATGATGCTCAATTACCTGCCTCGGATTATCAATATCGTAACTGAAATTACCAGTATATACAGGAATCTTTGATGTTGTGGCATTATAGAAATCTTCATTGTTTCCAACGTGAGAACCCCTGTAAATTCCTATATTCTGATTGGTAAGATAATAATCGAATGAAATTCCTTTTTCATATGTATTATGCTGAACGGTAAAATTGAATGAAGAAAAATCCATTCCCGTGTTCATAAGATTATAATCCGGAGCATTCTGATCGCCCAGCTTTTTGATGCTTCCGCCGGTTTTCACTGCCCATCCGTTTTTCCAGATTTTAGCAACATCGGCTTCCAGGGCCATTCCGCGGCCGTTTGAAATCCCCGTGAGACCTAATGATCCTTTAATGGTATCCTTTTTAGGAAAAACTTCAGGTTCCATTACCACGACTCCGCCAACGGCATCACTTCCGTACTTTAAGGCAGAAGCGCCTTTGATCACGTCGATATGCTGAAAATTATTAATATCAACGTTTGGTGCGTGCTCTACTCCCCATTCCTGTTCGGCAAGTTTTACCCCATTGTTTAAAATTGAGACCCTGCTTCCGTAAAGCCCGTGAATAATGGGTTTTGAAATATTATTCCCCGTCTTCAAAGCACTGACACCTGAGATTTTTGACAGTAAATTCCCTAAATTCTCTGAGGAATTCCTCTCAATTTCCGATTTATCAAGCGTTTTAACGACCAGAGATCCATTGCTTTTATGGCTTCCGTGAATAGTTACGGTTTCGATATCCTGAATATGGTGTTCCAGGGTAATCGTCAAATGTAAATCCTGTGTAACTCCTACATTTTCAGTATAATCATTACAATCAGGATGCTTAGCAATGAGTATGTATTTTCCCGCAGGGATTTTACTGAAAGAAAACTTACCGTTTTTATCGGTTCTAGCAGAGAACTCTCCAATTTTCACTACTGCATTTTCCAGTGCCGTTTTGTCGTGAAAATCCTGAACAGTTCCTTCTACCGCGTAAGTCTGCTGTGCGTTGGTCAATGCAAACCCGCAAAGGATCAGCATTAAGCTATATATCAATTTCATTGTTAAATAGATTGATTATGTACTTTTTCAAGTACTTTTTTCGAAAAAGTTTGTTGATTGGATTTTTTGAAAATGCATTTAATTGAAATCAACAGAGTTGACTATTAATCAATGCATTAAACTTACTATTACTAATAATTTAATTACCTCTTAATGATATATTTTCATCAGGAAATATTTTAAATTCTAAAATTTAAGTTCAAAAAATACGAAAAGAATCTATGAATTATGAAATTGCGGGCGGACCGCGAAGCTGAAACGTAAATTTGGTCTGAGACCATATTTTCTCCTGAACTGCAATAATCTGCTTTACTTCATGCGTATAATTCTCAAAAGAAAAACCAAATTCTTCAGGAACTAAAGTATGTCCCGTAGCTAAGAAGTGACAGGCGAGACAGTCTGCTGCTTTTTCCTTTGCTATATTTTTGGTAATGGTATTTTCTGATTTTTTAAAGCTGAAGTTTTTGAAAACTTCTTCAGAACTGTGACTGTGGAAATTTTGAGAAAACAGCGCAAGAAAATAAATCCCAAACAATAGCTTGGAAATAAAATTCTTCAGATTTCTGCTTTCTTTAAAAATCATGTGTCAAAATTATAAAAATAATTTAAAAACTCAGATTAAAGTTTTCTTAAAATATTTTGATGGATAAGTAGGGCGAATTGAAATTTTGTTACAAACTGTTATTCAAACCTTATAGGTTTTAAAAACCTATAAGGTTTTTCCTAGCACAACCTTTAGAATCAGTTCAGTTGTGAACCCAGATATTCCCACTCCTGCAGCGCAAGATCGAGCTCTTCTTTTGTCTTGTTATAGTTTTCCAACGTTTCTTCAGAAGGGTTCTCTTTAGTAAACGAAGCTTCAAATTCCTCAACTTTTGTTTCAAGTTCGGTAATTTTCTCTTCTACTTTCTTCAGTTTATTCTGAATATTCTTCTGCTCTTTGCTTACAATTACGGATGATTCATTAGAAACCTGCTTTTCTTCGGTCTTTTTTTCCTCAACTTTCGGCAGTTCATTGTGCAGTTTCGCCTTTTCAGCAGAAATTTCCCTGATGGATTCTTTCTGTCGGAATTCCAGATATTCATTGATATCCCCTAAGAATTCTTTCATTTTACCGTCACGGAACTCGTAAATTTTGTCACAAAGACCCTGTAAAAACTCCCTGTCGTGCGAAATTACGATTAAAGTTCCTTCAAACTTCTGAAGCGCCAGCTTGATAATTTCCTTAGACTGAATGTCAAGGTGGTTCGTAGGTTCGTCCATAATCAGTGTATTGAACGGACGCAATAATAATTTACAAAGAGCCAGACGGTTTCTTTCCCCTCCGGAAAGTACTTTCGTTTTTTTATTCACTGCTTCCCCCTGGAAAAGGAAAGATCCCAGCAAATCACGGACTCTCGGTCTGGTTTCTTCTGTAGCAGCATCTTCTGCTTCTTCCTGAACGGTTTTATTCGGGGTTAAAACTTCCTCCTGGTTCTGAGCGAAATAACCAATATTTACGTTATGCCCCAGATTCCAGGTTCCTGAATAGTCTTTGATATCGCCTGCAAGAATTTTTGCTAATGTTGTTTTTCCCTGTCCGTTCTGTCCTAAAAGAGCAATTCTGTCTCCTCTCTGAACAATAAAATCCACATCATCAAAAATCTGTTTCTCTCCATAGGCTTTGCCGAGTTTTTGAGCTTCAAAAATTACTTTTCCGGGAACTACGGATTGTACGAAGCGAATGTTGAATTTAGAGACATCTTCATTATCCACTTCGATTCGCTCGATTTTATCTAACTTTTTGATAAGCGACTGTGCGAAGGATGCTTTGGTAGCACTTGCACGGAACTTATTGATGTTATCTTCCATTTGCTTGATTTCCGCATCCTGATTCTTTTTAGCCTGAATCAGCTTTTCACGGCGGTCTTCGCGCATCACGAGATATTTGGAATAATTGGCTTTATAGTCGTCAACTTTTTTGTTGTTGATATCGAAAGTACGGTTACAAACCGCAGTCATGAACTGCTTATCGTGACTTACCAGAACAATTGCTCCGGGATAGTCTTTCAAAAAGTTTTCCAGCCACATGATGGATTCCATATCCAGGTGATTAGTAGGCTCATCGAGAAGCATAATGTCGTTTTTCTGAAGAAGTAACTTCGCAAGCTCGATTCTCATTCTCCAGCCTCCTGAAAATTCATCGGTAATCTTCTGAAAATCATCCGCTTTGAATCCAAGCCCGAACAATACTTTTTCCATGTCGCCTTCGAGATTGTAAGCGTCGTGATTCATCAAAAGATCGTTTAGTTCCGTCATTTTATTAATCAGATCCGTATAAGAATCGCTTTCATAGTCGGTTCTTGTCGCCATCTGATGATTCACATCTTCAAGCTCATTTTTCCATGCATTGATCTGTTCGAAAGCCTGCATGGTTTCTGCCCAAACCGTTCTTCCTTTTACGAAATCAAGATCCTGCTTTAAAAATCCGATAGTGATATTTCCTTCCGGAACTACGTTTCCTTCATAGAAATTAATTTCTCCGGAAAGCATTTTTAATAAAGTGGATTTCCCCGCCCCATTTTTACCAACCAAACCAATTTTATCATCCTTTTTAATCGTGAAATTCACGTTTTGAAACAAATATGTTCCTGAATGATGTAATCCTAAACCTTGAACCGAAAGCATGCTAATAATGATTAATAGTGAATAATGAATTTTCGGGTGCAAAAATACGGAAAATAAAAGAACTGGCTGTAAGAAAAATAACTTCTTATGAATGTGAATCTTAAAAAGTTTTTTTGGGGAACAGAAATAAAAAAAGAGCTGTCTTACCAGGACAGCTCCACACCTAATTTAAAACTGAAAAAGTACTAACATTTATTGTATAAATTTTCCTTAATCAATATGGTTCGGTTCCAATTGTCGTTATTTGGGATATTGGTTCCGTATGCGTAATCCACGACAGAATCTTCGATATGATGTATTTCCACCTGTAGTTTTGAAGTGTTGGCAGTAAACTGATCGTCAGAATTTCCCGGTACGTTCAGCCCGTTGTTGATAAATTCCCTAAGTCCGCCGTCTGCTGAATTTCTTGAAATTGCCGGATGATACAATCCAAAATTGGCGGAGATATGAGTATAACCTGTCAGTTCTTTATAATGATAAACAGGCTTTAATTGCGGAAAAAGCTTTTCTGCATACTGCTTTAGTGCATTTGAAAGCTGGATGAGATAAGGATGTTTTTCGGCATCAATTAAAAAGTTGGAATCATCAAATTCCGTATTAAAAATCGGTTTTTCAGCATTTGATTCTTCGAGCATAAGTTTCCCGTAAACTTTAGAAAGTTCATTATACACAAGATTTCTGGCAAGATAAGCCTGAAAAAATGCTTCTCCGCGGTTTATTTCATAATTTTCCAGTACATGATCCCATATTTTATTTCCTTCTGCATCGGCTGTTGTCCTGATATTACGGATGTAGGCTTCAACCTCACCTTCCTGAAGGAAATTCGGGGATATATATACTGACTGGGAACCTTCCAGATATCCGCCTCCTACGTCTGCATGAGCTCCGGGAACAAAAATTTTTTTCCAGACGGTACTCCCTGTATCTGCTATTTTATCTTCCATTAAACCCGAATCTTCAAAAAGACCTGTTAAGGGAAAGAAAAAGCGGCATTCGTTTGCGGCACAAATGTGAAGTGCTTTTTCCGTTGCGGGATGCACCATCACATTGTAATCGTGGAAAGGCGCAGATTCTACCGTATCAAAAACACCAAGAAATTTTACCGTGATATTTCCCTGAAAATCAGTATTTTCTTTCAGCAGTTCGTAACAAAAATTTCTGGCCAGCATAGCACCTCTGCTGAATCCGTAAATATATAGTTCATAGCGATTTGTACAATCAGACATAATCTGCCTGATAAAAGAAAATGCTTTCTGCAGTTTGTCATCAGAAGAATATCCTTCTTTGCCTGCAGGATTTTTGCAGGTAGCCATGGCAAAATCGCTGTCTTCCTTTTGGGTAACGGTTCCAATGCCTTCAATATATATTTTCTCCTCACCGTTAAACTGTTGAAATAATTTATAAATATTGGTAATATTTCCGTAATAACTTTCGTTGTTTTTTGGGGGCTTTTCGGGAGAAGTTGCGTTTATCCCGTTATTTCCTGTTCCGTCAAAAAAAACTCCGACGGAGATTATGCTGCTTTTCATTGACACCTTGTGGTTTTAGTTTTAAACCTTATCAAAATTGATAAAGTGAACGAATTCTTCAAAGTAACGATGAAAAAAGGCGGGATTTTAGAGTAAAAAGCACCAAATAAAAAATTCCGTATTTCTACGGAATCAGATTCTTTCTAACGGATGGATATTATTAATGATAGCATAAATAACAATACCTACTGTATTTTTGGCGCCTATTTTTTCGACGATTCTCTGCCTGTGGCTTTCTACGGTTCTTGGACTGATAAACAGCTTTTCGGCAATTTCATTGTTGGTGCATTCCTGACAGATAAGCCTTACCACATCTTTTTCCCGATCGGACAATTCATCGTCCATTTCGAAGAGTGTTCTTTTTTTGGTAGGGCTGTTCATGTAGGAAAAGATCATCTGATGATCTTCTGGTGTAAAGAAAATTCCGTTTTTATAAACCATAGTGATGGCTTCCATAAAGGCTTCCCTGTTGGAGTTTTTGGGTAAAAAAGCAGAAACACCCAGCTTCACCATATATCCCAGAATGGTTGTTTTGTAATGGGAGGATAAGATGATGATCTTGAGGTCCGGATATTTTTCTTTAAGAACCTCAACAAGCTCAAAGCCGTTCATGGGCTGCATCTGAACATCTACCAACGCGATATCCGGAAAGTCTTCTTCTGAAGTATTCTCTAAAACTTTGAGAAAATCCGGACCGTTGTTGGAAGTAAATCCTACTGAAATATTCTGTTCGGAGGAGAGGAGCATTTTCACCCCTTCGAGGATGAGCTGTTCGTCATCAATTAATGCTACTTTGATTTGGGAATTCATTAGTGTATGGAATTTTAATGATTAGCCGGCTTCCTTTACCTAAGACGTTTTTCCATTTGTGTGCCGCGTTCATGGATTTTATTCTGGATTCTATATTTTTGATCCCCATCCCTTTTTTCACCTCTTCATATTCAAAACTTTCTCCGTTATCTGAGATTACTACTCCCAGATTATCACGATTGTCTTTAATATAGATCCAGACTCTTGATGCTTCCGAATGTTTGAGAACATTGGTGGTAAACTCCTGAATGATTCTGTAAAGCTGAACTTCTATGAAAATATCTTTTTTCTGAAATTTGGGGCTTACACTCAGTGAAATGTTTATTCTTCCCGATAAGTTGGCAATGAGCTCTTCAATGTATAACACCAGCCCTACGGTTTCAAGATTTACAGGATACAATGAATGTGAAATACTTCGTGAAGAATCTATAAGAGAAGACATCTGGGTAGTAATATTTTTTTTTATAAGCTCATCTCCTTTGGTATCAAGGTTATTCAGCCATAATGATAAAATATTAAGCCTGTTTCCAATATCATCGTGAATCATTACCGCAATTCTTTTTCTTTCTGCTTCCTGGGCTTTTATATTTTCCAGCACCAGGTTTTTCTGGTGCAGGACCTCCGCTTCATGCTGTACATTTTTTTCTTCAATTATTCTTTTAATAAAGCTTCTGTACGCAAGCAAAATAAAAGACATGATAATTATCAAAACGACAATTAACGTAATAAAAAAGCTAATATTAAGAGTTATTTCTTTAATTTTAAAAAGGTATAAATAATTGATACATATAAAAAACTGCTGAGTATATTATTGATACTCCATATCATATTGGCCTCTTCTTTTCCCAGATCCGAAAGCTGCCTGAGAAGGAAAAATAAAAAAACCGACAGTGCGTAGTATACGAAGATAAAGCTGTCTGCCAGTATAAATCTGTCGTTGATTTTACTGCTTTTAATGACAGTAAGCAGTGCATATCCTGCAAAGCAGATTACCACTATATTGGATATCACTTTTTTCACATCATTGGTAAGCATTTGGGAATCTATAAAGAATAAAGCCGCAAGCAGGGCTACAGGAATATACCAATAAACCGACATATTAAGCTTTCTTATATATAAAATTCCCAGCAGCAGAAGTTCTCCGGCAACGTAAAAAGGAAAGACAAAATTCACGTCTTTCAGGTTAAAAACATAAAGACAGAGTTTAACAACAGTTTCTATCAAAAAAAGAAAAATGATATAATAGACATACCATTTTTCTGAATTTTTAAAAAATTTGTACCGGATAAGTCCTATAACAGCACAAATAAAAAGTAAACTATTATTAAGATAAAGTATTACTTTGTATGTATCCACAATAAGTTAGATATTATAATTTAACGGACACAGAGGTGGGCAAGGCTGAGACCAGTCGTACGTATTTGAAATGGTATCGATGCTTCCCGAATTCTGCAGATCCTGATAAAAAGAGATAAAAATAAGCGTAGGCAAAACTCTCTGATACACTTCCGAAAACTTAAGCCCGAATGAGCATATTATTTTGTAAAGTCCCGGTTTGGAAGAAATAAGATCTTCAGAAGGCACAAAAAACTTTTTGAAAATCCTGCTTCCTTTAAACTCTGAACATTCTCTGTAGAACCATGTCATCCCGTCATTTCTCCAGGATTCTATTGCTTCAAGCGCTACATCCTGATCCAGCATAGGTTTGTTGGAAACAGGGAAATAGGTATCTGAATCATAATCAATTCGCTGCAAGTCTTTAGATAGAACAGCATTTTTAATTACTTTATACTGCTCGGTTTCTACCAGTCTCAGATCGCCGTCAAGTTCACCGAGGACGCTGTAAGGAAACTGATCTACAACAAGCCTTTGTCCATTTGCATCCATGGGACATAAAATAGCCACCAACTGACCTTTAAAAACTCCTATTTCTGCACAAAATTCATTGTATTTATTTTGGCTTTTCAACCAGCTAACCTGTTCCGAGTTAAAGGTAAAAACGTAATTTGTTGGGATAAGGCTCTGGATTTTAGCATAATCCGCACAGCAGTTGGTCCACTCTGCAATGGCGACATCAAATTGATCTCTGTTGAATATATTCATATTTCACGGTTTTTTAAAGTGCCATAAAATTATAGAAACTAAATTATCTGTGCAAGTATATCACATAGATTTGAAAACTATTTAATAATTCTTAACCGTAATGTGAAAGCAACTTTGCTGTCTTTCTTTAATATAGTAAATGCGCCCTGCATCATAATAATATTTCAACACTTTTTCCAGAGCAGCTTCCAGTCTTGAATTGTTCCTTAAAACCCCGTCAAAACGCACATAGGATATATCGAAAGAATTACCGTAATTATGTGAGCTAATCCCCAGCGATGCATTGGTATTAACTCTTCTTAACCTGCACTGATCTTCGAGGGTACGGGTAATGGATGAAACGGTAAATGTATTTCCTTTTGTTTCTTTGCTGAACCGTGCCCCAATTCTTTCAAGCATCAGTTTTCCTTTGGAAACCATCCATGCTCTGCTGTAGTCGAGTTTTTGTACACGATATCCTTTTCCGGATTTGCTGACCTTGTGGAATTTTCCGTTGTTGATGTATTTCTGAACAGCCTTTGAATCTTTCAAAATTTTGACCCCAAAACTTTTAGAGGCATCAAGGTGAGGTTTGTAAAGCAATGTAGGCTCTACTTTTAAAACTTCTGTAAGATCATAGCAGGGTAATATTTTTTTAGTTTCCTGGGAATGATAAGTCCCCTGAATAACGAAAGCAAATACCACGCATAAAAACTTTTTCATTAAAGAATGTTTTAATTTCCAATTAAAAATAATGAATTATCTATTATCAGTCAAATACCATAATAATACTTCATTACAGAAAACACAACAAAAATCATAAAAAATGATAATTTGATAAATAAAACAAAATTTACTTAAATTAATGATATTTAAATTTACTTTTTATTTCGATATATAAATTATAAATTTGATTACATTTAAAAAAATATAAATATGATGAAAAAACTTTTTGCCGAATTTTTCGGCACCTTCTGGCTTGTATTCGGAGGCTGTGGCAGCGCATTGTTTTCCTCCCAGATTGCACCTTCTGCCAACGGACAAATGGGTATATTACTGATAGGTGTATCCCTAGCTTTCGGACTCACTGTTCTTACTATGGCTTATGCTGTAGGGCCTATTTCCGGCGGACATTTCAATCCTGCCGTAAGTTTCGGATTAATGGCGGGAGGAAGGTTTCCTGTCCGGGAACTTGTTCCATATATCATAGCCCAGTGCATGGGAGCTATTGCAGCGGCCGGAGCTTTATACATTATTTTACACGGTTCCGGAAGTATCGATTTTTCCGCACCGGGTGCTTTTGCTACCAATTTTTACGATGCTCCCGTTTATTTTGAGAAAAGCTACTCTATGGGCGCCGCCTTCCTGACCGAATTTTTACTGACTGCTTTTTTCCTGATCATTATTATGGGAACAACCGACAGGCATTCCAACGGAAAGTTTGCAGGAATTGCCATCGGGCTTGCTCTTACCTTAATCCATTTGATCTCAATTCCTATTACTAACACTTCCGTGAATCCGGCGCGATCGCTCTCTCAGGCAATCTTTGTACAGGGCAATGCACTTTCGCAGCTCTGGCTGTTCTGGGCCGCTCCGATTTTAGGCGGAATTTCCGGCGGACTTATATATAAGTTCTTGCTTCAAAAAGAACACGAAATTTCAGAATCGGTATAAACAAACAAAAAATCCTGTTGTTCAACAGGATTTTTTGGTCTTACTTTAATTTTTTAATATCAAAAGGATTTTTAAAGATCAGTTCTTCGTGTTTCCCTTTGATCTCTAACTTTCTCTGAAGCAGGTTAAGCGCCATTTTCCGGATAAAAAGATCTTTATCATTTAGCTTCCAGTAAGCATCTTCATGAACCTTCCTCGGTTTTCTGATGGTATAAAATTCCGTATTCCAGGAATCTACATTATGATAAAACTCAATGATGCCGCAATGTTCCGGAATAAGCGTGTGATCTACCATTCCCATCGGAAGCAGAAAGCTGAAGGCATTGCAGACATAATCGCCGCAGGAAATTTTATCATGCTTCAGAAACTTTTCGCCGGTATTGGAATTGGTATAGGATTTTTTAAAATCATTTTTAAAATCACTTTTTGAGAGCTTGATTTCTATTTCGTGACTGAATCCTTCCGAGTCCACAATTAGAATATCAGCTTCCCAATCTGCCTGAAAATGATTGGTCAGCACAATTTCCTTCTCAAAATCACATTGAGAATAAATAAATGCATGAACCAATTCTTCTATTTTTAACATGTTTTTTAATTTGACAGGATCGTATCTTGCTTCCTATTCTTACAAATCATTAATTGATAGGATTTACATCCTATTCTTATTTAAGTCGTCCCTTCGGGACTCCAATTTTTATTTTTCTAATGATAATTAGTGATCAATCAGGAGAAGCACTTGCATATCAGTCACTCATAATCTTTTACTCCAAAACCCTTAAACCTAACTTACGAGTAAACTGCAACCCCGAATATCAGAGTGGTCAATTCTGCCCAAAACCTGAAATTTATCTCCGACAATTTTTCCTAAATCCTGGGTAGCAATAAATGCACAGGAATGAACGTTGGCAAGATCGATAATATTGATGGCGCCGGTTCTTCCTGCTTTTTCGTAGTTAAAAGGATCTTCTGCATTCCGGATCATGATTTTCATCCAACTTGGACATTGGTACTCATTATTTCCCAAAGAATAGGCCTGTGAAAGGAGTTCCGTCATGGAATATTCGGAATAAATTTTTTCCGTTTTAAAACCTTCCTGTAAAATTTTCAGAAGTTCATCTTTGGTCATTTCTTCTTTTCTTCCTTTCATACCGCCGGTCTCGATCACTATTAAATCCTCCATAAAGTTCAAAGATTCGTCACTACGTTCAGAATGGCAATAGTCGATAAAATCCAGCAAGGCAAAGGAAACTCCAAAGAGAATAACTTTTTTGTCTTCCAGTTTATTTAAAAGGGCAAACAGATCTTCATGATTGTAAAGAAAATACCCGTTTTCAGGTTTTCCTGATTTTTTCATTAAATAATCAACCATATAAATAAGAGAAGAATTTTGACGCTCCAGATAGCTTGGCAGCAATCCAAGGAAAATAAAATCTTCCGGCTTTCCTATAAATTCTGAAAAACTTTTATAGATGCTTTGTTTATAGAGATCTTCGTCCGCAATAAAATGCTTTGAAAGATTCATCTGCGTGGTTCCCGAGCTTTGAAAGAACAGCTCTGCCTTCACATTTTTATCTATAATCTGATGATTCTTAAACATCTCGATTGGAAGGAACGGGATTTTGACCAGTTCATCCACTTCATCAGGATTAATATTAAGATAATCTACAAAACGTCTGTAAATTTCAACATTCTGATATTGATAACGAAAAGTTCTGAGAGATGCCGACAGAAAGTCTTTTTCGGTTTGTATGTCAAATATTGTGTCCACTGCGAAAAGTATTTTCTCTTACAGTCTCATTATAAAGCAATTAATGAAACCATTGAGCTTTTTAATATTTTTTTAATATAAAATTTAAATTTTGGTCGGGTTATTGCAATTACAAAACCGGAATATGGATTAAAAACAAGAGTGAAATTCGTTTTGCTCGAAGAATTACCTCTTTATGGGGTAATTCTTTTTGTTTTCATTTCAAATGTTTTCAGATGAAACTCGTGTTCAAACACTCCGTATGTAAAGTATGAGATCCAGTCTCCCAGATTGATATATTTTGCTTTCCCTTCCAATTCCAGGATCATGGGAAGATGACGGTGGCCATAGATAAAATAATCTATTTTTTGTGTTTTAAGCTTTTCTTTGGAATAAATAATCAGAAATTCTTTATCCTCTCCCAAAAATTCTTTGTCTTCGTCACCGGAAATCATCTTATTTTTCTGCGACATGTACAGCGCAATTTTCATGGCAATATCCGGATGCAGCCATTTGAAGAACCACTGTGCAACAGGATTGGTAAAGACCTTTTTCATTCTCTTGTATCCTTTATCACCTGGTCCGAGGCCATCGCCGTGAGCAAGCAGAAACTGCTTACCTCCCATTTCAAAATACTGTTTTGTATAAAAAACGGTACACCCTATTTCTTCTTCAAGATAATCTTTCATCCAAAGGTCATGGTTTCCTACAAAGAAATAAATATGAATTCCCCGGTCTTTGAGTTCGGCAATTTTACCCAACACCCGTACGTATCCTTTCGGGATCACGTGCTTCCATTCGTGCCAGAAATCAAAAAGATCACCCATTAAAAACAAGACCTGTGCATCATGCTTGATTTCATCCATCCAGCGGATAAAGTGTTCTTCCCGCACTTTGCTAGACTTTGGATCCGGTGCACCGAAATGCTGATCGGAAGCAAAATATACTTTTTTTCCAGGTTCTAGATTAATGGTTGTCTTTAACACTTCTGAATATTTATTGATCTACATTACTGATTATCTTCCGCAAACCATTCTCCGTAAGAATTTTCTGTTTCGTGAAGCTTAAGATAAGCCAGAGAAATCCCTTCCGGAAGCTTAGATTTTATTTTTGCGGCAATCGCATACAACATGTTTTCACATGTTGGCTGGAACGTACAGTAAATTACTTTATGTCCTTTTCCTTCAAGATCTTCCCCAAGTTCTTTATGCGGGGAAAGTCCGTTGATCAGCACCGCATGATCCCAGACATCTACAATTTCAGATTTTACGATACTTTTTATGTCTCCAAAATCCACCACCATCCCGTTTTTCGGGTTTTCCAAATCATTTACAGGCTTTCCTTTTACCGTCACAAACAGCTTGTAGGAATGCCCATGCATATTTTTACATTTTCCATCATAATTGTACAGCACGTGGGCTGTTTCGAATGTAAAAATTTTTGTAATACGTATCATGGTGCAAAGATAAGGAATTTGCTTTGAGTTTGGGTTGGATAAATTGTGACTACAGATTTAAGAATGCATGTATGTAGGTAAATGATATTTGCCATACATCACAATAAACAAAATCTTTAGCACGTTGATAAAGAAATTAATACCCGTTAGATGACCAAACTACTCAAATATTTTTTTTCTTTTTTTCTTCTCTTTTGCGTGTCTTTAAACGCACAGCAAAACCATTTCCAAGCTCACCCTCTTCTGGAAAAAAAGATCGGACAACATTTTCCTATTGAAAATTTTAAAAATGGCGAAGGTGAAAATTTCAGCGCTCAGGAACTCACCGGAAAAGTTACGCTTATCAATTTCTGGTCAACAAACTGTGCGCCATGTATTGAAGAGCTTCCGTACCTCAATCAAATTAAGAAAAATTTAGGTGATAAAGTAAATTTTATAGCAATAACCCACGACCCGAAAGAGAAGGTTGACCGGTTTCTATTAAAACATGAATTCAATTTTCTGCATATTACGGATTCAATGAAAGAATTACAGTCCTACTTTTCATTAATAAGAAATCCTCTTACTTTTATTATTAATAAAAACGGAACCGTATCGGAGATCACAGGAACCATTGATAAAGAAAAATCAGACTTGGTTCTTACGATTCTTAGCGAAAAATTATAAAATATCCAGCCAGTCACTTTCCAGCCTGATAATCCTTTCTGTTTTCTTATCAATGAAAACCCAGAGCGTTAAGGAATCTACTACCAGCTGATCATTGCAGTAGAATTCTACTTTTCTCGGCTGACGGATTCCTTCAGGAGTTTTCGGATAGGTTTTTATCGTGAGAATTTCTCCCAGATAGACCTGCTTTTTGTATTGAATGTGATGATCCAGAAGCATCCAGATATCATCAGGATTGTTGGTTTTATGTTTCACGAAATCCCAATGTTCCCCCGCAATTTCTTCCACCCATTTGACGTACTGAACATTATTGACGTGATTGTTTCGGTCGATATGTTCTTCTGTTACCACGATCTGTTTCTCATAAATCAAGCTCATCTCCTTCAATATTTATTCAAAAATAAGACATAAAATTAAAGAATCTGGTTAAATCCCGTATTATTCAATGTTTGCACTTGAAATTACACTACGGAATAATGTACAAGTTAGTATATTAGCAAAAAAATACGCACAAATGATTCTGGATATTCTGTTTCCGAACCGCTGCCTGGGCTGTAACAGTATTATTTCGGCTGATCTTCTGATCTGTGAGCTTTGTTTCAGCCAGATTGATTTTATACATTCCGGCTATTCTGATGATAATTTTATAAAAGAAAAATGCAGACTTCTTTTTCCTGTTGAGAATACTTTTGCCTTAATGCAATTCGGAAAAGAAAATCTCAGCAGAAAAATTATCCATGAACTAAAATACAAAAGCAGGGAAATAGCAGGGGAAATTCTGGCACAGTGGACATCAGAGCGTCTTGATTTCGGGAACCAGAAGCCTGATTTATTGGTCCCGGTACCGCTGCATCCTAAAAAACTGAAAGAAAGAGGCTATAACCAGCTGCACTTATTTACCGAAAAAATTTCTGAATTCTACAACATTCCGTTCGACCATAATCTGATCCGGAGAAATCATTATTCAAAAGCCCAAGCGCTGAAGAACAGACAACGTCGTCTGGAAACGGAAAATACTTTTTCCATTACCAAGACAATTACCGGAAAGAATATTCTGCTTATTGATGACGTGTTCACTACCGGGAATACGGTTGCTTCCATTGCATGGGAAATTCTTAAAGCCGGAAATAATAAGATAAATGTACTGGTGATGGCTATGGATGCGTAACTATTCAGCGTTTAAGATTGAAGGATCTTAATTAAATTTCTAAAATTAGCCCGATGTATGGAAACTTCTTATATTTGAAGTACTAGAGAATGTACAAGATATACACCAAATTATGTGGGAAGAAATAAAAGATCAGGCAGATATTGATAAACTTTTAAAAGACTATGGTTATTTCCATGATAGTTGTTTGCGCGACATTTATATTACAACAAGAGAATTTGTTGATGAAAAACTTGCTATGCATTTTGACAATAAATTGACCGGATCATTATTGTTTCAACGCCAGTTTGGAACGGCAACAGTCTTAGAGTTAAAATTTGAAGATATTACGCAACTTAATTTCATTCCTTTTGATGAGACCACAAACGCTGTTATTTACAATGCAACTTTAATGAAAACAAACGGAATTTTTTATTGGGCAGATATTGAAGACTGGAAAATTGGCGACAACGACTCAACCTGGATCAGTGGCAGAAGGCTGTTTTGGCGGCTGCGCCCAGAACTTATTGGAAATATAACGAGAGTAAATGATAAATTATACTAGTCTTTAGAGCTATGCATTCAATAGATGATTCCTACTTTTAAGACAACTTTCATAGTAAAATTATGTTTTCCAAATCATGGTTAAATTGTATTCTATAAAAAAGATTTATCATAAACACAGTATCAAAAGACAACCAAAATTTTGTAAATTTTAGTAATTTTCCGGGAAAAACATTACCATGTCAAATCTTATTCTACTCCATGGCGCATTAGGCCACAGCCAGACCTTTGATCCTTTCATAGAGGAGCTTTCAAAATATTTTACCGTTCATACCCCTTTATTTTCAGGGCATGAAAACTCCGAACTCCCTGAAGACGGCATCAGCATTGAAAAATACACGCGTGAATTGCAGGATTTTATCGAAGCAAATAACCTGTATGATGTTGATGTTTTCGGCCACAGCATGGGCGGTTATATAGCACTCTGCCATGCTTTGGAGTATCCAAAAAGAATCAATTCTGTGATGACTTTGGGAACAAAATTCGACTGGACGGAAGAAAAGGCATTAAAGGAAAGTAAAATGCTTGATCCTGAAGTCATTGCTCAAAAAGTACCAAAATATGCCACTCTTATGGAAGCACAACACGGAAAAAAATGGAAAAAACTGATGCATTCCGTTGCTGATCTTATGGTCTCCTTAGGAAAAAATCCTCCATTGAAAGGTAACCTTTCAGCAATAAACATCCCCATTCAGATTATGGTAGGAGATCAGGATAACATGGTGACCCTGGAAGAAAGTATTGATGCCTGCAGAAGCCTTCCGGGCGGAAGACTGGCCGTACTCCCTGACACAAAGCATCCGATGGATAAAGTCAGATTCAGACTATTACTGGATCTAATGAAAGATTTCTGGAAGATATCATAGTAATTTAAGGCTTATATTAACAAAAAAAGCTGCCAAACGACAGCTTTACAATTAAGATTCAAGATTATTTAAAAGGATTGCTCCATTTTTTATTGGTATACACATCGCTTCCGGATAGGGTTTTCAAAAATGCAATCACGGCATCCGTTTCCTGAGCTGTCACGTTAAGCTTTTGTCCTACACCATTCGGGGTGAGGCGCGGATCAAGATTGGTATTTCCGGCAGCAATGCTTATGGTTGCGTAATGACCGATTACCTGCTGTAGCGTTGTAAAACCTCCGGTATGCATCAACCTGCCGTTCTCCAGTCCGTTGCTATTGGTAACGTTTCTTAAACTCGGCGCCCTTGTATTGGTAATATCAATACCTGTTCCGCTTATTTTCCCTATAATCCCGTTATTTCTTGAGGTAGGATTAATATCAAATTCCGGAGCTGCATGACATGCGGCACACCCTAATCCGCCTCCTGTACGGTTTCCTGAACCATCGAATACGGGAGGAGCCAGAAATAAATTTTTACCCTGATTTTCCTGCGCAGTAAAATTGGCAAACGGCTGCTGGTCGTTGGCACTCAACGCTCTTCCTGCATCATATTTAGAATCAAAAGACTGAATACTTCTTATAAACTGTGCCAGAGCATTCTGAATTCTGGTTTGGGTTACCACCGCATCTCCATACACAAACGTAAACATTTCCTGATAATATTTTATATTCTGAAGCTTGGCAATCAGGTCCGAAAGGCTGCCGTCACCATTGGTTCCGCTGAAACCCATTTCTACATGATCCTGGATAGGGAAAACAGTTTGTGCTTCTAAGGTTGATGCTCTTTCGTCCCAGAAAAATTTTGTTTCATTACTGAATCGGGCGTTTACAAGCCTCATAGAATGCCTTCCTGTAGTTCCGTTAACACCGATGCTTGCCACAGCATTATCTCCGAAAGCCAGCTCCTGTTTGTGACAGCTTGAGCAGGAAATGGTATTATCCTTAGAGAGATTTTTATCATAAAACAAAATTCTTCCCAGAGTAGCACCTTTGTCCGTTATCGGGTTTCCTGCGGTATTATCTTTGGTAATATAAGCCGGCTTGACTTGATTGGCATAATTTTCAAGACTGCTCAAATTAATATTGGTCCCGAAAGCAGCTGTAATATTGGGATATTCGTCTTTAGAAAGAGGTGCTTCTTCATACACGTCGTCGCCGGAACAAGAATAAAAAACAGCCGCTAAAAAAATTGAGGGAACAATAAGTGATGTTAAAATTTTTTTCATCATTTGGAATACGTTTTTATTTGGTTATCTATCAAGTTTTGTTGCATAAATTTTAAGATGAAATTTCTTCTTAATGCTTTCTATCTTTTTAGACGACTTATTTTTTGTATTCCTTCTGTGATATTTATTTTTTTTAATATTTTTTATCAAACTAAGAATTAATAATAGGTTTGAGCCCAAATATTCTGATCCGTCAGGCACAAATATTTAAGGGTGACATTGCTGATGCCACCCTATTTTAAATAATTAAGTCTGAACTTTTTAAAAACAGAAAAGTTTCACGTATCTAATCTGTAATATTTACGAATGTAAATTAGCGTTGTAGTTTTTCTCCATAGCTTAAATCTCCGGCATCTCCCAAACCTGGTGTGATATACCCCTTGGAAGTGAGCTGCTCATCGATGGCTCCAACCCATATTTTGGCTTCGGGATAAGCTTTTTCTATGGTTTCAACACCTTGTTTTGAAGCAATTGCAGCTACGATATGAAGCTGGCTTGGCTTGCCGTGGGTGAGTAAATCTTTGATCGCTTCAATTAAAGAAGCCCCTGTAGCCAGCATTGGATCGCCGACAATTAAAGGCCTTCCTTCGATATCGGGACACGTTAAATAATCCTGCTTGATCGAGAAATAATCATTAGCATCATGTTTTCTGTATGCTGCCACGAATCCGCAGTCGGCTTTGTCGAAATAATTCAGAATCCCCTGAAACAAAGGAACACCGGCTCTTAATATGGTCGTAATAACCGGCTGAACAGCAATTTCTCTGACTCTGATATTATCTAACGGTGTCTGAATTTCGATCTCCTTTTGCTCGAGACTTTTACTGATTTCAAAAGCGGCTATTTCGCCGATCCGCTCCATATTTCTGCGGAACCTCATCCTGTCATGCTGAATATCAACATTCCTGAGTTCGTTAATCCATGAATTAACCAAAGAAAACTGTTCTGATAGTACAACTGTATTCATTGTTGTGAAACTTTTTATCTAAAATATGAAATTATATAGAATAAAATCCCTTCCAGGTTTTCCTGAAAGGGATGTTCATTATTTTTGTCTGAAATACACTTCAATTGGGACTCCGGTAAATCCGAACTCTTTTCTCAGCTGATTTTCAGTAAATCTTTTGTATGGTTCTTTAACGTACTGCGGAAGGTTGCAGAAGAAAACAAACTGTGGGGACGGGGTCGGAAGCTGTACGCAGTATTTGATTTTGATATATTTTCCTTTATTCGCAGGTGGTGGCGTTCCTTCAAAAATAGGAAGCATCACTTCGTTTAATTTTGAAGTTTTAATCTTTTTCTTACGGTCTTCGTATACTTCCATAGCAACTTCAACTGCTTTTAAGATTCTCTGCTTGGTTAATGCCGAAATAAACAAAATCGGGATGTCCTGGAACTGTCCGATCTTATCTTTGATCTGTCTTTCGAAATCACGCATGGTATTGGTCTGCTTGTCTTCAATAAGATCCCATTTATTCACCAAAATTACAATTCCTTTTCTGTTTTTCTGGGCAAGGCTGAAGATATTCATGTCCTGAGATTCCCATCCCTGCGTAGCATCTACCATAATGATTACGACATCCGAAAATTCAATAGAACGGATGGAACGCATCACGGAATAAAATTCCAGGTCTTCACTTACTTTAGATTTTTTACGCATTCCGGCAGTGTCTACAAGCACAAACTCATGTCCGAATTTATTATAAAGTGTCTGGATGCTGTCTCTTGTAGTTCCTGCAATATCTGTTACGATATTTCTTTCTACATCCAGCAGTGCATTTGTAAGGGTGGATTTTCCCACATTCGGACGTCCTGCGATAGTAATTTTCGGCAGCCCTTCAAAAGGGTCTTTATATTCTGTAGTCGGGAAATCTCTTACAATATCATCCAGAAGATCACCCGTTCCTGATCCTGTTGCAGAAGATAAAGTATAATATTTATCGATTCCCAACTGATAAAATTCCGTTGCAGGAAGTTCTTCTTTCGAAGAATCTACTTTGTTGATGACAATATAAATTGGTTTATTGGATCTTCTTAAAAGCCTGTAAATTTCGTAGTCTGTATCGGTAAGGCCTTCTTCCACATTCATCATAAAAATAATGGACGTTGCCTCATCTACAGCCAGCTGAACCTGTTTACGGATTTCTTCTTCAAAAATATCATCAGTTCCTACATCATAACCACCGGTATCAATTACGGTGAAATCTACTCCATTCCAATCGGATTTTCCGTAATGGCGGTCTCTGGTAACTCCTGCAGTAGAATCTACAATAGCCTCCCTTCTTTCTAATAAACGGTTAAATAATGTGGATTTTCCTACGTTGGGACGCCCAACGATTGCGACAATATTCGACATAAAAAATGTTTAATAATCCTTCGACAAAGCTCAGGACAAGTTATTAATGGGTTTCTCCAACTTTTGGAGCCCAATTTTTTTGCAAAGATACAGTTTTAATTTAAATTCGATTTACAGCATATTAAACATATGAAATTTAAGAAAAATAATTCTTTGAATATCAGCAAAAAAACGATTGTTATCCGCAAATATTCGCTATTTCATTTTTATTTTTAAAATAATTTATATAATTTCGCGACATAGAAATACAGACCCATGGTGTAGCGGTAACACTACTGATTTTGGTTCAGTCATCTGGGGTTCGAATCCCTGTGGGTCTACGGAAGCCTTGTTAATTATTTAAATTACAAGGCTTTTTTTATTAAGTCAATTTCCAATTTAAAAACTGATTTATCAAGCCGGAAAAAAGCTGTTGGAAAACTAAAATAATTTGTAATCAATAAAAAAAGACAGTTCATTTCTTAACTGTCTTTTTATCAATTTTATGATTAACTTAAATTAAACCAAATCAAAGCGATCCAGATTCATTACTTTTACCCATGCAGCAACAAAATCATTAACAAATTTTTCATGAGCATCTGAACTTGCGTATACCTCAGCAATGGCTCTTAATTCAGAATTAGATCCGAAAACCAGATCCGCACGGGTGGCGGTCCATTTTTTTTCTCCGGTTTTACGGTTTATTCCTTCATAAAGTTCATTATCCTGGGAAACTGATTTCCATTGCGTATTCATATCCAGCAGGTTAATAAAAAAATCATTGGTAAGAATTCCCGGTCTTTGGGTGAAAATTCCATTTTGTGAACCGTCAAAATTGGTATTCAGCGCGCGCATTCCTCCTATCAGTACAGTAAGTTCAGGAGCGGTAAGCGTTAGCAGCTGTGCTTTGTCAATTAATAAAGATTCTGTAGAAACTGAAAACTTTTTCTTCAGATAATTTCTAAATCCGTCTGCCAGCGGTTCCAGATATTGCATAGAATCTACGTCGGTCTGTTCCTGTGATGCGTCTGTTCTTCCCGGTGAAAAAGGAACGATGATCGTATGGCCTGCATCTTTTGCTGCTTTTTCAACCGCTGCACTTCCTGCAAGAACAATTAGGTCTGCCAGCGAAACTTTTTTGCCCCCTGTCTGATTTTCATTAAATTCTTTCTGAATATTTTCCAAAGTACTTAAAACTTTCTGCAGCTGAGCTGGATTATTCACTTCCCAGTCCTTCTGAGGCGCAAGACGGATTCTCGCTCCATTGGCTCCTCCTCTTTTATCACTTCCTCTGAAGGTGGAAGCAGAAGCCCATGCTGTTGATACCAGTTCTGAAATACTTAAGCCTGAATCAAGAATTTTTGATTTTAACGCTTCAATATCAGAATTGTGAATTAATACATGATCTACTTCAGGAAGAGGGTCCTGCCAGATGAGTTCTTCAGAAGGAACATCAGGTCCGAGATAGCGGGCTTTCGGACCCATATCTCTATGAGTAAGTTTAAACCATGCTTTTGCGAATGCATCAGCAAAAGCATCAGGGTTTTCATAAAATTTTCTTGAAATTTTTTCATATTCCGGATCCAATCTCAGGGAAAGATCTGTTGTAAGCATTGTTGGTCTGTGCTTTTTCTCGGGATCAAAAGCATCCGGTATGGTTTCGCTGCCGTTTTTCGCAATCCACTGATGAGCACCGGCAGGACTTTTGGTGAGTTCCCATTCGTTTTCAAAAAGATTTTTGAAAAAGTTATTGCTCCATTGAGTAGGCGTTTCCGTCCAGGTCACTTCAAGGCCGCTGGAGATTGCATCTCTTCCTTTTCCGGAATTGTAAGTACTGTTCCATCCGAATCCCTGTGCTTCAATACTTTCTGCTTCCGGTTCTTTTCCAACATGATCTGCAGGTCCTGCACCGTGTGTTTTTCCGAAAGTATGGCCTCCGGCAATAAGCGCAACTGTTTCTTCATCATTCATGGCCATTCTTCCAAAAGTATCGCGGATATCTTTTGCCGCTGCTATTGGATCAGGATTTCCGTCCGGGCCTTCAGGATTTACATAAATAAGCCCCATCTGCACGGCGGCCAAAGGTTTTTCAAGATCTCGCGTATGAATATCTCCGTCTGCGTCATCATCTGTAGGCAATACTCCTCTACCCTCTACAACACCATCTGAACCGTGCGAATAGCGAAGATCACCGCCGAGCCATGTTTTTTCAGATCCCCAGTAAACATCCATATCCGGCTCCCATACATCTTCACGGCCTCCCGCAAATCCGAATGTTTTAAAGCCCATAGATTCCAGGGCTACATTTCCTGTAAGGATCATAAGATCGGCCCAGGATATTTTCTTTCCATATTTTTGTTTGATCGGCCATAGAAGTCTTCTCGCTTTATCCAGATTCACATTATCCGGCCAGCTGTTCAGGGGTGCAAAACGCTGTTGTCCGGCACCGGCACCTCCTCGTCCGTCTCCTACACGGTATGTTCCTGCACTATGCCACGCCATACGGATAAAAAGAGGTCCGTAATGTCCAAAATCAGCGGGCCACCAGTCTTGAGAATCGGTCATTAAATGATGAAGATCTTTTTTTACCGCTTCAAGATCCAGGCTTTTGAATTCTTCTGCATAGTTAAAATCTTTATCCATGGGATTGGATAATGATGAATGTTGCCGGAGAATATCTACTTTCAGCTGATCAGGCCACCAATCTGAATTTTTGGTACCGCCACCGGCGACATTTTCTTTTTTCATGGATCCGTTATGAAACGGGCATTTACTGATGTCATTCAAGTCTTTTTCCATTGTCGTTAATTTTATGTTGATTGATTAAATTATTAGGAACAAACTTACATAAGTTTTTTAATAAAAAAAATCTATTAAAAATATTTTTATAATAGTTAAAAACAATAATTAGTAGTCTGAATGTGTTTCTGCTGCAGTTAAATTTAAGAATAACTTGTATATCAATTCTATAAAACACGTATAAATTTTCACAATAAATAATCTCTGTTGATATTAAAAAGTATTTTAGTGATTTAAAGCATATCCGATGTACGTTTATAAATCAAAATTTTATAGTACATTTATGCTTAATTAAACATTGAAAAATGAAAAAAGTTTTAACTGTTATTCTGGTAGCATTTATTATCATTCAGTTCTTTCCTATCGATAAAACGAATCCTGCACCTACACCCGGCATGGATTTTTTAAAAATAAAAAACACCCCGCCTGAAATTGCCAATTTAATAAAGGTCTCCTGCTACGATTGCCATTCGAATGAAACGCAGTATCCTTGGTATTCTAATATTGCCCCGGCTTCATGGGTTATGAAAAATCACATTGATGAAGGAAGGAAAGAACTTAATTTTTCCACATTTGCGATGTATCAGCAAAAGAATCAGGCACATAAATTGCAGGAATGTATAGAAATGATTGAAAAAAAAGAAATGCCTCTTGACTCTTATTTTTTGGGGCATCAAAATGCAAAGCTGAGCGATGAACAGAGAAAGATTCTGACAGATTACTTTAAAAGAGAAAAAACAGAAACAGAAAGGAAAATGCTTTATTAAATTTAACATCATGGAAGATAACTGGGAAAATAAGTACATTGTATTTTTTGACGGCGACTGCGGCGTATGCAATTTCTGGGTACAATGGATTCTTGAAAGAGATAAAAAAGACCAGTTCATGTTTGCTTCCCTGCAATCTGATTTTGGCCAGAAATTTCTATCCGAAAGGGGACTAAATACAAAAGTTTTTAACACCATGTATCTTTGGCGGCCCGGTCAGTATTATCTGGAAAAATCCAAAGCGGTTCTAAAAATTGCCAATTTACTGGGCGGTATTTACAAACTCTCTGTATTAGGCAAAATTGTTCCGTCATTTTTAAGTGATAAGCTTTATGATACAGTATCCAAAAATAGGATGAAACTAGCCAACCAAAAATGTTACTTACCGACTCCGCATCAGCGGGCCAAGTTTATTCAGGTTTAAAAAAGCGATAAAAATATCCAATTTAAAAAAATACTGTTTCAGGAGAAACAGTATTTTTTTTTCAATGTTTATTGATTCAGTGACCAAACGGAATATGAGTTTGGTGCACACTGAATTTTTACCCATTTATCCGATTGGGTTGTAGGATACCACGTTGAACTTCCTGTGAAATCCTTAATCTGCTGACTCGCCCAATTGGTCTGGATCCATCGTTCCTGCCAGCTTGAAGAGTTGTTGATATACACCACCAGTCCCGGATTTCCGTTGTATCCGTTTCTTCGGGCAATGTACTCATCATTATCAGTGTAAAGGATGGAAGTTGTTCCCGTTGCTTTATTATTGTGAATCCAGATAAGATTATTTAACCTTTCTTTGTTCAGCCATTCTTCATAATCTCTGTAAAAAATCGTAGGATATCCTTCATGGGTTAAAATATAAGCATACGCCAGCATTTTATTGTAGATAATATCCGTATCATGATTGGCAACAAAAGTAACGGCTTTAAAGGGATTTCTTTTCCACATCATATCGTCATTCAATACATTTAAATTCCCATTATCGAATGCATCATCCATTTTGTAATAGGCTGCAAAATCAAATACCGAGCTATTGGCATTATTGGCCCACCATTCCAGCGTATTAACATTGGAGTCCCAAAGTTCCCCAACGGAAAAACCGCCGACATTGGAATTCCAGGTATTTACCACCCATGGCCCGAAACCTTTTACATAATCGAATCTCCAGCCATCGAATTTCATGACGTTTTTATAGTATTTTCCGACAGAATCGTCCCTTCCCCAAAGCCAGTCCTGAACGTAAGGATTGGCGTGGCATAAGTCTGGGAAACCTCCGAAAGCACCTTCATCGTTATTCCCGTAAGCATTTTTATAAAAATCATTGTAGCTTCTTGGAAATTTTCCTGAAGCAACACCTGAAAAATTGGTCCAGGTATTTGAACCTACATAAGGATTGTACTCCGACTGGCCGCCGCTGTTATGATTGATGACAATATCTGCATATACCTGCATATTTTCTGCGTGGGCTTTTGTGATCAGTGCTTCAAGTTCTGCCCGTGATCCGAAACGCGTCTCAATACTTCCGTTTTGATTATAATTTCCGAAATCATAATAATCAGTCGGATCATAACCCATAGAATAAGCTCCGTTCTGTGCTTTGGATGCAGGGGGCAGCCAGACTGCTCCGATTCCGGCATTCGACCAATCGGTAAGTTTTCCTTTCACGGTATTCCACCAGTTTCCTCCGTCCGGTACATCCCAATAAAATCCCTGCATGAGAACACTTCCACCGGGACCTGCGACAAATTTTGCATACGGAGATTCCCCGGTACTGAAAGGCCGTCCGTCGTGACGGGTTACCTGTATGGTTTTGTTGTGAACTTCTTCCTTAGCCGAAGTTTCCTCAGCGATCGCATCATTTTCCCGGCAGGACTGAACGCATCCAAAAGCCAGGAATACAAATAGAAAGTGTGTTTTTTTCATATCTTATTTTTTTGATTATTAAAGTATTAACTAAATTACACTTTTATTAAAATAATATCAAATGATTGTGAAATATTTTTATTTTTAACATGAAATCTTTACTCGAGTCTTATTTGAAACATCATTAAAAAATCATAAACTTTAAAGATTTTCGTACACATTTTCTATTAATCCATATATTTGCATATTATGGAATATAACACCCAAAAAAACAAGCTTCATTTACCGGAATACGGCAGAATCATACAACAGTTGGTTGAACGTTGCAAAGAGCTTTCTTCAAAGGAAGAGAGAAGCGAAATGGCAATGGGCATCATTGATTTTATGGGTCAGAGAAACCCTCAGCTTCGCGACGAAGAAAATTATAAGCATAAACTTTGGGATCACCTATTTATTCTTGCCGATTATGATCTTGACGTAGACTCACCATACCCTTTCCCTACGAGAGAACAGCTAGCTGAACCGCCAAAAAGAATGGAATACCCAAAACTTCAGGGTGATTTCAAATTCTACGGGAAAAGTATTCTTCAATTAATTGAAAAAGCAATAGAACTGGAGCAGGGAGACGAAAAAGAGGCCCTGATCGAGGTTATTGCCAACAATATGAAGAAATCTTATAACGTATATAATAAGGAACATGTAACGGATGACGTTATCTTCCGCCACCTGAAAGAACTTTCTGAAAACCGGCTGGATCTTACGGGAATAGATAGTCTTGAAAAAAGCAAAATCTATTATACCAGCAATAACAATAACCGTAACAATAACAACAGAAACCAGTCTAACAACAGAAACCAGCCCAATAATAAAAGAAGACATAACAATAGCAACAACAATCATAAAAACAGGAAGTAGACATGAGTGGAACATTTCAGATAAGAGGAGGAAAAAGACTGCAAGGTGAAATTACTCCACAAGGAGCAAAAAATGAAGCTCTACAAATTCTTTGTGCCGTCTTATTAACTGATGAGGAAGTAAGAATTAAAAATATTCCCGATATCCACGACGTTAATCGATTAATTGAAATTCTGGGAGACTTCGGCGTGAAGGTTACCAAGAACGGACACGGCGATTATACTTTCAAAGCAGATAAAGTAAATTTTGATTATATCAAATCAAATGAATTCAAAAAAGATGGGGCGAAATTAAGAGGTTCCATCATGCTTATGGGTCCTATGCTGGCAAGATACGGTGAAGCGTATATGCCTACTCCTGGAGGTGACAAGATCGGAAGAAGAAGACTGGACACCCACTTTCAGGGATTGGTAGAACTCGGGGCTGAATTTAATTACGATGAAGAAGAGTTTTTCTATTCGCTGAAAGCTAAAGAATTGAGAGGCAAATTTATTCTATTGGAAGAAGCTTCGGTAACGGGTACTGCCAATATCGTTATGGCTGCAGCTTTGGCAAAAGGAAAAACAAGAATTTACAATGCCGCCTGCGAGCCTTATCTGCAACAGCTTTGTAAAATGCTGAACAGAATGGGAGCAAATATCTCAGGAATCGGTTCAAATTTATTAACCATAGAAGGAGTTGAACATCTTCGCGGAACTGAGCACACCATGCTTCCGGATATGGTTGAGATCGGATCATGGATCGGTCTTGCTGCCATGACCAAATCCGAAATTACCATCAAAAACGTGAACTGGAACCAGCTGGGTGTTATTCCAAACACCTTCAGAAAGCTTGGCATCCAGCTTGAGCAGAGCGATGATGATATTTTTATTCCGGCTCAGGAAAATTATAAAATTCAGAAATTCATTGACGGTTCTATCCTTACGATTTCCGATGCACCATGGCCGGGATTCACGCCGGACCTTCTTTCCATTATTCTTGTTGTGGCAACACAGGCCAAAGGAAGTCTTCTGGTTCATCAGAAAATGTTTGAATCAAGATTATTCTTCGTTGATAAGCTGATTGATATGGGCGCCCAGATCATTCTTTGCGATCCGCACCGTGCAACGGTAATCGGACTGAATCAGGAAACTCCGTTAAGAGGAACCACGATGGTTTCTCCTGATATCAGGGCTGGAAATGCACTTTTAATTGCCGCTCTTTCTGCAGAAGGAAAATCAATCATTCACAATATTGAGCAGATCGACAGAGGATATGAAAATATCGACGGAAGATTAAAAGCGATCGGTGCAGATATCGAGAGAATTTAATGCAGAATCCAATTTTTGCAATCATATAAAAAGCGTCCGGTTTTTCCGGGCGCTTCTTTTTGTAATTAAAACTATATATGAACCTTTCTTATAAGTATTTCCTGCATACATATTCTACAGTCGTACTCAGAAGTTTATTTTTTTGAAGATACACTTCCAATGCATCATAATCTTCCGAATTTACGCTGATGTACAGCTGAACAGACCCGAAGCTTATGCCGTTTACATATTCAACATTAGCAGACAACACCCTGTGACAGATCCCGAACTGACTGTAGATAGTATTCATCAGCTGTTCGAACTTCATTTTACCGTTCAGTTCAATTTCAAGGATCAATTCTTTTTTAGGCAGATTTATTTTACCATTTAAAACCTGCTGGCTTGGATTAGGTGTTATCATAACAGAAACTATTGGTTTAACGACTCATTTTCTATTGTTAAGCTTTGACAAAAATATAAAAAAATATTAGTCTACCAAATTAGTAGGATATTATTTTTTAATTTATTGAAATTTTTAATCTTCAACAAAAAAACGGATTCTTCCGAATCCGTTAATCATCTATGTTAAGCTTTATTTCAACTCCTTTATTCTTTCAAGCTTTTCTGATGCAGCCAGACCATTGGGATTGCAGCCGGGTTCACCTTCGGGAATTTTAAGATTTCTCTTTGCATAAAAGCTTTCCCAAAAGGCATTGGTTTTTCCTGTTGCCGGGTCAACAAAAGTCATCGGCTCCAGCTTAAAGATGTGATTCTCTCTGAAAGCTCTTTCAATATAATCTGAACAGTAATATGAGCCATCATCTAAAATATAATTGAAATTGTAAGGCTTTCCCAGCATTGCATTAGCTTTTTCAATAGCTGGAGGTATTGCGTCCTGATATTGAGGTTTCAAACGGTAAACGATAACTGTCTGTCCGTCTTCGTCCTGATCTTTCAGGAAATCTTTTAATGGCTGTTTTTGAGAGCCACCTTTGGGGGCCGCATGCAAAACATACAACTTTCCACCAGTTTTTTCCAGAATTCCGATATGATCAAAAGAGGCGTTTTTTTCTTTCTGGGTAACATTATTGATTGCCCCCGAAAGTCCGCTGTTTTTCGCAGTGACAAAAAGTAAATCGCCGTTTTGCAGACCTGAAATCTTATGACTTCTGCAGCTGAGAATGAGCACAAATGCAAAAAATGCAAAGAGAAAATTATTTTTTAAAATTTGCTTCATAACAATTGATCCAGTCCTGAACGGTCATTTTTTTACTTACTTCAGCCAGCAATTCAAAAGGAATATCATCCATTTTTTTGAAACGTACACAAGATTTTCCCATATCCAGTTTTCTTTTGGAATATTTAGGAAATTCTTCCACAAACCAATCCAGCAGATCCGGTTTCGCATACATTCCCATATGGTAAAATGCAATAAAATTCTTCTGGGAAGCAATACTTATAAAAGGTAAAGGCGTTCCCGGTGCACAGTGGTATCCCGCCGGATATGTTGACAAGGGGACACCCCACCCGATCATGCCGTAACTGCTGCCCTGCGAAAAACCTTCCGGCAGATTGTCGTTAATGGTGTCAAATAGCTTCCTGAAAACCTCCTGTCTTTCTTCAGGAATTTTCGAAAGATAATCATCTAATGAAACTGATTCTATCTGCATTTTTTAGTTTTTATAATTTTTCAAAATAACGAAAAATTAATTAATATAATTTACATCACTAATTGATTACAGCTTACAATCATAAAAAAAGCCTCTTTACTGTCCTTAATTTTAATATTGAGAAATTAAATCTTATTTTTGCCATACAAATTTTTCAATAATGCCGAATATTTCAAACAGAGCACTGCACATGCCGCCTTCGCCGGTAAGAAAACTGGTTCCATTTGCCCTTAAAGCAAAGCAGAAAGGAATAAAAGTCTATCACCTGAACATCGGACAGCCCGATATCGAAACTCCGGAAACAGCACTGAATGCTTTGAAGAATATCGATCTCAAAGTCTTGGAATACGCTCTTTCAGAAGGTAATTTAGAATACAGAAAAGCTTTAACAGACTATTATCATTCGTTAGGATTTAATGATCTTACGACAGATAATTTCATTGTAACCAACGGAGGTTCGGAAGCTTTAAATTTTGCCATCTCAACATTATGTGATGATGGTGACGAGGTAATTATCCCGGAGCCTTATTATGCCAATTACAATGGTTTTACAAGCACGTTCAATGTAAATGTTGTTGCCGTTCCTTCTACTATAGACACCGGATTTGCTCTTCCTCCGATTGAAGAATTTGAGAAAAAAATTACAGCAAAAACAAGAGCGATCGTTATCTGCAATCCTGGAAATCCGACAGGATATCTTTATACCCGTGAAGAGCTTCAAAAACTCGCGGAAATTGCCCTTAAATATGATATTGTCGTTATTTCAGATGAGGTGTACAGAGAATATGTGTATGACGGGAAGCAGCAGGTTTCTATGCTCGCTTTTCCTGAGCTGGCAGAAAACTGCATCATTATCGATTCCGAATCAAAACGTTACTCTATGTGTGGTGTAAGAATCGGATGTATGATTACCCGTTCTAAAAAAATCCACGATGCCGCAATGCTTTTTGCACAGGCAAGGCTAAGCCCGGTTTTATTGGGACAAATTGCAGCAACAGCAGCACACCAGAATGACGGAGCATATATAAGAGCAGTAAGAGAAGAATATACTCACAGAAGAAATGTACTGGTTGATGCTTTAAATGCGATCCCCGGAGTAATCTGCCCGAAACCGAAAGGTGCTTTCTATTGTGTTGCAGAGCTTCCTGTAGACGATACCGAAAAATTTGCACAATGGCTGCTTGAAAAATATTCGAACCAGAATGAAACGATTATGGTAGCGCCTGCCGGAGGATTTTACAGCAATCCTGAACTCGGTAAAAAGCAGGTAAGAATTGCATACGTTTTAAAAGAAGAAGATCTGAAAAGAAGTGCGGCTATTTTAAAAGATGCACTTGATCAATATAAATTAGAATTCAGTCTTTAATCTCAAAAAATATAGTTATCAGCAATAAAAACCTGGATTTGAAATCTTCCAAGCTTTTATTGCTGATCTTTTTTTAACAATATTAATGGATTTGTTAAATGGTTGAAATGCAGGAAAATTTTTCACTCAAGGCACATAATACGTTTGGTGTGGACGCTAGAGCAAGATACTTTATGGAAGTACATTCCAAAGAAGAGCTGATCGATGCACTGAACTATTCAAAAACCAGTACTTTACCCTTATTATTTTTAGGCGGAGGAAGCAATATTCTTCTGACAACAGATTTTGAAGGATTAGCTATTAAGCTCGGCTTAGAAGGAATTCAAGAAGAATTTATCAGCGATAATGAAGTATTGGTAACCGCAAAGGCAGGTGAAAACTGGCACGAATTCGTGATGTTTTGCCTGAAAAAAAATTACGGTGGACTGGAAAATCTTTCCTTAATTCCGGGAAATGTTGGGACTTCTCCCATGCAGAATATCGGTGCTTACGGCACGGAAATCAAAGATATTTTCGTAAGCTGTACGGTTCTTAACCTTGAAAAAATGCAGCTTGAGACTTTCAATCTGGAACAATGCAGATTTGGGTACAGAGATTCTGTTTTTAAGCAGGAAGGAAAAGGAAAATATGTAATCCTGAACGTTACTTTTAAACTGACCCGAAAAAATCATCATATCAAAACAGAATACGGAGCCATACAGTCTGAACTGCAACACTTAGGAATTGAAAACCCTACCATTCAGGATGTTTCCCAAGCGGTAATCAATATCAGGCAAAGTAAACTCCCGAATCCAAAAGAAATCGGCAATGCCGGAAGCTTCTTTAAAAACCCCACGATTCCTTTACTTCAGTTTGAACGGTTAAAGGAAAACTTTCCACAAATCCCGGGCTATGCAAACGGAGATTTCGTAAAAGTTCCTGCAGGCTGGCTGATTGAGCAATGCGGATGGAAAGGAAAACAGATAGGAAATGTAGCCTCACACCAACTACAGGCTCTTGTCATCATTAATGCTACAGGACAGGCAACCGGACAGGAAATCTTTGATTTTTCAACGGAAATCATTAATTCTGTGAAGGAAAAATTCGAGATTGAACTGGAAAGGGAAGTCAATATTATCTGAGTGGATTGTATTTAAGTTTTCGTAAAGGTATTGATAATTCAATCGTATTAGCTTCATTGATAAATACTTAATAAAGAATAGACTTTATTACCAGAAAAAATATATTACTTTAATACGATTCCAGAAATCCGGTCAATATGGTTAACCGTTATCCAATAAGAATTTAATAAGTTAATTCAGAACCATATTAATAAATAATTTCGTCAAATTTATTTCTCAGAAGAAAAAATAGAAATGATTACTTTTAATGATAATTATACTTTGGTTTTTCAGAAAATATCTGAAAAGTTGAACCTGAAATTTAGTCTAAGCCTTTAAACTCTCCTTTGAATACGTTTTTATCAAAATAAAATGTCATGGGAGTTTTATAATCAGAAAACTCTATAAAGTCTCCAATCGAAAATTGCCAGTTATAATATACCTTTTTTAAAATCTCATCCCGGTATTTATAATTTTTTAGAGTAATATCATTTTCTATCCCAAACTTTTCAATATTTTTTTTTATTGACAAAGAATCTTTATCCAAGGAAAGATTGTAGATAATTTTACTTTTATCCTTTACAAGCTCTTTATATCTATCAACGGAATAAGGGCTATATGAAGTCCAAATATTAAGATATATAATAGAATCATTATTACGAAGAGTCTCCCTATAAAAAGGAGACTCTTCGTAATGATATTCTTTTACTATTTCGATAGGTTTTATTTTTCTCACCTTGGTTTCTCCAAAAAAAAGGACAAATAAAAAAAACAAACCTACCCCCAAAAAAAATATAATAAAACAAATAATGATTACTTTTTTCATTGTAAAACCTTATTTGACTTTAATAAGTTCAAATTGAACACTTCCGGAGGAAACATCATACATCCCTTCTTTAATTTTAATGCTTTCTCCCTCGTCATTAACATATACTGATGAATCAACCACTTCAACTGTCTCAATTAAAACATCTCCCGCATTCTTATTAATCACAACATCTGGAATAGGAGTACAGTTCATTGTTAAAGTTGTGCAACAGACGTTTACTGTTGTTTCTATTTCGACTCCAAGTACTTTAACCTTCACTTTAAAAGGATGGCAAAACCCCTTTGGCCCTTTATCACTGTCATTATTGTGACTTAAACTCTCAATAAATTTGTCAACAAATTCTTGTTGTTTTGAAGCGGAAAGTTTTGCAAATGCAGCATTCTTTTGTGTCAGTTCTGTTTTTGGTGTATTATCTATTTTTTCATTGTTCTCATCACGGCATGAAATCATAAAAATACTTAATACTAAAATTTGAATAAAATTACTTTTTTTCATAATTGCGATTTTAAAGTTAATAAATATTTAATTCACTCAGCCAAGATATTTATCTATTATTATTCTGACAACAACTAACGGTTATAAAATCAACAACCATTGGTTGTAATTTCAAAAAGTAGTAATTTAGCTTTAAAACATAATTTGATGAGTTTAGAAACAAAACTTCGTAAACTAAGAGAACAAAAAGGATGGTCACAAATGGATGTAGCACATCAATTGGAAATTTCTCAGTCTGCTTATAATAAATGGGAAACCGGGCAAGCAAAACCCACTTTACCCAATCTTCAGAAATTAGCAGAAATTTTTGAAGTTAACTTTTTAGATTTAGTACAAACACAAATTCTAAAAATAGACATATCTAATGAAAAGTTTGAAGATTCACAAAGTTTAATTTTTGGATCAACAATAAATACTATTTCTCCAGAATTGATTAGCAAAATCTTAGACAATCAAGAACAAATGGCAAAACTAATGAAAAACCAAAGTAAGCTGATAGAGAGTCTGTTAAAAAATAATTTCTGAATAAGCTCAAAGAACCACACAATATGAAAATTGCTATTCTCGGGGCCGGAAACATGGGCCTCTCCTTTTCAAAATCATTCCTGAAATACGAACTGATAAAACCGGAAAACCTTCATTTAATCACAAGAAATCAATCTAAATTCTCAAAAATATCGGAAGACTTTCCAAAATCTAAGATTTCGACTTTTGATGAAGTCACAGAATTGAATGCCGATTTAATTATCATTGCTGTAAAGCCTCAGGATTTCAAGCATGTTGCCGAAAATATCAAATTTAAACTTAGGGAAACCCAGATGGTTTTATCGATCATGGCAGGAATTAAAATCGAAAGAATTCAACAATTACTTGATCATCCTCTGGTGGTAAGAGCCATGCCCAATTCTCCTACTCTGCTCGGAATGGGAATTACCGGTTATACATCTGCTGAAGGGATTTCATTCAGTCAGTTAATTAATATTGAAAGATTACTCAATTCAACGGGAAGATCGGTGTATCTGGAAAATGAAGAATTGCTTGATGGGGTAACCGCACTTTCCGGAAGCGGACCGGCATATTTTTATTACATTATAGATGCCATGATTAAAGCAGGGACTGAAATGGGAATAGATGAAAACCTGTCAAAACTTTTTGTAACCCAAACCATGCTCGGAGCCTATCACCTGATTAATAATTCTGATAAAAATCTGGAAGCACTGATTCAGGATGTTGCCTCAAAAGGTGGCACAACAGAAGCTGCATTAAAAACTTTTAACGAGAATAATTTAAAGGAAATCCTCAAAACAGGTATTCTGAATGCGGAAAAACGTGCTAAGGAACTGAATGGCTAAATCCTGCCATTAAAATTTGAAGTTGAGGTCACGTTAAGATTACGACCTGGCATTTTATAAGATTTCTTTAACATCGTATACAAAGTTATTCATTTCAAAAACATTAAATTTGTATATTAAATAAATTGAATGAAATACGTTTTACTTACGCTCATTTCAGCGATGCTATTATCCATTTCCTGGCCTACTTACGGAGTTCCGTTTTTTATATTTTTTGCTTTGGTTCCTCTTCTGATGATGGAACATGGGGTCTCCAAATTTTCAGACTACAAAAGAAAAAGCTGGGTAGTTTTCGGATTGTCCTATGCGTGTTTTGTTATCTGGAATGTAGTAACAACAGGTTGGCTGTATGGCGCAAGAAATCCGGATGGAAGCCACTCGCTATTGGCTGTTTTATTTCCTGTACTTGTTAATTCTCTTCTTTACTCTTTGGTATTTCAATGCTATCATTGGTATAAAAATGCACAGGGAACCTATTGGGGACTTGCTTTTTTAGTAGCGATATGGATGAGTTTTGAGAAATTTCACTTGGGTTGGGAGTTTACCTGGCCATGGCTGAATCTGGGCAATGTATTTTCAGAGTATCCTAAGCTGATTCAATGGTATGACACATTGGGCGCTACAGGAGGAAGCTTCTGGATTTTATTAATAAATGTTTTGATTTTTTACACCGTAAGAATCTGGCAGGCTGGAAGAAAAAGAAAAGACCTGATCAAAAACACCTCAATTGTTGCTGTTTTGATTATCGTTCCGATGATCATTTCGGTAATGCAGTACAATAACTTCAATGAAAAACCAATCGGCAGCGTCAACGTGCTGATGCTTCAGCCCGACCTTGATCCGTATGCTGAAAAATATTCCCAAGACAGTCTGGTTATTGAAAATGACCTTCTTGATCTGGCAGGAAAAAATTCAACAGGAAAAATAGACTATTATATCGCTCCTGAAACTGCTCTTCCGGGCAGAGGTTCTATTTCTGAGCGAGGTTTTGAAAAAAGCGTTATTCTGAACAATCTTAAAACATTTTTGTCTAAACATCCCGGCTCCGTATTTGCTACAGGAATTTCTTCACATAAATTTTATACTTCCGGAGAAAATCTTCCGAAAGAAGCCTACCAGCTTAATCCCGGACTTTGGGTTGAAAGCTTTAATTCTGCCGTTCAGGTTATTCCAAACAAAAATATTGAAGTATACCATAAAGGCAAGCTAGTACCAGGTGTTGAAATTTTCCCCTATATGAGCTATCTAAAGCCTCTTTTAGGCGATGCTATGCTTAATCTCGGAGGAACCGTTGCTTCTCTAGGAACTGATAAAGAAAGAGTGGCTTTTGCCAATCCTTTCAACAAAGGAAAAATAGCTCCTATTATCTGCTATGAAAGCATCTATGGCGAATTTACCGGCGATTACGTAAAAAAAGGAGCGAATTTTTTAGGAATTATGACCAATGATTCCTGGTGGGGCGTTTCGGAAGGACATAAGCAGCTTTTGTCTTATGCTAAATTAAGAGCCATTGAAACAAGAAGAGAAATTGCAAGAGCTGCGAACAGCGGAATTTCGGCTCATATTGATGCCAAAGGAGAGATCGTTGAAGATACTTTTTACGGAGACAAAACAGCCTTATTTGCAAAAATAAATCTGTATGATCAAATGACTTTTTATACAAGAGCCGGTGATCTGCTTTCAAGATTTTCAATTTTTGCGCTGGGGTTTTTGTTGTTTTATTTCTTAATAAAACGGTTTCAGGCGAAAACTCAAAAAAATAAGGGAGTATAAGCATGCAAAACTGAAATTGTTTGAAGTAAATATCAGTAAGTTATTACAAATAATTTTCTAAAAGATTTGTCTATCTAAAAAATTCTTCGTTATTTTGCACTCTCAAATATTATAGTACAAATAAGAACATCGAGATATGTCAAGAATTTGCCAAATAACAGGAAAGCGTGCAATGGTTGGTAACAACGTTTCTCACGCTAATAACAAAACGAAGCGTCGTTTTGAAATTAACTTATTGGAGAAGAAGTTTTACCTTCCGGAGCAAGATAAGCACGTAACACTGAAAGTATCAGCTCATGGATTGAGAGTGATTAACAAGATTGGAATCGAGGAAGCTCTAGAAAGAGCAACTAGAAACGGATTGATTAAAAAGTAATTGAATCATGGCAAAAAAAGGAAACAGAGTTCAAGTAATCCTTGAATGTACAGAGCATAAAGAAAGTGGTATGCCAGGAATGTCGAGATACATTTCTACAAAGAATAAAAAGAACACAACTGAAAGATTAGAGTTGAAAAAATACAACCCTGTTCTTAAGAAAGTAACGGTTCATAAAGAAATCAAGTAATTATTAAAATATAATTTACCATGGCAAAGAAAGTAGTAGCAACCCTACAAAGCGGTCAGTCTAAAAAAATGACCAAAGTGGTGAAAATGGTTAAGTCTTCCAAGTCAGGAGCTTACGTTTTCGAAGAAAAAGTAATGAATGCAGACGAAGTAGACGGTTATTTGAAAAAATAATCTACACTTTATTTACAATATAAAAAACTACTCAGCTTTTGGGTAGTTTTTTTGTTATCTTTGCTTTAATCTAGCTGGAAGTCAGAAGCTGGGAGCCAAAAATTTTAATCATTAATTGAACTAAGATTGGTACTTCAAGCTTCCATTACCCAACTTCCATCATTAATTAAATTCCGTAATTCATAAAGATGAGTTGGTTTAAAAAAATTTTTAAAAAAGAAGAGAAAGAAACCTTAGATAAAGGATTGGAAAAATCCAGCCAGGGTTTTTTCGAAAAAATGACAAAAGCCGTAGTCGGCAAGAGCAAAGTAGACGATGAGGTTCTGGATGACCTTGAGGAAATACTTATTGCCTCCGATGTCGGTGCCTCTACCACCATCAAAATCATAGAAAGAATTGAAGAGCGCGTTGCAAGAGACAAATATGTAAGCGTAAATGAATTGGATAAAATTCTTCGTGAAGAAATTTCAGGCTTACTGCTGGAAAACCCTCATGCCGGAACAGGAAATATAGATACTTCCAAAAAGCCGTACGTTATTATGGTAGTGGGTGTAAACGGCGTAGGAAAAACAACGACTATCGGAAAACTGGCGCACCAATTTACTTCAGAAGGTAAAAAAGTCGTATTAGGAGCGGCAGATACGTTTCGAGCTGCTGCGGTAGATCAGCTGGTTATCTGGAGCCAGAGAGTGGGCGTTCCTATCGTAAAGCAGGAAATGGGATCAGATCCGGCTTCCGTAGCCTTTGATACGGTACAGAGTGCGGTTGCCCAGCAAGCAGATGTCGTAATTATTGATACAGCAGGAAGACTTCATAATAAAATCAACCTGATGAATGAGCTCTCTAAGATCAAGAGGGTGATGCAAAAAGTAATTCCGGATGCACCACATGAGGTTTTACTGGTTCTCGACGGTTCTACCGGTCAGAATGCCTTCGAACAGGCGAAACAGTTTACGGCTGCCACTGAAGTCAACGCATTAGCAGTAACAAAGCTTGACGGGACCGCAAAAGGCGGTGTGGTAATCGGGATCTCTGATCAGTTCCAGATTCCGGTAAAGTATATCGGTGTCGGCGAAAAGATGCAGGACCTGCAGTTGTTTAATGGTACAGAGTTTGTAGATTCATTTTTCAAGAAGAGATGATGTAAAAATCATGTTTTCCCAAAACAGCAATAAACCAACTATAAATATTAACATTAAAAAATGCAACTATGGGATTTTTAACATGGATTATTTTCGGACTACTGGCCGGAGCACTCGCTAAAGCAATAATGCCCGGAAAACAGGGAGGCGGAATGCTTATCACGATGATTCTGGGGATCATCGGCGCTTTCATCGGAGGAGCAATCGGAGTATATGTACTTCATTGGGGAGATGTAGATTCTTTCTGGAATTTCAGAAGCTGGATCTTAGCCATCGGGGGAGCTTTGGTTGTTCTGTGGATCTACGGAATGCTTACACGAAGAAGCTAAATTTTAAAGCCAATAAAAATTAAAACGGCGGATTTGAAATTCAAATCCGCCGTTTCTTTGTACAATATAATTTAGTTAATTTTAATCTGGTAAGGCATCTCCATTTTTATTTCAGACTGCAGTTTTCTCTTTTCAACAACCTGCTGAAGGATTTCGTAATTTGATTTCCCGATTTTATTTTTTATCACTCTTTCAGAAATCTCATCCTGATTCAGATCTTTAAATATCTGCTCGAATGGAGTCATGCTTTTCGGATATGAAGCCACTCCGTATGATTTTAATCCCGCTTTTTGTGCGGCAAATTTTACAGCATCATTTAAAGTTCCCAGTTCATCTACAAGACCTATCTGTTTGGCTCTTGTTCCGCTCCACACTCTTCCTCCGCCGATATTATCGATCTGCTCAAAAGTCTGTTTTCTGTTCTGTGTCACGAAGTGTACGAATCTTTTGTATGTACCTTCAACGCTTCTTGTAATAAGGCTTACTCCGTAAGGTGTAACCCCATTTAATGAAGAATAATACTGCGAATTGGCATTTGTAGAAACAATATCTGCACGGATCCCGTTTTTATTGGCAATATCCTTGAAATAAGGAATAACCCCGAAAACTCCTATCGATCCTGTAAGTGTATTGGGTTCAGAGTAGATCTTATCTGCCGCCATTGCAATATAATATCCTCCGGAAGCAGCGTAATCTCCGAAAGAAACGATTAAAGGTTTTTTCTTTTTTAACTGTTGAAGCTCGAAAAGAATCTCATCGGACGCATTTGCACTTCCTCCAGGAGAGTTAATTCTGAATACAACCGCTTTTACATTGTCGTTATCCTGAAGATCTCTAATATACTTAATATATTTTTCAGAGTGAATATCATTGTATTCGTCACCTCCATAGATTGACCCTGAAGCATACAAAACGGCAACTTTATCGCCTGAGTTTTCGTCATCAGAATAGGAAGCAATATATTTTCCTAAAGAAATCTTATTTAATTTTTCATCATCCTTTAAGCTTAATTTCGATTTAATCAGCTGATCATATTCTGTTTTTTGGATCAGTTTATCTGCCAGTTTATATTTTAGTCCTAATTCAGGAATCATTCCGTACAGGCTATCGACCACCGTTCTGAAAGCAGCCGTATCAATTTTTCTGGAGGCCGCCATTTTTGAGGATGTATTTTTCCAGATATCATTCAGAAGAGTACTGAGCTGCTCCTTATTTTCAGGTGAAATATCGTTTCTCAGGAAAGGCTCAACCGCAGATTTGAATTTTCCGTGGCGTATTACTTCAATACCGATACCGTATTTATCAGCAAAATCTTTAAAAAAGGTTACTTCCGTAGCAAGACCTTTCAGCTCGATCATTCCGGATGGATTCAGATAATATTGATCGGCGACGGATCCTAAGTAATACGAAGCCTGGGAAACAGCATTTCCGTAGGCATATACAAATTTTCCGCTTTTCTTAAAATCTGCGATGGCATTTCTAAGGTCATCAATCTGGGTAACTCCGGCATTAAGATCATCAGCTTCGATACTGATTCCTCTGATATTATCATCGGTTTTAGCTTTGCTAATGGCTTCAATCGCATCATAAATCAAAACATTTTTATTCTGCTCGCTGATATTAAACAATCCTCTCTGCTCTTCAGTGGGACTGTCAATAATATTGGTTTTCAGATTAATTGTAAGTACGGAATTCTTTTTTACAACTACAGACTTTTCATTTCCCATAGCGCTGAAGACCAGCATTATGATGAAAAAGAAGAAAAACACGACACATAATATGACAATAGCCACTATATTTGCCAGTACATTTTTAAAAAAGCTTTTCATAAACAATCATTTTTCAATATGTCGCAACATAAAGTCGTTTTGTTACTTGGAAGTAATCTCGGAGACCAAAAAAAAAATCTGCAGACCGCTCTGGATAAGATAAAACAGGCAGGAAATGAAATACGGGAAGTAAGTGATTTTTTAACATCGGAACCTGTGGAATTTGCCAGTTCCAATATTTTTTGTAATATTGCATCAATAATATTCACACATCTTTCACCATTTCAGCTTCTTACTCTTATTAAACGTATTGAAGTGGAAATGGGAAGAACAGACGATACTACTGTAACCAGAGGACATACCGACAGAGTTATTGATATTGATATCGTCACGTTCAATGGAATAAAATTTATATCAGAAAGACTAAAAATCCCTCATCAAAAACATCTTTCTGAAAGAGAATTTTCAAGAATATTATTAAAAGATTTTATCTAAAAAAACATAAAAAACATATTGTATGAAATTAAGTTTATTGTTATTGGCTGCAATGCCTGTTGCAATGTATGCGCAGGACAGTATTGCTGTCACCTCTAATGATATGTATCCCAATACATTTTCTTCAGGTTCTGCCAATGTCCAACCTTTCAACAATGCGTCCAGACGATTCAATGACTGGTCTGTATCGATAGGTGGAGGTGCTGCATTTATGGTTCACTCAGACCTTAAGTCGATTACAGATCAAAAGATTAACTGGGGATATAATTCGTATGTAAGCTTAGACAAACAGATTACCCATGTTTTCGGAATAAGTCTTATTTACCAAAGAGGTGAAACAACGCAGAAGGCTCAACTGGAAGGAGCTGCAGGTATAGCTGCGGGAGTTGGGGAGGCAAAAACGAAATATAATCAGATTGCTTTAATGGGTGATGTTAATTTTTCCAATCTTTTAAGAAGAGTTGACAATCATTCTCCCTACAGATGGGCCATGCATGGATATGCCGGTATAGGTGTCATGAACTACAATACCTCACTGCATGATAATAATGAGTTCAGATGGAGCACCGTTCCCGCAAGGATTCCCTTATTTATTAATCAGAAGCTGGATATAAATTCCATTTATTACCAACTGGGAGTAGGAGTTAAATATAATGTTTCCAAACTTATTGATGTCGAAGCAAGAACAATGTACATTATAAGTGGAGACGACGAGTTTGATGGCGGTGGCTATGCGGGTCCGGCAGACTATGATCCCAGCTCTGCTGTCTCTAAGTATAACATGATTAATAAAAGAAGATCCGATAATGCATGGACTGTGAATCTCGGTCTTTCTTTCAAATTAGGAAAACACATGACTCACCTTACTTGGCACGATCCTCTACAGGAAGCTTATTATAGAGCTTATGTGCTTGAAAACAAAAGTCCGGAACTGGTTGTATGCGAAAAAGGCGATGCAGACGGTGATGGCGTTTGTGACGACTGGGACAGACAGCTTGACACACCTTCCGGAGCACGGGTAGATGGCGCCGGTGTAGCTTTAGATATCGATATGGATGGAACTATAGATTTATACGACAAATGTGTAACGGTTCCGGGACCTGTTGAAAATCAGGGTTGCCCTACAAGTAAATAACTATTATTAAAAATACTAAAAAAAATACATATGAAATTAAGTTTAGCAATTGTTGCATTAGCATTAGCTGTTCCCGCAACAGGCTTTGCACAAGACTCAATAGCAGTCACATCAGCCGGAGAATATCCAAATACATTCTCTTCAGGTTCTGCAAATATTTCTCCGTTTACAAATAAAGTAAAAAGATTCAATGATTGGGCAATTTCATTCGGTGCCGGCGTACCATTAGTTCAATCTGCTGACTTAACATCCATAAAAAACGGTAACGGTAAAAACGTATTTGGCTATTCTGCATACGTAAGTATCGACAAAGCGATCACCCATGCTTTTGGTATTAACTTACAATATGACAGAGGCGAAACAAGACAGGGATGGTTCAATACCAAAAAGGATGCACCTGCAAATGCCTCAGTATATCAGCAGGTCGGCGCCAGAACGCAGTATGATGCCATTTCATTGCTGGGAGATGTCAATCTTTCCAATCTTTTCAGAAGAGTGGATAATCATTCTCCGTACAGATGGGCATTGCATGGATATGCAGGTTTAGGAACTTTGGCATACCGTGCTTATCAGAAGGATGAAACAGGAGAAAGAATGGTCACTGAAATCAAACCATTTAAGCTGGGTTCCATGTTTGCACAGGCCGGAGCTGGTCTTAAGTTTAAGGTAAACAGAAGAATCGATATTGAAGGAAGAGTAATGTACGCGATTACCGGCGATGATGAATTTGATGGCGGAGGCGACAAATACAGCACTATCAATCAAAGAGAGGAACAGGTATCCGACAACTTCTTTAATGCAACTTTAGGGGTTTCTTTAAAACTGGGAAAACACGAATCTCACCTGATGTGGCATGACCCGCTTCAGGAAATGTACTATAAATTGGATGTTCTGGCAAGTAAAAATCAGGATATTGAAGTTTGTAAAAAAGGAGATCTTGATAACGACGGTGTTTGCGATGATTGGGACAGACAGCTTGATACTCCTTCAGGAGCAAGAGTAGATGGTGCCGGTGTTGCACTTGATACTGATCTGGACGGTGTAATAGATCTTAATGATAAATGTATAACAGTTCCCGGACCTGTTGAAAACCAAGGCTGTCCTACAACTCCCGATCCTGCAACAGGAGGAACTGTAATTGATGATGAAACCAAGCTAGAAGGAATTGAATTTGATCTTAATTCAGACAGAATTTTACCTTCCAATACGCCTATCCTGAACAATGCGGTTAATTATATCAACTCTTCCAATGGAACTTATACGGTAATCGGAGCTACAGATACAAGAGCTTCTGAAGCCTATAACCAAAAATTATCAGAAAGAAGAGCGAACAGTGTTAAAAATTATTTAATTAAAAACGGTGTGCAGTCTGATAAATTAAATGCAATAGGAAGAGGTAAAAAAGACCTTAAGTATCCTGAATGTGACCCCGCTACAAAATGCCCTGAATGGAAAAACAGAGCCAACAGAAGAGTTTATTTTGAAGCTAAATAATAAAGTAATTTATAAATAATAATAAAGTCACGCAATGCGTGGCTTTTTTTGTCAGTTAAGTTTCAGTATTTTTATCCCATGATTTCCCAACAAGATTTTCAAGAATTAAAATTCAAAACCTTAAAATATTTTTGGGGTTATGATAACTTCCGGGACTCTCAGGAAGCTATTATTGATTCTGTTATTAATGAAAAAGACACGCTCGTCCTTTTACCCACAGGAGCAGGAAAATCTCTTTGTTATCAGCTTCCTGCTTTATTAAAAGAAGGAACATGCCTTGTAATTTCCCCACTTCTGGCGTTAATGAAAGATCAGGTTGGCCAGCTGAAATCAAGAGGAATTGAAGCAGAGTATCTGTCTTCGGAATTAGACGAATATGATGCTGAAGGAATCTATGACCGTTGCAAAGAAGGATTAACCAAACTGCTTTACATCTCTCCGGAAAGGTTGACCAATAAACAGTTTCTTCAAAATATTGAAGAAATCCAGATGTCCTTTATTGCAGTGGATGAAGCACACTGCATTTCAGAATGGGGGCAGGATTTCAGGCCGAGCTATCAGAACATTAAAGAATTCAGAAGAAATAATCCTAAAATTCCGTGTCTGGCATTAACGGCAACGGCTACACCAAAGGTTCTGGATGAAATCAAAGCAAAGCTCGATCTTAAAGATCCTCAGATTTTTCAGAGAAGTTTTAAAAGGGACAATATCAGAATTTTCACAGAAGAAGTTTCTGATAAATTTCAAAAAATCTATGATATCCTGAAATTCACTAAACAGTCGGGAATCATTTATGTAAGAACGAGAAGAGAAGCAGAGCTCCTCAGTGCATTCTTACGAAAAAATCAATTAAACAATGTCGATTTTTTCCATGCCGGGCTTACCACAAAAGAAAAAAATGCCAAGCAGACCATCTGGAATAATAGCGACAGCCAAGTTTTAATCTCTACAAATGCCTTCGGAATGGGAATCGATAAAGACAATGTCCGTTTTGTGATTCATTATTCCCCTGCTCCTTCCATTGAAAATTATTACCAGGAAATCGGGAGAGCCGGAAGAGATGGCCAAGAAAGCTTTGCTTTTTTACTTTGGGACAAACAGGAACTTTCTAATTTTGATGATATTTTAAAAAACCAGACTCCGGGTAAAGCTGAGTTCTTAAAAATCATCACTTACCTCTACTCTATTTTTCAGGTGGCAGAATTTGAAATGCCTGAAAAGGTCTTTCAGCTCAATTTAAATGGAATTCAGAATTTCACAAAACTTTCTTCAGCAAAAATTAAAAATGTCCTGAACTTTCTTCACAACCAGGAAATTATTTATTTCAATGATCATAAAAGCCTTTCTTCCCTTCAGCTTCTGATGCAGGCGGATGAAATCGACCAGCTTCCGCACAAAGATGCTTATTTTATTGAGCTGATGCTTCGTACCATATCAGGAATTACTACCCATAAGGTAATGTTCAGCGAGCAGCAGGTAAGCAATAAGATCGGTGTAAGTGTTCATTTAATTAAAGAAAGACTGAAAGAGCTACAGCAGAAAGGATACGTAGAATATGTAGACGGAGCCCTATCCAGTATCAAATTTTTAAAACCGAGAGACGAAAGGCTTAATACTTCACAGTACTGGAAGCTTTTTGAACATATTCAGAAAAATAAAATCCAGAAATGGGAAGAAATGAAATTTTATATTGAGGATAGCCGGTACTGTAAAATGAAACTGATTCTTACGTATTTTGGTGAAAAGAAATCTAAAAACTGCGGACAGTGCTCTGTTTGTGAAAATAACAGGCAATCTATTTTCGGGAAGAATATTTCCGGTGAAATTTTACAAGCACTTACTAAAAAACCGTCAACCATAGAAGAAATTTCGATCCAGCTGAATTATCATCCTAAAGAAAATATCCTGGAGAATCTCATCTATTTGCTGGATTCGGGAAAAGTAAAAATGCTGAATTTCAGAACGTATGCTTTGGCCTGAGCGATGGCTTAAGGTTATACCTGATTTTTATTGATAAACCGCTTATCTTTGCATCATGAAATCATTGAAAGTTGTTTTTTTAGGCACTCCGGAGTTTGCAAAGACTTCTTTGGAAGCCATACATAATTCTCATCATAAAGTTGTAGGTGTTGTAACGGTTGCAGATAAGGCAAGCGGACGTGGTCAAAAAGTGAACCAGTCGCCTGTAAAAATTTTTGCGGCAGAAAATAATATTCCTGTTTTTCAGCCTGAAAAATTAAGAAACCCCGAATTTCTGGATGAATTGAGAAAACTGGATGCCGATGTTTTCGTAGTAGTTGCATTCAGGATGATGCCAAAGGTGCTTTTTGAAATGCCCAAAATGGGAACTTTCAATCTTCACGCTTCCCTGCTCCCCGATTACAGAGGGGCCGCTCCCATTAACTATGCCGTAATCAACGGTGAAGAAAAAACAGGAGCCACCACTTTCTTTATTAATGAGAAAATTGACGAAGGAAATATACTGCTTCAGGAAGAATTACCGATTCTGCCTGATGAAAATGCGGGAAGTCTTCATGACCGGTTGATGGAAATGGGCGCAAAACTCGTAGTAAAAACTCTTGACGGGCTTGCCGAAAATACCATTACCGAAAGACCTCAACCTCATGTTGAGCATCCTAAAAATGCTTATAAAATCTTTAAAGAAAATACTAAAATAGACTGGGCAAAAAAATCTAAAGAGGTTCATCAGTTTGTTTTGGGAATGTCTCCTTATCCTGCTGCTTTCACTACATTACAAATCGGAAACGAAGAAAAAGGACTGAAAATTTTCGGAGGTAAATTCGAGGTTGCTAATCATGATAAGCCTGCCGGAACTATAGATATTTCTAAGAATGAATTTAAGATCTATACTGCTGACGGAATATATTTCCCTTTAGAACTGCAGCTGGAAGGAAAGAAAAGAATGAATATCAAAGACTTTCTGAACGGATTCAGAAGCTTTGAGGATATAAGGATTATTTAAAAATAAATTTATTAAAAAAGAAACCTTCAAGATTTTTGAAATCTTGAAGGTTTTTATATTAACTGATATCAATTACTTAAAACGAAGTTAATTCACAATTGGCCATTGACTACAGCTGTACCATCTCCGTTACCTCAACATCATAACCTCCAACCTGAGGCTTAATGTTAGGATTTTGGGTGATTACTTTAAATTTATTGATTCCAAGATTTTTAAGGATCTGTGTTCCGATACCGTAATCTCTATAATTGTACGCTAACGTTGGGTGTTGAACCTGTCCGTCCTGATAATTCAGGAACTGCTGAAGCTTTCTTAACGTATTTTCGGAATTAGAAACGTTATTGATAAAAATAATGGCACCTTTTCCTGCTTCGTTCACCATACTGGTTACTTTTTCCAACAAAGGTTTTTCACCATTATTTAATCTTGTCAGAACATCAAAATAAGAATCGGAAGACTGCACTCTTACCAAAACAGGCTCATCAACCGTCCATGCTCCTTTTGTTAAAGCAAAATGAATCTGATCATTTGAAGTTTCCCTGAAAGCATAGAAATCATAATCTCCGTAAGCTGTTTTCACCTTTCTTTCTTCAATTCTTTCGATAAGATTTCCTTTTTTAAGCTGATAATGAATCAGGTCTTCAATCGAAACAATTTTCATCTCGTGCTTCTGAGCAAAAGCATAAAGCTCAGGCAAACGGGACATTGAACCGTCTTCGTTCATGATTTCACAGATTACCCCTCCTTCTTTCAATCCTGCCAGACAGGTAAGATCAATGGCTGCTTCTGTATGGCCTGCTCTCTTCAATACACCTCCTTTTTTTGCACGAAGCGGGAAGATATGTCCCGGACGCATAAAATCGGTCGGCTTGGATTTTTCATCCATTAAAGCAAGAATGGTTTTAGCTCTGTCGGCTGCAGAAATACCTGTAGAAGTTCCGTTTCCAAGAAGGTCTACCGATACGGTAAAGGCAGTTTCCTTTGGATCACTGCTTCGGCTTACCATTACTTCCAATCCCAGTTCATCGCATCTTTTTTCAGGAAGCGGCATACAGATCAATCCTCTTCCGTGGAGTGCCATAAAATTGATAATTTCCGGTGTCGTCAGTTCTGCGGCACAAAGAAAATCTCCTTCATTCTCTCTGTCTTCATCATCTACTACTATGATTATTTTACCATTTTTAAGGTCTTCGATAGCCTCAGGAATAGTATTTAATTTAATATCAGACATTTTTACTTTAAGTTTTTGCAAAGATACTCAAAAATAAGCATCTCCCAATTATGATAAGGTTTTGTTATCCATTAAGAACAGCGTCTTTTGCTTTTCTGAAAATCGTATAGGAATTAAGTCTTTTCTGATGATCGTAAATATGAGAATTTATCATCAGTTCATTGACATTAAATTTCTCCTGAAAACTTTTAATCTGTTCTTCAATTTCAGCCTGATCTCCAATGAAAGTATAACGCAGCTTTTGTAAAACCATTGATTTTTCCATGGGCGACCATATATCATCCATCTCATCAACCGGCGGCGCAAAAGGTTTTCTGTCATTACGGATGATATTGATAAAAGCCTGAAACAAGGTCGTGGACATTTTGTGAGCTTCTTCTGAAGTCTCTGCAGCTACCCCATTGATACAAGCAATAATATAAGGTTCGGTGCAGTATTTTGAAGGTTCAAAATTTTGTCTGTAAATATTGAAAGCCATTCCCATCTGTTCCGGAGCAAAATGTCCTGCAAATGCATACGGAAGACCAAGTTCAGCAGCTAAAAAAGCACTGTCTGTACTCGATCCCAAAATATAAAGAGGAATATCAAGCCCTTCTCCCGGAATTGCCCGTACCAGCGCTTCAGAATTTTCTTTAGAGAAATATTTCTGCAGCTCAAGGATCTGTCTTGGAAACTGCTGATTAATGATTGCCGGATTTCTTCCTAAAGCCTGCGCCGTAAGACCATCCGTTCCGGGCGCCCTTCCCAATCCGAGATCGATCCTCCCCGGGAAAAGAGATTCCAGAGTTCCGAATTGTTCGGCGATAACGAGAGAGCTGTGATTCGGAAGCATAATTCCGCCGGAGCCCACTCTTATTTTTTTGGTTCCGTTGGCAATAAAGCCGATCAACACAGAGGTTGCCGAACTGGCAATGCTTTCCATATTGTGGTGTTCTGCAAGCCAGAATCTTTTATAATCTAAACTTTCGGCATGATTGGCTAATGAAAGACTATCCTGAAAGGTATCGTGAATGGTCTTGTCCTTTTTCACAGGAGCAAGATCCAGCACGGATATTTCGAAGTTTTGCATAATTTCAAATTTTAGGTTCTTAAACCTCAGCAAATTTAAAGCTAATATTTTGCATTAGTTACTTTTTGTAATTGATAAGACTGATCGGTGAATTCAGGAAAAAACTATTGGAAAAATTTATTTTCCCACTAATTTATCCAGGCGTATAATCTGTTCGAAAACTTTAGATCAATGAAATATATTACAAAACTCATAGCAAATGAGTAATAATATTCTATCTACTCACGCACTAGATTTAAAAAATTTAATCAATAACTAATTTACAATAAAAATATACTAAAAATACATAATTTACATAACTAAAATACTTTTATTAAGAATTAATTCATTTTTATTACATTTGAATAAACATTTAACAATTATGAAAAACGTTATTCAGACACAGTTTACCAATGATTTAAAAACACAAATTGATGCTAAAATTGCAGAATTAGAAGCTTTATTCCAGGGAAAACTGGCTGCTCTCAATGCAGACCAAAGAAAACTTTACGGAACCATAAACGAACAGAACAAGCTTTTCGTAAACAAGGTAAGAGATTATAAAATGAACCAGCCCCATCTGAGTGCCGATGATGTGAATTGGGATGAGTTTGAAAATGATTATCAGGCCAGAATTTTCTTAGAAACGAGAAAAGAGAAATTAGCCAGCCTGGTATATCAAATGGAAAGCACCAAGATTTTACACGATTACGATAATTATAATGATGCCTTAGACGATTATGCTACTCCCAATACAAAAAAGGAAGAGAGGTGGTTGGTTTTGCAGAAAAAGTAGCAGACCTGAAACAGTTTTTCCCAAGAACAACCAAAAGTAACAATACCGAAGCCGAAAAATAATTCAAAATAGCACAGCAAGCACCCGTGACCTAAACGTTAAGGTGAATTGAAGACCTGATTAAGTCTTTTTACCTTCTGTTTAAGTTTTCTTACTTTATGTTTAGGTTCATTGTCCAAAAATTTAAGTCTTTTGGCTAATATTTTGGCAAACCCAGTTAAAATTTCGGCTATTTCTATCAAAATTTTAAGGAAAACAAAATCAGACAGTTTATTATTGGCTGTCTGATTTACCTTAGAATTAATTGTCCATCCCTTTTTTTGACAAATAACAATGGAATGTTGTTTCATGATGGTAAGGATTAATTCTTCAAATAAAAATAACACGCCAGGTTTTGACGCAGGCAGGATTTAGCTTCGCTTTTAGAAATATGTAAACAAAATTAATAATCATTAAAAACACAAAATATGGAAGAATTTGACGATGAGTTCGGGGATCTCTCCCAGTTCAAAATACTTTCTTTTGAAGAAGTAAATCAAGGATTTACAGAAAACAATGCTTTTGCAGATACAATTATCAACAGAGATAATTCTCCTCAGTTTCGGAGTAAATTCCACGACTACAGAAATACACCGTTAGGGTATTCTTATCTTACAGACGATCCTGTATCTGTATTTCCTTCAACCGGAATCAATGAAAAAGGAGAAAAAGGCTACGAATACAGGGCAGCAGTTTTGCCTTGTGAGAATGGTTCTCAGGTATTGGGAAGTTATAATGCTAACAAAAGAGAACCTCAAAGCCTTTTCTTATTTTATGAAAAGCCTAATTCCAAGAAATTCAACTTTGCAGGAGATTTTTATGCTGCTAAAATGGGGGATTATTTCGTAAGCCTCTTTAAAAAATTTCCGGAGCCTTTGCCATCTAAAATCAATGGAAAGTTTTTCAAGAACATTGCTTCTATGGAAGATGAGGCAGGTTATCTGGCACAGCTGGCTTATACCCATGAAGGAGATAAAATTAATGCCACTCTTGTACGGGATGCTTTGATGAGAGAATATCAGTTTTATACAAATGACAAACAGTTTGACAAACTATTAGGAAACATCTCTCAAATTCCTGCAGACGCTATCGGATGGTGTGCCGCGCAACTGGAAGACTTAAAATCGGATGAAAAAAATTACGACCCGGATTCTAAGGATTACTCTCCCCTTATTCCTCTTTTTGCAGGGGCTGCAGTTCCTGTAAATATGAACAAGGCTGCGCAATTTTTGAAGATCTGGGCAGCAATCCTTTTGTAAAGGGCGTAGAAACAGCTTTCAGCCAGGTTTGGGAATTGGTAAAACAATCTGCAGACAAGGTTAAGGATGCTGCTATTGACCATCTGCCTGATTCCTTCAAAAAACTGGTAACCAGGATTACAGGAATTATCAATACCATTAAAACCTTTCTATCAGAAATTAATGAAATCGTTTCTGATTTGGCACAGAAAGGGATTGAATTCCTAAAAATCCCGAATGCTTTTAACTGTGGGATACTCAATGGATTGGTGAGTTTGGTACAATGTATTTTGTATATTCTGGAATTTCTTTTACAGCCTACCACTGCATTTTCTTACCAGCAGTATTTGGAAAGAAGAAACCTTTTGGAAAAAGCAGAAGATGTATTGGATTGGGTATATGAAAATGTACCTGTGTTTTTAGAAGGGGTTAAAAAACTGTTTCGATCCAGTGTGAATATATCCCAATCTGACTTTGAGAGCATTTTTGACCAATTGAAAGAATACTGGGATAACACTTCTCGCTATACAGTAGCATTTTATACAGGGCTTATAGTCTTTGAGTTCATTATCAACATTCTACTTCTTATCTTTACCGCGGGGGAAGGCAATGTGGTAAAAGGGGCTACTTATGTACAGAAAGCATCCAGCCTGCTTCGGGTTATAACCAGAGAAGCATTTTCAGCAGCAACATTTGGGCTTACCGATTTGCTGCTGGGGCTTGGTAAACTGATGTTAAGATTCTCCAAAGCCTGCGCAAAAGGTTTCAAAGGGTTTATTAAATTTATTGAAGAACTCTTGCAGGGCGCTAAAAATGGCGCAAAGGCGGAAGATCTGGCGGAGGAAGCGCAGGATATAGAGGAGGTAATTGTAAGGGGAAAGAAATTCCAAAAAGGAGGAGGAGATATTACCAAATCTTTTGCAGAAAATGCAGGTATTAAGATTGAAAGGGTTGCTAGTACAACCAAAGTCTTTGGGCAATCTACAGACCATACTTGCGTTGCTACTTCTTTGAGAATGGTGTTAGAAGATAAGAACATTATAAAAAGTGAAGATTATCTTGCAAATGCTTTGGACACCACTAGAGATGGAGCAAGAATTAAAGATATTCCAGATGCACTATATAATAATTATATAGATGATGTAGTAGCAGTCTTTGAGGAAGATATTAAATTTTCTAAATTATTAGAGAAACTAGAAGATGGAGACAAGGCAATTGTAAGTATTGGTACTCCAGAGTTTAAAGGACATGCAGTAGTATTTGAAAAAGTGGAAGATGGTAAAGTATTTTTACGTGATCCATTACCTATGAATCAAGGAGCTTCTTATTCTATGAAATTAGAAGATTTTGAAAAAATATTTAACAAAAAAGCAGTAATTATTAAAAAATAAAGTGATGACAGAATCAGGAAACATACAATATAACACAAAAGGAGAAAAACCTTTAAAAGGCTATCAGATTGTTAGGGTGAGAAATGTTACCCACTCAAAAGAAGTATTAGATAACTTCAAGAATGCAGTTTTAACAATCTTAAAAAACAAGAATTTAAGTGATGAAGACCCTAAATGGGAAAAACTTTTACCACAAGGAATTGTAAATAAGCTAAAACAACTGGACAGTGATGACAGGAGTTATGATGAATTTTTGTATAGTGTTAATTCAAGTATTGATGATTATCAAAGACTTAGAGATTGGGAATGGTACAGCTCAATAGAAGTAGAAAAAGGATTTGACATCATTGTTAAAGGCAAATTTAATAGTTGGAAATTCATTAATTTTATCCATTGTCAAAATGTTCCTTTAGATGATATTAGGATTATAGATGCTGATAAACAAGAAATTTATGAGCTAAAAACCATTAAGGATTATACAACATATAAAATTTTAAAGTAACCTTAAGAGGCTGTGTAAAAAACAGTCTCTTTTATTTTAAAACAGATCAATTACAGAACAAGGAAATATACAGTATAATATAAAAGGATAAAGCCACCCTGACAGGTAAAGCCTGGACGACTTATCCCAAAGATATATTGGCTAGTTGTAGAACCCATGAGATACCACCAAAAATGTTTTTACGCTACGATGCCACAGAACTTACTGTACAACATGAAGTTTGGCATATAGACGATTTCAAAAAGTTAGGTTTTGACGAATATCATAATACCCCAAACTGGAAATTGGAGGAACTTGTATGGGAGAGAGTTTGGAAACAAAAAAATCGTTGGACGCAAGAAGAAATTATTGACTCATACAAGTATTATAAAACAGAATGCGGAAGACAAGGTGCAGATTATAAAATAGTTGAAGAATTAGAAAAATTAATAAAGTAAATAAGTTATGAACTTAACAAAAGAGCAAGCTTTAGAAATAGGCATTAAAGTCATGCAAGATATTCGTTTTGAATATGATGCAAAAGATGAAATAAAAGTTGTTTATGATCAGGGTAAAATATACCCTAATCTTAATATATGGCTAATAGGATTTATGTATGGTAAAGAAGATTATGGAAGAAATGTTGGGGCAAACCTAATAATTAATGCGGATACAAAGCTACCCAAAGAACTTTTATTTCGCAACGGTTCTATAACTTTAAGTTACGATGCAGAAAAAGACAAATACTTTGTAAAAAGCAAAAGACCTTAATAGCTGCCAAAACCACTTTCGAAATATATCAGAAAGTGGTTTTCTTTTTACTAAAGCTTGCGCAAAAGGATTTAAAGGATTTATCAAATTTATTGAAGAACTCTTGCAGGGCGCTAAAAAGTTAAATACAAACCTATTATCCCTGTTCCATTCCCCAACAATCAATATAAGAATATGTCTGAGTTTCCACATATTGTGGCAGATGGTTTGAAAAATCTTAAATATTTTGTCACTTCATTTGATGAAATTTCTACTGCTGCTGTTTTCAATATTGTAAAGGCTACCCCTACTATTTCGGATGATGTTCTTTTTGCTGTTACTTATTTGGTAAAGAACATCATAGAGGATAATATGCCTGAAAGTATCAAAATTATATACAACAAGCTGAAAGCTGTTTTTAATGATTTGCTGAATGTGGTTTCAGGAATTGAAAATTTTATAAAAGCAGAACTCAATAACGAGATCGCTAAAATTAATGCTTTCTTGTGTGGCTTAATCAATGGGTTTATTTCACTGGTACAAACTATCATTATGCTTTTGGCTATGGTAGTTGAAAAATTTCCAATTTTCGAAATAGAAAAAAGCAGTCCTTTGGAATTGGCAAAGCATCAGGAAGAACTCGAATTTATTGAGGATTTTGTAGATTTATTTGCAAAAAACTCTAAAGAATTTTTTGAGAGTGTTAAAAATCTTTTTAGTGACGGGAAGATTTGGAAAGAAATTTCTGAGTTTTCGGATATGCTGAAAAAGAAATTTATTCAAATAAAAGACTTGAATGAATATTTCTGGGCTTACTTTATAGGAGGAGTTGCCCTCGAATTGATTCTGGATGCTTTAATTGCTTACTTCACAGGCGGAAGCTCATTAGTTGCCGAAGCATCTGCAAAAATCAGTCGATTGACAGCCAAAGCAGAGCAGCTGGGAGCCAAAACTATTAATTTTGGAAAAGGTTTAGGGAAGAAAGTTGCTAATTCTGCAAAAGATCTTTATAAATGGCTGGAAAAGGAGTTTTTGGAATTGGTGGAAGCAATAAAAAGTGGAAATTTTGTTCATTATTTGAAGAAAAAATTCTATGAATTAATAAATGATTTGGAGGGTTTGCGTAAATTGGCTTATAGAAGATGGCTCAATAAATTTGACAAAGGTTTTTTCAATCATCTTGAAGGAGAGTTTAACACAAACTTACTTGAGCGTATACAGCCCTCTGGTTTTAAATATCTTGATGAGTTTTGGTTTCACAAGGTGGACACAGAGGGTCGGGAATCTTAAACGGATCAATAGACGTAGAGAAAATATTAGACCCTGAAGGAATTTATTCTATGACACAATTGGCCGATGATGTTCCTTTTAAGGCTAAAATCAGCATAAAATACAAAGATGGCTATTTAGTGAAAAATGCCGAATCTTCTATGTTCCCTAAAAATTGGGATGTCAAAAGAATACAGGAGGAAATAGCATATGTATATGAAAATACGGTAGCTAAAGGGTTAAATAAAAAAATAAAAGCACCTACTGACTTATTTGATAAGTACGAGGGTTCAACTTCAGTAGGATTTAAAATTAGAATAGAAGTTGACAATACGGGTAAAATCATGAATGCTTATCCAATTATTTAAAAATAGAAGAAATGAAATATAAATTTTACATTGAAGTAATAGAAGATATAGTTACTTTTGGAATAATGCCTGAAGAAGAAAAATATAATGTTTTGTTTAGGTTCGGAGATTCGGGTTGGAGTCCACAAAAAATTCAAAATTTAATTGATGGTGTAGAGCAAAGTAAAAACAAAGAACCCGATGAATCTTTTGACTGGCAAAACGAAGATGTTTTCTTCCGAAGCAATAAATATGGGGTTTTCTTTGTAGACCTTATGAAACAAAGGGCAGGTGAAAAATCTAAAAAACAAGACTTGGATTTAGAACACGATGAGTTTATTAAGTTTCTGCAAGACTTTAAAAAATTTGTTGAAGAAAACAGTTAGATTCTAACCGCCTACGATATTAGGCGGTTATTTTATAACAATGCAGAATCTTCTATGTTCCCTAAAATCGAGATACTAAAAGAATACCAGGGAAATAGCATATGTATATGAAAATACGGTAACTAAAGGAAAGGGACAGCTACCAAGAAATCCCAATCATAAATTCAATCAATTTCAGTGGAATCAACAGTGGGATTTGATATTTGATTGAAGTTGATGATGCAGGAAATATTATGAATGCATATCGGATGGTGTGCCGCGCAACTGGAAGACTTAAAACCGGATGAAAAAAATTACGACCCGGATTCTAAGGATTACTCTCCCCTTATTCCTCTTTTTGCAGGGGCTGCAGTTCCTGTAAATATGAACAAGGCTGCGCAATTTTTGAAGATCTGGGCAGCAATCCTTTTGTAAAGGGCGTAGAAACAGCTTTCAGCCAGGTTTGGGAATTGGTAAAACAATCTGCAGACAAGGTTAAGGATGCTGCTATTGACCATCTGCCTGATTCCTTCAAAAAACTGGTAACCAGGATTACAGGAATTATCAATACCATTAAAACCTTTCTATCAGAAATTAATGAAATCGTTTCTGATTTGGCACAGAAAGGGATTGAATTCCTAAAAATCCCGAATGCTTTTAACTGTGGGATACTCAATGGATTGGTGAGTTTGGTACAATGTATTTTGTATATTCTGGAATTTCTTTTACAGCCTACCACTGCATTTTCTTACCAGCAGTATTTGGAAAGAAGAAACCTTTTGGAAAAAGCAGAAGATGTATTGGATTGGGTATATGAAAATGTACCTGTGTTTTTAGAAGGGGTTAAAAAACTGTTTCGATCCAGTGTGAATATATCCCAATCTGACTTTGAGAGCATTTTTGACCAATTGAAAGAATACTGGGATAACACTTCTCGCTATACAGTAGCATTTTATACAGGGCTTATAGTCTTTGAGTTCATTATCAACATTCTACTTCTTATCTTTACCGCGGGGGAAGGCAATGTGGTAAAAGGGGCTACTTATGTACAGAAAGCATCCAGCCTGCTTCAGGTTATAACCAGAGAAGCATTTTCAGCGGCAACATTTGGGCTTACTGATTTGCTGCTGGGGCTTGGTAAACTGATGTTAAGTTAGGCACAGGAACAGACGGGGTATTAAAATACCTTGAAGTTCTTTCCAGAAATATGCTTGCTCAAGAACATAGTATGTCTTGCGCAGCAGCTTGTATAAGGCAATTGGCTAAAGACCACGGAATAGAACTGCCTGAAAAAGTTATAAGGGAATTAGCTGGAACTACAGAAGAAATGGGTACAACAGATCTAGGAATGGTTTTGGCCTTAGAAGATGTTTTTAAAGGTAAAAAAATTGAGGCTCTCTCATATTTTAAAAATACTGATGAAGTAATGCCAGATATTTTGAGAGATATTTCTAAAGATGGAAGCTGGCTTACATCCATTCATCCATTAAATGGTCAAAAACACGCAGTTATTGTGGATAAAATTATTGATAGTAAGGTATACATTAGAGACCCTTTTCCAATAGAAGGAATTGGGAAAGGAAATGGTGTAGAAGCTATTGTAAACCTTGAGGATTTTGTGTATTCTTGGGTAAAAGCAGGAGCAAATAAGTATAAAGTAAAATAATTGATTATGAATTATACAGAAATTTCAGAAAAGTTAGAAGAAGTAGGATATATCACTCAGTTTCATAAAGTGATTAATTCTTTAACAATTGGTATACCAGAAAATGGTAATTATAGACTAGATTCAATTTTTAGAATAGAGCTAAATAATGATAAAATGAAAATTAATTATTTCACAGGACAAATTCCTGTAGAAAAAGAATTTAAAACCATTGAAGAACTCTTAAAATTTGTAAGACAAGTTTTTCCGATAGAAGAATAACTTAACTTTTCTTATAAAACCACTTTTGAAATATAGTAGAAAGTGAATCACTATAATTCTATAATAACACAAACTATGAAATATATGCTTTTTTTAATTCTCACTTTTGTCGGGAATATTAAATTCTTTTCTCAAAACAAGCAAACTGTAGAAAAAGATATAAAGGAGATTACCAATTATTTAAAAGAAGACAATTTAATCTCATTTTATAAAAAACATCAAAGTTATAGACAATTACTGGATGAATATCTTAAAAATGGCGATACATTGCGCTATAAGAGAATGTCTGATAGCTCAGACTATAAATACAACAATGCAATGTATGGTGATAATATCATAAGAAATTTTCTTAATTGTAAAAGAACATTTATGGTTGACGATAAAAAAGTTAAGATTGATTGGAAGCATTCTTTTATTAAAGAAATTTTAATCGAAGAAAACGGAATCTCAATTGATAAAAATAATCCAAATCAAGAAATGTTTGTCCCAGTAAAAGTTTTGGTCTCCAATACAAAAGGCAATAAATTGATTCTAGCTAATATTGGCCTAGTTTATGCAAAATCAGGAAATTTAATATCATTTAGAATATCAGAAGATATACATATTGGGTTTTCTTCCATAAAAGAATATGTCAAATCTGAGAATGAAAAAATGGAAAAATTGCTAACAAATGCTGTACAAGATGGAGTTAGAGGACACTTAAAAAGAATAGACGATTATCAGCCTGACCCTAACAAGCAATACCAAAAAACGTATATATCAGAAAACAGTAATGCTTATAAATTAATTTTCACTTTTGAAACTAGGGAAAATACTACATTACTAAAACTTGTAAATAGAATTATAAATGGAAATCTAAAACATCATAAATCATTTAGCGAATGGGAAAAATGGGAAGGGATTATTACTTTTAATCCATATGGCAGTAAAACCACCTGGTATATGTATGAGGATGAGCAAAAAATAAAATGCTTTTCCATTGATGCCTATATTACAGATATAGATAAAATGGAAATAATTACTTTCAGTGAAATCAAGAATGAAAGGTAGGGTTTTTATTTAAATATTACAACCACTTTTGAAATATAGTAAAAAGTGGTTTTTCTTTTTTACTAAAGCCTGCGCAAAAGGCTTGCATTTTCATAAAAATTAATATTTCAAAACCTGAAGAATTAGTAATATTGTGATAGATTTATAGAACCATGAAATCAAAAATAATGTATATCGAAAACAAATCCTACGGACATCACGGTCCGGCCTGGATTGGTTTCGTAGAATTTTCTAAATCCGGACAGACTGTTTACTTTCACAATAAAGCACTCAAAAAGCTTAAACCCTGGTATATCCGCAAATCATTTTGATATAGAAACCGGAGAAGAATATTGGGTTTCAGGTGTTAAGAAAAACGGACAGGACCGCCATTGGTGCGGTGGCGGAAAGATTATGCTTGATAAAAATTCCGTTGATGAATATCTTAAGCTAATCGACTTTACTATTCTGGATGAAAATCACTTCGTCATGGTGGAATTTGAAAAGACTGATAAAGAAAGATTCAGTACACTGGAAAATAAAGAGACAGAATTCCGGGACACAAGTCGTATGGCGAGCTTCTATGATAATAATCAGAGAAAATTAATCTTGGACAGCAAAAGTCCAAACTAAAATTAAAAAATTTACTCCTTTATAATTTCTTAAGGCATGAAATCAAAATTACTTTTTCTACTTGCAACATTGCTTATTCTGATAAGCTGCAATTTCAATCAATTTTATAAAGATCGTGAATCGGACAAGGAAGACGGTGAAAAAATTACGCAAAAATTTTATTGGGAGCTCCGGTATGGTGGAAATCAGGATGACATCTACAAATTGTTCGGTGAAAAGTTCTTTGAGGTAACCGATAAAGAAAAACTTGCAGAACTTTTAAATGTTACCGGTCAGATCGGCCCCGTTCAGGAATATAATCTTGCTCATTGGGAAACATTGGTTGTAAAGGGAAGCAACCCTAAAAGTGAGTATCTTTTCGCCTATGACGTGAAAAGGGGTACGGAAAAAACAGAGGAAACATTCACGCTGGAGAAAGACAAAGATGGTATTATAAAAATTGTAGGCTATCATGTGAATAGAGATTTGTTGAATAAATAATAAAAAAAGCTGGTAATAACAATTTACCGGCCTTAATATATGTTTAAGATAAATCCTGCTTATTTTTCATCCTTATACCGCTTATAAGTCTGTTTAGATTTTCCTTTTTCCTGGTTCTGTAAAACAAGTACATCATCAGTAAGCTCATGAATCTCAAAGGTTTTTTGCTTTCCTACCATTGTTATTTTGAGAATCTTCTTAGATTTTTCGATCTTGTAAGGCCCCTGCATTCCGCCAATCATATTTTGGGTTTTACCATCCCGCATTTCCAGAGTAGCTGTGCTGTCCTTTGCAAAGGTAAAAACACCAGTGGAAGTAGTGCCTGCAAAAGAATGCTGATACCATGATCCAATTAAAAGATTATAATTTAAATTCTCTTTTTTGTCAGAATTAAGAAATAATAAAAGAAAAAAAGTAAATAAATATTTCATAATAATCAGTATTTACTGATAAAAATACAAAAATATTTCTAAAACCTTATATTCTACCCTTTTCTTTCAGATAAGTATAATGATTAATCAAAATTCGGATTTCGTTGAATTCAAAATGACTTGGCAAAACATTTTTCCATTCGGTAAGTGTTTCTTTTGGATCCTTATAGAAAACATCTTCAAAAGCTTTGATTTTATCAGAAGTTACCACCCTTGAAATATCCAGCAGACCCTGTTCGGCAAATTTTGCAAGATGCCCGATTACGGTTTCTTTTACTAAACCCCGCTCAAGCGCAATTTCACCAATCGTTTTCCCCTGTTCAAACAACTGGAAAGTAAGAACCTGAGACGGGACTTTGGCAACTTTCATGCTGACTTCCTTATTATTGATATCATCCAGAAGCTTGGTTTCCAGTAAATGAGCCTCCTTTAAACTATTCAGGTATTCTTCAATATCTTCCAGCCAGTTCCTGAATTCTTCGTTATATTGCTTGAGTCCTTTAACTCCTTTAATTTCCGCATAAAAATCTTTCAGCGGACTGAAAACCTTATCCCTGATCTCCGTAAAAAAGAAATTAACGGCTCCTTTCGTTTTCTTCTCAATTTCAGACCATTCTTCTTTCTGCTCAATAAAATTGTTAACTTTCTGGGAGATTACCCGATCCAGTTTTTCAAATATTTTACCCAGATTTACAATATCCTGTTTCAGCTGCACATACAGCTGATTGGTCTTTACATGTTCTATGCTTTTCGTAGCAAGAGACAGTTTATTCCAATCTTCCACTTCTTTCAGCAACCATTGAGAATCTACAGTTCTAAGCACTTTTTTAATGCTGTAATCGTACTTTTCGTTATTCAGGATAACTTCTACCTTGTCGTTAGCTACCGTATCACTGTGAAAAGTAAGAATTCTGTTATCTTTAAAAATAACTTCCGGAGTAATTTTTGACTTTAAAACAATTCCTTCCAGCGTACGGCAACGCGAAAGCGCTACGTAAACCTGCCCTGCCGTAAAGCTTTTTCCGGCATCAATAATTACCCTGTCGAATGTAAGACCTTGGCTTTTATGGATCGTAACCGCCCATGCGAGCTTTATCGGAAACTGCTCGAAACTGCCCAATACTTCTTCTTTGATATTTTTATCGGTATCAAGGAAATATTTTTTTTGCTCCCAGACTTCTCTTTTTACGGTAATTTCCCTTTCGCTGCCGTCAAGAATCACTTTGATTTCATTCTCTTCAAGCGCGGAAATTTCGCCCAGTTTCCCATTAAAATATTTCTTCTCACCTGAAATATCATTGCGGATAAACATAATCTGAGCGCCTATTTTAAGATCAAGAAACTGTTCATTAGGGAATTGGTTTTCCTTAAACTCCCCAAAAAGTTTCGCTTCATATGTTTTTTGACTTACCTTTAATTCATCCAGTTTTTCCTGATTGATATCATCTGCCATTTTATTGTGCGAACAGAGATAAACATAAGGCTCATCGCCCATATCAAAATCAGGATCGTATCTTTCATTTAAATGTTCAAAATCAATATTCGCCACATCACCGTCACGAATCGCATTCAGTATGGCAAGGAAATTTTCATCAGACTGTCGGTACACTTTCGTCAGTTCTATCGTAATTAGAGGAATCTCTTTAATCGCGTGGCTGTCGAAGAAGAACGGAGAGTGGTAATACATCTTTAAAATATGTTCATCTCTTACCACCGGCGGAAGCTGATACAAATCTCCGATGAACAGCATCTGAACTCCTCCGAAACGCTGATTATTTCTACGGATAAAACGCAGTGAAAAATCCATCATATCAAGAACATCGGCACGAAGCATGGAAACCTCATCGATAATGATGATTTCTACTTCTCGTAAAAGCTTCAGCTTATCTTTCCGATATTTGAAATGCGGCATCAGGTCGGCAATATTGTTTGCCATACTGGTATCTATCCGTTCGGTGGTAGGAAGGAAAGTCCTCAGGGGAAGTCCAAACATAGAGTGAATGGTAACGCCGCCTGCATTGATCGCAGCAATTCCGGTGGGTGCTACAACAATGTGTTTTTTGCGGGTACGCTTTACAAAATCATTGAGAAAAGTGGTCTTTCCTGTTCCTGCTTTTCCCGTTAAAAATACACTCCGATTGGTATGTTCTATTAAGTCAAAAAAATGATTGTTCATCGCTGTCAAAATTACGGAAAATGAAATTTAAATCCTTACCTTGGCATAACTTTTGGAAATTCTTCTGCATAACTAGAGAAAAACAACTTATGAAAATCCCTGTATTAGCCTTATGTATGGCTCTTTTTATGGCCTCCTGTTCTTCAGTAAAAAATACGGATGCAACTTTACCAAAAGATATTTCGGAAAGACCTGCCGATGAAAACAGCCAAAAATATGATCAGGCGCAGCTGGATAAATTAAAAGCTTCCATAGAATCTGAAATTTCAAAAGAAAAATGTAGTGATGCTACAGAGTGGACATTTGCTCCGATGGGTGCAAAAGGTTGTGGCGGACCTCAACTCTACATTGCTTATCCTAAAAAAATGGAAACATCTATCTTACCGAAAATTAATGATTATACCGAAAAGGTGAAAGCTTTTAACCAGAAATACGGAGTGGTTTCCGACTGTATGATGATCATGCCGCCAACATCTATTAAATGCGTCAACGGAAAAGCCGAACTGGTAAATTCTTAAGAAATACAGGATATCAATAAAAAAACCGTTCAGGTTATGAACGGTTTTTTGTAATCGTCAATTGTGAAAAGTTAATTTATGTTAGTCAATTGACCAATTATAAACTGCTATCTTCCACGTGTTTTACGTTTTCTTTATACCAGGAAGAATATTTTACATAATTATCTGCAATCCGGTTCACTTCTCCTTCGAGCAGCTGAGAATTGATATCTTTGATTTTTCTGGCCGGAACTCCTCCCCATACTTCTCCGGATTTAATGTGCGTTCCCTGTGTAACTACAGAACCTGCTCCTACAATAGAATTTTCTTCAACGAGGCAGTCATCCATCACAATAGCGCCCATTCCGATTAACACGTTGTCTTTAATGGTGCAGCCATGAACAATTGCATTGTGCCCGATGGAAACATTATTACCAATATTTAAAGGATACTTCTGATAGGTACAGTGCAGCATTGCATTGTCCTGAACATTCACTTTATTCCCCATCTTTATATAATGAACATCTCCCCTGATCACCGCATTATACCAAATGCTGCAATCCCGTCCCATTGTTACATCACCGATAATGGTAGCCGTTTCTGCCAAAAAGGTATTTTCTCCTATCTGCGGTGCTTTTCCTAAAAGTTCTTTAATAAGTGCCATATTTAATTGAATTTTGTAATAGTGACGGAATTGGATTGTCATTCATAATTTTTAAATCATGCCGATAGCAAAAATCTAACTTCCAACCCCTAACTTCTAATTTCTAATTGCGTATTTTTGTATCTCAAATTTAAAGAAAAAATGCATACTATACTTATAGAGCCGACTGAAAACCCAAAAGTGATGAAATTTGTTGCGGATTACAACCTGATTCCCGGTTCGCTGGAACTGGACAGGGATTCGGACATTTCGGAAATTCCTTTAGCACAGGAGCTTTTTAACTATCCGTTCGTGGAAAGAATTTTTATTACGGCTAATTTTGTAGCGGTTGCAAAACAGGACACTATTGAATGGGAACATGTGGCGGAAAGCCTGAAAAACGTTATTGAAGATGAACTTCTGGCCAACCCGAGAATATATCTTCAGAAGAAAAAAGAGCTTTACCAGATTTATGCTGAAATGACTCCGAATCCCAATGTGATGAAGTTTGTCGCCAACAAATTGCTGATGGAAGGTTTCGTAGAAGTAAAATCAAGGGATGCAGCAGAAGGAGTTCCTTTAGCACAGGCTATTTTTAAGGAATTTGATTTTGCCAAAGAAGTTTTTATTTCTGATAATTTTGTGGCGGTAACAAGAGATAACTCTGTAGAGTGGCACCAGGTTATGATGACCGTTCGTGCTCTGATTGCAGAATATCTTCAGAACGGAGGAGAAATTTCCAACATTGAAGCGCAGAAACACGAAAATCCTGTAGAAAAGATCATTAACAGAGATTACACCGCAGATGAACAGAAAATCTCCGACATCCTTAATGAATATGTTGCCCCGGCCGTAGAAAACGATGGCGGAAAAATATCTTTAATGGAATACGACCAGGAAAATAAAACAGCAAGAATGCTTCTGCAGGGAGCGTGTTCCGGCTGTCCGAGCTCTACCGCTACTTTAAAAAACGGAATTGAGAATATTTTAAAACAATTTGTTCCTGATCTCGTGGAACGTGTAGAAGCTGTTAACGGATAATTTAAAAACCAAACTAAGAATCCGAAGAAGAATAGTAAACTATAAATTAAAAAATCTTGCAGAAAGAATCTTCCAACTCAAAAAAAGGAATTTTATTGGTAAATCTCGGTTCGCCAAGATCTACAGAAGTAAAGGATGTAAAGGAATATCTTGACGAGTTCCTGATGGACGAAAGGGTAATTGATTACAGATGGATTTTCCGCACACTTCTTGTGCAGGGAATTATCCTGAAAACACGCCCTCCGAAGTCTGCCGAAGCGTATAAAACCGTCTGGACGGATGAAGGCTCTCCTTTGATCGTTATTACCGAAAAAATCCGGAAGAAATTACAGAAACTGGTAGATGTGCCCGTGGAAATCGGGATGAGATACGCAGAACCAAGCATAGAAACAGGAATCCGAAGCCTTGTTGAAAAAGGTGTTACTGAAATTGTTCTTTTTCCGCTGTATCCGCAATATGCCATGAGCACAACGGAAACAGTGATCGAAAAAGCTGAAGAAGTAAGAAAGCAGAAGTTTCCGGAGGTGAAAATCAATTATATCCAACCGTTTTACAATCGTGAGATTTACATCAACTGCCTTGCAGAAAGCATTAGGGAGAAGCTTCCCGAAAATTTCGACGCGCTGCAGTTTTCTTATCACGGCGTTCCGGAGAGACACATTTTTAAAACAGATCCTACCAAAACCTGCAACCTCAACGACTGCTGTACCAGGGAAAATAATCCCAGTCATCAGTTCTGCTATCGTCACCAGTGTTTTAAAACAACAGAAACTGTCATTGAAAAACTAAATCTGCCGAAGGAAAAAGTGATTGTCTCTTTCCAGTCCAGGCTTGGGAAAGACAAATGGATTGAGCCTTATACGGATGAAACGTTTGAAACCATTCCTAAGAGAGGGATTAAAAATCTTGCAGTGGTTTGTCCTGCCTTTGTATCTGACTGCCTGGAAACACTGGAAGAAATTTCTGTTGAAGGCAAGCACCAGTTTACCGATGCCGGTGGCGAAAACTTCCACTACATTCCCTGTCTAAATGACGAAGACCGATGGATTGAAGTCGTAAAAACATTATGTGAGGAAAAACTCAATGAATTTTATTTAGTTTAATTTAGCAATAAGCCTTCGAAATCGGAGGCTCTTTTTTTTATAATAAAATCCGTTTTACCCACTCAATTTTTACACATTAAATTTTAAAAAACATAAATTTTTAAAATACACCCCTAATATTTATTATTTATATTACAAATTTTATATATTTTTATTACCTTTACCCCATCAAAACAATATCATCACCCTTAAAATTAAAAAATGATGAGTCCAACTGCAGAAATTTTAAAAAGAAAGATTGAAAACTTTGGTCCTGATGCTTTAGAAGCTTTTGCAAAAATGATGGAAAGCTTTGAAGAAAGAAATACTTCTTCGATTTCACCATTCTATATGGATGAAATTTTATATAGGATCCGGTTTCATAATGAAAACCCTTCTACCAAACTGGATTTTTATGAAAATATTTCGGAGCTGAAAAAGTATTGTGCATAATGAAAGTTCTCCTTTCTTCTATTGCAAAAAATGACATAAGGCTTTTGATGCGGGTTTTTGGCGCAGAAAACAAACAAAAAGGAATCGATTTTCTGGAAAGTCTCAAAACCTCTATCAACGGTATAGCAGAGCATCCCGGGAAACCTTCAGGAATCAATGTGTGCGCTATGGAACATTTCCCGGTGAATATTCATTATGTTTTTGAAAATGAGGAAACGCTTTTTATAACAGCTATATTTAAAAATTAAACTGATTTCCAGACTATTATTATATTTAAGCCTTGCCGATTTGTCGGTGAGGTTTTTTGTTTTTATTATAAACTAAAAATCAAAACCTTAGGGTTTCGTTTTAGGCTGCTTTAATATTTAAATTAAATTTAGATAAAATATTATCTTACCGGGGTTCTGAATTCACCATAGCCTATCAAACCATCATAATTTCTTCCGAACGGTGCATAATACAAAAATGCCTGATATAAGTTTTCCGTCTGCCAGAAGTTACCGTTAACCTCGCCAAAATTAAGGGAGCCGCCAGGATTTTTTGTAGCGAGAATATAGTTGTAGAAACCTTGTTTTAGATATATCCTGGCAACATATTTTTTGTTTTCAGCATCGTATTGCATCTGGTTTTCTTTACTGGGTTTGAAGTCATTGAAACCGCCCAATACATAAATTTCCTTATCCACAGGGTCCGACTCCAGTGAAAAATACACCCAGGAATAGTCTGCTTCTCTTTCCGCATCTCTTTCTCTTCCCAGATCATTTCTCCTGTAGTACCATGCACCATTTACATCAGGCTGATATTGGTAATTCAGCGGAAAAGCCCAGACAGGATGAAGGTAAGTATTATTCACTCCGTCTTTTACTTCTGTGGCACGTACCATATCTGCTGCCATATTCATGTTTTTATTATCGAAATAATAAAATTCATTATTTCCGGGAAAGACCAGAGACAGCTGCTGAAACAACAATTGATTTCCGAGTGTCGCGCTTGGTCTTAAATTATTTACCGTAACATTAGGATTGTTATTCTGCATGACATTGAGCGTCATTGAGTTTACGTTGGAAGAGAGATCTCCACCTTTGGAAACCGCTTTTACCTCTACTCTTTGGTTGGCATCGGGATTTCTTGCATCAGCAAATCTTGAAACCCCCAGCGCTAATGTTGCAGCATCTTCCACAAGGTAAAACCTGCGTTTGAACAAAGGTTTGTCAGCAGAGTTTTTATAAACGATAATTTCATAATTTCCTGAAATTTTAAGCTGCATTTTATCATTCGGAAATTTCAGTTTGTAATGCGTGTACGATTGAAGGGTATTAAAAGAATACTGAAAACCATCCAACAAAGCATTTAAACTTCCTGTTGCATATTCGGTAAAGAAGAGATTATCGTCTTCCCAGTTTCTGTTATAATGTTTGATGGTATATCTGTAAATTTCGCTGGCATTGGAGAGGTCATCAAAACTTAAAACCAACTGCTGATTAAAGTAAATAACCGGTGTTTCATCATTGGTCTGGGGATTAAACAGCTGAATGCTCTGGATATTCTGTCCAAAAACAAATCCGCTCAGGGCAAGTAAAATTATTTGCAAAGTTTTCATTATGACGAAGATAAAGAAAAATGGGAGATTTTTGAAGTGACCAGAAGGTTTTTAATGACATTTTAATTTGAAATATTTAGATTATATTATTTTAAACCCAAATTTTTGTGCCTACATTTGTTTTTTTAAAAAATAATATCATATGCTCCAGATACAGGGTTTCGTATTCAATTTTGCCAGTGAGAATACTTATATTGTTTATAATGAACATAAAAATGCATGGCTGATCGATCCGGGAAATATGAGTGATTCGGAAACCAAATCCATAGGAAATTTCATCAGGGAAAATGAACTGAACATTGAAAAAATCCTTTTAACGCACGCTCATATTGATCATATCTTAGGACTTCAATGGGCCTCCGATACTTTTAAAGTACCTGTTTTTATGCATAAGGATGATAAAGAAGTGCTTGACATGTTCCAGATCAGCGGAATGCGTTTTGGGATGGAGCTTGAGCATATTCACGCCGATATTCGATATGTCAGTGAAAATGAGGAGCTGGAGCTGGATGGTGAAAGATTCAAAATTTATCATGTTCCGGGCCATTCTCCGGGAAGTGTGGTCTACCATAACGAGGCGCAAAAATTCATGATTTCAGGAGACGTTCTTTTTGAAGGAAGCATCGGCCGAACCGATCTTTTTAAAGGGAATTACGAGCAGCTGATTGAAGGAATCAGAACCAAACTTTTCATCCTCGACCCGGAAACAAAGGTTTTTTCGGGCCATGGAAATCCAACGAGTATTGGTTTTGAGAAGGCGTATAATCCGTTTTTTAGGTAAGATTGGGTTTGGCTTTGAAATTCAATGCAAGGGCTTTTTATTTCATCCAAATCCCTGGGTTACTTCCTTAAAAGAAAGTATTTTTTATACATTGCAAATCTAACAGTTAATTTTTTCTAAAAATGCCTGCAATTTGCTGTCTCCAGCTAAATACATACTCTTTAGCAATTTTCCCTTATTCTAAATTTTTTAATAATTAATCTACTATTTTATGTTTCTCAAATCGGTTTAATATATATACCTTTAAACTGTGTAATTAGAATTTTATAAGAAAACCACTCCTCGATAGAAGTGGCATTATTGATCAAAGTTTACCTTCTTTTAAAACTTTGCAGTGATCTGGGTGATGTTTGAGCCAATCTAACAAATCCTTTTTCTCTTCTTCATCCCATTTATCAAATTCTTTTTTAATTTTTGGATAATCCTCAGGAATTAAATTCTCAATAAGAGCAACGGCCAATGTCCAAGCGGACTTTACTCCTAATTTGAAATCATTTCTAAAATGGATATCTTTATTCATTTCATTTAATAGTAACTTTGAATATTCTACGTAGTTTTCATTTATTCTTAAAGCGATTTGTAAAATGGCTAATTCCCTAGATAAATTATGCTCGGAATTTAAAAATTTATTAATAATTTCCGCCACGTTTCTTGATGGCAAATTTTTAATTGTATCCTGTGAAAATATTTTATTCATGAATGTTAAAGTTTAATATTATATAATTCTTCAATATATTTTTTTTCGTCCAAAGCATTTTCTAAAAGCTTTTTGGCAGTGTCAAATTCTTTGTTTTTTCTTAGGAATTTGATCTCTTCCATATAGGCATCATATTCCAACCTCCATCTCAATTTTCCGTCCTCCATTAATCTCGCCATTCTAGGAAAACCCATTTCAAAGTCATCTAAAAAATGTTTCGCTTCATGCAACAGTGCTGTTATTGAGGCATCTTCTGTCAATATCAATCTTCCCGGTTCACCAGCAATAGTACTAGGCCCATAGGCTAAGTTTCTATCACTAAACCTTATTTCACAGCCTTTACTTTTAATGTTATGAATTACTTTGTCCCATAATTTTGCATGAGAAATTTTACCTGAGCCCCAGATGATAAATGTCGGATCAGGATCATAGCCATCTTTCCAAAACTTATCATATTTTAATTTTCTGATGGTCTACAAAACGTTGTATTTTTTCTTTCGCTTACTCTTTTTATATAGTATTTAATAATTTGGCGCAAACATTCATATTGATTCTTTAATTACAAAATTCAAAAAACCGCTTCCTACAATTATTCAGAAGCGGTTTTTCTTAACTATCTTTTTTCTGCTTCAGTTTTTCGACGTATGCGTTGAACTCTTCTTCCGATAAGTCTTCTCTATCTCCTGAAAAATCAAATCTAATTTTTCTCATATAAGTCATATCTTCCTTAAATTCTCCCGTTTCCCATTGGAACGCATAATATCTAATAATTCCTTTTGGATTTTCTTCAGAATATATAGGTCTTGTTCCATATTTATAAAATTCTTTTTTATTCATTTTTATTTAATTTTATTTGTTAATAGTCTTTTTCCAAGCAGCTTCATATAAGTCAAATTGTTTCTTGTCAAGAAATATCATTCTGGCTACTTCATCATCTGTTAAACTTCTTGTTTTTGAAACAGCTTCTAAAGTTCTATACTCCTCATATAACTTATGTCCCGCACCACCAGCAACGTCATCCATTCTTTTAAATGCAACCGAAACTCTACGATATGTCCATTTTTCATTTTTATATTCATCAAAATATCACGATAACCATTTAAGGGGTCTTGTATTCTGTCTTTTATTTTGAGAATCCTATTTTCTTTACTAAACTTTTCTAATGCAAAATATAAGTCTTTTACTTTATCATATACAATCTTACTCCCTGCAATGTCTACTAACCTGCTAGCTTCAGGAAGCTTTGTTACAGGGTTAAGATAATCACTGTTAATTTTTTCCGCGGCCCTTTCTCTTCCCTTCAAGCCGTTATTGATTTCTTTTGGTCTTAAACCCGGTTTCCCTCCGGTTTCCCGGGCAAATTTCTTAGTCGTTTGCCCAAGTTCCTTATTGGCAGTTTTTGCGGCATTGTATAATTCATCTAGATCATTTGAAAGCTGTTTTAATTCTATACTTCCAATTCTTGAAACAATGCTTTTACTAATTTCTGCAAAAACAGGTAATAGTTCGCTGTCTTTAAGCGATTTTAATCCTCTGAAAAAAATACGTCTCAAAAATACTCCTGCTTCGAATTGATTCCCTTCAAAAATAGATGTTCCTTTGTAATAAACCTCATATTCAGTTTGAGAAATTTTCTTCACAGAAAGCCCTTTTTTAGCAATATCTTCTACAATAAACTGTAAGTTTTCTCCGGGAGAAGATACTAATTGTAAAAGCTTCTTTAAAAGACCGTTCTTTTCTCCTACCAAAGTTACTTCCTCTATTACATTACCAGCAATAAAAAAACGCTCCTAGACAGGAGCGAAATTATTTATTCTTAAACAAATCTAAACTCAACAATATTAGAATCATCTGGGTCATCAAATTGGTTATATAGAGACATTGCTTTTGCTAATTTCTTTTCTAAAGTAGTTCCACTTGCTTTTGCTGGACATCTATAAAAAATATCTTTATATGGTATTTTATTATGATTTTCTAGTTCATCTTCATTTTTGAAATTGTTGATATCTTTATCTATATATCCTTCTAACTTTTTTGCAAGAATATCTTTTTCTTCTTTACTTAACGAAAAACTTTGTTTTTTATTAATTTTTTGAAGTAATTCAGGACTATCCTTAAGAAGTATTACGAGTAAGCCATCGCTTGAATAATAACCATGAAGTTCTTTAAATCTTTCGTAATCGCTAGAAAAACCAAACATTGATTTAAGTTCTCCGTTTTTATAAATTCTTAATGTTGACATATTATTTAAAATTTTTCTTATATATTATTACATCTATTTCATCAAACTCTCCAAAATTTACACTTCTTTCAGTAATTTCAGAAATACCCTTCCTACTCATTGTTTATAGAATGTGGTTGCTTTTAAGACTCCATCTGTGAATTTTTGTTCAAAGTTTTTAAAAGAAAAACCGTTTCATAAATGAAACAGCCAATTCTATTATTCTTTATAAACATATCTTAAAGGTTTATTAGCAGCAATATGATCTTCAATTAGTTTTTTGAATCCTAAAGCACCATAAATCATACTATCTACATAAAATTCTCTTCCTTTATGATAAAGAAAATATGTAGTTCCTTTAAATTTAAAAGGCTGACTTCCGTATTGCTCTGGATATCTTTTTCTTAATTCTTCTTTAAAAGGATTAAAATCCGGATGCTTTACTAACTCTTCTATTCTCTTGTCTAAAGTTGGAAGTATCTGTTGAAGCTCCTGTACTGTAACTTCAAAATCTTGCTCTGCATAAATTCTTTGTTTTATATTTTCTTTTAATTCTAAACTAATATCTAATTCTGAATATTCATTGAATAGACGTTCAGTATCAAGTCCAGAAACTAATTTATTTTTTGTATTAAATGCTAAATAATATGGTTTCATTTTTTATTTTGTTAAAATTGTTCTTATTGAATTATCGTTTGTAATATAAACATCTTTGATTTTATTGAATCCTCTTTTGCTCATTGTTTTATAAAATGTTGTTGATTCAGCAGCTTCGTACATATCATATGTATCTTCAAAAACTTTATTAAACTGTTTATATCCCAAAGATTCTCCACCAGGATAATCTGGTAATTGTTTCCATTCTACCTTTATTGTTTTTATTTTGTTTCCAAAATGGTTAAAGGCTTCATCGGTAAATTTTTGTTCAAAGTTTTTAAAACAAAAACCGTTTCATAAATGAAACGGCCAATTCTATTATTCTTTATAAACATATCTTAAAGGTTTATTAGCAGCAATATGATCTTCAATTAGTTTTTTGAATCCTAAAGCACCATAAATCATACTATCTACATAAAATTCTCTTCCTTTATGATAAAGAAAATATGTAGTTCCTTTAAATTTAAAAGGCTGACTTCCGTATTGCTCTGGATATCTTTTTCTTAATTCTTCTTTAAAAGGATTAAAATCCGGATGCTTTACTAACTCTTCTATTCTCTTGTCTAAAGTTGGAAGTATCTGTTGAAGCTCCTGTACTGTAACTTCAAAATCTTGCTCTGCGTAAATTCGTTGTTTTATACTTTCTTCAATGGCTGGATTTAATTTCAAAATAGCAAATCTTTCGAAGGTATCATCTAAACTATCGGTAAAGTTTCTAACTTTATTTTCAATATTAAATATTAAATAATGTGGTTTCATTTTTAAAATTATTTAGTTAAAATTGTTTTTACTGAATTTTCTTCTTCATAGGTATCTTTAATTTTAGTAAAACCTTTTTTACTCATGGTTTTGTAAAAAGTAGTCGATTTTACCGCTTCAAATTTATCATAAGTCTCATCAAATACTTCATAAAACTGTTTATATCCCAAAGATTCTCCACCAGGATAATCTGGTAATTGTTTCCATTCTACCTTTATTGTTTTTATTTTGTTTCCAAAATGGTTAAAGGCTTCATCGGTAAATTTTTGTCCTAATCCTTTTACTCCATAGGTATTAAAATCAAATTCTAGTTCACCTCCCCATACTCTTGCCGAATTCTCCCAAACAAATCTTTCATCTGCAACTTTCCAAATTATCTCATCTTTATATATCAAAATTCTATATTTCAAACCTTTGTAATAATGATATATACTTTTAAGCAAACCAGCTTTCTCAAAATCTGTAAGTGATTCTATAAGCACACGTTGTATAAACTCTGTCGCTTTTGCAGGTGAAGCATAATACACCCTACTTAAAAAAGCTCCTACCTCTGCTTCCGTACCTGTTGTTACTAAATACCATTTATAATAAACTTCATAAAGATTATCTCCAGCTTTTCTTACAGAAATTCTCTTCTGAGTAAGGTTTTGTATTATATACTCAAAATTTGCATCTGAAGATGAAAAGAATTTCACAAGTTTTCGCAATAATCCATTCTTCTCGCCCATTAAAACCACTTCTTCTATTACATTAGCTGTATTCCTTGCTTGATATGCTTCCAGTTCCGCTATAAGTTTCTCCAGCTGTTCTGTAAAAATACGGTAATTGCCTTTAATGTTTTTCAGATTCTTTAAATTCTCCAAAAGCACAGGTCCATAGGTGAGAATGCCCTCCATTATCACCACACTCATTATACCTGCTCCCACGAGGGCATAAATCAAATCCCAGTTCTCTACAAACCATTTGCCTTCCGGATATTGAGAGAGCCACTTCCGGACATCTTCGTCCATTAAAGATAAATCAATACTCGCTAAAGCTAAATCTGTAATGGCCAATAACGAAAGTTCACCAGCAGCACCTACTGTGACAAGTCCCGCAATAATTGCAACAATATCGCCGCCAATGCGTATGTATTTCAATACTTCTGTCCACTCTTTTTCATCTGCCAGCGCTTTTATAAAAAGAGCGGTCACCAGTTCTGCCTTTTGCCCGGTTTCTGAATCATATGAATAGCAGACCAAATTCATGGGATGATAGAGATATCCGGGATCTACATCCTCAGTTACGGTTTCTTCAGCTAGCGGATCTCCTTCCTTTGGGACTATCTTTACATTCTGCTTCACTTTTCTTTTCTGTTGCAGAAAGACGGCATCTTTATAATCAAAATCCCAATCGAAACTTATAATTCCTTTAATTGTATTCAGGGTATCGTTCAATTCCAAAATATTGGATTCTATAAAATAACTGCCCGCGCTGACCAATGCATTTGGTGTTATTTTCCTCTTAGCATTTTTATCACTTGCAGCAAACTTATTGAGTACGGAAGCAAACAAAATCCTGTTAGACATAGACTGTCCCAATATCTCAGAACGCCCGTCAAGGTTATCATAAATTTCAGTAAGAACTTTTGAGTTTCTCCAAAAATAATCAGAAGCTTCCTGAAATTTTCTGAACATTCCCATTACCTTTATAAGAAGGGAGCTGGTGTCTCTTGTCCAGCTGAACCAACCGGTGTCATCTTCTTTGGTTAATATTTTTAGATGTTTTGCCACAACATCTGTTGAAAGTTGAATCTTTACTATAAAACTTGTCGGTAAATCCCCATATACCTGATACAAATCATCAGAACTTTCTGAGCTTGTTAAAAAATTGGTAAACTCCCTGATGAAAAAAGTAGAAGCATCATAGTCCTTTTCTACATCTCCATAATTTAGATACAGTAATAAATTCCTGTATTCCTGAAAAGAATGTGTCCGTAGTTCTATTGCTGTATCATGGGTGTCAACATAGCAAAATGTCAGAACGTAAGTAAGCTTATCATTTTCGTCAAAAAAGACTTCCATATAAGGGCGGTCTCTTGAAAATTTATTAGAAACTTTTACTAATCCATTTTTCAATCCTATTCTGGCGGAAAGATCAATATGCTTCTGCCCATCCATAATATAGGTTTGAGCAATATCCTGCTGATATTCCTGGTAAACATATTGCATTATTCCATTGCTTCCATTGGCTGTTTTTATATTGCCCAATAACATGGTAAGGTTAATATACTCATCGTTCTGATAACTAATATTCTTATTAGAACTTCCGAAGGAACTGGAAAAAAAATTTTTATTTCCTTCAAATCCCTGGGTTACTTCTTCAAAAGAAAGTATTTTGTATCCGGATAAATCTCCGAACTCGTCGTCAAAATTTTCCATCATTTGTGTGTTTAGCGATTAAAAATTCCAATTCATTTACGGGAAAAAGTTGTTTGCTTTTAATATTCCGTAAAACACCCTAGACAGGAATTTGTAACTAAAAAAATAAAACGCCTCTATTTCCGGAAGCGTTTATTTAAATTTATTCTTTTACATTATTAGGATCTTCCCCTGTAATGGCGCAGACTTTATATAACAATTCTTTATCTGCAACAAAACCACCTAATATTTTATTTCCGTCTCTATCAAATTTATTAAAATATACTGTAGTAGCGCCATAATCTAAGCTCTCTCTCTCTACAAAACCGTTATCATAATATTGAATATCCCATCCCATTCGTTCACCATCTACGTATTCAAACTCTCCAGCTATTTCTCCATTTTCATGATATCCATAGATTTCAAAACCTGTAAACGGTTTTCCTTGATAGTTCATATCTTCACCAACATAAGTTCCTACTCTAACTGATTGTAAATCTTCTGTATCTACCCTTATTTTATTGGGCATTCTTTTATTTGTACTCATGACTTTATTATTTAAATTTTGTAATTTTTTCCAAAAATAAAACATCTTTTAAAATTAACTGACAATCGCCACACCGAATCATATATTCTTGTTTTACAATATTTTTGTTATATCCTATAAAACCTTTCAATACTTCATCGTTTATTTTCACACTTTTGCTTTCTAATGTCCAGAGCAAATCATTGAGTGCCAATACTTCGGCATGGGTTCCAGGCAAGCCCCCTGTTCTTTCCCAATTGTAAGATGTTGAGTGTTTAATTCCTTTCGCTACTTCATCAAAATGGGTATTCAATAATGATTCTATATGAGGGTGCATATCATATTCTAAATAGCCTTGTTGTTTATAAAATTTGTAAATTTCTTTAATTTCTGATAAATTGGACTCTCCTCTCCCTATTGCTTTTATCTTTATAAAATCATTGAGTTCCCGTTTTGGAAAATTGGTTTTTACCTTAATAATCTCTCCTAGTTTTTTATCCTGATGAATAATCCCTGCTACCAATTGTCTGTCGTCTAACCATTTCTTGTCAATAAACTTTTTTCCTTTTTTAGTTTGCAGTATTTTTTTTCCTTCACTAAAACCAGATGCGTGCTCTACATCCAAGAGAAGTTCAACTTCTTTGTCTACTTTGTGGGTAAGGAGTTTTGCTTGTCTTCTAAGATGCAAAGGTATCTCGGAAGGTTTTGGGGTTCTTGCCTCGTAATAGTCAAATCCTTTTTCATACGAAGGAGGAGGGTTTCCATCAATGGTTTTAGCACGCAAGACTTTTTGTTCTTCCAGCTTCCTGTTGATCGCTCTTCTTTTCGTTTCTGCTCTTTCTTTTGGAGTAGGTTTCTTTTCAGGCTTTACAATTACTTCTTCTATTGATTTTTCTCTTACTGGTACTTCCTGTATTTTTTTAGGTTCTAGGGCATCCTCTAATTTACGCTCCAGATTAGGGTTTCTTTCAATAGCGTTGTCTATCCAGCTTTCCATTTTTGGAAGTATTTTTCCGGCATCTGCAATAGATTTACCACCTCTACAATAGAAAAAATAATATCAACAGCTATCACTAAATCTTCGCATTGATTTGCTAAAATTAATGCATGAAATTGCCCCTATTGGAAATAAATAATACCCATCAAATGATTCATCCTGCTCATAAACAAACTCAACAGTTTTTCCTAAGAAATTATTTAATGCTGCTACAAATTCAGGATATTTATTAAATCCTATAACCTCTTTATCTTTTAATTCCAATAATTTTACTTGTATCATAGTTTTTATTTTTTAATGTATTTAACTTTTACTTCAATATTGAAATCTACAAATAAAACCAAAGCCTGCTATTACGCAGGCTTTGGCTAGTTTACTATTTGTTTTTCAACCATTTATCGTAAACTTCTAAATAGCTTAAAATAGATTTGGCAACAGTTTCATACGTACCATCTTTCAAGATAGGGATATATTGGTCATAACCTAAGTCTTCATACATTATATTATCGCCATCTTCTAAAGTGTATACTTTATCAATCACTTTGGTTTTTCCAATTATTGAAGTACCGGATCTAATGAAAAGCGACCAATTGGTTAAACCAGCAGGATTAAACTTTTTAATATAAGTAGGGATATCTGCATTAAAAACACCCAATAAAAACGATTTATTTGTAATCCATTTTTTGTATTTTTCAGATAAATACATAGCACCTCCAATCGGCATTAAATAATACCCTTCAAAAGATTCGTCAGGTTCATTGATTGTTTCTACAGTGTATCCTAATACTGAGTTCAATGCCTTAACAAATTCGGGATAGCAATCTAAAGCCCACGCTTCTTTTCTATCCAATATTTCTAATAACTTTATTTTTATCATAATTTTTATTTTATGTGTTTAACTTTTGCTTCAATATTATAGTTCATATAAAGCATACTACTTTCAGATAATCCATATTCTTTCATAAATGTTTCATAAGAACCATTAAATTTTGGATTAAGAGGGTATTCATCTTTCATTATTTGCTTCAAAGAAAAATATTGTCCTTTCCCAGTAATTCTTCCACTCATGGTTTCGTAGCCCGCCTGTGTCATTACTGTTTTCATATATTCATTACTTGGTGCAGCCAAAATGTCTACCGAATCAAAATTACGGACAATTTTCCCACCTGTTGCGTTATGAATAAAAGCTGCGGTATCCAAATTCTGTATCTGAGACATTTTTACCATTTGTATTTCCCCTTCCGCAATATCTAACAATTTCATCTGTCGAAGGGTAAAATAAACGTGAGTAGGAATGCCCTTACCTTGTACTAACGGTACTTTCACGTCTTTTATCCAGCCAGGTAAATTTAATGGAAAAGCATGATCAAAAATAAAGGTTTTGGTCTTATTCACAAAGTGCCGTCTAAAATATCCCCATACATCTTCATAATAAATTTTAGTCTGATATCCGATTCCATAATCATGAAGAAGAGTATCTTCAAACTCGAATCCTTCAGGTTTATAATTTACCTCAATCCCATCATACAGCCCATCCACATATCCCATTCTGCCATTTTCGTACTTTATGGTTTGGGACGTTTCTTCAAGAGCTTCTTCCAATTTTTCAGATTTGCTAGAAATTTTCTTCTTCAGTTCTCGGTAAAACTCTAAAACTTTTTTATCATTGGGAGTACCTTGTATCAGTTTCTCTCCCTTGTACACCAAAGCATATTCCTGCTCGCCAATTTCTACTAAGATTGCACCTTTTTCGTATAATGGTAAAATATTGTCATACTTTCTAAAAGCAAAAGCTGTAGCCTTGGAAATTTTATCGCTATTATAGGCTAAAATCTTCAGGCTTATTTCTGTATTGGGTTTCAGGGTGTTACCGGCAAACGTAAGAATTTCTCTTTGTAGCAAAATTTTACCCAGACTTTTTTCATAGGCTTGTAACAGGGGGCTTCCACTTTTAAGTGCTTCAAGATAGCAAAATACACTTTTGGCAAATACCTGCTCCACCATAGCAGCAGAAGCCAAAGCCAATCCTCCTACTAAATAGACTTTATTCCAGGTTTGCAAAAACTCTTTTCCTCCGGGACTCTGCTCAATATCTTCCCTGCTGGCCGTAATGCCAATATCTGCCAAAGCAAGCCCAATCCCAATACTTTCTGCAGCTATTCCTACTGCTCCTCCTGCGGGGAAAAACACTGCACCCAAAACAATAGCCAATACATCAAATCCTATCCGTACCGCATCTGCTCTTAATTGCTGGTCTCTTTCTTCAGCATAAGCTTTTATCGTCATTGCAGATACAAAAGGAAATGGTTGCTCTTCACTTTTAATATCTGCAAATTTTATACGTACTATATCCATCGGGTGGTATAGATTTCCTTTTTCTGCGTCTTCTAATGAGGTTGTTGTAATATTATAAGGACCATCATATTGATCTACTGTTACGGTTTTGGTTACTTTCTGCATTTGCTGCAGGAAAAGCTCATTGTCTTTTTCGCCCTGAAAAACACTGCCGGAAGAAATGGCATAATCATTTCCTATTGTAAATTCTTTATCCAAAATTCTTAACCCTTCGAAAGCATTATCAATACAAAGCGCTGTAATAAAATTGGCAAACAGGGTTTTATTGCTCCACTCTCTGCCGTCTACTACAGAGGTTTTATTCATATTCTCAAAAATACGCTTTACCGTAGTCTGATTTCCCTTAAAGCTTTCAAAAAGAAACTGACTATTTTTGAAAATTTTCAATAAGTTGAGCAGTGCCCCACTGGAATCCTTTGCCCAGCTAAATGCGCCCTGATCGTCATAATTTACCAGCTTTTCCAAATGGCCCCAAAGAAATTTTTGAGCCTTACTTACTACCCTTGTTTTTCCTGTTTTTTTATCTTTGGTAAGAATGATTTCATTATTAAGCTTTCCGTCCAGTTTGGAAAGTAAATTTTCTATCACAAAATCCGGCATGTTTTCGTACAAAAATTTCAGTACGGCAGGATCCTGGGTTTCTTTTACTTTTTCAGTGAAAAGGGTAACAATTTCGTTTTTAGCATCATTTCTTAGACCCAGCTTTTCAGATAGAGCCACATATCCATAGGCATCGGAAGTCCTTACAATAACTGCATTGTATTCTTTTTCCAATTCATATTTATCTGTGGAATCATTAAAGTTTCTTTTGTCTAAATAATCGGTATACACAAACTCCAGCCTAAATTCTATTTCTTGTTTTTCAGGATTGAGATAGAATACACTCCCCGAGTTTTTCAAACTGATAAAACAGGCTCTTTTGTTTAATTCAACCGATATTAGAGCCGATTTATTTTCATTTCCTCTGGAATATTCAAAAAATTTTGAAGGAGTATACGTTGTTGATGTTGAAGTTAATACAGTTGGGCTAATTCCTCCTGTTGTACTTGGATTACTCAATGCATAATTTTGATAATAGAAGAAGAATTTATCGTTTGTTCGATTACTTAAATCATTCCAGAGGGTACTCAAATCCATATTTTCGGAATAAAAGTCACCTTTTGTTGCTGCACATTTATCATTTCCTCCTGCTTCTCCAAATTTTTTATCAAAGGATATTTCCTCAAAAGATTTATTTACAATTCCCTTCAACGGATTTTTATTTCCATCAAATCCCTGGGTTACTTCTTCAAAAGAAAGTATTTTGTATCCGGATAAATCTCCGAACTCGTCATCAAAATTTTCCATCATTTGTGTGTTTAGCGATTAAAAATTCCAATTCATTTACTGGAAAAAGCTGTTTGGTTTTCATATTCCCGATGAATTTTTCGGTTTGTTCCCTGCTCATAACCAATAGATCAAGATGGTAACCCGGTTCCACCAAAACGTGGGCATTCTTGAGCTTGCAGCCTGCCTGTACCAAAACATCCCAGTCTTTTCCTTGCAGCTCGTTCCAGCTTTCAAAAGGCAATCTGCCCCTGCTCCCGAAAAGGAAAATCTTTTCAACAGGAGTAATCTCCGCAATCTTGTCTTTAAGACTTGTGAGGATATAAGGCAGCACTTTATCGTGCTGCCAAATAGCCCCGGTTTTTACCTGACTCATTGTTCGCTTTTTAAATGATCAGATTATACCAGAAATTTGCTTAAAGGAACTTTATTCAGATACTCAGCTTCCGGAATGATTTGTCCATCTTTATCCAGGATTCTTTCATAACCGTATTTATTGTATTCCGGAGAAGCAATCTTTAAGGTCGAATTTTCCAGATCCACAGAGAACTTCAATAAATCGTGTCCTCCTACAAAATCATCTCCTCCTGGCTTTGTGAATGTAAAGCTTTTGATCTTACTTACATTGATCTTGAAAGTAATCCCATCATCTCCCAACACATAAGCTTCTACTCCCTCAATGGAGGAAACCTCATCTGCTAATACTTTATGTATTTTAATTACGGAATCATTTGGTTTCCATGACGCATCTCTGTCAATGGTAATGATATTGCCTAAGCATTCGTAAACTCTGGGAAAGCAATGCTCACCATCCATATGTCCAATGGTACCATTATTAGTATCCATCTTGCCCAAACTAATTTCCATCCACTTATCATTAGACTGGCCAATCTGATTGGTATTCAGTTCAAAATTGCTTCCGCACATTTCACCCAGGTTGTCATCGAATTTTACTCCGGGTTCACAGTTGCACGGCAATGCTTTTTCTACTCTCAGGCCTATAGAATCTGCCTGAAGGATCGTAAGGGAAGTCGGGATTTTTTCCCTCCACGGTTCTCCTTCTTTGGTTGCTTTTGGTGAACGCATCTCATCTACAATGGATAAGAACAACGGATCATCAATTACGGGAACTTCACCGCCATTCCAGATCTGTCCGGTAGCTAAGAAATGCCTTACTGCTTCTTCAAATCCAGGACGAACTGTAACGATTACCCTCGCCATTCCCGACTGCATAAAGGATCTGAATACAGGATCGTTATCATCAAACTGATAAAGATCTGCCCACGATTTTCTTTCTCCCCAATAGTACGGATAGAAATAGTAGCTCATAATTTCCCACTCAAAAGCCTGCTCCATGAATTTAATGAATGCTGCATACCGGTCTAATTTTCCATCTACCAAAATATCTGTGTTGGTAAAAGTTTCTTCTAATGCCCCGTCATTCGTATAGTATCTTTTCTTACCGAAAGTAAGGTCTGCACCCGGACTCTGGTTGAGCATGTACGAAATACAGTTTCTTCTCAGAATCGTATTTTCAATTTTTCTGTAAAAGCCAGGATTGGAACCTTTGATCTGAACACCCATCGCTTTTATTTCAGCGAGTGCCTGTTCGTATTTTGCAAGTTCTGTTTCGTAGGCTTCAATGATTTTGTTAAATACTTTTTGGAACCATGAGTTTTTATATTCCGGAAGAATGATAAGCTGTATTTCAATAGCTACCGTACCCGCCCAGTACCTGTCAAAATAAACCGAAACAGGCAGCTTTTCAACAAATTTGTTTAAAGGTCTCTGCGTATACCAAGTCTGATAGTTACTTCCGCCAACATGAATATCATTACCTACGGAAATTCCCCAGTTTGAACCAGTATATTGACGCCCTGTCTGTCCGAAATTCCAGGATTTTGTATAATACCCTTCCGGAATATCTAAAGAAAAATCTTTATTGTTTGACATAGCGCCATCCGTTTCATCACTAAATCCATATTGCCACCCTATAGATTTGCTCTCTACCGGGAAATCATCAATTTCAACATTATATTTGCTAATCCAGTATTTCAATTTTGTTTCATCTTGCAGGGAAGAAAAGTTTTCTATTTTTTGTATTGAAGACTCTCTAGGGTCAATCGGTTTTACCAATTGGTTTTCTGAATTGTTGGAAACCTTCATCCCAAGATTATGCAGCTTAGCAGGTTCAGGAATCATGAATTCAAACATCATTCTTTTTCCATAATTGTAGATCTGGTTTTTAACCACTTTATCTACCCAACGGTAAACGCCAACGACATGACTGCTCCCCTTGGTATTATCAAAGCCGTGTTTGTTGTTTTCTTCAAACTCTTCAATGATTTTATCGATACGCTCTTCTTTTACTTTGGTCACGATTCTGTCCAAAGCTCTTGCTGTAATGTCTTTGGCTTCCGTAACAGCCTGCCGGTTGCTTTCTTCTTTGGAATTGTGAGTCGCATAATTCGCTCCGACGTTTAAGCCGTATTTTCCCGTTTTTTCACTTCCCCAACTTGCACTAAATCCTGCCTGTGCAGCAAAATCTTTAGATTCCTGAAGGATTTTTGCAATTTCGTTCTGCATTTCGTGCCTTTCGGTAGAGGTTGTATCGGTCAGCTTTTCTTTTTCCGTTTCGGAAGAAGTGGTAACCTGAGATTCACTGCGTTTTAATCTTCGGGTAGCCCTTTCTTTATATTCCCTTGCCATGATGTTTTCTATATGCGCCACATCTCCTTCAACATAGCAATACGTGGACTGCTCTACTTTCTTGTAATCTGTAATCCCAATATTTTTCATTCCGAACCCTGAAGGGATAAAGATATCGTCACTGTATTCTATATTCTGCCCTCCGTTTTCAATATCTACCTGTGCAGGTCTGAATACACTGCTTCCTTTAAAAACGCCTTGTTTAAGAAACCTGTTAATATCTGAAGGGTCTCTTACCAAAGTAACATTCATGATGTACGTTTTACCGTCGGCCAATACAACGGTTCCCTCTAAATTGAACTCATTGATATGTAGCGTCTGGGAATCAGGAATGACAGTTCCGTTATAAAATAAAAGACTTGTTCCGCCAAAAGATGAAACTACTGTATTAGAAGTAATTTCTGTTCCGTTAACATTTGCTTTATAATTTGCAGAAACTATATTGGAAGCAAAATTTTCCAGGGTAAGTATAATGTACCACGCTGAGCTGGATACGTTATTTGTTTTTACACTATACCCTATAAGCCCAGTGGTATTTGCTGTATTATTAATTACAGGTACCACCACACCTCCAATAGTGGTAAAAGTCTGGTTATTCAAAACCGTATTTTGTAAAACTGTCTGCTGCAAAGAAGCATTATTCTGAACAATAGCCTGGTTGATTTCAGCAAAGGTTGAAACAGCTCTTAACGATGTGAAAGCTTCTTCCAAAATTCTGTCTAATGTATTCTGTTCTTCGGCTGTTAATGATTGTCTGAGTTTTTCTTCCTGAATTTCAGACTCGTAAATAAAATTAAAATCCGGCAGTTCCAGGGAAATAGGGCGAATTTCCAGAAGTTCTTCATATAATCTGTCCAGTTCATCTTTTAGCTTTTGATCTCTTTCAAGAGTATCAGGATTAGTGATGGTTAAATCAGTAATGTATTTGATTCTGCTTTCAACAACTGCTTTTCTATTGGCTGCTTCGTCTACACTTCTCTCATATTCTGCGCGGATAGGCTTTACTTCCCGTTCGTAAGCTTCTGTAGCAGCTCTATACGCTTCCTGATATTGCTTTTTGTAACTGTTTTCCTGGGCTTGCAGTTTTGTGGCTAATTCCTGATTTTTAGTTAATAAGATTTGGGCTTCTGCAAACTTCATATTTTTGTCGTTATACAGGATCTGGCTATTCTCTTTTTCGCTCATTCTAGATACGGCATTGTTTCCGGAAAAGTTATTTACCGGTTTGAAAAGCTCCTTCGGAAGCACAACTTTAGCCCTGATAACATCTTCATACTGCTCATCGCTATTACCATCATAATGCAACAAAATATGATTTAGATGCAAAAAATGCATTAAGGTTTCCTTCGCATAAAAATCTTCCTGAGTAACTACCTGATATACCAGATTGTCCCAAATTTTAGAATCTATGATAATAGACTGGTGCTGAAGGTTTTTATAGTCATTTATTTTAACGTCAAATTCTGCTTTTGTGGCTGATGCTTTATTCCTGGCAATCCAGACTGCCAGTTCGTAAAATGCAGTATCCCCTTCTTTTAAAGAATGTTCTGTTTCGATTGTTAAAGGTAATGTGGAAGGGTTTTCGCAAAGTTTTTTAAGGGTAGTAGATGAGTCTAATTTTTCATCAAAGACACCTTTTTGCGCTTTATAGTCTCTGAAAATGAATCTTCTTTCTTTATTTTTGGGATCTGATAATTCAGCATTACGCATCGTTGCGAATCTGAATAGTGTTTGTGACGTATTGTTATTAGTAGTCATTTGTGTGATTTATTTATGTTTTATATAATTAACTGAAGTCTCTTTTTAGCAAAGTTACTTCAGATTTCAGCCTTATTTTTTTAGGTGGTTTCCGGCGAAGATATCCACCTTACTTTTTAATGGGAAGCATATCTGATATTTTATTTTAATATTAATTTGAAATTTTCGTTGCTATACTTTCAGCTTTGTGATTGTTCACTGACAAAGAAAATATACGATAACGTCAAAACGTGACGTAATTAAAAGAGTTTATAATTATTCAGTGACAACCAAAGACATAGTGCCGGAAACAGTTAAGATTTCGGATCACTTTTAAAATAATAACAGATAAGATTCTGTGTATCGGGAAACGATAGAATTACGATAAGATTTTGTATAATTTTCATGGTATGTGTTTTTGTTTTTCCAAAAATAAGATTTTTTTCATTACAAAGTGAGCGTGAAGAAAAATAATTATTTCCGACCCGAAAAATGTTTCATTTATTAAGAATATCACATGATCCGACAGGATTGAAAGATAATCTTATCATCCTTCTGATTCTTCTGAAAAAACCGCAACAGTGCTATCATCAATACTTGCATTATCTACATTAGAAATTTAGAAGGAGCATGTAATGGGTTCAGTTATATTTCCGCCAAAAAGTTCTGTAAGTTTCCATTTTATTGGTGAGGTATGTGATTTACAAGATATGAAATCTGTGATAATGGCAACCAATATTACCCATCACGATTAAAAAATAAAGCACAAAAAAAGCACCTACATTTCTGTAAGTGCTTGATTTAAAAAGTGGTCCCACCTGGGCTCGAACCAGGGACCACCTGATTATGAGTCAGGTGCTCTAACCAACTGAGCTATAGGACCGCAAAATTGGTTGATTTTGTGACTGCAAAAATAACAAAATTTCCGGCACTACAAAATTTTTTATTGCTTTTCTTGACAAAGTTCTACCAAGACTCCATTAGTGCATTTAGGATGCAGAAATACAATTAATTTATTATCAGCACCTTCCTTCGGCTCTTCAGAAATAAATTCAAATCCTTCTTTTTTTAGTCTTTCAACTTCTTGCAGAATATTATCAACTCCAAAAGCCAGATGGTGAATACCTTCTCCCTTTTTATCAATAAATTTTGAAATCGGGCTTTCTTCCTTACTCGCTTCCAAAAGTTCGATTTTACTTTCACCTGCTGCATAAAATGAAGTAACCACTCCTTCCCTTTCCACAGATTCTTTTTTATAAGATTCCTTTCCCAACAGTTTGGCAAAAAGCTCGTCAGAAACTCCCAAAGATTTTACGGCAATACCGATATGTTCTAATTTCATAAATTATATAATTATGTCGTAAATTTGATAAACGTTCAAATTTTCAAAGTATCAATTCAAACAAAAGTACTAAATTTGCACAACTTATGGAAAGTAACAGACAACGAAAAGTAGCACAGATTATACAGGAAGACTTCGCAGAGCTTTTCCGCAAGCAGGCTGCAGAAAGCGGACAGGGTATTTTGGTATCGGTATCTGATGTAAAAGTAACGGCAGATCTGGGGATTGCCAAAATTTATCTCAGTATCTTCCCTCAGGAATTCCGTTCTGCGGTAATGAAGGAGATTGAAGAAAGCAAAGCGCAATACAGAAACTTTATCGGCCAGAAAATGGCAAAACAGGTTCGTGTGATTCCTAATCTTAACTTTTATTTGGATACTACTCTTGATGATGTTGAAAAATTAGACAGAGAATTAAGAGGCGAAGGCGATAATCCTATTCTGTAACCCTTGAAGAACATTGCATTTTATATAGCATCCCGGTACCTTTTAGCAAAAAAAGGGAGTACGGCTGTTACGTTCATTACGTGGCTTGCAGTCGGGGCTATGACGGTTGCTGTTACTGCAATGTTCGTGATTATTTCAGTATTTTCAGGACTTGAAGACCTCAATCAGGAACTCATTTCCAATCTCCACGCTGATCTTACTATTAAAAGTACTTTGGGGAAAACACTGAAAGATTTTGATAAGATAAATTCCATTCTTAAAAACAATAAAGAAATAAACCACTTTTCAAGAGTAATTGAGGAAAAAGTTTATATCAGCTACAACGGAAAAGGTGACATTGCCTATCTGAGAGGGGTGGACTCTGCTTATACAAAAGTAAATCCTATTGATAAAGACATTTTCTACGGAGCTTACCCGGGTTTTAAATATTCCAATGAAGTTTTGATGGAAAATTCACTGGACAACAGGCTTTCCATCCCCGTATCTTCTAATTCCGATTATGCCACATTGTTTATGCCTAAACCGGGCACCGGAATCATTAACAAAGAAGAGGATATATACAATAAAAAAGATATCCTGGTAACAGGTGTATTTCCCGGAAAAGATCAGCTGGACAACTATATTATTTCACCGATTGAGCTCACAGAAGAATTATTGGATTTACCAAAACACTCTGCTTATCAAATTGTTATTACGTTAAAAAATCCGGACAATACCAATTCCGTAAAACAGCAGCTTCTTTCTGCTTTGGGCAAAAATATTGAAATCAAAACCAAAGAAGAAGAAAACGCCGCTTTCTGGAAAATGATCAACACGGAAAAACTCTTCATCTATTTAATTTTCGCATTGGTTATTTTCATTACTACCTTTAATCTTGCGGGAGCTATCATTATTTTACAGCTTGATAAAAAGCAGCAGGCGAAATCTTTGGTATCATTGGGATTTCCTTTGAGCCATCTGCGTCAGATCTATTTCTATACAGGAATACTCATTGTTGTACTGGGAATTATTTCCGGACTTATACTCGGAACCGCACTATGCTATTTCCAGCAGTATACCGAATTCTTCAAAGCCAACGAAACACTGCCTTTCCCCGTAAAAATAGTAGGCAAAAACTATCTTATCGTAGCACTTACCGCGGCGATCTTCGGTTTCGGTATTTCATGGGCATTTTCGAAAATAAGCAAGGAGTATATTACTAAAAATTAATATCGTAACCTATCATTTTTTCGTACCTTTACGCCCCAATTTTTAAAAATGAAACGTACTTTATTCTCTTTATTAATGAGTTTTGCATTCATCAGTGCATTTGCTCAGATCCCAACCGGTTACTATGACGGAACGGCAAGTCTCTCCGGAGCTGCTTTAAAAACCAAACTAAAACAGATTATTACCAACGGTCATGTAGACAATGGTTATAGTGCCCTGTATAGTGGTTATGCAACAACGGATCGCGATAATATCGCAGGAATTCCGGGATTGGAAAACGATAATACTGTTTTAGATATGTATTCCGAGAATCCTAACGGAACAGATCCTTACTCGTACAGCTATCCCGGAGTGCAATGTGGAAATTATAACAGCGAAGGTGACTGTTACAACAGGGAGCATATCGTTCCTCAAAGTTTATTCAACAGCAACGCTCCGATGGTTTCAGATATTCATTTCATCAGACCGACAGATGGAAAAGTAAACGGAATGAGATCAAACTTTCCTTTCGGAAAAGTAGGATCGGCTTCTTTTACATCTCAAAACGGATCCAAACTGGGAGCGTCTGTTTCTCCCGGATATTCGGGGACGGTTTTTGAACCTGTTGATGCTTTTAAGGGAGATATCGCAAGAATGGTCTTATATTTCGTAACTAGATATGAATCTCAGCTTTCAGGTTTCGGAACAGGAAATATGTTAGGAGGCTCAGCTTTTCCGGGATTACAGACCTGGGAACTGAACCAGTTATTAGCATGGCATGCAGCAGATCCTGTTTCTGCAACTGAAATTGCAAGAAACAATGCCTCATATGTATATCAGGGAAACAGGAATCCATATATTGATCATCCGGAATATGTAAATCAGATCTGGGGAACTCCTACGGTTGATACTCAGGCGCCAACGGCTCCTACTAATTTAGCAACCAGCAATCCTACTTCAAATACTATTTCTTTAAGCTGGACTGCTTCTACCGATAATATTGGAGTTGTTGCGTATGACATTTACAAAGATGGCGCTTTCTATACAACCGTTACCGGTACTACAGCAACCGTTTCAGGATTAAATCCTTCAACAACATATAATTTCTACGTGATTGCAAAAGATGCAGCAGGAAATGCTTCTACGGCAAGCAACACGGCTTCAGGAACAACTCTTGCAGGAGGACAGCCAGGCGGAAGTTGCGGAACAGAGGATTTCTCAAATATTCCGGCTGCTGCTTCAAGCTACACAACTCAAACCTGGACCAGCAATAATATTACATGGACTGCAACGGATGCAAGAACAGATCAAAATATTAACGGAACAGGAAATAAAGCAATCACCATAAGAAACGGAAACCTTACAAGCTCTAGTATTTCCGGTGGAATTGAAAGCTTAACCGTGAAAGCTCAATTGAAATTTTCGGGTAGCGCGGGAAGTTTAAATGTTCTGATTAACGGTACAGTAGTAGGCACAATTCCTTACACATCTTCCTCTACTGCAGCTGTTACGATTAATAACATCAATATCAGCGGGAATATTGTTATCAGTATTGTAAATCCTGTAACAGATAACAGAATTGCAATTGACGACCTGAGCTGGACATGTTACAGCACATTGGGAACAGCAGAAACTTCAGGCAATAAAGCAGGTTTTATGATTTACCCAAATCCAGTAAAAAACAATGAATTATTTGTAAAAGGAGAAAATCTGAATAAAATTACAAAAGCTCAGATTTATGATTTTTCAGGAAAATTGATTGAAACAATTGAAAATCCTTTCAAAACAACAAATAAAATCAATCTTAAAGGTCTGTCTAAAGGAAATTATATCCTTAAAACAGATTCTTTCTCTACAAAATTTATAGTAGAATAACTCATAAAAATATTTATTCAAAAGGCCGGTTTTTTCCGGTCTTTTTTTTATTTTTATAGTATGGATTCCAGCAAAAAATTAGGCCTCATCGGGAGAAACGTTTCTTATTCTTTCTCTAAAAAATTCTTTGAAGACAAATTTCAAAAACTCATGCTGAAAGGCTATTCTTATAATATTTTTGATTTAACGGAAATTGACGAGGTGAATGACTTGTTCACCCATCCTGATCTGCTGGGTTTCAATGTAACTATTCCCTACAAGGAAAAGATCATTGATTACCTGGATGATCTCAGTGATGAGGCAAAAAAAATCGGGGCCGTGAATTGTGTTGTAATTGAAAACGGAAAAAAAATAGGTTACAATACAGATGCTTTCGGATTTGAAAAAACATTACTTCTTCACAAAAAGCCTCATCAGGAATCGGCAATCATATTAGGAAACGGCGGAGCGGCAAAAGCCGTAAAATATGTTCTGGATAAAAATAATATTCCATCCGTTACCGTTTCCAGGAAAACGGAAATTAATTATGATAATCTTGATGAAAAGACGGTTGAAGATCATAAAATCATTATCCAGTGTACTCCGGTAGGAACCTTCCCAAATGTAGACGACTGCCTGGATTTTCCCTTTGACAGCATCACAAAAGAACACCTGATTATTGATTTAATTTACAACCCAAGCTATACGCAATTCATTATTAAAGCTTCCGAAAAAGGAGCAAAAACGGTGAATGGATATTATATGCTTGAACAGCAGGCAGAAAAAGCCTGGGAAATTTGGAACTTTCAAAAAAAATAACATAAATTAGTACTATATTTGGCTTTTTTGCTCTATATTTAGAGGATATATTTTAATGCCACTCACAATAAACGATTTGCTATGACTACAGAAAACAACCTTTCTGAAAACGAGGAAAACAAAAACTTTACTCCGGAATCTTTGGAAGAAAATTCAGAAGACGTTACCCCTAAGAATGAAAACTTTGAAGTTGAAGAACATGAACAGGATGAAGAACATGAAGAGGTAGACCTCTCCCTGGCTGATACGTTGAAGGAAATGGAAAAGATCATCAACGCTCCTAATGCCGGTGAGGATTTCAAAAAATTCAATCAGCTTAAAGAAAAAGCAAGTCATTACATCCATGATGAGGTGGAAGATAAAAAACACGAATATACTGATGCCGGAAACGCTCCCGAAAACTTCAGCTACGAGCACCCTTCCCAGGCAAGATTTTCAGCTCTGGTGAATATATTCAGGGAAAAACATGATGCTTACCAGAAAGGTCAGGAAGAAGAGCAGAAGAAAAATCTGGACCACCGACAGAATATTATTGAAAGGCTTAAAAATCTATATACTAATTCTGAACCCGGCACCAATCTTTTCAAATCGATAAGAGAAATCAAAGAAGACTGGTCGAAGGCAGGACAGGTAGCAAAGTCTGAGTTTAAAATTCTTAACAATAATTATTTCCATCACCTGAATCAGTTTTATCAGATGCTGGATCTCAACAAAGAATTTCTTGAACAGGAATACAGCCATAATCTTGAAAAAAGACAGCACATTATAGAACGTGCAAAGCAGCTTGAACAGGAGCCTGTGATTCAAAAAGCACTGAATGAGCTCCAGTACCTCCATAAACTCTGGAAAGAAGAAGCGGAACCGGTAGCCGAAGAATTCCGTGAAAAAACATGGGAAGAATTCAAAGAAATTTCCAATAAAATTCACGAAAGAAAATCAGAACTTTCGGCAGCCATTGAAACAGAGCAAAACGAAAATCTTGAGAAGAAAAATCAGATTATCGCCGAAATCAAAAAACTTTCAGAACCATCTGAAAATCCGAACCACAATTACTGGCAGAACGCCATCAGAAGAGTGGAAGAATTAAGATCGGAATTCCTGAAAACCGGAAGCGTTCCAAGAAAACTTTCCAATCAGAACTGGAATGATTTTAAAACAACATTAAGAGGCTTCAATACTACGAAAAATACGTATTACAAATCATTAAAAGGTTCTCAGCAGGCCAATCTTGAAGAAAAGCTAAAGCTTATTCAGACAGCAAAAGATAATCAGAATAATGAAGAATGGGACATTGCCGTACCTTTATTTAAAAAACTTCAGGAAGACTGGAAAAAAATAGGACATGTTCCTAAGAGCATGACCAATAAAATCTGGGACGAATTCCGTGATGCCTGCAACGCATTTTTCAACAACTACAGGGAAAAAAGCAATGCTTCTACCGATAACTGGAAAGAAAATTATAAAAATAAGAAAGTACTTCTTGATGAACTGAAAACAGTTACCAATGAAGAAGGCAGCATTGAAAAAATTGAGGCCATAAAAACCGCCTGGAACAATATCGGTAAAGTTCCGAGAGATAAAATTTCAATCAACACCGAGTTTAATAAAACATTGAGAGAAAAACTTAAACTCAATAAAATCAACGAACTTGAACTCAAAGAAGAAGGCCTATCTGAAAATCAGCTGACTGATAAAGCAAGAAAGATGAAGAGCCAGATTTCTGATCTCGAAGCTGAAATTGTGAAACTGGAAAATAACCTTGCTTTCTTCAAAAATCCTTCCAGAGAAAACCCGCTTTTAAAGGAAACTTTTGATTCTATTGAAGAGAAAAAAGCTCATTTGGAAACGTTGAAACAAAATCTTCACAGCATTATTGCCGGAGAATAATATAACTTAAAATCTAAAAAAGGCGGAGCAAAGTAATTTGTCTTCGCTTTTTTCATTAAACATGCAGGACGAATTTTATATTAAAAGATGTATCGAACTTGCCGGTAAAGCACTCGGCAAAACCTACCCGAATCCGCTGGTAGGAAGCGTAATTGTGCATAACGATATCATTATCGGTGAAGGTTATCACCAAAAAGCAGGAGAAAACCATGCGGAAATAAATGCTATTAATTCTGTTAAAGACCGCTCGCTTATCCCGGAGTCTACCATTTATGTATCATTGGAACCCTGTGCACATTACGGAAAAACGCCGCCGTGTGCCCTGAAAATAAAAGAACTAGGATTCAAAAAAGTTGTGATCGGCGCTATGGATTCTCACGACAAAGTCAACGGAAAAGGAAAAAAAATTATTCAGGATGCAGGAATAGAAGTCGTTTCAGGAATTCTTGAAGGAGAATGTAATGCTTTAAATAAAAGATTTTTTACCTATCATGAAAAGAAAAGACCCTACATTATCCTGAAATGGGCCCAATCGGGTGACGGTTTTATGGACAAGGACTTTCAGCCCGTTTCCATCTCAAACTCTCTGGTAAATCAGTTTGTTCACCAATTAAGAGCAGATGAACACGCGATTCTTGTCGGTACACAAACAGCACTTAATGACAATCCTGCCCTCACCGTAAGAAATGTAGAAGGAGAAAATCCGATCAGGATTTTAATTGATTTTAATTTAAAAGTTCCGCTGGATTTTAACATCTATAATAAAGAAGCAAGAACTCTAATCTTTAATACTGTTAAAGAGGAAAAAACTGAAAATCTGCATTTTATTAAAATTAAAAAGGAAAATTTTCTGAACGAACTGATGAGTGATTTATATAAAGAGCAGATCCAGTCGGTCATTATAGAAGGTGGAAGATTCACTTTACAGCAATTTATCAATGAAAATCTTTGGGATGAAGCTATTGTTATTGAAAATAAGAATCTAAAACTTCTAAACGGAACCCGGGCACCGCAGTTTGAAAAAGACCCTGAAAGGTCAGAAGAATTACGTGATAACGCAGTTTTATTCTATAAAAACAAATAAATATCATAATAATTTGAATTATATTAATAATTTAACTAATTTAGTTACCAATAACGAAATCTAAAAAGCTTAGAAAGTAGGAAAACCAAAAACAAATTATTATGAAAAATTTAAAAAAATTCAAGCCTTTAACAAGAGCAGAATTAAAAAAAGTTTCCGGAGCCGTTAAAGCTCCATGGGTAGATGATGGCTGCGGCTGGCCGTTGTGTATGAACCAATTTGGCAGGTGTTCCGTGTTTGCATGTTAAAGAGTTCCACAGATTAATCCGCTGAATAAATTTTGAATAAATATTTATTATCTGAGCCTTTAAAGAGGCTCATTTTCTTTTTAGTATTTTTGTACATTAATGCAGACTGTGATGTTGTTCGAATATAAAACGATAGAAAAACCCGTAGAAAACATTTTATTAAAAGAAAAAGGAAGCAAGTTCATAGGATTTGCTTACCCCATAAATAATGAGGAAGAACTTAAAAATATCTTAGAAAAAATACGAGCCGAGCATCCGAAAGCAACGCATCATTGTTATGCTTACAGAATGGGACTCAGCGGAGAAAATTATCGTGCCAATGACGACGGAGAGCCGTCAGGAAGTGCAGGGCTGCCCATTTACAATCAGCTTTTGGCCAACGAAATCACCAATGTCATTGTTATTGTTGTACGATACTACGGTGGCACAAAATTAGGGGTTTCCGGACTGGTAAAAACGTATAAGGAATCTGCTAAAATGACTTTAGAGGAAGCCAATACTATTATAAAGGAACTGGAAATTGATATTCAAATACAATTTAATTTTAATCAACAGAATATCATTTTCACTTTACTGTCGAAATTCGACGCAAAAATCGTCAATTTTGATTCCCGTGAAAAGGCTGCAATTACCGCCAAAATTAAATTAAAGCACCGCGAAGCGATCGTTGAAGCCCTTAAAAATATGCAATTTGTAGATTATAAATTTTGAGACTAAAGCTCTTTTTTGACTTTTGTGTTGGGATTATAAAGAATGACTTTCACTTTATCGTTTCCATATTTTTGCTTTAAATAAACTGCAATCTTATTATATATTTCAGTTTCAGGAATTGGTGCAGATTTTATTTCCTGCAATGCCCAGTTTTGAAGATTGACAACTGATGCCGTTCCACAAACATTATTAGCAGAATGTTCAAAATAAGGCTGAAATTCTTTTTCGGTATCTGAAAAACAGATATACATCTGGTCACCCTTTCCTGAATATAAGTTAAAAGAGAAGTATTGATACCAGACGTCAAAAAAGCTTAATACGGGCATTAAGAACCAAAGAACCAGCCAATAAAAATTATGCGTGACGGTTCTGTAAGAAAATTCAATTGGTTTAGAATAAATAATAAGAATTATAAATATTATTGCTAAATTCCATGGCCAGACAACTGAATTATACTGTAAACCAAACGGACCGATAAAAATCAAAATGCTTATATGCATCGTAATTAAAAGATAACTGATAGTCTTTTTATAATTTGAAAGCAAAAGTAAAAGTGCTAAAGAGATTTCAATAACCGGAATCAGCAGTCCCATGAAAAATAGTTTATATTTTAAAATAAATTCCATTGACAGCCCTAGAAAATCTATCAAAAACATATTCAACCATACTACAGAAAGAAAATCACGGTTGATTTTATGCAACCCACTAAATAAATAAATCGACACCAGGAATAGATGACTTAATAATACAATATTTTCAGGCTTATAGAAATTGATAATCACCATAAGTAAAAAACACAAATACATATATTCCCAAGGCTGCCATCTTACAGTATCCAATAAGCAGCTTATCATTTCAGAAAAAAACAGGGCAATCAGCAACCAGCGATGTATTCTGAAAAAAAAGACTGTCAGTAAACATAAAAGAGAAAAGCTAAATAAAAACTGGTGGAAAAAATTGGGAATATTTTCCAATTTTTCAATTGGTGGAATTACTGGATAAGCTCTTTCTGTAACCCACGTTTTATAACTCCATATTTTAGTTAAAAACCAAAACAAAGCAATTACGCGTATCAAATAACTGATATCTTTTCTCTTCATCAATGTGTTTTTTCCAAAAATATTAAATTCAACTGAATCTATCTCATTATCATATAAGAAACACCTCAGAAAAAATTTTCTGAGGTGCAATAATTTATTATTTTATTAATAATTAGTCCCTTCTGCCTCCCATAAGCAGTGATGCCCAGTATAAAAGCTGAGCCAGTGAACCTATCGCGGCAACTACATACGTTCTGGCTGCCCATTTCAGACTGTCTTTTACGCCTACATATTCTTCAGCAGTTACAGTACCTGTATCTTTCAGCCATTTCATAGCCCTTTCACTTGCATCATATTCCACCGGCAGAGTTACAAACGCGAAAAGAGTGGTAAAAGCAAACATAATTACTCCTATCGCTAATACCATACGATTACCCGTAGGATTCTCAATACTTTGTGTAGCAGCCATAACCATAATCCCGGCAATAAGAACAAACTGCATAAGATTAGAGCTGATTTGCACTACAGGCACCAGCTTTGAGCGCAGCTGAAGCATAGAATAGCCCATTTTGTGTTGCACGGCATGCCCGCATTCATGTGCAGCTACTGCCGCGGCCGCTGCATTTCTCTGCATATAGACTGCTTCGGAAAGATTTACTGTTTTATTTTCCGGGTTGTAATGGTCTGTTAATTGTCCCGGAACCGATATTACCTGAACATCATTAATACCGTTGTCTCTCAGCATTTTTTCTGCCACCTCCTTACCGGAAAGCCCGTTTCGGAGATGCACTTTAGAATAATATTCGAATTTCGACTTTAGCTTCGATGATATCCACCAGCTTACAAGCATTGAAATTCCAATGATTATATAATAACCTATCATTTTTAGTAACTTTACAATATATTTTCACCCCAAATGATGTAAAAACTGTGCCAAAGTATAACATTTAATTGGTTATATTTGCTCATTAATTTGCCTTTTAAAACTATGTCTAAAGTTTCAGTAATTGAAGTAAAAACAACGGATCAGTTAAAGCAATTCGTCAGATTTCCAATGGATTTGTATAAAAACAATCCATATTACGTCCCCTCATTTATCAATGATGAAATCAACATTTGGAACCCTGCCGAGAATCCTGCGATGCAGTATTCCGAAGCGAAACAGTTTTTGGCTTTTAAAAATGATAAAATTGCCGGCAGAATTGCAGTAATGATTAATCATAAAGAAGAAAAGGAACTGGGAATCCGAAAAGTACGCTTCGGATGGATCGATTTTATTGACGACTATGAAGTTTCAAAAGCATTGATAGATACCGTGATCACTTATGCTAAAGAAAAAAACATAGAAAAGATAGAAGGCCCGATGGGATTCACCAATCTTGATAAAGCCGGAATGCTGACAATGGGTTTTGACAAGCTTGCTACGATGATCGGAATCTACAACCACGAATATTATCCGAAACATCTTGAAGCTTTAGGCTTACAGAAAGAAAAAGAATGGGTAGAATTTGAGCTTCAGTTCCCGGAAATACTTCCTGATAAGATACACAAATTCAACGAACTAATCTCCCAAAAGTACAAACTTAAGGTTTTGAATTTCAGATCAAAAGAAGAGATTACTGAATATGTTGATCCTATGTTTGATCTTTTGGACGAAACGTACAAACATTTATCTACCTACACTCCTATTTCTGAAGAACAGCGCAAAACCTACAAAGAGAAATATTTTAAATTAATCGACAAGGATTATATTGTGTGTGTTGCTGATGACGCAAATCAGCTTGTTGCCTTCGCCATTACCATGCCCTCCTATTCAAAGGCACTGCAGAAATCGAAAGGAAAACTTTTACCCTTCGGCTGGTGGCACTTTTTACAGGCCGGAAAAAAGAACGACCGGGCAAATTTTTATTTGATAGGGATTCATCCCGACTATCAGCGAAGAGGCGTAACCTCTATCATTTTTAAGGAAATCTGGAAACTTTTCAGAAAGAAGGGAGTTAAGTACCTGGAAACCAATCCGGAGCTGGAAGAAAACAAAAGCGTCCAGCTGCTTTGGCAGGATTATAACCCCGTCAACCATAAAAGAAGACGTACCTACGCCCTGAATATTACCAACGGATAATAATTGTTAGATTATAAATTAATTCCATCTTATGAAGCCACAGCTTATTATTTTTGGTGTTTTGGTTGCCGGATATATTATATACAATCTTTTTCTTCAGATTCCTGATGACCGCACCAATACCGTTGTGAATATACTATTCGCAAGCATTATCTTTGCCTATATCGCGTTTATGGCATTTTCGCTTCTTAAAAAGATGAAAAAGTAGAAGATCTGATATTGCTTACTATTTAATATTTCATCCGTTTAGCAATATTATTTTACAGATGATATTAAATTTGTTAAAATGCCTAAAAATCTCCGATAATAACACGGTAAAACATTTATTGACCTTACCTACAAAAAAAGGGAAAATCTACATAATAGAAACAATCATCAATAGCTAATTTTTATTGATTCTAAATTACCGGTTTAATGGATTTTAATTCCACTTTTAAGTCGATAAATTTCATGCTTTCTTGTTTATTCGCTAAATTTGCAAATTGAGATAATAATGCAAAAATGAATTTACCTGAAAGTTATATTCCAATCCTTATACAAGCAGGTGTTGCGATAGGTTTCGTAGCCATTTCTTTGCTTGGCGCACATTTTTTAGGTCCAAAACAGAAAAAAGGAAATTCTGTAAAAAACCAAAGCTGGGAATGTGGAGTCCCGGTAGAAGGAAACGCAAGAACACCATTTTCAATCAAGTACTTTTTAACAGCGGTACTGTTTGTATTATTCGATATTGAAATCGTATTTTTTTATCCGTACGCAGTAAACTTCAGAGAATTCGGAATGGAAGGATTCTTAGCTGTACTTATGTTCGTAGCGATTTTCTTTATGGCATTTTTTTATGTCTGGAAACGTGGCGCATTAGATTGGGATAAATAAAAAGAAATAGAAATTTTAAATGACGATTTTAGATAATTCAGTTTACATTAAGACTAACATTAACAGTAGATTGAAATCTAAATTAAAATCTTAAATCTAAAAAAATGTCAGATAACAAACCAATAATAAGAACAGATGCACCTGCTCCGGAAGGATTTGAAGGAGAAGGGTTTTTCGCAACGAAACTGAGCAGTGTAATCGGGATGGCCAGAAAGTTTTCACTGTGGCCGCTGCCTTTTGCAACCTCTTGTTGTGGCATCGAGTTTATGGCTACCCTCAACCCAACCTATGATGCTTCAAGATTTGGTATGGAAAGAAACTCTTTCTCACCAAGACAGGCAGATCTATTGATGGTTTGCGGAACGATATCAAAAAAATTAGGCCCCGTGCTTAAAGAAGTTTATACCCAAATGGCAGAACCGAAATGGGTAGTGTCTGTTGGTGCATGTGCATGCAGCGGCGGTATCTTTGATACCTATTCAGTATTACAGGGGATCGACAAAATTATCCCTGTAGATGTTTATGTTCCCGGATGCCCTCCAAGACCGGAACAGATTATTGAGGGCGTAATGCAGGTTCAGGCTCTTGCAGAAAGCGAAAGCATCAGAAGAAGAGATATGCCTGAATATCAAAAACTATTAGATTCTTACAATATAAGCAACTAACGGAAATGACAAACGAATTTGTATTAGAAGCAATCACAAGAGAATTTCCGGAATCTGTAATTTCAAGTTCAGAACCTTATGGAATGCTGACGATTGAGGTAAAGAAAGAAGACCTGAAGAAAATAATTCATTACCTTAAGGACTCATCATTAGAAATCAACTTCCTTACTGATGTTTGTGGAATCCATTACCCGGAATTTCCTGAGAAGGAAATCGGAGTGGTTTATCACCTCCACAATATGATGACGAATTTCAGACTCCGTCTTAAGGTTTTCATGTCCAGAGAAAATATTGAGGTAGATTCCTTAGTTGATCTTTATGCGGGAGCCAACTGGATGGAAAGAGAAACCTATGATTTCTTCGGAATTAAATTTAAAGGACATCCGGATCTGAGACCTATTCTGAATATGGAAGATCTCGGATACCATCCTATGCTTAAAGAATATCGTCTGGAAGATGGTACCAGAACCGATAAGGACGATGCAATGTTCGGAAGATAAAAAGCGAATGGCCAATGGCAGTTAGCCAATAAGCCAGAAGCAAATAGCTAAAAGCAATCATTATGAAAGATAACTCATTATCCAATATACTCAACCAGTACGAAAGTAAGGAGCAAATTGACGGGCAACTGTATACCCTCAATTTGGGACCGACGCACCCTGCAACACACGGGATTTTTCAGAACATCTTAACGATGGACGGAGAAAGAATTCTTCACGCAGAACAAACCGTTGGATACATCCACAGAGCATTTGAGAAAATTTCCGAAAGAAGGAATTATGCTCAGATCACTACCCTTACTGACCGTATGAATTACTGTTCTGCCCCAATCAACAACTTGGGATGGCACATGACCGTAGAGAAACTGATCGGTGTTGAAGTTCCGAAACGTGTAGATTATATGCGTGTTATTTTAATGGAACTTGCAAGAATCGGGGATCATCTGATATGTAACGGTGTAACGGGAATGGACTCCGGGGCAATTACCGGCCTTACCTATATGTTCATCGAAAGAGAGCGCATCTATGATATGTATGAGCAAATCTGCGGCGCAAGGATGACCACCAATATGGGAAGAATCGGAGGCTTTGAAAGAGACTTCACTCCAAAATTCCATGAGTTAATTAAAGATTTCCTTAAAACATTCCCACCAAGATTCAAAGAATTCTGTACTTTATTAGAGAGAAACAGAATCTTCATGGACAGAACCATCGGAGCAGGCGGAATTTCTGCAGAGAGAGCTTTAAGCTATGGGTTCACAGGTCCAAACCTACGTGCAACAGGTGTGGATTATGACGTAAGAGTTGCGCAGCCTTATTCATCCTACCAGGATTTCGACTTCATTATTCCTGTGGGAACTTCCGGAGACACCTACGACCGATTCATGGTTCGTCAGCAGGAAATCTGGGAATCAATTAAAATCATCAAGCAAGCATACGAAAATCTTCCTGAAGGTCCTTTCCATGCGGAGGTTCCTGATTTCTATCTGCCTGAAAAAGCAGATGTTTATCAAAAAATGGAAGCACTGATCTACCATTTCAAAATCGTAATGGGAGAAACGGATGTGCCTAAAGGTGAAGTATACCATGCTGTAGAAGGCGGAAACGGAGAGTTAGGATTCTATTTGGTAAGTGATGGCGGAAGAAGTCCTTACAGACTTCACTTCAGAAGACCATGTTTCATCTACTATCAGGCATATCCTGAAATGATTACAGGTTCTGTAATTTCGGATGCGATTGTAACGATGTGCAGCATGAATATTATTGCGGGAGAATTAGACGCATAATAAAATTTAGGAAAATAGATGGAAGATAAAGACTTTCATCACCAATATATAAATTGAATTTAGAACATGATATCAGAGTTTATTCTCTTTTTTTCCTATGTTCTTTAATCTTAGATAAAAAATGAGCGAAACAATAGCTTTTAAACCGGAAAGTTTAGCACAGGTACATAAAATTATCGCAAGATATCCTGAAGGCAGACAAAAATCTGCGCTTATTCCTGTACTGCATTTGGCACAGAAAGAATTCGGAGGATGGTTAGACGTTCCAGTAATGGATTATGTTGCGGAATTATTGAGTATAAAACCTATCGAAGTATATGAAGTGGCAACTTTTTATACGATGTTCAATATGAAACCGGTAGGTAAATATGTTTTGGAGGTTTGCAGAACCGGGCCTTGCATGGTTTCGGGAAGTGAAAAAATCCTGAATCATATCAGAACTAAACTGAACATCAAAGACGGTCAGACCACTGAAGATGGAATGTTTACCCTAAAACCAGCCGAATGCCTGGGTGCTTGTGGATATGCTCCTATGATGCAGCTTGGAAAATTCTTTCATGAAAATTTAACAATAGAGAAAGTAGACGAAATCCTTGATCTTTGCAGAGAAGGACAGATCGCTTTAGACTAATAAAAATTTAAATCTTAGGTTTAAATTAATTTAAATTTTAATAATTAAATGCAAGAAGCTAAAAGCCAATTGCAATAAGCAAATAACAATGAGTAAAAAACTTTTACTTAAAGACGCACATATAGAAGGAATCCGCTACTTTGATACCTACCGCAGACAAGGAGGATACGGAGCAGCTGAAAAAGCCTTAAAAATGACACCGGACGAAATCCTGGAAGAAGTGAAAGCTTCCGGACTGAGAGGACGTGGTGGTGCAGGATTCCCGACCGGTATGAAATGGAGTTTTTTAGCAAAACCGGAGGGTGTTCCGAGACACTTGGTGGTAAATGCCGATGAATCTGAACCGGGAACTTTTAAAGACAGATATTTAATGGAATTCCTTCCTCACTTATTGATAGAAGGAATGCTTATCTCATCATACTGCTTAGGCTCAAACACTTCTTATATCTACATTCGTGGAGAATACTCATGGATTCCCGATATCCTGGAAGAAGCGATTGAAGAAGCGAAAGCAGCAGGATTTTTAGGTAAAAATATTCTTGGGACAGGTTTCGATCTTGAAATCTACGTTCAAAGAGGCGCAGGAGCATATATCTGCGGCGAAGAAACCGCATTGCTTGAGTCTCTCGAAGGGAAAAGAGGAAACCCAAGATTAAAACCTCCATTCCCTGCTGTAAAAGGACTTTGGGAAAGACCTACGGTAGTAAACAACGTAGAATCTATTGCGGCAATTGTTCCAATTATTGATATTACAGGAGCCGAATATGCTAAAATCGGAGTGGGAAGATCCACCGGTACTAAATTGATTTCAGCATGTGGAAACATCAATAAGCCTGGTGTTTATGAAATCGATATGACCATTACAGTTGAAGAATTCATTTACTCAGAAGAATATTGCGGCGGGATCAAAGACGGAAAGAAACTGAAAGCATGTATTCCTGGGGGAAGTTCAGTGCCAATTGTTCCGGCTAATTTATTGTTAAAAACCGTAAACGGAGAACCGAGATACATGAACTATGAATCATTGGCAGACGGCGGTTTTGCTACCGGAACCATGATGGGTTCAGGAGGATTCATTGTATTGGATGAAGACCAGTGTATCGTAGAACATACCATGACCTTAGCGAGATTCTATAATCACGAAAGCTGCGGGCAATGTACACCATGCCGAGAGGGTACGGGATGGATGTATAAAATTTTAAAGAAAATTGAAAATGGACAGGGCAAGATGGAAGACATCGATTTGCTTTGGGACATTCAGAGAAAAATAGAAGGGAATACAATCTGCCCATTGGGGGATGCGGCAGCTTGGCCGGTAGCGGCAGCGATACGTCATTTCAGAGATGAATTTGAATGGCATGTGAAAAATCCAGAATTGTGTTTAACTCAAAATTACGGATTAGCCCATTACGCAGACCCGATTCCTGCGGTTGAGAAGAACGCTTAAAAAAATGAAAAAGGTATTAATTATTGGGGTGATGATGTCAGGTTTTGCCTTTGGTCAGGTAAAAAATGACACTATAGAAAAAGTGTATAAGTTGGAAACTGCATCCTATAAATCCGAAAAGAAAGAGAAGCCTTTACCTCTCAGCAGAAAAGGTCAGATGTTTGCTTTCTTCGGTTGGAACAGAGGCGCATTCAGCAATTCTGACATCCATTTTACAGGAAACGGTTATGATTTTCAGCTGAATAATGTGTCTGCAAAAGACAGACCCACAAAATTTGGAATTGTATATTTTGATCCAAGCTGGTTTACTGTGACACAGTATAATTTCAGGATTGGATATTTTATTAAAGATAACCTGGCTTTGGTTTTAGGGATTGATCACATGAAATATGTAATGAATCAGGACCAGACCGTTGGATTTTCAGGAAATATTTCGGATCCTACATATGCAGCAATGGTACAGAATGGACAGGTAAATTTAGCCGATGAAAAGTTCCTTACTTTTGAACATACAGACGGACTTAATTATGAAAACCTGGGACTTGAGAAATACAGAAATCTTATTCATAAAAAAAATATAGATTTGGTATGGTCTTACGGAGCAGGAATTGGTGTAATGTTTCCGAAAAGTAACGTAAGGCTTTTTGGTAACGAAAGAAGCGACCGGTTTCATGTAGCAGGTATGGCCACCGATCTCAGATCAAGTCTCAACCTTGTTTTCTGGAAAAACTGGATGATAAGAGCGGAAGCAAAGGCCGGATACATCAATATGTGGGACATCAAAACCACACTTAATAACAAGCCGGATAAAGCCCGTCAGGATTTTGTTTTCGGAGAAGTACTGGCAGGAATAGGATATACATTTAATACAAAGAAGTATAATTAAATATAGCTTAATTGCTAAGGCATAAGCGAAAAGCATAGAATATGAGCGAAGAGGTTAAAAAATTCAAAATAACTATAGACGGACAGACTACCGAAGTGCTGCCTGGAACTTCTATTTTAGAAGCTGCCAGACAAATCGGCGGAAAATCTGTACCTCCTGCAATGTGCTATTACAGCAAATTGGAAACCAGTGGAGGAAGATGTAGAACTTGCCTGGTGGAAGTTTCCAAAGGGTCTGAAGCAGATCCCCGTCCTATGCCAAAATTGGTTGCAAGCTGCAGAACCAATGTAATGGATGGTATGGAAGTAAAAAATCTTACTTCGGAAAAAGCTCAGGAAGGAAGAAAAGCAGTTACCGAGTTCTTGCTGGTAAATCATCCGCTGGATTGCCCTGTTTGTGATCAGGCAGGAGAATGCCACCTTCAGGATCTGGGTTACGAATACGGAAACCCTGAAACAAGAACTGAGTTTGAAAGAAATACCTATGATGCAGATGATCTTGGCCCACATATTAAACTGAATATGGACCGTTGCATCCTTTGTGCAAGATGTGTATTGGCTGCAAACCAGTTAACGGGACAAAGAGAACACGGAATCCTTTTCAGAGGAGATCATGCGGAAATTTCAACGTATTTAAATAAAGCTTTGGATAATGATTTCATCGGAAACGTAATCGACGTTTGCCCGGTAGGAGCATTAACAGACAGAACAGCTCGTTTTGCAAGCAGAGTTTGGTTTACAAAACCAATGAACGCTACCTGTAACTGCGAGAAATGTTCAGGAAAAGCTACCGTTTGGATGAAAGGTGATGAAATTATAAGAGTTACCGCAAGAAAAGATCAGTGGGGTGAAGTGGAAGAATTCATCTGCGATACCTGCCGTTTCGAAAGAAAGAATTTGAGTGACTGGAATATCGAAGGTCCTAGACACATCGACAGACACTCTGTAATTTCATTGAATCACTACGAAAAGCCTAAAGATGAGCTGAGAGTTTTAGATAATCCGCTGGCTAAAGAAATCAGTGAAAAAGACGAAAAATAAAAAAGTTTGACGCTTGAAGATGGAAGATGGAGGTTTGTAACCGTAAAATTTTTCACTTCTACGTTTAATTTTAATTTCGTTAAAAATAAAATAAATTGGTAATGTGATGAAGAGTTGATGCACAAAGTGATACACTTCCAGCTTCCAGCTCCCATCTTCAAAACATTTAAAATAAAAAATGGATTTACTTACATTTAAATTGATACTTGTATTAGCACTTTTCCTGCTTTCATTAACGATTGCAGCCTACTCTACCTGGGCTGAAAGAAAAGTGGCCTCTATTATGCAGGACAGAATCGGACCTAACAGAGCTGGGCCATTCGGTTTACTGCAGCCTCTTGCCGACGGAGGAAAATTTTTCTTTAAAGAAGATTTTACTCCTGCTAATGCAGAAAAATTCCTTTTTGTACTGGGGCCGGCTTTAGTAATGTTTATATCATTAATCACAGGAGCAGTAATTCCTTGGGGTAAAAGTTTAAATATTGCCGGTACTTCTTACGATCTTCAGGTAGCTAATATCGATGTTGGGGTACTTTTCATCATTGGGATGGCTTCCATCGGAGTTTACGGAATTATGATCGGAGGCTGGGCTTCCAACAACAAATATTCATTATTAGGTGCCATCCGTGCTTCTTCTCAAATGATCTCTTACGAATTGGCAATGGGATTAGCACTGCTTTCTATCATTATGATGACGGGAAGTTTAGATTTAAAAGAAATTACAGAAAGCCAGACCAATGGAAAATTGTGGGGATTCATTCCCTGGGTTTCCGGACTGAACTGGAATATTTTCTACCAGCCGATCGCCTTTCTTGTTTTCATAGTAGCCGCTTTAGCGGAAACCAACAGACACCCTTTCGATTTACCGGAGTGCGAATCTGAGTTGGTAACAGGATATTCTACAGAATATTCTTCTATGAAATTAGGATTGTATATGTTTGGTGAATATGTAAACATGTTCATTTCCAATGCTTTTATGGTTGTTTTGTTTTTCGGAGGGTACAACTATCCGGGAATTGAATGGGTAACTCAACACTGGGGTGAAAACACAGCCGGGATTTTGAGTATTGTAGCATTTTTAATTAAAACAATCATCGGAATTTTGATCTTTATGTGGATCAGATGGACCCTTCCGAGATTCAGATATGACCAGTTAATGCACTTGGGTTGGAAAACTTTGATACCGATGGCATTGGTAAACTTATTAATTACAGGAGCTGTAATTTTAGCGTTTGGAAATTAATACAAACATATCTAAACCTTATAGGTTTTAAAAACCTAAGGTTTGTGTGAATAGAATATTAAAAATTAAGATAACAGACAAGATTAGTCTAAATCTAATGTCTAACATCTAACATCTATAATTAAATGAAACTTACGAACAGATCAAAAGTTGTTTCCAACAAAGAAATGACCCTTGCTGAAAAAATCTACCTTCCTGCTATTTTTACGGGAATGGGGATTACTTTTAAGCATGCTGTAAGAACCGTACTGAAAGGTGCACCCGCAGTATATTCGTATCCGGAAGTACAAAAGCCGAGAGCAGATATCTGGAGAGGCCAGCACGTTTTGAAAAGAGACGAGGAAGGCAGAGAAAGATGTACCGCTTGCGGACTTTGTGCAGTAGCGTGTCCTGCAGAGGCTATTACCATGACAGCTGCTGAAAGAACAAAAGAAGAAAAGCATCTTTACAGAGAAGAAAAATATGCATCGGTATATGAAATCAATATGCTGAGATGCATCTTCTGCGGTATGTGTGAAGAAGCCTGCCCAAAATCTGCTATCTATCTTACAGATCGTCTGGTAGATGTGGAAACCAACAGAGGGTCTTTCATTTACGGAAAAGATAAATTGGTGGAAAAAATAAACGAAAGGATTGATATCACTGAAAGACAATCCGAGAAACAAAAAAATGCGGTAAAATAATGGATCAGTTTTTATTTTTCTTGGTGGCGTTTTTAGCAGTGGCAAGTGCGGTATATTTTGTATTTGCAAGAAATCCTTTGTATGCTATTTTGTCATTAATTGTTACGATGTTTTCTATTGCTGGCATGTACATTCTTCTGAATGCACAGTTCCTTGCGATTATCCAGATTATTGTTTATGCCGGGGCGATCATGGTATTATTCCTTTATATCCTGATGATGCTTAACCTTAATAAACAAGACGAAAGTAAGAAGAACAATACTTTAAAATTTGTTGGAATTTTTACGGCAGGTCTGTTATTAATTGGCGTTTTGGGCGTATTCAGAGGAGTTCAGCAGAACCAGATTGCCGTTGAAAATGTAGATGGAAGTATCGGACTTACGAAAAATCTGGGAAGACTTTTGTTTAATGAATATGTTTTACCGTTTGAGCTTGCATCCATCCTTATTTTGGCAGGTATTGTAGGTGCGGTATTAATCGGTAAAAAAGATTTATAAATTATGGGAGAAGTAAATACATTTATACAAAGCATCCCTCTGAATTATTTCATCATTCTTTCATCAGTATTGTTCTGTTTGGGAGTGTTGGGAGTATTGCTGAGAAAAAATGCTATTGTTATTTTGGGTTGTGTAGAGCTTATGCTGAATTCTGTAAACCTTTTATTGGCTGCATTTTCGGCATACAAAGGTAACGGCGACGGACAACTTTTAGTTTTCTTCATTATGGTGGTGGCTGCTGCGGAAGTAGCGGTAGGTCTGGCAATTATTGCTATGCTGTATAGAAATACCCGTTCTGTTGATGTAAGTATATTTAATAAATTAAGAGGATAAGAATGGAAAATTTAGTGTATGCAATAATACTTTTACCACTTTTAGGTTTTCTTATAAACGGTTTATTCGGAAAAAATCTGCCAAAAATTGTTGTGGGTAGCCTGGCTACAGCAATGGTTTTTGCATCTTTCTGCATTGCAGTAAGTATTTTCATGAATTTCGATTCCGAAAGCCAGCCTGTAATTGTAAAAGCTTTTGAATGGTTTAGAGTAAACGGTGTTCAGATTAATTTCGGATTCCAGATTGATCAGTTATCATTAATGATGATCATGATCATTACAGGGATTGGTTCTTTAATTCACCTCTACTCTATCGGATATATGAGCCATGATAAAGGTTTCTATAAGTTTTTCACTTATCTGAACCTGTTTATCTTCTCCATGTTACTTTTGGTAATGGGAAGTAACTACCTGATCTTATTTATCGGATGGGAAGGCGTAGGATTGTGTTCCTATTTATTGATCGGGTTCTGGTATACCAATGAAGAATATGGTAAAGCAGCAAGAAAAGCGTTTATCATGAACAGAATTGGTGACCTTGCTTTACTGATCGGAATTTTCATGCTGGCCTCACAGACAAATGCCGTAGATTATCTTACCATTAAACAAAACGCCGGAAAATTTGAATTGGACGGAAGTGTAATCATTTTCATTACGGCGAGTTTATTTATCGGTGCAACTGGTAAATCTGCTCAGGTTCCGTTATACACCTGGTTACCGGATGCGATGGCTGGGCCAACTCCTGTTTCTGCCTTAATTCACGCGGCAACGATGGTAACAGCGGGGATTTATCTTGTAGTAAGATCCAACTTCTTATTTACTCTAGCGCCAAGCGTTCAGGACGGAATTCTATTCATCGGGTTCTTAACGGCAGCGTTAGCAGGATTCTACGCATTGCGTCAGAACGACATTAAAAAAGTACTGGCCTACTCCACCGTTTCACAGCTTGGATTCATGTTCATTGCTTTAGGGTTGGGAGCTTATACAACAGCGATGTTCCACGTAATGACGCACGCTTTCTTCAAAGCATTACTGTTCCTGGGTGCAGGTTCTGTGATCCACGCGATGAGCAACGAACAGGACATGCGTTTCATGGGAGGGCTGAAAAAATACATTCCTCTTACCCATGCTACTTTCCTTATCGGAACATTGGCTATTTCAGGATTCCCTTTATTATCAGGGATGATTTCCAAAGACGAAATTTTAGTAGCTGCTTTTGCTAAAAACCCTGTTTATTGGGTGATTTTATTCATTTTGGCAGCAGTTACTGCAACCTATATGTTCAGATTGTACTATTTAACTTTCCACGGAGAGTTCAGAGGTACTGAAGAACAAAAACATCACCTTCATGAAAGTCCTTCCAATATGACCATACCATTGATCGTATTAGCTGTTCTTTCGGTTGTAGGCGGTCTTATCAATCTTCCTCACTTCATCGGTCACGGTCATTATGCCAAATTAATGGAATGGCTGAAACCAGTGCTTACTGAGGAAAGCTTTAACCAAATGGAAGCAACGCTTTCCGGTGTTCCTTTTGGTACAGAAATGATGCTTTTGGGAGCTACCGTTTTAATGTTCTTCTGTGTATGGTTTCTTGTTAAAAATACCTATGTTAACAAGAAAAAGCAGGCTCTTCCGGAAGAGCAGTACACAGGATGGGAAAAACTGTCTGCCAGAAAATTATATATTGACGAACTTTACAATGCATTAATTGTAAAAACTGTTGAAGGATTAGGACGCGGAGGAAAGATGTTTGATAATGGTATTCTTGACCGTTTTGTAGACTTTGTGGGTGATGGCGCTGAAGACAGCGGAAAAGCCATGAAACGTATTCAGAACGGAAATGTAGAGAATTACATTCTGGTTATGTCTTTAGCGGTGGGAATTATATTAATTGTTAACTTTTTATTACAATAATAATGTCTGAGTTGTTATTAACATTATTACTATTACCTCTCGTAGGTTCGGGATTAGTTTTTGCATGGAAAAACAATTCAAGCAAATATTTGGCATTGGGAATTGCATTGGTACAGATGCTCATCACTTTTTACATTGCGGCAGATTTTAATTACGGCCCTACTGTAGACAGTGTACTGCAGCATGAAATCAATTATCCCTGGTCACAATTCATTAAAAGCTCTCTTCACTTCGGTATTGATGGGATGAGCCTGCTTCTTTTATTGCTGACCAATATTTTAACGCCAATCATTATTTTATCTTCTTTTAATGAAAATGTCAGCTACAGAAATTCTTTCTACGGTCTTATTCTGCTTATGCAGTTCGGGTTGGTAGGAGTTTTCACTTCGCTGGACGGATTATTGTTCTACATTTTCTGGGAAGTAACCTTGATTCCGATCTGGTTTATTGCCGGACTTTGGGGTCAGGAAAATAAAAGATTTGAGTTTACTACAAAATTCTTCGTATATACATTTGTTGGGTCATTATTCATGTTAGCAGGATTGATCTATGTGTACAATCAGTCTGCGTCTTTTGCGTTAACAGATCTGTATAATGCACAATTAAACGAAACACAGCAAACCGTGGTATTCTGGTTTATTTTCTTTGCTTTTGCAGTGAAATTACCGGTTTTCCCTTTACACACATGGCAGCCTGATACCTATACTTATTCACCGACTCAGGGATCAATGCTTTTATCGGGAATTATGCTTAAAATGGCGATCTATGGAGTAATGCGTTATTTATTACCGATTACGCCGCTTCCGATTGCAGGAATTTCAGGACAGATCGTTATCATCCTTGCTATTGTAGGAATTGTTCACGGAGCATTGATTGCCATCATTCAGACGGATATGAAGAGAATCATCGCATACTCATCTTTTTCTCACGTAGGATTGATGGTAGCAGGTATCTTTGCTTCTGCAGTCATTACTTTAAGAGGAACTTTCAATATCGAAGGTGCCGAAGGTGCTCTGGTACAGACTTTTGCCCACGGTATCAACGTGGCCGGTTTGTTCTACTGTTGTGATATTTTATACAAAAGATTCAAATCAAGAGACATCAGACAAATGGGAGGCCTTGCAAAAGTAGCGCCTAAGTTTGCCGTGCTGTTCCTGATCATTATATTAGGTTCAATGGGAGTTCCGTTAACCAATGGATTTATCGGGGAATTTATCCTCCTTAAATCGATATATGATTTTAACGGGTTGGCAGCAGTAATTGCAGGTCTTACAGTGATTCTTGCCGCAGTATATTTATTGAGATTTTACGGAAAAGCAATGTTCGGTCCCGGCGATGAGGCCGTTCTGAGCACAGCAAAAGATCTTTCTGCTGTAGAATTTTCGGTATTGGCAAGTTTAGCAGTTTTCGTGATTGTATTTGGTATTTTCCCACAACCGATCATCGAGCTGGTGAATAGTTCATTGAAGTTTATCTACACGGCGATGGCCAGTTAAAAATTAAAAGATTTAAAAATTAAAAAACTAGGAGATCGACGAAGAATAAAGACAAAAGAACAGATCTTAACTTTAAACTTCAAATCTCGAATATAAATTATGAGTGTTTTAATTATTGTTTTCCTAACGGCAGTTGTTGCGTTATTTTCAGGAGTTTTTGAACAGGGGAAATTCGCAAGATACATTGGGATTTTGGGATTAATCATCGCATTATGGGTAAGTTTTATGCCGGAAGCGGCATTCTTCGGGCAGTACAGACACATGTACGACTATACTGCGAATACTGCATTATTTACTAAAATATCCATCGTAACCACCTTATTGTTATTCTTTTTGGGAGGTTTTGCATTCAGCAATCACAGAACCCACCAGTCTGAATTATACGCTTTGATGCTTTTTGCATTGTGTGGCGGAATTATCCTTTTCGGATTCCAGAATCTGGTAACATTATTCTTAGGAGTTGAGATCCTTTCCATTCCTTTATACGTAATGGCAGGAGCGAATAAAACCGATTTAAGATCCAATGAAGCTTCCATTAAATATTTCCTGATGGGTGCATTCGCAACAGGTTTCTTATTGTTTGGAATTGCCTTTATTTATGGAAGCGCAGGAAGTTTTGATTTATACAAAATTCAGGATTTCGGAGTTTCAAATCCAAAAGATGGCATGTTTATTTTAGGAGTCTTATTGATTCTTTGTGCACTGGCATTCAAAGTGGCATTGGCTCCGTTCCATATGTGGAGTCCTGATGTATATTACGGTTCGCCTTCATTAATCACGGCTTTCATGGCAAGTGTCGTAAAAATTTCAGGATTTTTTGCCCTGTTCAGACTGATGACCATTGGGTTTGGTGGCGTTACTGAACAATGGATCAATGTTTTCGGGGTATTCCTGATCATTACCCTTCTCCTGGCAAACGTTATGGGTCTTGCCCAGACCAATGCAAAAAGAATGTTGGCTTACTCATCAGTTTCCCATGCAGGATATATCGGGTTGGTGTTCTTCGGAATGACAAGCCTTTCAACTTATAATTTAGCATTCTATCTGTTTGCGTATGCATTATCAACAGTGGGTGTTTTCATGTGCCTGATCTATGTTGAAAAACTAAAAAGAGAAACTTCTTTCGGTGCTTTCAGAGGGTTGGCAAAATCTGAGCCTTTATTGGCTACGGCAGCTGCAATCTCAATGCTTTCTATGGCCGGTATCCCTTTAACAGCAGGTTTCATGGGTAAATTTGCATTGTTTTCCCAGGCTATGAATTCTGATCACGGTGTTTTCCTTGTATTGGTTGCCGTATTAGGATCTGCACTCTCTATTGCTTACTACCTGAGGTTAATCATCTCTATGTTCTTCTTTAAAGAAAGTACATTCAAATCTTCAGAGAAAATAACTATAACATACAATATTGTTGCTGTATTTGTAATCGCTTCAATCATTGTTTTGGGTGTTTTCCCTGATCTTTTTGCAAGACAGTTCGGGCTCTAAAAAGTCCTCATAAAATATAAAACCACAACCTTAAAGTTGTGGTTTTTTTATAACTTTACTTCATGGCAAATCTTTATAAAAAAGACGCTCCATTTCAGGTTTACATTTCTTTCAAAAAGTATTTGGATGTGCTTGAGCATATCCGCTATAATGACCGTCTGGAATACCGGGTAAACTATGCTAAATCATTAATCGATAAAACCACAAACTTTCGGGAACTGAGGGACGGCTTTCAGGATGTATCACTGCTGGAAAAACACGAAGAACTGATCAGGCTTCTGCTTTCAGATCTGTTTCCAACAGGGCTTACCAATAATGAAATAAAAGCTGCCAGTATCCCGCTTTCCAATATCACATTCAACTATACGGAAAGATTTAAAAATATTCTTAAAGACGCAGGAAAAGATTTCGAAATAGAGCTCCGGAATATTGATGACGACGAATTTTATGTATTTTGCTGTTGTCTTATTCTGCAGACTTATTACAAAAGAGACATCAAAAGTTCGCTTCCGTTTTATTATGACATCCCGAACAGACAGGGAATCATGAAACATTACAAAATTACCGTGAACGCGGATTTTGCAGAAGTATATCCTACTGAAGACGCAAAGATTCCTTCTGAGGAGGTCGTGGATATGTTGCTTGAAAACCTTGATGATTTTAAGCTGTGGAAAAGATACTTCCCTTCAGAATCCTGGGTATTGAAGGGTTTTACCATTATCTCTCTGGTTGACTGCACCTCTGAAGTAGCATTGTCCGACCTGAAATCAAGTATGATCAGTATCGATCCGGAAAACCTTGCTCCGGATGAGAACCTCATCGAAATCTTCAAGTCCTATTTTGATGTTTCCGATCTGAATTTTGGACTGATGCTTTTCAATAAAAAAGATCAGCGGCTGGAGAAGCTACCTATTTATGAAAACCTTTTCACCAATCATATTCTGGATTTCTGGATCAATACTTTTGATGATGAGACAAGGAAAACAACATTTACCAATTTAAACCACAATTCTAAACCGATCGTGGTCTCCAACATCGAAAACCTGGATCATGAAATAAAATCGCTGCCGTCTTTCGGGATTTTAAGGGATAATAACATCAACAGCTTTATGGTTATTCCTATTGTGAAAGATAATGATCTGCTGGCGATTATGGAATTCACATCACCGGTAGCCAATAGCTTCAACGGGTTAAAACTTAAAAAAATGGAGTTCTTTTCAGATATGATCCTGTTTTCATTAAACAGATTCAGTTTTGAGAAAAATTATCAGATCGAAGCCATCATTCAACGCGAATACACTACTATTCACGACAGTGTGGTGTGGAAATTCAGGAATGAAGCCGAGAAATATTTCAATGCGTCACTGGCAAAAAAAATATATACTTTAAAACAGATTTCATTTAAAAACCTGACACCGCTTTTCGGATTTTCCGATATCCGTTCTTCATCTGAAAAGCGTTTTAACCTGATGCTTGAAGATCTTAACCAGCAGATTGAATGTCTTCATGAAATTTTTACATTAACCAATTCGGAGTCGGAAAAATATCTTCTGGCGTTGGATATTTTTGAAAACGAACTCAACAACGAAATAAAAGCAGACAGCGAACAGCGATTCCAGCGACTGCTGAGAGATGAGATACATCCGTACCTGCAGGCCAAGTTAGAAGTAAAATCTTCCAGTGAGGTTAAAGCAAAAATTAAAGATTATTTTACACAGGTTTTCACACAGACGGATCTTTTTTATGCCAACAGGAAAAGCCTGGATGACTCAATAACTTTAGTGAACAGGAAATTGGCAGATGTTCTGGATGAAGCCCAGATACAGGCTCAGCAGATCTTCCCGCATTATTATGAAAGGTTCAAATCTGATGGAATAGAACATAATCTGTACATCGGCCGCAATATTGCCCCAGATCTTCCTTATCACTCAAAGGTTGTGCATAAGCTTAGATATTGGCAGCTGAAGACGATATGCAATATGGAACGTGAATTCCAGAATTTCAGGAAGGATCTTCCAATCTGCCTGGATATTGCCTCACTCATTTTCGTCTATAATGAAAAAGTGGACATCCGTTTCAGGATGGATGAAAAAAGGTTTGACGTTGACGGGGCCTACAACTCATATTACGAAATCATAAAGAAACGTCTGGATAAAGCTCATGTAAAAGATTCTTCAGACAGGATAACGTGTCCTGGAAAAATAACGATCGTGTATTTTGGTATGGAAAATCAGAGAGAATATCTTGATTATATCGGTAAACTCCAGAAAAAAGAAATTCTTAAAAACGATGTTGAGTTTCTACGTGTTGAAGATCTCCAGGGAATTACAGGTCTTCTTGCTCTGAGAGTTTCCTTGGCTTAAAATAAAAACTCATCCAAAGCAGGATGAGTTTTTCATTAAAAAATGTATATTCTAAAGGCTTAAAAAAGCATATCCGAAAGAGAGTACGGAAATTATGATTCCTGCCATAAAAATCTTGTAGGTGATTGATAAAAGCCTGTATTTTCGGTCCAGTACTTTTCCGAGATAGTACAGATCCTTTACCATAGAATCATAAATGTAATCCCTGTCTTTGATCAAAACATTCATGGCACTCTGATAATCATCAAACAGCATTCTGTTAAAATTACCAAAGAACAGCAAGTTTACTTTTCTGTCAGCCACATCCTGAAGACTGAATTTAGTCTTTGTGACATTAGGCTTTGTCGATAAGATGGCAAATATGATGGTAAGAACCGCCGACAAAAGCAAAATAAAACTCGGAATAATAAGATGCGAATTTTTCGGGGTATCCAGCTTTGGAACCAATACCGAAAGACAAACCGAAATAATAATGGCATTTACAGAAAGTAGAATATTGGCCTTGCTGTCGGCAATATCACTCAGTCTTGTGTGATTACTCAGCGTAACCCTGAAAAGCGTATCAACACTTCTGTCCGGCTTAGGATCTTTTTCCTTATCCTTATCCTTTTCTTTTTTATTTTCTGAGCCGTCTTTTTTACCGTCTTCTTTTTCTAATTTCTTTTCAATTTTTTTGATATTTTTTTCCTTTAGCGGCTGCCAGGCGCTTTTTGCATAGTCGGTATAAAATTGATGCCGGTTTTTCAGCATATCCAGATTGCCCGCATTCCATTCGTCATTAGAGAAACATCTTACGTTGGTAAGCTCCCACTCTTTTCTTAGGGCGTCGGAAATATCATTGTAATCGTGGCTTGCAAAATGGCTGCAGTCTGCGTCCTTTACAATTTTTTCCAGAAGATTCTGGGGATCATAGGTAATCTTTGTAGCTAAAATCAGCTTTACAATCTCATTAATATCATTTTCAGGATAATTTTCTTTCTGAAGAAAACTTTTTGCTATCTCTGCACCCTTTTCTTCGTGGTCTTTGGCACATTCTATGTATCCAGTATCATGAAACCAAAGTGCAAGCAATACCTTTTCCTGATCTTTTTCAGAAACAGGTGTGTTTTTCAGGATCTCCTCAGCTTTATTTACCGTAAATGTTGTATGTATAAAATTATGATAAAAGTATACCGAAGATAGCTTATCTTTGAATAAGGTCTCAACATAATCTTTGGCTTTTTTTAAAATGTCCATCACCGAAATTTTGTTAATGTAAATTTATGAATTTATACTTGAAAACTCATCTAAAAAACACTTCTCTTGCTCTTAGGTTCGTATTGTCTGCCGGAGTACTCTACTCCTGCGCAACATATAACGTAAAAAAGGGTAAAAACTTATCTGAAGTCAATAATTCTGATGTAAAATCCGAAAATGACTTTACCTTGTTTCTTGTAGGAGATGCAGGTAATGCAGATGAGCCTCAGTCTCAGAATACTTTACATTTGCTGAAAGACAGGCTTGAAGTTGCAGGAAGCAATTCAATGCTAATTTTCCTGGGTGATAATATTTACCCGCACGGAATGCCGAAAGAGTCTGATAAAGATTACGCATTAGCCAAACAGAAACTTGAAGACCAGCTTTCTATTGTAAAAAACTATAAAGGCAAAACTCTCGTTATTCCCGGAAACCATGACTGGTACAGTGGTCTTGACGGGCTAAAAGCTCAGGAAGATTTCGTGAAAAATTATTTAAACGATAAAAAAGCATTTCTTCCCAAAAATTCCTGCCCTATCGATGACATCAGCCTTACAAAAGATATAAAATTAATTGTAATCGATTCGGAATGGGCGTTGCTGAACTGGGACAACTATCCCGGAATCAATAAAAACTGTGACATCAAGACCAGAGAAGACCTTTTCACCGAATTTAAAGATTTAATTAATAAAAATCAGGATAAGCGGATCATAGTTGCACTACATCACCCCATCATCAGCAGTGGAACACACGCAGGATACAGCTCTGCAAAATCTCATTTATTTCCTTTAAAAAGTAAAATTCCGGTTCCCGTAGTTTCAAGCCTCATCAATGTGGTAAGAAGTTCCTCCGGAGCAAGTCCGGAAGACCTTAACAACCAGCATTACGCAGATCTTGCCAACCGGATAAAAAGTATTGTTCAGGAAAAGGAAAATATCATCTTCGTTTCCGGGCACGATCATAATCTGCAGTATCATGAGTTCAGCAATATCAGACAAATTGTAAGCGGTGCAGGTTCTAAGGTCGATCCGGCCACTATCGGAGAAAAAACCGACTTTTCCTACGGAGGAAGTGGTTTTGCCGTATTAAATATCAGAAAAGATAAAAGCTCGGATGTAGAATATTTCTCGACAAAAAATAATTCTTTAGAACAACTCTCGCATATCCAGGTGACTGAAAAACCGGCGAGTTTTGTAAACAACTACCCTGATTCTTTTCCTTCAACGGTAACCTCAACCGTATACCCGGAAAAACTGACTCAGAAAAGGAAATTTTACAGATGGCTCTGGGGAGATCATTACAGAAAATACTATGGGATGCCTATTGAAGCACCTACAGCTAATATTTCCACATTGGATGGCGGCTACACTCCTTTCCGGGAAGGTGGCGGAAACCAATCGAACAGCTTAAGACTGAAATCCCGGGATGGGCAGGAGTTTGTCATGAGGGGGGTTAAAAAAAGTGCTGTGCGCTTCCTTAACAATATGGCGTTTAAGAAAAGTACTTTTGGAAATGAGCTTAATAATACTTTCCCTGAAAGATTTCTTCTGGATTTTTATACAACCAACCATCCTTTTACTCCTTTTGCCGTAGGAAATATGGCCGATAAGGTGAATCTTTACCACAGCAATCCAAGGTTATTTTATATCCCGAAGCAAAAAGCACTGGGAGAATATAACATCAATTACGGGGATGAAATGTACATGATTGAAGAACGTTTTTCTTCAGATCCTAAAACTCTCGCATCACTGGATAATGCAAGAGATATTGTTTCGACGGATGATGTGCTTAAAAATTTTAATAAAAACTACAAATATTCTGTAGACCAGGAACTGTACATCAGGGCAAGACTTTTTGATATGCTGATTGGCGATTGGGACCGGCATTCCGACCAATGGAAATGGGCAGAATATCAGGAAGGTGATAAAATAGTTTATAAAGCGATTCCTAGGGACAGGGATCAGGCATTCAGCAAATACGACGGAAATGCTTTCAAAATTATCATGAACATTCCGGCCATCCGCCATATGAAAACATTTAAAGATGACATTAAGAGCGTAAAATGGCTGGCAATGGAACCTTATCCTCTTGATCTCGTTTTTTTGAAAGGGGCCACTGAGGAACAATGGTTGGCACAGGCAAAATACATCCAGGAACATCTTACGGATGAGGATATTGATAACGCTTTTAGAAATTTACCAAAAGAAGTACAGGACGAAACCATTACCGATATTCAGAGAAAACTAAAAGCAAGAAAAACAAAGCTTGAAACGTACGCTTCACAGTATTATGATGTGCTTCAGAAAAAAGTTCCGTTGGCAGGAACGGTGAATCCTGATAAATTTGTTGTTACCAAAACGGGAAATTCAGTTAATGTAAAACAATACAAATTAGATAAAAAGAAAGAAAATCCTGAACTGGTTTTTGAAAAAACCTATAACGATTCCAAAACCAAAGAACTATGGATTTACGGATTGGAAGACGACGATGTTTATGAAGTTTCAGGTGACGGCAGGCCAAAGATGAATATCAGGCTGATCGGAGGATATAATAATGATACTTATAATGTTGCCGATGGCAAGAAGGTGAAAATTTACGATTTTAAATCGCAGAATAATACCTACAACACCCACGGAGCAACAAAAAATATTTCGGATGATTATGACATCAATACTTACAATTACAAACATCCTAAATATAATTTCTTTGCCGGCTATCCCAATGCAGACTTTAACCCTGATGACGGCGTAATTCTGGGCGTTCTGGCCAATTATACGGTGAATAATTTTATCCGTTCTCCTTATACCCAGAAACACAGCCTGAAAGTTAATTTTTACACAGCGACAGGCGGCTTCAATGCAGCCTATAAAGGAATCTTTAAAAAAGCGATCGGAAGCTGGGATTTCAATCTTGATGCAGGTTTTACGACCCCCCGCTTTGCAGAAAACTTTTTCGGACTGTCCAATGAAAGTGAATATGATAAAGAAAACACAGAACGAAAATTCAACAGGGCCCGAATTTCTAAAATTAATTTTGCCCCTTCTATCTCTAAAAAAAGCTGGACGAATATCTTCAACCAGTTTCAGCTGACCTTTGAAAATAACAAAGTTCAGCGCAATGGAGACCGCTTTGTAGATCTTTCGCCTGATGTAAGACCTGAAGTTTTTGACAACCAGCAGTTTGCAGGTGCCAATTATACGTTCGGATATAAAAACCTGGATAATGCGGCTTTCCCTACCTTAGGAATGGAGTTCAAAGTGAATGCAGACTGGAAAACCAATCTTAACGATACGAAGAGAAACTTTTTAATTTTAAAAGGAACTTTATCCGTAGATCATAGATTAGACAGCAGAGGAAATTTCGTGTTTGCCAATTCCAGTAATGTGATGTGGATTAACAATAACAATTTTGAATTCTATCAGGCTGCTGCTATTGGCGGTAATAATGGAATGAGAGCGTTCCGGAACGACCGGTTTTCAGGAAAATCGTACTTTACCAACAACTCGGAGATCCGATGGGATTTCGGAAGGGTTAAAAATAATATTGTCCCTGCGAATATGGGAGTTTTACTGGGCTATGATATCGGAAGGGTGTGGAATGATCATGAAGATTCCAGAAAATGGCATCAGTCTGTAGGGGCAGGATTCTGGCTGAGCATTGTTGAAATGTTCTCCGCAAGACTGAATTACTTCTACGGAACCGATGGCGGAAGGATTTCAGGAGGTGTGGGAATGACTTTTTAGATGTAACGGCTGTACATTTTACATAAAAAAACCGCAGAAATTTCTGCGGTTTTTATTTATTTTAATCTGATCAATAAGATCTGTTTTTGAGTAGAAAGATGCTTCGGCAGGCTCAGCATGACATTCCTAATAACAACTGTTATTTTGTGGCTGTATCAGACTGAGCCTGTCGAAGTCTTTGTGGTAAAAACAATATAACTACTGAAATTTCAGTTGCCGTCAAAATTATCTTATTTTAAGCTAAACTTATACACATTCCCTCCTTCTTTCCCGTCCTTTTCATCGGCAATGAGCACAGTTCTATCATCAAGATATACAATAGCTTCTTTTTGGGAATTATGGTTCAACGGAGTTTTTTGAATAACCGCTGTTTTAAAATTTTTATCAAAAAGAGATGAAAGTATATAAACATTCTTATGAGTAAGCAGTACAACCTGGTTTCTGCTGTTAATAGCCGCTGAAGTAATGGCCGCATCGCTGTATCCTCCCTGCAGCTTTAGTGTTGTAACTAATTTCGCCTCAAAATCACCGGCTTTATTAGGAATCTGAAAAACAAGAAAAGTCCCGTCGAAACCTTTGCTTCTGTTTTTGGTGAAGAGGTAAAAGTAGCCGTCTTTTTCTACGAAAGCTTCACAGTCATAGAGCCAGTGAGATTTTTTTGGCGGAAATTCCGTCTGTCCTTCATAATGAAATGTTGTCGTCTGAGTGACGTTCGTGGATTTTTGGGAAGCGTCTTTTAAATCAACTTTTAAAATCGATAAGTTACGTCTGTCGTTTTCATTATTTCCAAAATCGCCGATGTAAATATTTCCCTGAACATCTGTTGTGATATCTTCCCAGTCGTGGTTCTCGGCATTTTCTACAAGAACATCTGCGATCTGCTTTCCCTGTCTATCCAGGCCGTAAATCACATTTTTATTGCCCTGGTCTTCAATAGCCCAGATTGTTTTTTTATCTTTCGATAAAGTAATGCCGGAAACTTCCTTAAGCTTTTTAGGCAAAGAAAACTCAACGGTAAGCGCATTGGCGGACTTCTGGGAATCCTGAGCTTTGGGATTGCAGCTGAGCAAAAGGAATGCTGATAAAACAAGAACGCGCAACATATTTATTTTTTTAATTTTTTAAACTGAAAATAAGAGAACCTGATATTTTTCTCTAAGTTATTAATAATCTGCTGATGATGGAGAAAAAATCCGGCCCCCAGACCAATGAGGCTGCCAATGACCGTATCGACCAGCCTTGCCTGCATCAGCGCTTCAACAGGATGATAAACCGGGCTCGCTGTTTCTGCCAGAAGAATCGTTAACGGCGTGATAAAAATGACTGCAAAACCGTAATTCCTTACAATGAGCAGTTCAATAATAAACTGTAACACGGTAATAATAACGATCATCACAATCTTTTCCGGGTTAAATAACAGAATAATCCACGCAAATCCGATCCCGATAAAGGTTCCTAAAATCCTGTGCATATTTCTTTGTCTTACATGCTCAAAATTTCTGCCCTGAATGATCGCAACCGCGGCAATGGAAATCCAGTAAGTATTGTTAAAATGTAAAAGATGCCCGATAATTAACGTCAGCGCCATAAAGAAACCGATAATCGTACTTTCTACAAACTTGGTATATCTTCTTTTATTGAAGCTTCTTCTCGGTACGGCTACCACTTTGCTTTTTTCAATAAAAACCGAGTAAAGAAAAGCCAAAGAACAGGATAATATCGCTCCCATTGCCACAAGCCCTACTCTCGTGGGAATCATTTCCAGATCAAAGGTGTAAGTACTGGCCATCGCCGCAACCATGATGAAGAAAAAATTTCCCGGTGGCGGAATTTTATAGTAAGAAGAAATAAAATGTGCTAAAAAAGACACTAAACCCAATGACAAAGCTCCTGCGTATGCATTAAACCCGAAAAATGAACTCACGGAAAACGAAAAGACAATTCCAAAAGCGCAGACAGCGAGATGAATCATTCTCTGCGTAATCGGAGCCGAAGTAAAATATAAAATCGTAAGTGCTCCCAAACTGGAAAGTGCGCCGTAGTTAGGCTTTCCGGAAAAATAACCGATAAAAAGGCAGCTTCCGATGCACAGTGCCGCGAGAAAAGGGAAATGCCATTTCCGTTCGGTTTGCTTAAATTCCAATAAATACTGAAACCTGTGAGGTGCCGGATTCTGTACTTTCATGTTACTGCAATTGTTTTGCTTCTTCCCAAAGAACATCCATTTCTTCCAGCGACAGATCGGCCAGCTTCAGGTTCTTTTCCAATGCTAGGTTTTCCATTTTCTGAAATCTTGAGATGAACTTTATATTGGTTCTTTCCAATGCAGAATCCGGATTGATGCCCACAATCCTTGCGTAGTTGATCAGGGAGAAAAACACATCTCCCAGCTCCTGCTCTTTTTTGTCTAAGTCTGTTTCATCGTGAAATTCGCGGATCTCTTCATCCACTTTTTTCCACGCATCTTCGGCATCGTGAAATTCAAAGCCGATTCCTTTCACTTTGTCCTGAATTCTGTATGCTTTTACCATACTCGGCAAACTCTTCGGAACCCCGCCCAGAATTGATTTGTTACCTTCTTTCAACTTCAGTTTTTCCCAGTTCTGCTTTACCTCTTCTTCATCTTTGACTTCGGTATCGCCATAAATATGCGGATGGCGGAAAATCAGTTTTTCATTTAAAGAATTAATGACATCTGCAATATCGAAACTTTCTTTCTCCGAACCGATCTTCGCATAAAAAACCAGATGCAGCAATACATCGCCCAGCTCTTTTTTGATTTCCTGTAAATCATTCTGCAAAATCGCATCCGAAAGTTCATAAGTTTCCTCCAGCGTCAGATGCCGAAGCGATTCCAGCGTTTGCTTCTGATCCCACGGACATTTTTCCCGCAGATCGTCCATAATATCCAATAATCTTCCGAAAGCTTCCAGTTTTTCCTGTTTGGTATTCATAGTTGAGAATTCAAGTCTTACAAATTTACGGGAAATCTTTTTGAATGTTCGTTTCTTGAAACAAAAGAATGGCTTCGAGAGCCTCAGCCACCTAATTCGAGAGCCTCAGCCAACTAATTCGAGAGCCTTAGCCACCTAATTCGAGAACCTCAGCCACCTAAGTTGGGAACTTCAGCCACCGGACCGCTTATTTTATTATGCAAACGCATAAGTCACAGAAGAATTTTAACACATGAGTCACATTAGATAAAAGGTTAAAGCTTTTCACGTATTTCAGAACACATAAGTTTAAAAAAATCTTTGATTTTTTTTATTTGCATAATGAAATTCAACAGTCTGGTGGCTGAGGCTCCCTAAGCCACGTCATCCTCTAGGAAAATCCATGCAATCCGTGGGAGATTTTTAAACCACAAAAGTGGCAAAAGATATTATGCTATATAATAAATTATTTTGCTCAACGCTTATAAGCATACAAAAGTTTAAAAATCTTTGATTTTTTTATTTGCATGATGAAATTTAACGGCCTGGTGGCTGAGGCTCCCGAAGCCACGGCATCCTCTGAAAATCCGTGCGATCCGTGGGAGCATTTATAACACAGAGTAGCACAGATTTTCACAGAGAATTATATATTTATGTGTTACCAAAGTTTAAAAATCTTTGATTTTTCTTCTATGTTCTAAAATATGCGCAAAGCCTCATCTTTTATCTAATGTGACTCATGTGTTAAAAGCTTTTGTGACTTTATGGTTAAAAAATCTACAGTTTATTTTGAAGTCCTTTCCACGATCAGCCAGGCGGCATCCAGCATTTTCATGAGCTGGAGATACGGAATGATGATCTTCTGTTCCCCGTCGCACGTTGAACTTCCCAGCGAGAAATACACCATCGCCGAGAGAAACGCATCAAAGTCCTGCAAACTGCAGATGTCAAAAGCACTCCGGAATAATTGCACCGGATTTTGGTATTCTTCCGCTGAAAGGAAAGTCAGGTTTTGAGAAGGGTTTTCTAGGAGAACTTTGAACTTTGCTTTCTTTGCTTTTTTCGAGATCAGAAAAGAGGCACGAACCAAAGACCGTAACGACAAATACAAATGGAAGACTTCGGCGGGATCTTTCCTGATCCGTGTTTTCTTCTGTACTGAACACTGTACCATTATGGTGAGGCTTTCTTTTACTTCGGTCAGGTTGTTGAACTGGAAAAAAGCCTCCAGCAATCCTGTTGCAGAATGTTTCCGGGTGCCGGACCAGAACCGGGATTCGAAGTCGGTTTTTTTATTTTTCATCATTTTTAATTATCCGTTATTAAGCATCATCGTTTTTAACGCAAAGAGTCGCTAAGATTTTTTTTATAGCCATTGCTTTTAAGTTCGCAAAGTTGCTTCGGCAGGCTCAGCATAAACTGTTTCACTTAGCAAATGATACATGTGCTTCAAGAGATTAACAATTGAATACGCGTTGCTATCATTCTAATATTCATCAGTTATTTTATTTAATATCCCGCTGATTACACAGATTACGCAGATCAGATCATGCGCTTCATCAAATTAGTTAGCAGATAACAATTGAATATGCGTTGCTATTATTCGCTGAACAGAGTGCCGTAGCGATCGTAAATTAACAAGCAATAAAACATTGCTTTGCGATCGTAGCGTTAGATTTCTAATATTCATCCTATTTTTATCAATATCCCGCGGATTGCGCGGATTACGCAGATTAGATGCGCTTTACCTTATTTATCGCAAAGCAAAACAAAGGATCTTGACCTTTTGAAAGGTTATCCAAAATTTTTCAATCTTAAAGCATACCGGAGCCGGCCTGTCTTTGGGGCAGGCCATTACCGGATGTTCAAAACAACAATCACTACGCTGCGCTATGCAGACCGTGTTCTTTTTTAAATTCCTTTCGGGATGAAAATAATTTGGAAAATTGACAGAAAGCCAGTACTTTTAAGGGATGAGTTTTAGCGTACTTCGGCTTTCCTTTAGGCATAAAGGAATTTCGGAGGGGGTGGTTTTTTGGTAAAGTTATACCCGATTTGCTGCATTTTGCGGACAGTTTCGGTAGAGCGCTGTTATGATGATGCAGCACGGTTCCGTTTATTCCGGAGGTGCTGAAAACAGCAGGGTTGGGATTTTCTTTCTCATCATCTGTGTATTATAAAATTTTTACCTGAAACCTACCTAAAAAACACATTTTTGCCAACGTTGTTGGCTTGATATGCGTCTTTTGAATTGGTCTTTTGAGGCTGATTGTTAATTCGCTGATACAAATGTAAAAAATAATTTTTAAAACACCCAACATATTGGGTTATTTTTTTTAAATAATATGGAAAATATATTTTCTTTCGAAACTACCGGATTTGATTTTGAATTTATAAATCATGTAAGAAAAATCCGTACAGCTAAGAAACTTAGCGCAGAACAGCTAAGTCTAAAAATGGGTGTAGCAAAAAGTTTCGTAAATAATGTAGAATCCTATACACAACGTCATAAATATTCTACCCGTCACATTTCGTTACTGGCCAAAGCTTTCGGCTTTAAAACTATTTCCGAACTGATGGACTTCCCTACTCCACAACATGACCGAATTAAAGTGACCGTGAAACAAATTTATAATGAAAGCGGAACGAAGGTGATGGAAAGTAAGGTGGTGGGGATTGAGGGGATTGAGGGGATTGAATAGGAAAACTCCTGGTTTTGCAGGAGTTTTGGTTGGTGTTTGTAACGACTATATAATAACTATGATAGCTCAATTTTTTCAGAATATTGTTATTATTATAAACTGCTTAAAAATTATCTACACAAATTTTTTTTTGATTAATAAAAAAATGAAACCAATTTACGCATAACAATTGTAATCTAAATTTTCTCTCAACCATTTAATTGCCTTCCAACAGTAATGATTCTCCATATTATATATTTCTCACAATGTGCAGTTAATCATCAATCAAAATTTAATTTATCCTTAACAAAATTATATAAATAGTTTGCGCTAGTATATGCTGCATATTCATGATAATTATCATTTTTATTAGAGTCACCAAAATCAGATATTGATTTCATTGAAAAACATGCTTTGGGCCTTGGCTTAGAACTGTATTTTGTAGCATAAAACACGCCATATGTTTCCATATCAAGACCTATTAATTTTCTAGAATGTCCTTTTATTTCGTCAATTACTTTTTTATTTGCTATTACTCCTGCTCCTGAAGCAAATGGACCAACATGAATATTAAGCTCATGTGTTATATTAATAGGCCATTTATTTTTAATTTCATACAGATAATCCCTATTGCCTTTTAAGGAAATGAATTGTTCCTTTAAATCTGGTTCTAAATCAATTGATCTATAATCTGGTAAAAATATTCTCTCATCATTTTCGTCGGTAATAATTTTACCACTCCCACTATCAAATGTTATATCAGCAATCAAAATATCACCATAATTCCCAATTCCAGCTACTCCTGCAGCAATCCCAGTCATTGCGATATATCTTGGCCTGAAATTATGTATCATTTTACTTGTAAGGTTAGATGCTGCGACCATTCCCATTTGAGGCGTACAAGCTGCGACAATTTTAATGTTATAATCTTCTTTATTAATAACCCCTTTAAAATATTCCGTAGAATCATTATTTAAACGGAACGATTCCCAGCTAACATCTAACCGCAATAAACTCTCTAATTCAGGATGTCTAAGTGCTGTAACAATAGCCACATCATACTGATAGGAAAGAGGAGGCTTATTTAATATATCTTGTTTAGACTTAATTAAATAATTTATTTTGTTTATAATTTTATTACCCCATTCTTCATTATCTTCTTCATATTTAATTAGTGCCCAAAGTTCTGAATCATAAATTTCACTAAATTGATCGATATAACTGTCAATTGCTGAAAATCCAATAATATGGGAAGGTCGTATTAGTTGATCAGAAATATTAATCTCACTCAGAAAATCAATACCGTTTCGTGGTAATGCATCATCACCATCACGTAATGGAAGCCCTAAATCCAGAATTAATAAATCAAAATAATGATCTCGAAGAATTTTTTTTGCAGATATTATATTTGTCGCAGTTTCTAAGAGATCAATTCCCGCTAATTTTTCAACAATTTTTCTAACATCTTTTATTTTATTTTGGTTATCATCAACTATTAAAATTGTCAACATTAAATATTTCTTTTATTAGGTTTATTAGTATTGATTGCCACATACTATTTTCTGGACTATAAAAAACTGTATCTATATAATTTTTCGCATGATTTTCTTTTAATATATGCTTAAGATCATTTAAATCAATATATGACTCTCCTTCTCCAAATGTTTCAAATTGTGTTATAATAAGTATTTTACAATCTTTTTCTTTTCTTTCTACTTCTTCTAAAATATCAAGGCCAGCAAGTTTTCTAAATTTGTATCCATCCTCTCCTGGTTTAATATCAAAATTAGGAAGTTGCATATCAAGAAGAATCAAATCAAAATCATTTGAAAGAATTTCCTTTAATCCCGATTGATAAGATTTTTTTAAAGTCATCTCAATGTTTTGTATTTCATTTTCTAAGAAAGAAGTAACCTGTGATGACTTGTGTTGATCATCTTCTATTAATAAAATTTTCATCATTATTTAGTTTGAATAGATTTACAGTGTCCATTTTTATTTCTGTTTTAAAAATATTAGAATCTTCTTCTATATAAATATTAATTTCAAAACTACTCCTTTTCAGATCATGATCAAGAGTTTTTTGAATTTTAAGATATCCTGTACCTGATTCTGCTCTGATCTTATCACTATTGCCTTCACTTTCTAATAATTTGATTGTTTCAGCAATTTTTATTTTAAGATTTTCTACGCTTACTGCTTCGGAGAAATTATTTTCAACAGTTATGCTTAATAATTTCTCATCTTCCTCAATCTTAAAGTTTATTCTAAGATTTTCAGAATCTAATTTTGAATGTTCTAAGACATTATGAATTAGGTTCTGAAATATATAACAAAAATGTTGAAAATATTCCCCTTCTATGTTATTTTTACTTTCAATAATTTTATTCACTTTTAGATCACCATATTCCTTGTATATTCTTTTGACAGTTATTAATGTTGAATCTATAGGTAACTCTATATTAAAATCATTAATAGATTTGCTATTAGTTCTTTTAAACCAAGATGCGATTTTATCAAGTTCGTTTCTTACGTCTGTTTGACAAGTTGTAATATTTCTAATTAGTTCATTATATTCTGGATACTGATGTTTATCCAATATGCTATCCATTTCTTTATTTAAATCTGATAAATAACCTGTAATTTCATTTTTTAGATCGTTAGAGATATAATTTCTAATTGTACTTAAATTCGTTTCAGTTCGTTGCCATAAAACATTTAATATCTCTTCGATAAAAACATCTGTATTTTCTATTGCTCCAAATTTTTTCCCAAATAGAGAATATAAATCATTTTTATCATATGAATAATCAAAAAAACCTTCTGTATCTTTATTTTCTGTTTTTATTTGAATTTTTTCATTCTTTAACTTATTAGAAATTGTATCAACTTTTTTTGAAAAAGATGCAAGGAAATCGTTAAATAAGTTTTTTACACTCGTGTCACTAATCTCAATCTTTTTCCAATATACATTTTCTTTATACTTCATGGAATCATCTTCTTTTTTAGTAATTAAGTAATATCTTTCGAAAATACTTCGCAATTCACCTAATAAAGTTCCATGCCTTATACGCATACTTAAATAAGTGTCTATACCATATTCATTGTTTGCAATAAAGTTATCTCTTATTCTACAAAACATTTCCGTAAAGTTTTGGAATCTTGAATATCCTGTTATTTTTATACTAGAATCTTTTTGTTCAGATCCTTTTACATTTTGATCAAAATACGTAATTAAAACAGAACCATCTTGAATATTTAATTTTTCTAATTGATCTAATGATAAACTTTGCAAATTCAAACTTCTTTGTAAACTTTCATTAATATCCTTATACAGAGACTTTTTCAATCCATTTACATCAACATATATTTTACTTTCATCTATTTGCTTTACTCCTTTCTTAATGAGTAATTGTCTATCGATCTCAGAAACTTCATCAACATATTCTTCAAAATTATCTTTGTCGAGTGCACTTAGTAATGTACATATTTCTATTCGTTCAATATCTAGTTCATCCTTACTATCAAAAGCTGTTGATGAGTCGTAAATATCTTGAATACATATATTTTTCAAAAAGTAAATTAACTTTTTATCAGAAATACTATCACGTAATTTTATTACTTCCTTTGGATATTTTAATTTATTTTTTGTAAGAAAATTATCTAAAGCTATCCATAACTTTTTAGGAGAAATTAGTAAATTTACATATTGATGTAATAATATTGGAGAGTTAATATTTGATTTAAGATTATTATCTTTTAAACATGCCTCTATTAAATTGTTCACATTAAAGCCATGCTTAAAATTAGAATTGATCAAGTTGGCTGTTACGACAGCTTCCAAAACAAGATTTAAATTTTTAATTTCGTAAAAGTATTTTATTTTATTATTAATAAAATCGATTAAGTTAAAACTTATACTATTATACTGTTTAAATTTTTCATCTTCTAATTCTCTAAATAATTTCAGCGATTCATCATGATTTTTAAATTTAATAGCTTTTTTAAGCTTAAATTTTTTTAGTCTATATTCATCAATCTCATTTTCGCCATGAAAAAACTTTTCTTTTGTATTTATATTATATAAAAACTTATACGTTATTGATTTTTCTAACTCTATATTTTTTCTTCTTTCTGAATTTTCATCCTCTGAAAAAATCAAAATAAAGTTTGGATTCAAAAAGTTAGTTGAAAAAAAAGATAATTTTTTAAGATGACTTAACTTATTATTTTCTGTATGATCCGTTATAAAATCAAATAATTGAAAGCCTAAACTAGTAGCTCCCAAAGAATGTATTATCTTTAGCAATGACAAAATACTTTGTTGAGATTGGTCATTTTTTAGCAAAATATCATTTATGGCGATTAATATATCGCTCGCTAATGAATCTTTTGGAAAAGGAACTATTAATTGTTTTCCAAGATATAAAAATGATTTACAATATATTATATAAAAAGATAAAATATTATAATCACTCTTAAAGATATCTTTTAAATCATTGACAGTTTTATCATAATCTCCTTTCGTATAATGATCAAGAATATTAATTAAGTCATTTTCTTTCTTACTCAATTTTAACTTGGTTAAAAAACTATCATCTATAACCAACAAAATATTCCTTAAACGAGTATCATGAACTTTCAATTTTAGATTGTATACTATTTGTAATAAAAAATCCTTTAATTCACTTAGTAGATCTTTACGACTACAAATTATCATAATAATATTAATAAACATAATATACTTATCTATTATGCTTGTAGAGTTTTCAATACTTAGTAGATAACCAAATCGATAATTATAAGATTTTTTTGAAAAAAAGTTTAATTTATATCGTAAATATTCTGATACAGATGAACTCAAACCTTCTATTAAATTCTTAAAATCATCATTATACTTTTTATATGACGCTTGCTTTTCTACTTTAAGGCTTTGATATTTTGCTATAATATTTGTTAGTGGATCGTTCTGATCATTTAAAATTTCTGCTAAAATAATTTTATTATCTTTAAAACCACCCTTAAGCTCCCCTAAAAACAATCTATTTTCAATAGACCAATCAGAAACACAAATTTCACTTTCTATATCATCTATTACCCTCTCCGCTGATAAGTAATCACCAGAAACTAAATAGTTTTCATACTCTTGCTGTAAAACTAAAAATTTATTAATTACTTTATAATTATTTAATATTTCATCAAAATACCATTCCAATTCTATAAAAATATTGTCTTTGACGTATGTCTTTCCGTATTCCCTCATATCGACATAATTTCTTGGAAACAGATTTCCACGAAATAGCTTATGAGTTTTAGCTAATAAAATATTTCCTTGATGCTTATTAAGAGAATATTTTATACGATACAATAATTCTATATCTTCTGTAGTATTTTTTGTACGTTGTAGATTAGTTTTTAATTTTCTTTCGAGTTTTCTTCGTTGTGCTCTTGATCCCATTAAAGCATTTATAGTTTTTATATTTAACTTGAATCTTACAAGCTATTAATGAATTAGGATTACATAAGACTTTGAAATATAAATCTATCCTATTTCTTAGTTTAAAAATTTATTTAAATTATCATTAAAATCATCTTTAAACTTATTCAAATTCTAAATATCCAATTAACAAATGTAATAATAAGAATTTATTTATGTTTACGGCAATCCGTATTTATACTGAATTAATAATAGAATATTTTTGATTCTATCGCAAAACCAACAAAAAACCCCATCAAATCTGATGAGGTTCATATTTTAATAAGATAAATCAATTATCCCTGTTTTCTGTGTGTGCTTTTCGGAGCGGCTTTGGCTGCAGAAGTGGCTTTTACTTTCGGAGCGGCTGGCTTTTCAGCTTTTGGGGCTGCTTTTTTAGGCGCTTCTTTTTCTACGTTTACTTCTTCCGTTGCCGGTTCGCCTTCTAAAGTTTCAGGCTCTGCCTTTAAAAAGCTTTCCGGAGTGATGTATCCTGCTTTGTGAAGGATGTTGTACCACTGCGCCAGTTTCTTGATATCGGAAGCATATACTCTTTCGGTATCGTAATTAGGAAGAGAAGCCGTCATGAATTCTTTCAGTTCAGCATCAGATGCTTTGTGGTGAATGGCTTCCTTGTAATCATAGTTTTTGGCAATATTTTCAAAAACTTCGAACAAAGGAACTTCTTTATCAAAAGTGAACATCGCAATATTATCCAACAGGCTCACCTGGCTGGAATTCCCAATGCTAACTTTTTTCTTCGTAGTAACATCTTCAATGATAAATCCGTTTCTTAACTGAGAAACTAATTTGTAAAGTCCTGGTTTTCCTGAAATTGAAATTATTTTTTCTAACAGCATAATTTTATTTTTTGTAAATTCTGCAATCGGCTATTCCACTTCGGCAAGCTTGGTGTGACAGCTTTTTTGCGCTTTCTTATTTTCTTTATTTTTAATGTAAACTATTTTGGAAATCTCATTTTGTAACCGATGCTTACGTCACCCTGGGTAATTTTGGTCAGTTTTCCTTTTACCAGCTTCTTTTTCAGGGCGCTGAGGTGGTCTGTAAACAAAATCCCTTCAATGTGATCGTACTCATGCTGAATTACGCGGGCTCTAATATCGGAAAAAGTTTCTGTATGTTTTACAAAATTTTCGTCATAATATTCGATCACGATCGTACCTTTTCTCTTCACATCTTCTCTCACATCCGGAATAGACAGGCATCCTTCGTTGAATTTCCACTCTTCTCCGGATTCTTCAAGAATTTTAGCATTGATGAACACTTTTTTGAATTCTGCCAGCTCGTCCTTGATGTCTTCATAATCTTCGTCTTCTGCCAAAGGGCTCACGTCGATGACAAACAGGCGGATATCCAGCCCGATCTGCGGGGCAGCCAACCCAATTCCGTTGGCGCTGTACATGGTCTCGAACATGTTCTCAATCAGTTCCTGCAGGTTGGGATAATCTTTATCAATATCCTTTCCTACTTTTCTCAATACGGGGTCACCAAAGGCTCTTATCGGTAAAATCATCTTGTTCTTTGTTCTAAAAAATTCTGCAATATGATGGTTGCACTTACTTTATCTATTAATCCTTTCTGCTGTCTCTGTTTTTTACTTTTCCCACTTTGGGAGATAAAAAAAGAAGCCATCTTGGATGTAAATCTTTCGTCGAAGCGGTTGACCTTCACGGCTGGAAATTCTTTTTTAAAAATTTCGATAAACTGCAAAATGTCGGTTTCCACTTCGGAGATATTTCCTTTCAGGTCTACGGGAAGCCCGATCACGACTTCATCCACTTTATTTTCGCTGAAATATTTCTTTAAAAATTCAGTAAGAAGCGGCGTCGATACGGTATCCAGACCGCTTGCAATGATCTGCATATCATCGGTGGCTGCAATTCCGCAGCGTGCCTTTCCGTAGTCTATTGCAAGGATTTGTCCCATAGGTTTGCAAATTTAGTAAATTTTAATGATTTTATTCTAAACACATTTTTTTTATAAATCATGTTTTTATTCCGCTAATTTTTTTATAATTTTAATTTTCTAAAAACGAAAATATGAAGAAACTCATTCTTGTAAGACATGCGAAGAGCGACTGGCCGGAGGAAACGGAAGACTTCGACAGACCATTGGCAGACAAGGGGTTGGAAGAAGCGATGCATATGTCCCGGTTTATGAAAAATAATAATGTGGCAATTGACTATTTTGTCTCAAGCCCCGCCGTGCGTGCACTGAATACCTGCAAAATTTTCAACCAGTCCTACAACATCAATATTACAACGAATGAGAAGCTTTATAATCCTTCAGAAAGCAATTTTGAATCCGTGATCTATGATCTTGACGATAATGTAAATTCCGTAGCGTTTTTCTCGCACAACAACGGAATTTCCAACTTTGCCAATTCCATTTCCGAAGATATCTTCCACTTCCCGACCTGCGGCGTTGCCGGTTTTGAAATCGACTGCAATTCGTGGTCCGAGTTTGACGGTGCTAAAAAGCGACTGATGTTTTTCTACGATCCGGGGAAAATAAAATGAAACGATCCGGTGGCTTCGAGTGCCTCAGCCACCGGATCGTTTCAATTCTAAAAACTCATGTGTTCTAAAATATGCGCAAAGCTTTATCCTTTAATCTAATGTGACTTATGTGTTTAAAAAGCTTTTGCACTTTTGTGATTAAAATCTCCCCAGATTTCACAGAGAAATTAACACATCAGTCACAAAAGAATTTTTAAAAATATTGAAAACATTTTCAGAACACATTAGAAAAAATCAGAGATTTTTAAAAACTTATGTGTTCTAAATTTGCGCAAAGCTTTATTCTTTAATCTAATGTGACTTATGTGCTTAAGAGCTTTTGTGGTTAAATAAAAGTTCAAACAAACTTAACCCATAATTTTCGGCTAAAGCCTTTTTTATGCATTCAAAACAAAAAGACGGGCTTCCTTCGACAAGCTCAGGGTGACATTGCCCGTCCCTATTGATAACCATCCCCTGAATGATTTTTCTAAAATTATTTTCGTCTCAGATCCAGATCATCAAAATCAAAGCTGAAATCCGTAACATCGGAAATCGGCTTTAATCTCGCCGACTGCGCTTTTCCTGTTTCATCGTAATCAAAAATAATATAGGCATCGGCATCATAGCTTCTGTCGTCCCATTTGATGATGAAAGAATTATTGGAATACGGAAGCAGCTCCCCTTTTAATCTTGGAGAACTTTTACATACGATTTTATAAGTATTTCCCTGCTGCGCAATTTCCACATCGCCAAACCATTGATCATGATAAGTCCCGGTAAACTGCTCTGCTTTTGGCTGAAGGTTTTTATCTTTCCTGAAAGCTTCCGATTTGGCAAACGCATCTTTTTTCTGTTGGTTAAAACTTTCTTCCATTTTCCTCATCCTTTCGCCGTAGGTTTTCAGCCAGTTTCTGTCGGCCACGCCCAGGTATGAATCTTTTACGGTATTGGTAATGGTATTAAAAGCCGCTCCGGATTGTTGGTTGGTCAACACCACGATTCCCAGTTTCATATCCGGAATTAAGGTAAACTGCGTCACCGTTCCGATCAGTCCTCCCGTGTGCTGAATTTGCTTGTGGCCTTTCACATCACTTAAAAACCATCCCATTCCATATCCGTAGAAGCTGGTATCGTAAGGATTTTTAGCGGCTACTCCCGCCGGAATCTGCAGGCTCCACAGCTGTTGCACATTTTTGTCTGAAACTAATTTTTTACCGTCTTTCGTAGTGAAATTATTTAGTAGAAATTCAGCCCACGTGGTCATGTCTTTGATGTTGCTCATAATGCCTCCGGCTGCATTGGCCGTTTCGTTCCAGTCGTGAGGAACGGCGATGGCTTTTCCGTCAACCGGGGCGTGTGCATCGATCTTATTGGAAACCGCTTTTGCCCTGTTGTAGCTTCCGAAACTGGAAGTCATCCCAACCGGCTTCATGATTCTCTGTTCGATGAATTCGGCCCAGCTTAATCCCGAAATCCTGTGGATTACTTCTCCGGCTACAATAAACATGATGTTGTTATAATCTAATGTCGTTCTGAAAGGGTTTTCAGGTTTTAAATATCTAACATTATGCACAATATCATTTACCGTTAAATTTCCGCCTTCCGGAAAAAACATCAGATCTCCCTGCCCCAAACCTAATCCTGCTCTATGCGTTACCAGATCTTTAATGGTAACATTCTGCGAAACATACGGATCGTACATCTGGAATTCCGGAATGTATTTTGAAACTCTATCGTCCCAGTTCAGTTTTCCTTCATCTGCTAAAATCGCTAATGCCGTACAGGTAAAACCTTTGGAGTTGGAGGCGATCCCGACCAGCGTATTGTCGTCCATCGGCTGTTTTGTCGTTAAAGAACGTACACCAAATCCTTTTGAGTAAATAACTTTACCGTCTTTGATGATTCCGACTGACATTCCCGGTACATCAAAAGTTTTCAGGGTGTTCTGTACGAGTTCATCCAGTTTTTTCTCTTCAACCTGCGCATTGGCGAAACCAACCGTGAGCAAAAGAAGGAAAATAGAAAGTTTCTGCTTCATTTTTTTAATTTTTTCAAATGTAGTAAATAAAGCCGTTTACCGTCTCCTGCGCTGAATCATTTTTATAAAGGTTGTTTAATTAACTTTACTTTTACCGCAAAAGACACAAAGCTTTATTATAAGATTTCGTTAGATAATGAAAAAGAATAAAGATCAAAGATTTTAAAACGCGTATGTTCTCTATATGGTAAGCATTAAATTAATCTTTGCGTCTTTGCTTTTAAATAAAATCTGAACATATTTATAGATTTCTTCATTTCAGAATGCTCCCCAAAATTTTATTCAGAATGACATCCTTATCTATTCAATGAAATGAAATAATTTAATTTTAAACTTATCTTTGTACAAAATTCAATTATTCAATGACAAAAATCCTTCTCCTTTCCGATTCCCATTCATACATTGATGAGCGGATTTTAGAATATGCCGGTGAGGCTGATGAAATATGGCACGGCGGTGATTTCGGGAGCATGGAGATAATTGAGCAGTTGGAAAAAATAAAACCTTTAAAAGGTGTTTACGGAAATATTGACAATGCCAAAATACGGTCTGAATTTCCTGAAGTCAACCGTTTCTTTTGTGAAAATGTGGAAGTACTGATGATTCACATTGGCGGCTATCCGGGAAAATATACGCCACTGGCTAAACAGGAAATTGCTGAAAAAGCGCCTAAATTGTTTATTTCCGGGCACTCTCATATTTTAAAGGTCATGTATGATCAGAAAAACAGCCTGCTTCACCTGAATCCGGGAGCATGCGGAAAGCAAGGATGGCATAAGGTAAGAACCATGATGCGTTTTGTGATTGACGGTTCGGAAATCAGGGATCTGGAAGTTATTGAATTGGGACCGAAGTTTTAGAGTTTAAGGTTTAAGGTTTAGAGTTATGAAAATGGTGATCAATAATTAAACACTGATCTCATTAATTTCTCAAGAAAATATCATTATTAAAATTGTAGGAATTTGCGAAATTATTTGTGACTTTTGTGTTTTAGAAAATTATGAAAATTGGTGATAAAGTTTCTGTGGTAGATGATGATCTGAGCGGGTTGGTTACTTCGGTCAACGGAAATATTGTTGTTTTTAAAGATGAGTATGGCTTTACCCATCAATATCCTAAAGAAAAGCTTGTTCCGAAACTTTATGATCTGTATGAAAATATCCAGGTTGTAAAAAAAGCGGAGCCTGAGAAAAATATTTCTAAAAAACATCAGAAAAATGCACTGGTTCTGGATCTGCATTTTCATAACCTGGTCAAAAATCCCAATGATTATGATAGTTTTGAAAGGCTTTTCATTCAGAAGGAAAGATTACTCGAAACCTTGAGTTTTTGCAGGAAAAACCATCTTAAAAGATTGGAAATCGTTCACGGAATCGGTGACGGCGTCCTGCAGAGAATGGTTTTGGATATTCTTGAAAGCCAGACCGGACTGGATTTTTACAATAAGGACATACTTCATCATCAATCGGGTGCTGTAATGGTAGAATTTCACTAAATTTGCAGGAATTGGACTATGAACATACTTAATTTACTTTTCACCAAAGACGGATTAACCTACCAGATTGCTAAAAACAAAAGCATTGTGGAAGAAAAATCCTATTTCAAAGATGAAGAATCTCCGGAAAATCTTATCACAGATAAGCTGGATGAAGTATTGATCAAACAGCGATTTGATGAAATTCATGTCATTTCCGCGCTTAATCATTTTACGCTGATGCCGGAAGGCTTTTCCGAGCACGAAACAGGATTTGACCTGATCGCTTTTAATGCTCCCGTTGATAAGGAAAAAGAAGAGCTGATGCTATCGATCAACGAGAAATTTAAGGTCCAGTTTTATTACACGTTTCCAAAGAATTTTTATAAAAAGATAAAAGAACTGGCTTTGCCTGTGAACTTTAATTTTTCGGGAGAGAAGTTCCTCAATTCCATCCAAAACAAAAACAATAAAGAAATTCATATTAATCTTTATCATAATCAGTGTGAATTTTTTGCCATAGACCAGAAGAAAATTATTTTATACAATAACCTGGATGTCAATTCGGAGGTTGATTTTCTTTATTTCATCATGTTTACTTTAAGCAAGATCGGTTTCGGAATTAATGAAACCCATTTCTTTGCGTACGGAGAAACAACGGAAAATGAAACTTTTATTTCAGAGCTTCAGAAATTTGTAAAAAATTTGAAAATCGTATACGATAATATTCCCAATAAAAATTTTATTTTAAATTAGACTTGAAAATCAGGTTAAAGCTTATTTTCCTGACAGTTCTTATCGTCTAAAACCCAACAAATATGTACAGAATCATTTCAGGCAAGTGGAAAGCCAAGAAAATAGCAGCACCGAGAAATTTTGATGTAAGACCTACTACGGACTTTGCGAAAGAGGCGCTTTTCAGTATTTTGGAAAACACCTACGATATGCAGTCGGTTTCCGTGCTCGATCTTTTTGCAGGCATCGGCTCCATCACGCTGGAATTTGCTTCGAGAGGATGTCAGGATATCACTTCCGTGGAAATGAACCCGAAACATACGGCGTTCATTAATGCGACTGCTGCTGAACTCGATATGTCTTTGCAGGTGAATGTTCAGCGAGGAGATGTATTCGACTGGCTGAAGAAATTCAGAAATAAAAAATCTTTTGAAATTGTATTTTCCGATGCACCTTTCGAAATGGAAGAGAAAAAGTATCAGGAAATTATCTCGCTGGTTTTAAATAATAAATACCTGAAAGAAAACGGAATTCTTGTGGTAGAGCATCAAAGCAGAATGAAATTCAATCATCCGAATTTAGTGGATACCCGAAAATACGGCAACGTAAGCTTCAGCTTTTTTGAACCGAATAAAGATGAAGCCTGATTTCATCGCTTTTTTTATTGGACTTCTATTTGTACCCTTTTTATTTTTATTTTTCAGAAGTCTTTTTTTCAAGTTCAAAAGTTATAAGATTATCTTTCGGATTTGTATTGCTTTGTCAATTTTAGGGATACTGGCTTTAGGCTTAACAAATACAAAAGACAATAAGCCTAACTTTTATGTATTTTTATTTTGTCCTGTATATCAATTTGCACTTCTACATTTTGGCTTAAATATCTTTAGAAAATATAAAGAAAGGAATCCAATAGACCCTCCTCGATTTTCTTCCTTTGACTCTTATGACAGTGACAGACTTTTTTATTTCCTATATATGATTTTTAGTCTATGTTTACCTATGCTTATATTAGCTTATTTTTACCCTTGATTTAAAATTTCAACTTTCGCTGAATTTTCCACCGCACTTTCGCCCCATTTTGCAATCTCATTTAAAACAGGAATCAGGGTTTTCCCAAAATCCGTTAAGGTATATTCTACCATTAAAGGCGGTTTTTCAGTGTACACTTTCCTGTTGATAATATGGTCTTCTTCAAGCTGCTTGAGCTGGAGACTTAGGGTTCTTTCCGTAATGGTAGGAATCAGTTTCCTCAATTCGTTATATCGTTTGGTGCCGTCTGCAAGGTAATACAGAATCACCGCCTTCCATTTCCCGCCGATAAATCTCATCGTAACCGTTGTACAGCAAGGATATTCTTTATTGTCGATTGAATATGTTTTTTTCATACTATCATTTTAGACCGTTATTGCAAATATATAAAACATACATTAGTTTTGCAACTATAAAAAATATAGTATAAAAATTATGAGCTTTTTAGAAAAAATGAAATCGAGATATACTGTGAAAAAGTATAATCCAGAAGTAAAGATCAGTGATGAACAAATCGCACAGCTAAAAGAGATTCTGCATTTAAGTCCGTCATCCATCAACAGCCAGCCCTGGAATTTTGTGTTTGTATCTGATCCGGAAACCAAACAACGGCTTGCAGAAGTTTCGTATTTTAACAAAGAAAAAGTGTTGGAATCCAGTCACGTTATTGTCTTCCGGGCTCTAAGGAGTCCTGAGGATTTTGAAAGACAGATTGAAGAAAACTTGCCGGAAGGATCCATTCATTATTATAAAACTTTTGTAAAACCTAAAGGTGAAGCTGAGATCAAAGCATGGATGAAACACCAGGTGTATCTTTCTCTGGGTGTGCTGCTTGCGGCATGTGCGGAGATGGGAATTGATTCCACACCGATGGAAGGCATTGAAAACGATAAATATGACTCTATTTTAGGCAACGAAAAGTACGTAAGTTTATTTGCCGTAACCATCGGCGAACGATCAGAAAGTGATAAAAACCAGCCAGTGCATACTCCGAAGAAAAGACTGGAAAGGCAAAACGTGATTTTGGAAATTTAGAATATGCGTATTTTTTTGGAGCTTTTTCCCGCTTTCCACTACAATCTTTTTTTGCAAAAAAGAATTTCAATTGCAATCGGGACTATTTTGACTTACCGAATAATAAATAACGCGTCTTCAATATTTATACATCATGTATCGTTTAGATCCTTTCAGGATGACAAAAACTAAGATTAGAACTTAAGCAAAATATCAAAAAAGCTGTCTCACCTTGAAACAGCTTTTATTTTTTTATAATACTTTTAATTCCAGATCGATGGTTTTACCAAAGAATTTCTTTGAAATTTTCTCAAAGTTTTTGGTTAGATCCGAAAGATAAAAATGATAGTTCGGATTCGGGTTCTGATCGTTCAGCAGATTATATTTATCCAGAATAATTTTCAAATGATTGGCTACAATATTCGGAGAATCAATAACGCGGACACGGTTTCCGTAATACTGCTTTATTTCATCAATTAACAAAGGGTAATGAGTGCAGCCTAAAATCAGGGTCTCAATATTTTTCAGCTTACTGTTGCTGAGGTAATTATAAATGATCGCATGCGTAATCGGATGGTTTTTAAAGCCTTCTTCAATAGCAGGGACTAATAAAGGCGTTGCCAATTCATCCACTTTGATCCACTTATTATGCTTCCTGATACTTTTCTTATAAAGGCCCGAATTCACCGTAGCTTTTGTAGCAATGACTCCCACATTATTGTGAATTTCATAGGAAACCTTTTCTGCAACAGGATTAATCACGTCAATTACCGGAACTTTTCCCGCAACTGACTGCATGACTTCATTCAAAGCATTTGCAGTAGCGGTATTGCAGGCAATTACGATCGCTTTGCAGTTCTGCTCCAGCAAAAAATTAGTGATCTTCGTAGAATATTCAATGATAGCTTCCCTGGATTTTTCACCGTAAGGAAGGTGTTTGGTATCACCAAAATAGATCAGGTCTTCATGCGGAAGAAGTCTTTTAATTTCTTTGGCAACCGTTAACCCCCCCACTCCGCTGTCAAAAATGCCTATGGGCTGCTTTGGTGAAAGATGCGAATAATCTTGCTTTTTCGTTTTCAAAATTGAGCTGAAATTTTATACAAAAATAGTGAAATTGTCTTATAATATACCATTCTTTAAAGAGATGCTTCCACATACTCAGCATGTCATCTAATACTATTTGATTCAATATCTTTAAGACAGGCAGTAGATGTAATGTAATGTTTAACCGGAGTCGAAGTATTTAGTAATAAATTAAACGACAAACAAATCTGCAGCGATTCCGTCTGCCATAAACCAATTCTTCTCGGGAATTTTTAAATGATTTTCTTCGATGATTAAAATTCCTTCTTCAAGCTTCAGTTTGATTTCTTTCTGGAAATATTCGAGAATTTCACTGTTAAATTTTTCATTAAGCTGCGCAAGATCAACTCCCCAGATTGTTCTTAGTCCAATCATAATCATCTCGTTAAACTGATCTTTCTGTGAAAGAATTTCTTCTTCTTTAGCCAGGAGATTCGCATTTAATTTTTTAATATATTGCTGATTGTTGGCAATATTCCAGCTTCGTCGGTCGAAACCGTTATAAGAGTGCGCCGAAGGGCCGATTCCTAAATACTCTTTGTACTTCCAATAAGAAGAATTGTGTCTTGAATAAAAACCGGGTTTTGCAAAATTGGATACTTCATAATGTTCAAATCCGTTATCTTTCAGAAAATCTGACAGGTAATAGAATTCTCGGTTCTGCTCCTCTTCTTTCGGACTGATTACTTTTCCTTTTGATATCCAGTTTTCCAATGCCGTTTTGGGCTCTACTGTCAAAGCATACGATGAGATATGGGGAACTTCCAGCGCAATCGTTTTATTCAAATTTTCTTTCCAGATTTCAAGGTTGGAAGTTGGCGAACCATAGATCAGATCTATACTCAGATTTTCAAAACCAAAATCCTGAGACCTTTTGATGGAGTCTTCCGCTTCATTTGAAGTGTGTGCCCGGTTCATCAGTCTTAAATCTGCTTCAAAAAAGCTTTGAGTGCCTATAGACAAGCGGTTTACAGGAGATTCAGCCAGACCTTTCAGGAAATTTTTATTAAGATCATCGGGATTGGCTTCGAGTGTTATTTCGATGTCATTTTCAAAACTAAAATACTGTAAAACCTCATCAATAAGAGATTTTATTTCATCCGGTGAAAGAATCGACGGGGTTCCGCCTCCAAAATACAGAGACTGCAGGTTTTTGTTTTGCAATTCATCTTTACGGAGATAGATCTCCTTTTTCATCGCAGCCAGCATTTCATCTTTAAAATTCAGAGATGTGGAAAAATGAAAGTTGCAGTAGCTGCATTTTTGCTTGCAAAAAGGAATGTGAATATAGATCATAAAAAAAGCCCTGAAAAATTCAGAGCTCAAATTTATTTAAATTAAATCAATTAATATCTATAACCTCTGTGGTTAATGAAGTTATCGAAGTTATATCCTACCCCGATCATGAAGCTGTTTCCTCCATATTCCTGAATATCAGACAATCCCAGGTTATAAGTAGCTCCAATCATGAATTTGTTGAATCTTACTTTTACTACCGGTGCAATCTGCAACTGCTGGCTGTCGAATCTGTTCTGAACAGATCTGTAGCTAACTCCGAAAGAGAATGCATTGATATCATTAAAGAACGTTGCCATTAAGTTGTAATCAATCGTTCTTGTAGAGTTTGTATTAAGGTTAATTAAAGCTGACGGTGTGAAATAGATGTTATCTCCTACATGCCAGTCATATCCTAAGTTTAAGAAAAATTTGATCGGAGAAGGCTCACGTCCGTTTACAATTGCCTCATCATTGGTAAGGGCGATGTCATTAACGGAAACTCCTGCGAAAATATTTCTATAGGTAGCCTGTGCCCCAAAGTTGGCATACGCCATGAAAATATTGCTTTCACTTCCCTGTAATAAAGGATCTGAAGCATCTTGTGTATTAATTTTTGAATAATCAAAATTCATGTTGTAAAAGCTCACGCTTGTACCGAAAGAGAACTGGTCTTTTCTGTCTCCTTCGCTGCTAAGAGGAATAAAATATGAAGCACCAGCCGTAATACCTCCTGCAGAAATAGGACCATTACTGTCTCTGAATACAGACAAACCTGCTCCTACTCTATCAAAGATGTTCGCGTTGATCCCCACCGACTGCACGTTTGGAGACTCACTGAACTTCGAAAATTGCTGCTGATAGTTAAGATTAAGTTGCACATAGTCAGTTTTTCCGTATTGTGCTGGGTTGAACAGAAACTCACCATCCAAAAGGTATTGTTGATAGTATGGTAATGTTTCTTGTGCTTTGTATGCATTTGACAAAAGAGCTAAACATACGATAGCATATAGTTTTCTCATAACAAATCTTGATTTCAATTCAACAAATATAAAAAAATTCTCAATATATTTTTAGTTTTCTAAATAATTTCTCCATTTTTTTACAGCATCCGCCATATCTTTCGGCATTGGGCTTTCAAAATATAATTCCTTTTTTGTAGTAGGATGTACAAATCCTAAAGTATGAGCATGGAGCGCATGTCTGGGCAGAATTTCAAACACATTTTTTATAAACTGCTTATACTTAGGAAGATTCACTCCACGGAGAGGTGTATGCCCTTCGTATCTTTCATCATTGAAGAGGGTATGGCCGATGTGTTTGAAGTGCGCCCTTATCTGGTGCGTTCTTCCGGTTTCCAGCTTACATTCTACCCAGGTCATATATCTGAATCTTTCCAGAACTTTGTAATGTGTCACTGCATGTTTCCCCTGGCTGCCGTCTTCATAGGTATGCATCTGCATCCTGTTTTTCGGATGGCGGCCGATATGGCCTCTTATGGTACCTTCATCTTCCTGTACATTTCCCCACACAAAAGCCCAGTAAAGCCGCTTCGTTTTCCTGTCGAAAAATTGTTTGGCCAAAAAGCTCAGTGCATATTCGTTTTTAGCGATAACAAGGAGACCGGAAGTATCTTTATCAATTCTATGAACCAGCCCTACCCTGTCGAGATCGGATTTTTCACCTTTCTTTTCAAAATGAAAAGCTAAAGCATTCACCAAAGTTCCGTCCCAGTTTCCGAATCCCGGATGCACTACCATTCCCGGATCTTTATCAACAACGATAAGATCGTCATCTTCATACACAATATTGATCGGAATATCCTGAGGAATAATGAAATTTTCCCTTGGCGGATGTGCCAGCAATACGGAAATCTGATCTCCGGGTTTTACACGGTAGTTTTGTTTTACGGCAACTCCGTTTACAATAACATTACCTGCCCTGCAGGTTTGTGAGATTTTATTTCTTGATGAATTCTGACGAAAGATCAATAAGAATTTATCAATTCTCAAAGGTTCCTGACTTTTGTCTACCGTGATATTAAGGTGTTCATACAGTCCTTTGTTTTCCTCATCGATATCAATGTTATCAATACTGTTCTGATCTGCTAATTCTTCATCGAAAAAATCTTCGTTATCTTCTGCCATTGTTTTGTTTTTTATACAAAAGGCTTCAACATAATGAAAGTTGAAGCCTGTATTTTTATGAAAATCTGTTATTATTCTACCACTATTTTTTTAGCTTTCGGCTTTTCTGCGGTTTTTTGTGTTGTTGCAGCAGGTTTATTAGCAGAAGCTGTATTTCCGGAAGTACCGGTACCCGTAGTTTTCGGCTTGCCACTTTCAGTTCCTGAAGAAGGTTTTACCGAAGATTTTTGGGCATCTGTTTTCTGTACATCCGTCGACGGTTTCGGGCTTTCTCTTTTAGGTGGTGCAACAGGCGGAGGAGCTTCATAAGCCGGCTCCTGAACAGGCATTTCCTGATACTGAATCGGAGGCAGCGCCGTGTCTACCTTCATTCTGTAAATGGAATTCAGCTCTTCTATTTTTGCTCTCAGCTCAGCCGGAGTTCTTTTACTGGCCCAGAGATCCATCTGCATTCCCTGATCTCTTACATCTCCTGCAGCAGGATCCTGATAATAAATAATATCCGATTCATCTTTACTGCCGTCTTCATGTTCTACAAGACCTACTTCAAACATGCTTCTTGCAATCACAGCTCTGGCTTCTTTTACGGTAAGTCCTACAACATTAGGTATCGTAATATTTCTTAACGGTCCTGAACCGATCACAACATCTACTACAGAAAATCTCGGAAGTTTTGTTTTAGGTTTTACAGCCGTTCCTTTATACAGTATTCTTAAAACCGCATCTTTCTGAATGCTCGGCTCAAAAATAGTATCTCCTACTTTTAATCCCACCTGCTCCAATCTCTGGAATGCAAGCCCCGAATATTTATTGATAACATCAGGAACTTCCACTCTGGCCCAGGTTCTCGGGTTTACTTTCAGCTGAATTGCTCTTCCGTCTTTTACACGCGAGCCGGGAGCGGGATACACCTGCAATACCTGGAATGGTCTGTATTTAGGATCATATTTAAAACTATCCACTTCATAATCCAGTCCGGAATCGTCCAATATTTTGATTGCTTCCTGCACTGATTTATTGACAATATTGGGAACGGGAATTTCCTGGCCGTGATTGGTGTGATACTCCAGCCAACGGAATGTAAGCCAAACCAATCCCACGAAAACACCGATGGCAACAACTAAGTTCAGTAAAACTTTCCAATTGAAAAGTGATTTAAGCATACTATAATTACTATAATTAGACAGCAAATATAATTAATATTTTAGAATGTGCTTTGATTTCCGTTGCGCATTTTCGTTTTCAAAATTTTGGAATTTCCAAAATTGCATGATATAAAATCATTAAATTTGCCCTAATTGATACTTTAGAAATATGAGCAAAAAAAGTGTTGCTGTAGTAATGGGAGGCTATTCTGACGAATATGTCGTATCATTAAAGAGCGGGCAGCTGATTTACGATTCTCTGGACAGAAATCTTTATGATGTATACAAAGTGATTATTCTTCGGGATGAATGGTGTTTTTTAGATGAAAATAATCAGAAATTCCAGATTAATAAAGCTGATTTTTCTGTAACCATCGATAACAACACCCCGCTGAAATTTGATGTCTGCTTCAACATCATTCACGGAACACCGGGAGAAAACGGTATTCTTCAGGCATATTGGGATGCCATCGGCCAGAAATATACCGGCTGCGATTTTTACCAGAGTGCTCTTACCTTCAATAAAAAAGATACGTTAGCCGTACTTTCCAAATATGGAATTCCTTCTGCAAAGAGTGTTTACCTGAGAAAAGGCGAAGACATCCATGTGGATGAAATTACAGAAAATCTCGGTTTGCCTGTTTTTGTTAAGCCGAACCAGTCGGGCTCTTCATTGGGAATTTCAAAAGTGAAAGAAAAATCCGAATTAATTGCTGCAACAGAAATTGCTTTTAAAGAAGATGATGAAATTTTAATTGAAAGTTTTCTTAACGGTATGGAGGTTTCCGTGGGCGTTATTGATTATAAAGGAGAAACCATTGTTCTGGGCATCACGGAAATTGTTCCTAAAAATGAGTTCTTCGATTATGAAGCCAAATACGAAGGAGCATCCGAAGAAATTACCCCAGCAAGAATCGATGAAGAAACGAGAATCCGTGTAGAAGAAATTGCAAAAAGAGCCTACAATTCTCTTGGGATGAGTGGTTTTTCAAGAAGCGAGTTCATTCTGATGGATGGAATTCCCTACATGCTGGAAATGAATACCAATCCCGGATTTTCTCCTGCAAGTATTCTTCCGCAGCAGGCCAAAATTTACGGAATCTCCATAACAGACCTTTGCGGAAATGAGGTTGAAAAAGCACTTAATAAAAAATAAAGTTAGATATTAGAGGTTCGAAGTGAGCGGTTGTAAAATCCGAACGCAAAACCTAAACTCAAAACTATTTTACGCATGAAAATTGCTGTTTTTCCGGGATCATTTGACCCGATCACTTTAGGACATTACGACATCATAGAACGGGCAGCTCCGCTTTTTGATAAACTGATCATCGCCATCGGGCAGAACTCCCAAAAGAAATATATGTTTCCTCTGGAAAAAAGAATGGAATTTATCCAAAACTCCGTCGCTGAATTTCCGAATGTAGAAGTTGATTATTTTGAAGGCTTAACGGTAGATTACTGTTTTGAAAAAAATGCTCAGTACATCATAAGAGGACTTAGAAATCCCGCAGATTTTGAATTTGAAAAAGCCATCGCCCATACCAACAGAACGCTAGCCCATAAAAAACTGGAAACGGTCTTTTTACTGACCTCATCCGGAAAATCCTTCATCAGCAGCAGCATCGTAAGGGAAATCATCAACCACGGCGGAGAATACGGACTTTTGGTACCGGACTCGGTGAGAGTGGAAAAATAGACTATTGATAAATGATGATTGATAAATCTTCACTATTATCAATAATCGATCATCATTTATCAATCATACAATATGCACGAACAGTTCAATTTTGCCATAGAAGTCCTTGGGACGATATCTTTTTCGATGTCGGGAAGTTTTGCGGCAATGCAGAAACGTCTGGATCCGTTCGGAGTACTGATCATTGCATTTGTCACTTCAGTTGGCGGCGGAACGGTAAGAGATTTATTGTTGGATATCCCGGTATTCTGGATGCACGATCTGCTAACCTGTGCTTTGATTATCCTGACCAGCATTTTCACTATGGTTTTTAAATCTTTTGAAAAAAACTTCAGGGTTACTTTATTTATTTTTGACAGTTTCGGACTGGGGCTGTTTACCATCATCGGTGTTCAGAAAGGTCTTCATGCAGATATTCATCCTTTAATCTGTATCGGACTGGGAACCATTACCGGATGTTTCGGGGGAATCATCCGGGATATTTTACTCAACCGGATTCCTTTGATTTTCAGGAAAGAAATTTATGCAACGGCCTGTATTGTAGGAGGTGCTGCATTTTTACTATTAACTAAATTTACGACTTTATCGTATACTGTTATTCAGATTTTTACCATTTTGCTGATTGTTTCGATCAGAACTTTAGCCGTAAAATACCATTGGCAGATCCCGAAATTTTATGGGTATGAAAATAATTCTGAGATGTAAAATTAATTTTAACCATTAAGGATATTTAAGCGGCTAAGAATATTAAGCTACTTGTTTAAAATAAAAAAAGCACCTGATTTCAAGTGCTTTTGTATTTTTATTAACGATATTGTTAAAAGAATTTCCCTCGGTTTCTCATATTCGGGTTATGCATATGTTTCTGCATAGTCGGCATTTTCAGCTGCTCTTTCATCATTTTGATCTGGTCGGTCATCATTCCGGCGCTGTCCAGTCGTTTTGCCTCTTCCAATAATTTTTGTCCTTCCTGCTTTCTTCCTTTGGAAATCGCCGCTGCGGCAAGGTTTAACGTAGCCATTGCACGGTCATGTTTCATGTTGAGACCATATTCCAATGCTTTTTTCATCAGAGGTTCCACTTTTGTCGGATGATCCTGAGCCTGCGTCAATCCTGTAAGGTAATGAAAATACCCATACTGAGACTTGTGAAGCTGTACCTTATAATCTGTGATATTTTTCAGCCACTCCGCCGCTTTTTCCATATTCTGCTTTCTAAGCTGCCAGAAAGCCAGGAGGATATATTCATTTTTAAAGAAAAGCAGAATAGGTGCCCCTGCTAAGAGGAAAACTACAATTCCCCATCCCAGATTTCTGGTAAAAAACATCATATAAAGTCCCAGAAGTATCAGGACTGTGGCAACAGCAAGTTTTATATATTTATTCATTATTAAATTTTAGAAGTGCAAAGATAATAAAATTAAGGTTTAGAGGTTAGGGTTCAGAGGCTAAAGTTCAGGGTTAGAATGTAGAACTTCAAACTTGAAACCTCTAACTTCAAATTTTAAATTTTTCGTAGGTCTGAAAACAGAAATCATATTGATTCTTTTCATCTTTTTCATGGCATTCTTCATTTACTTTCTTCCATACATTTGCATCAATTTGAGGAAAAAAAGTATCAGCAGTAAAATCAGCTTTTACCCTGGTTATCTCAAGCCGGTCGACCACATCCATCGTCTGTTCATAAATTTTACCACCCCCGATGATAAAAATTTCTTCATCTATTTTCTTCGCAAATTTTATGGCTTCTTTGATGCTTCCGACAATCAGAATACCTTCTTCAAACCAGTCGTTTCTTCTTGATACAACAATATTCGTACGGTTGGGAAGCGGTTTCCCGATACTTTCATACGTTTTCCTTCCCATAATAACCGGATGTCCGGAAGTAATATCTTTAAAGTGTTTCAGATCTTTCGGGAGACGCCAAAGTAATTGATTTTCAAAACCAATTTCGTTCTTTTCTCCCATTGCCACGACTATTGTTGTCATTAAAATTATTTTTCACAAAATTAGCACATAATTTGTATATTTGGTTAGCACAAAAAAATTTTAAAAAAATTAAACTATGAAAAACAGGGGCTGTCTGAGCGCCGGTACCATCGGCATTGCTCTTCTGATTATCGTTGCAGTTTTATTCTTCTGGGGAAAAAGCGGCTACAACAATTTTGTTACGAAAGAACAGAATGTAAATACAAAATGGTCTAATATAGAAACGGTTTATCAAAAAAGGGCAAACCTGATTCCTAATCTTGAAAGAACGGTAAAATCATACTCCAAATTTGAACAGGAAACATTGACAAAAGTTGTTGAGGCACGCTCAAAAGCGACTTCCATCAATGTTGACCCCACCAATATGACGGAGCAGGATATGGCAAGATTCCAGGCTGCACAGGGAGAATTATCAGGTGCATTAAGCAGATTAATGGCTGTTGTGGAATCTTATCCGAACCTAAAAGCAGACCAGCAATACATTAATTTCCAGAGAGAATATACTGCCATTGAAAACAGCATCCGTACAGAAACGGTGTATTACAACCAGGCAGCTCAGGAGTATAATACCGCTATAAAAAAGTTCCCGAATAATATTCTGGCGAATTTTACCAATTTTAAAGAAAAACCTTATTTTAAAGCAGAAGCGGGTGCTGAAAAAGCACCTGAAGTATTCACAGAATAATGGCCGGTAATTTCCTAACAAGTCAGCAGATAGCTTCCCTTGTGGAAGCTATTCAGTCAGCAGAAGAACATTCTACCGGCGAAATCCGTGTGCATATAGATTCGAATTCGGATAATGACAGTGCGAAAACAGCATTCAGGGTCTTTGAAGAATTGTGCATGGGGAAAACTACGGAAAGAAATGCCGTGCTTTTTCATGTTAATTTTGAACGGAAATATCTTACCATCATCGGAGATACGGGAATCCATGAAAAAGTACGCCAGTCTTACTGGGATCATCTGCACGATTATATCACCTCGGAATTTGCCAAAGGAAATTATTACAAAGCACTGAAAAGTGCGATTCTGGAAACCGGTCTTGAACTCAAAAAACATTTTCCTGTAACGGGAGAAAACCCCAATCAGCTGTCTAATGAAATTACGTTCTCTTAAAATAGTATTTTCATTCATCCTTATATGCTTTTACACATTCGTATCAGCACAGTACTCTGTTCCTAAAAAGCCTGCGGTTCTATATCCTGTTTTTGATGAAGCTAATCTTCTTTCCGAACAGGAAAAAAATGACCTTAATAAAAAACTGATTGCTTTCTCAGATTCTACTTCCACAGAAATTGAGGTGATTATCATCAAATCAACAAATGGAGAAGATGTTAATTTTCTGGCGACCATGTTCGGCGAAAAATGGGGAATCGGCCAGAAAGGTGTAGATAATGGTGTTATTTTTTTAATTGCAACCGAAGATCACACAATGTCGATCCAGCAAGGCCGCGCGGTCGAGCAATACTTGACAGCTTCCGTTTCAGGACAGATCCTTGATTATATCGTAACACCGCATTTTAAACAGGGCGAATGGTTTGAAGGTATTGATCGCGGTACTTCTGCTATCATGGAAGCGGTACAGGGAAAGTTCAAACCTTTAAAGCAACATCAGAAAAACAGTGATGGAGGTCTTGTGAGAATTATGATTATCGCTTTTATCATATTCATCATTTTCGTGGTACTTTTCGGAAACCGAGGCGGCGGAAGAGGCGGAAACGGGGATGACGATGATGTTATCCTGTCAAGAAGAGGCCGGAGAAATTATCCCGGTGGATTCTTCCCTTTCCCGGGTAGTTTCGGAGGCGGCGGCTTTGGCGGCGGAAGTTCCGGAGGAGGAGGTTTCGGAGGATTTGGCGGTGGCGGAAGCTTCGGCGGCGGCGGCGCATCAGGAGGATGGTAAAAAAACATTTCCGGCTATTTACAGTTTTTATATATCCATTTCATAATTAGGAATTTTTTCCGGTTTTTTTAATCTTAATAGTGAAAATCTCTATTATTAATGTTAAATAATCAGTAAGTTCCCTTTAAATCTGTTTTTAATCCAATTTTTTTTCATTATATTTACTGAAAACAGGTTTATGAAGAAGACGTTGGTAGTTTTTGCACATCCTTATCTAGAGCACTCAAACTCGAATGCAGAGCTCATCAATTTCTATGTTCGTCAACAACATTTTACCTTAAGAGATCTATATGAAGAATATCCGGATTTTCATATTGCCGCATTCAGGGAAAGAAAGAGAATAAAAAATTATGATCGTTTTATTTTCCAGTTTCCACTGATATGGTTTGGCATGCCTCCTCTGCTAAAACTCTGGATCGATGAGGTCTTCGACCGTGACTGGATTAAAGAAGGAAATTACAACCCGCTGGAGGGAAAAGAGGTTTATATTCTGGTAACCACAGGCGGCAAGGAAAGATCTTTCCACAAAGAAGGCACCTACAAATTTACGATTGAAGAGCTGATCAGCGGACTCATCGTATCACTGAATGTTTTTAAGGCTGATATCAAACATATCAAAACCGTTTACGAAGCCAACAAACTCTCAAAAAAAGAAATTATAATACATAAACAGGAGTTCACTAAACTTCTTAATCAATAAATTATGGAAACAAGCTTAGCCATGAATACCCTTTTATTCCTTGGCGTTGCCATTATTATGGTTCCGCTGGCGAGGAAATTCGGACTAAGTTCTGTTATCGGGTATATTGCAGGAGGAATAATCATCGGTCCATATGTATTAAAACTGACAGGTAAGGACGTTAATGATATCATGCATGCCAGTGAGTTTGGAGTCATCATGCTGCTTTTTTTAGTCGGGCTTGAGCTTGAACCGAGAAAATTCTGGGAAATGCGGAAGAAAATTATCGGGCTTGGCCTCACGCAGATGCTTCTTACCATTTCGCTGCTTTTCCTTGTTTTTATAATGGTGGGATGGCCATTAGACAAATCGATTGCTATCGCTATGTGTTTTGCCCTTTCTTCTACGGCCATTGTTCTGCAGACTCTACAGGAAAAGAACAATTTAAAAACACTTGCCGGAGAAGCTTCATTTTCCACGCTTTTGTTTCAGGATATTGCGGTAATTCCTATCCTCGCTATCTTACCTCTTATTGCACATTACAAAACCCAGGATCATAACAATGAAATTCAGGTATTGATTCAGACGCTTCCGGAATGGATGCAGTTTGCAACGGTAATTTTGGGAGTGGTGATACTGATTCTATTGGGAAGATATGTCTTTGTTCCATTTTTAAGGTATGTTTCAAAATCGGGGATGACGGAACTGTTAACTGCTTCTTCCCTATTTCTGGTTATTGGCGTTTCTGAATTAATGGTTGCCATTGGGCTATCTCCGGCATTGGGAGCATTTCTTGCCGGAGTAATGCTTGCGAACAGTGAATTCCGGCACGAACTGGAAGCCCAGATTGATCCTTTTAAGGGGTTATTACTTGCCGTCTTTTTTGTAAGCGTAGGTTCAACTATGAATTTTAATATCATCCGGGAAGATCCCCTTTTTATTTTCAGTACTGTTTTTGCGGTGTTGATTATCAAGTTCGTTGTACTTTTTTCTATCGGGAAATTTTTTAAGCTCGATAATCCTCAAACTCTATTTTATGCTTTTGCGCTTTCTCAGGTAGGAGAGTTTGCCTTTGTACTGATCAACTATGCATCTAACCTTTACCTGCTGAGCCCTGAACTTAATGCCCAGATGATGGCCGTTACAGCCATTACGATGTGCATTACTCCGTTTCTGCTGATTATCAATGATAAATTGATTACGCCGCGTTTTATCAGAGAGGTTCCGGATTCTGACAATGATTTTAACATTCTGGACGGCAATGTCCGACAAAAGAAAATCATTATTGTGGGGTTCGGGCACTTCGGAAGTACGGTGGGAAGACTTTTAAAAGCTAATAAAATTTCGGCAACGGTTTTAGACAGGGATTCTGACCGTGTTAAATTATTAAGGAGCTACGGTTTTAAAGTATATTACGGTGATGCTACTAAAATTCCGACGTTGCGCGCCGCAGGAATTGAGGACGCCGAAATACTTATTCTCTGCCTGGACGATCCGGATAATAATAAGTTTGTTGCCGATATTGTGCGTGAAAATTATCCTCATGTAAAAATATTCGTAAGGGCTAAAAACAGAATCGACGCGTACGATTATCTGAATAACGGAATCAATAATATTTACCGTGAAACATTGGGTACAGCTGTAGATATGGCCGTAGACGTCCTTCATGAAACGGGAATGCGGAAGTATGCCGCAAGACGACTCGGGCAAAGATTTATGGCTATTGATAAAGAATCCATCCGCAAACTTGCCAAGGCAGAGGAAGATGATGAGATTCATCTTTTTACCACAAAAGAAATCCTCCAGAGAGAGGAGGAATTACTGGCTTATGACAATCTTAATTTTGATAATAAGCAATGGGAAGATTCATCAAATGATGAAGATGAAAGCGAAAATAATTAATGGATGCTTACACTTCCACCGCTGTTTTCCTGCTTCGTTACAGAAGTTACATTTCCTTTTTTGTAGACATCTACGCTTCCTCCGGAAGAGGCTTCTGCATTAATGGATGATGAAGCACTGATATCAATACTTGCTCCGCTAGATGCTTCTGCCTTTAAATTATCGGCAACGAGATTTTTAGCAGAAACGCTGCTTCCTGATGATGATGAAATTTCCGCTTTCTTCGCTTTTCCCGAAAGATCAAGACTTGCTCCGGATGAAGCGTCAATATCAAGATCTACTGCCCATATTTTTCCGGTAAAATTGCTTGCGCTTCCTACAGAAATTTCAAAGTCATTGGCTTCAAGGTCTCCGTTTATGGATCCTGAGCTTGAAACCTCGATATCAGTTTTGTCCTGAACGAATTTATCTTTAATAGTGATTCCTGCTGCAGAATTTGCATTTATTTTGGAGAAATCTTTAGCATAGATCTTTGCTGAAACATTATGGCTGTTCATTACCCTGATGCCTTTTTTATAGTGAATATGAAGCTTGCCTCCGCTGATATCCACCAATACCTCATCAATAATATTTTCCGGGGCGGAAATAACTACTTTTTCCACATCCGACTTGATAATCTCGGCTTCTATAGCCTGGGAGACTTCAATCTCATCAAAATCGCCCGTTACCTTTTTTTATCTTACAGGTCCATGATCGGTACTGACTACTTTTTTCACCCAGTCGCCGTCACTGTTTTCGTGCTTTTCTTTTCTGCCATCACATGATGCCAATATAATAAATGCGGAAAAAATAAAAAGTTTTGTTGATTTCATATTCAATGGTTTTATGATTATCTTATTTATTAACAACTAATTTATAAAAAATATTACATCCTGTCTCAATATTATACGATCTGAATCATAATCTACGTTTTCAAAATACTTTATTTCTATTAATTCAAAAAATAAAACACTCTAAAAATCAATAATTTATACCACATTTTCTCATTCAATGGTATACGTATTGAACTGCATATGTTACACAACACAAAAATATATATTATGATTTCATCAAAAACACACGCAATGCTGGATTACCTTGTAGGTTTGTTATTAATTGCTGTCCCATGGTTGTTGGGATTTGCTGACGATAGTGCTGCTACTGTAATTCCTGTAATCCTGGGGGCTTCAACATTATTGTACAGTATTCTTACCAATTACGAATATTCTTTGGCAAAAGTAATTCCGTACAGGATTCACCTTACAATCGACTTTATAGCAGGTGCTCTTTTGCTGGTATCACCATGGCTATTCGGGTTCAGTGACAGGATTTACCTTCCGCATGTTATTTTAGGTGCTTTTGAAATTGTTGCCGTATTGCTTTCCAGAAAAGCGATATCAACAGTTCACACACCAAGACACATTTAGACTCATTTTAATTTTTCAATGCAATATAATAGAGCTTTTCCTAATTCGGAAGAGCTTTATTTCTTGATGATAAGATGTAAATCCTGCATTTTTTAACGTAAGATTTAATATCTTTAGGCATTATTAATAAATCATTTATGAAGAAGATTTCATCAGTATTATTAATTTCTGCGTTAGCATTTAATCAATCCTGTACCACAATGAAAAGCACTGAAACTCAAAAGGAAGTTCCTTCACCGGATGCTTCCCTGTCGTCTAATCCTTTTATGAAGAAAAGCAAACTTCAGTATGAGGCACCTGAGTTTGACAAAATTAAAGATGAACATTTTAAGCCGGCATTCGATTTCGGATTAAAGCAACATGACGCTGAAATTCTGAAAATAGCCAATAACCCGGAAGCTCCAACTTTTGAAAATACGTTGGTAGCCCTGGAAAAAAGCGGGGAAATTCTAAAAAGAGCCACCATTGTATTTTCTAATCTTACAAGTGCCAATACCAACCCCACTTTACAGGCGCTGGATGAAGAATATGCGCCGATTTTCGCGGCACATTCCGATAAAATGTATCTGAATGAAAATCTTTATAAAAGAATCAAGGCTATTTCTGAAAATGGCTTAGACTCTGAAAGCAAAAGATTATTACAACATTACAAGCAAAATTTTGAAATTGCCGGAGCTAATCTTTCTGCCGCAGACAAAGAAAAACTGAAGCAGATCAATCAGGAGCTGGCTTCTTTATCTACCCAATACTCCAATAAATTACTGGAAGCAAGAAAGCAGGGTGGAGTTTTCTTTACGGATGCAAAGGAACTCGACGGTCTTTCCGCAGATGAAATTGCAGCGGCGGCTACCGATGCCAAAAACGCAGGAAAAGAAGGCCAATATCTTCTGGCATTACAGAATACTACGCAGCAGCCTCTTCTTCAAAACCTTAAAAACAGATCAACAAGAGAAAAACTCTTCAAAGCATCATGGACAAGAGCGGAGAAAGGGGATGCTAACGATACCAGGGAAACCATCGAGAAGCTTGCTAAATTAAGGCTTAAAAAAGCACAGATTTTAGGCAAAAAGAGCTTCGCAGAATGGAAACTTCAGGATCAGATGGCTAAAACGCCGGCGGCAGCAACCAACCTAATGAACCAGATTGCTACCCCTGCCGTTGAAACCGCAAAACGTGAAGCTAAAGATATCCAGGATCTTATCAATCAGCAAAACGGAGGTTTTCAATTGGAGCCTTGGGACTGGAACTTCTATGCCGAACAGGTGAGAAAAGCAAAATTTGATCTTGACGAAAGTGAAATCAAGCCTTATTTTGAGATTACAACAGTTCTTGAAAAAGGGGTTTTCTTTGCTGCAGAAAAATTCTACGGACTTACTTTCAAAAAAAGAACAGACCTTCCTGTGTATCATCCGGATGTGGTAACCTATGAAGTTTTCGACCATGATGGTAAATCTATTGCGATCTATTATCTTGATTTCTATACGAGGGACTCTAAAAACGGAGGAGCCTGGATGAGCAACTTTGTTGAACAGTCTTATTTACTGGGCACAAAACCTGTGATTGTAAACTGCTACAATTACCAGAAACCTGCACCGGGAAAACCTTCATTAATCAGTTTTGATGATGTTTCAACGATATTCCATGAATTTGGACACTCTATCCACGGAATGTTTGCGAGCCAGAAATATCCTTCTCTGTCCGGAACCAACGTACCGAGAGACTTTGTGGAATTCCCTTCACAGATCAATGAACACTGGGCGCTGGATCCTGTAATTCTTAAGAATTACGCGATTCGCTACGATACAAAACAACCGATTCCGCAGACTCTGGTAGATAAAATCAAGAAAGCGTCAACCTTTAACCAAGGTTATATGACTACGGAACTGGTTTCTGCCGCAGAACTGGATATGGATTGGCATACGGTAACTGACGAAAGCCAGTTAATTCCCGTTTTAGATTTTGAAAAAGAATCATTAGCAAAACATGGATTTACTTTAAAAACTGTACCTCCAAGATATCATACGCCTTACTTTGCCCATATCTGGGGTGGTGGTTATTCTGCAGGTTATTACGCATATCTTTGGTCTGAAACACTGGATAATGATGCCTGGGAATGGATCAAAAATAACGGCGGGCTTACCAGAGAAAACGGTGACCGTTTCAGAAAATATATTCTTTCCGTAGGGAATTCTGTGGACCTGAATCAGGCGTTCAGAGATTTTACGGGACACGATCCGGACATTAAGCCTTTATTGAGAAGCAGAGGTTTTATAAAATAATTTTTAAAAGCATTCAATTTTTTGGATGCTTTTTTTGTAAACATTAATGAATACGTGAGTTCTTTACGCTGACTTTGCAAACGCACAGATTTGCAACATTATAAGTTTTGGCTAAAGCCAAATTGAATTAATTACTGTCAAGCCGGGCTAAAGCCCGTATCTATTGATTTGGACATTATATGATTGGTAGAAAATATTCGTGTAAATTTGTGTTTTTAAAAATAAAATCAGAAAATGAACTGTCCCTGCTGCTCCGGAAAAACCTACGAAGAATGCTGTAAGCCCTATCATAATGGTGAAAAGAATGCTCCGACGACTGAAGCTTTAATGCGCTCAAGATTTTCGGCGTTTGCTATTCCGAATGGTGAATATTTAATGGAAACAACGCTGCCCAGCAAAAGAAAATATCACAATAAAAAGAATTTACAGGAATGGGGAGAAAGCAACAAATGGACACGTCTGGAAATTATAAACAAGCCTTCTTTATATAAAGTGGAGTTTAAAGCTTTTTACATTGATGAAAATAATAAAGCACAGATTCATCATGAATTATCAACATTTAAACTGATTCAGAACCGGTGGTATTATGTAAACGGTGAATTTTTAGAATAAAAAAAATGTCCGAAAGAATCGGACATTTTATATTTAGTGAGCTTCGTTTCCGTCAACGCCGTGAGCGTGACCATGTGCAAGCTCTTCTTGAGTTGCAGGACGTGTGTTCAAAATTTCTACCTGAAAATCCAAAACTTTTCCGGCCATTGGATGGTTAAGGTCTGCTATTACTACATCCGGTGTTACCTCTACCACGAATGCCTGGAAATTATTCCCCTGGTTATCAGATAATGGTAAAATTGCACCAACTGGCGGTAATCCGGATTCCTGAAACATATCTACCGGCAGCTGTGCCATTGCATCCGGCTGTCTTTCACCATAAGCTTCTTCCGGCTGAATTACAAATGCTGCTTTATCTCCAGCCTTTAATCCCAAAATATTCTGTTCAAATTTTGGAATCATCATTCCAACACCGTACAAAAACGTAAGTGGATTTTCTGCTGTTGTCTCTTCTACAAGAGTTTTACTTCCGTCTTCTTCGATGGTGTGAAGTATGTAACTTACAGCTACAACATGATTGTTTTCGATTGTCATATTTTTTTCTTTTTTTCGTGAATTTTCACGATTAACGATACAAATATACTGTTTTTGGATTCATTAGGAGAAAATAACGGGGTAAAGAAGCATCCTTTGCATCCTACTTCTGTCCTCTTGTTTCTTTTCTTTTTCTCTCTCTCAGCACAAAAAGATACAAACTTTCTACTTTTGTTCTGGCCCAAGGCGTTTTCCTGAGAAATTTAAGAGATGAGCTGATGCTGGGATTATCTGTAAAACATTTGATGCTGATCTGCTCGCCAAGCTTTTCAAAACCGTTGTAATATTCTACCAGTTCTTCAAGAATGGCATCAAGTCTTTTTCCGTGAAGGGGATCTTTAGATTGCTGTTCCATGGTGTAAAAGTAGATATAATTTAATAATAATCAGATCTGAAATATACCGAAAAGACTTTTTGAAATTTTAATTCTAAAAAATCCTGTTCATGTCCTAATCAGAACTATTTTTTCTTTTTCTCGGACTCAGATTTTTCCTTTTTATTTTTAAGAATATTCTCTGCAATACCTTTAAAATTTTCAGTTTTCATGATCATCAGGTTATTGCTGGGGTTCCATACGCTCACGAACTTTTTAGAAACAGTGGTATAGCTTTCCCAACCGGTAAATTTCTGATGTAACATCAGTGTACAGACATCAGTGGGGGTCATGGCCTGCCAGTTTTTGATGACATGACTGTGGACTCCGCTTATTGTGTGCCCTATTTCCTCGTCATTAATCTTATGTACAATCATAGTATTGTGGAGCCTCTCAGCATTTTTCACCTGATTTTTGTGATCAAAAGTAATCAGATAATCATTTCCGAATATGACCGTATCCCCGGCTGAAGTTCCCGTTAAAACATATACTTTTTTAACTTTATTTCTAATCAGCGGAACGATATTAAGGTTGGTATCTTTATATATTTTAAAGATCGTATCATTCTGAATTCTTTCCAAAGCATTTTTTCTTATCGTAAAATATTCGGTCTCCTGGGGCGTAAAATCTCTTTCAGTAAGATCAAGTTTCGCATCTTTAGGGTTGTAGTTTGCAGGAAAACAAATGGTGCCGATCACTTTTTGGCTTTTAGAGAAAAAAATACATTTCGGGACACCTTCATCCAGATAAGAGAAATAGCCTCCTATATTTTCCCTGTTTTTATAATTTTCAATAAAAATATCGGTACCGTTCCAGCTTGTCATTTCGCTGTGATACAGGGCAATTCCTTCTTCATTGATTTCTTTGGAGAGTTTTTCAGGATTTTGGGCATTCACAAAAAGGATGAACAAAACAGCAAATACTGTCAGTATTGGTTTCATGGTAGTTAGTTTTTTGCAAAAATAGCGATAATAATGTTGTATACCACAATTCTTACTTTTCATTTATCTTCTTTACATTTACAATATGAAAATTCTGCATACTGCCGACTGGCATTTGGGTAAAAGACTCGACCGATTTTCAAGACTTGAAGAACAGGTTTTGGTGATGGATGAGCTTGTAGAGATTGCTGACGAACAAAATGTTGATCTCATCCTGATTGCCGGAGATTTATTTGATAACTTCAATCCCGGTGTCGACGCCGTACAATTATTTTATAAAACGTTAAAAAGGCTGTCGCTTAACGGAAAGCGGCCCGTAATTGCTATTTCGGGAAACCACGATTCTCCGAACCTTATTGACGCACCAGACCCTTTGGCCCGGGAATGCGGAATCATTCTCATTGGTCATCCCAAGGCGATTATCAGCCCTTTTGAATTGGAACATTTCAGCATTTCAAAATCTGATGAAGGATATATTGAGCTTACTTTAAAAAGCCTGGATCATCCCGTGAGAATCCTTCATACGCCTTATGCCAACGAGATCAGGCTTAAGCAATATTTCGGTGAAGACAAGGAAGCCGAACTAAACAAAGTTCTGGCAGAACACTGGCAGAAAAATGCTGATGAATTCTGTGATGAAAATGGAGTTAACCTCCTCATGACCCATTTGTACATGAATAAAAAAGGGGCTCCTCTCCTGGACGAACCCGAAGGTGAAAAGCCACTCAGGATCGGAAATGCAGACCTGATTTTTTCAGACAGCATTCCGCCACAGATTCAGTACACGGCACTTGGGCATCTTCACCGTTTTCAAAATATCGGAACCGAAGAAAAACCTGTCGTTTATTCATCTTCTCCCCTTTGCTACAGCTTCAGTGAAGCAGGTCAGACCAAATATATTTCCATCATTGAAGCCGAACCAACGAAAACCGTTCTGTTTACAAAAATTCCGATTAAAAGCGGTAAATGCCTGGAAAGAAAAAGCTTTGACTGTATCGAAAAAACTGTGGAATGGCTTACGGAAAACCAGGACACCTTCGTAGAACTGACTTTAGAAAGCGAAACCTTCCTTAAAGCTGATGAAAGAAAACGACTGTATCAAACCCATAACGGAATCGTACATCTTATTCCGAAAGTTAAAAATCAGGAATTGAATGAAAACCAGCTTCGGGATATCAACCTTAATCAGGACATCCAGTCTTTGTTCGGAGATTATTTTAAATCAAAAAACGGAGGCCAGGAAGCCAATGACGAACTTATCAATCTGTTTAACGAAATTCTTAATCCTAACCTATGATTCCGGTTCAATTAACTTTAGAAGGCATCTACTCATATCAGGAGCGTCAGAAAATTGACTTTGAAAACCTTACGGAAGCGGGCCTTTTTGGTATATTCGGAGCTGTGGGTTCAGGAAAATCTTCAATCCTGGAAGCGATTTCGTTTGCACTTTACGGAGAAACCGAGCGTCTCAATGCCCGTGACAGACGCGCATACAATATGATGAACCTGAAATCCAACCGATCTTATATCGAGTTTGATTTTATTAATTCCGAAAACAAAAAATACCGTGCAACACGTGAATTTAAAAGAAATTCTAAAAACTTTGAAGATGTAAAAACCCCATCAGTCACTTTTTACGAATGGAAAAATGAAAACTGGATTCCGCTTGGTCACTCGAATGCAGAGCAGATTGTAGGGCTAAGTTATGCTAATTTTAAACGGACCATTATCATTCCTCAGGGCCAGTTCAAAGAATTCCTGGAACTGGGAGCCGCAGAGCGGACGAATATGATGAAGGAAATATTCGGGCTTCAGCGATTTGATCTTCAGAACAATGTTTCCCTTATCAATACCAAAAACCGTTCGGAGCTTGATCAGCTGGAAGGTCAGCTGAAAGGATTTGAAGAGGTAAATGAAGAACAGATTTCATCACAGAAAGAAAATCTGAGGCAGGAACAGCAGAAGTTTGAAGAAATATTGAAAAGTTTCAAAGAAACGGAAAACATGTATTCCAAACTGAAAATTTTAAAAGAAGACTTTGAACTGCTGCATCAGAAGAAAGCCCATTTTAAGCAGCTAACTGAACAAAAGGAAAATGTAGACTTGCTGGAGACAAAAACAGAACTGTACGACCGGGTGTCGCGAATCTTCACTCCCCTGTTTTCTGAAAAAAATAAACTGGCAAAAGAAATTGCTGAACAGCAGCAGCAAAAAAAACAACAGTTACTAGTTGTACAGAGCACGGAGATTCAGTTTGAAAAGGTAAAAAGCGAACTTGCAGCAATACAGCCCCAGTATGAAGCACTTCATCAGTCGAAAATTCAGGAAAACGATCTGAATCTGATTCTGCAGATGATGAGGGTATCGGATGAAATTAAAATCTTAAAAGAAAGAACGGAAAACGGTTTCCAAAAAGTAAAAGAAGTTGAAACTCAGCAAAAGCTGCTTCAGCAGAAAATCGAAGTGCTTTCCAAAAAACACGAACTGTTAAAACCCGGAAAACTGGAACCCGGATTACTGGTGAGCGTAGGAAACTGGTTTCTGGAGCACAAAAAATTAACGGAAAACCTCAACAGCCAGATCCAAAAAGCTGAAGTTAAAAAAAATGAAATTATTGCCATTTCCAAAGAGCTTGAAGTTTTAAAGATTAATCCCGAAACCTTCAGAGAAGATTTTAAGATCCAGGCTGAAAATCTGGAAAGTCAGAAAAAAATACTTTCTGAAAAACGTAGTCAGCTGGAGGTTCAGCAGAAGCTTTCTCATTTTGCCATTGAACTGCACGACGGAAAAGCATGTCCGCTCTGTGGCGCCCTGGAACATCCGAATATTGTACAATATGCCGATGTTAATTCAGAATTAGATGAAATTCAGCAGCAAATAGACCAGCTTGAACACCGGAAGGATCTTCTTCAGAAACAAGTGTCTGAAACGGAAAAAATCCTCGACCGAAAGAAAATCTTTGAAGAACAGCTAAAATATGAAGAGAGCCAGACAAAACTGATTCAGAATCAGATAGAAATTCATCTTAAAAATTTTACCTGGAAAGAATTTAATGCAGCGAATGAAACTGATTTTGAAGAAAAAAGACAGCATTCTTTCAGTATTGAAAAGCAGATGGAAGAACTGAATGAACAGATCAGCGTAGAGCAGAAAAATCTTGATAAAGAAAGAAATAACCTCGACAGCTACAACAAAGCACTGGAAAAATTCCGCTTGGATGAAGCTAAGAAAGAAGAGCAGATTAAAACGAATGAAGCCAACCTGAAAATCCTGGAATGGAAGAATTATCTTGAAAAAGAGGCTTCGGAAGTAGAGGAAGCTCTTAATAAACTCAGCATTTCCAACCGCGAAACGGAGCAGCATTATCAGCAACTGCTTAAACAAGAAAAAGAAATTTCTCCAAAGCTGGCAGAGCAAAAAACCATTGTGAATCAGCTGGAAAAAAGAATTTCCGAGCTGGAGCAGGAAATTTCAGAAAATACACTTTCAATTGAAAAAGCTATAGCAGAACAGCAGTTTGACAAGAATAAAGTGCTGGAAATTCTGGTTGAGAAAATAGATGTTCAGGAAGCCAAAAACCTCATCCAGAAATTCAGAATAAAGTTTGAAACCTTAAAAAACAGCATTCTTGAGCTTGAAATAAAATTAAAAGATTTCACTTTTGATCCTGAGGAGTTTTCAGCCGCTGAAACGCGGTTTGCCACCCTTGAGCTTGAAGTAAAAGCAGCCAATGATGCGGTTGTAAAAACAAAATCGGAAATCGAAAGACTGGAAAAAGAGTTTAAGAAAAAAGAAGATCTTTTAAAAGTTTCGGCGCAGCTTCAAAAACGGGCAGAAAATCTGAAAATCATGATGAACCTCTTCAAAGGTGCGGGATTCGTACAGTACGTTTCCTCAATTTATCTGCGGCAACTGTGCGACCATGCGAATGTACGTTTTCACAGAATGACAAGGAATCAGCTGAGTCTGCAGCTTAATGACAACAACGAATTTGAAATCATCGATTACCTCAACGAAGGCCGCAGCAGAAGCGTAAAAACCCTTTCCGGCGGACAGGCTTTTCAGGTGTCTCTGAGTCTTGCGCTGGCTTTGGCAGAAAGTGTACAAAGCAATGCAAAGGCAGAAAAAAACTTCTTCTTTATTGATGAAGGCTTCGGAACTCAGGATCTGGAATCAGTCAATATTGTTTTTGAAACCCTTGTGAATCTTCAGAAAGAAAACAGGATTGTAGGCATCATTTCCCATGTGGAAGAGCTCAAGGAGAAGATCCCAGTATCACTGAATATCATTAAGGATGAGGAAAAAGGCAGCCAGATTGAAATCGTATAATCTAATTAATTATTTTTAAATATAACATGCAAAATACACCTCTTATTTTAAAACCCGGAAAAGTAAAAAGCAGCATTTTACTGGTTATCAGTATCGGATTTGTTGCTTTAGGAATCTCTCTCCTAGACACAAATATGCTTATCGCGATCCTGAATATTGTATTTTTCGGAATTTGTTTTATTGTTTTTCTTCTTAATCTTATTCCCGGTTCCTCTTATCTTAAGATCGATGAAAAAGGAATTGAAATGAAAAATCTTTTCAGAATAACCTTTATTCCGTGGCAGGCGGTGAATTCTTTCGGAACAAAATGGGTGGCTTTTAATAAGCTCGTGATTTTTGATCTTAATAAAAATCTTGCGGGAGAAAAATTAAAGCGCCGGCAGGGAGGTTTTCCCGACACCTACGGAATGTCTGCAGACAAGCTTGCCGAACTTCTGAATGAATATAAAGCGAAGTTTGATTCTACCATCTAAAATTAAAATTCCGCTGAAATAACTTCAGCGGAATTCTTATTATCTTATCTGTGGACCAACTTTTTCACCAAATAACTCGATTGATTTTCTCATGATATCATTTTCCGGAGCTCCGACGTCCATGTGTCCGATAAATCTCGTAATCCCGAAAATCTCTTTCATATAGGCAATTTTATCGGCTACTTGATTAGAATTTCCGATGAACAAAGCACCGTCTTTGCTTCTTCCGCCCTCGTACTGCATTTTGGTGTACGGTGCCCAGCCTCTTGACGAGCCTATTCTATCCATCTGTGATTTATAATTATGGAAATATCCGTCTATGATTTCCTGGTCTTCACTTACAAAAGTATGGGAGTGAATTGCAATCTGCATTTCAGATTCCGGATGACCGGCTTTCAGATATTCCTGCTTATAAAAATCGATCAGATTTTTAAACTGTATCGGCATTCCGCCAATGATCGCAACAACTAGCGGCATTCCCAATTTTGCGGCGCTCAAAACAGACTGTGGTGTTCCGCCCACGGCTCTCCAGATCGGAAGTCTTCCACCATTTTTGGCTCTTGGATAAACAGTCTGATTCTGCATGGGTGCACGAAGTTTCCCAGACCAGGAAACGTTTTCTTCAGAATTGATCTTTAAAAGCAGTTCCAGTTTTTCATCAAAAAGTTCTTCGTAATCATTTAAAGAATATCCGTAGAGCGGAAAAGATTCAATGAAACTTCCACGGCCTACGAAAATTTCTGCACGCCCGTCTGAAATTAAATCAATTGTTGCAAAATCTTCATATACTTTCACAGGTTCGGATGAGCTGAGAACCGTTACCCCACTTGCAAGCTTTATATTTTTGGTAACACTTGCTGCCGCAGCCAACACAATTTCCGGCGATGAAACTGCATAGTCAGGGCGGTGATGTTCGCCCATAGCAAAAACATCAATTCCCACTTCGTCCATCAGTTTTACCTGATCAATGATTTCACGGATTTTAATTCCTGCATCTTTATATTTTCCGGTTGACTGATCTACTGCCAGATCGCCAAACATTCCGATACCTAATTCCATATTGTTGATTTTATGATACAAAGATACTTCAGGCAAAAATCAGGCACATTGATCTTTGATAAGAAACAGGTTGCAGAATCTACAGTTTGCTTTTAAGTTTAAGAAACTGCTTTTCAAAAAGATGATAGGATAAAAAAGAAAAAATTACCGTAGCCATGAAGGATAACAAAACAATGACAAACCAGCTCCATTCAAAATAATTACCCATTTTCACAAACAGCATAATGAAAACAGGATGGAGTAAATACAGCCCATAGGTGTATTTTCCGAGTTTTGCAGGAATAGTTTTATCGGATATCTTAAAAACATTCTTCGTTCCCAGCGTAGATAAGATCAATCCAGAAAACAAAATACTCAGCAGCAATGAGATTACTTTAGGATCAGATATTATCCCGGTATTTGCCAGAAGGATAATTATTGCCAGAACGGACAACGCATACAAATATTTGTAAACTGCAGGAATCAATTCCAGCTTTTTAATAATATCTTTTCTGAAAACAAAAATATAAGCCGGAATTCCGCCAAACGCAAAGTAATGAATATTGGTAAAAAGATCCAGCGTAATGATCCCGTAATGTTGATACACTGTCTGCATCACGAATGAAAAAACAATACATCCCAAAAGCAGTTTCGGAATATTTTTTAAGGATATCCAATAAAAAGCCAGTCCCCAGAAGATATAAAAATGTTCTTCAATACAGAGCGACCAGATAACGTTTAAGGGTGAAACATTGGGAAATGTACCCGTCCACATCTGCATATAATTTTCCAGAAAGGTAAGGGTAAAAAACCAGTTGGGAGGGTAGCCCTCATTGGAATAGGAAATATGAAAAAAATCAAGAATAAAAGGCGTAAACATGGCAAATAAAACCATGGCATAATATAACGGCCAGATTCTTAATATTCGTCTTAAAAAAAACTTTTTCAGGTCAATTTTCCCATGAGTATTTACTTTCTCAACCATCAGAATATAGGTAATCAGGAAACCGCTGAGTACAAAGAAAAAGGAAACGCCAATCCCGCCTTCTTTAGCAAAGTAATGAAGAAAATTATCTTTTGGAACCGGTGAATGATGGAGGAAAACCAACAAAAAAGACAGAAACCTCAACGAATCAAACGTATGAAAGTGTACTCTGTCTTTTTGTATAAAATTCATTATGCCGGAATAGATTATTTTTTCAGATATAAATCAAAATAATCTGTTACTTTCTGCATAAGGTGTACTCTGTCTTTTCCGATTACATTATGCGGATGTCCCGGATATACAAAATAATCTACCTGTACCCCATTGTCTACAGCAGATTTGATAAATTTAACCGAATGCTGCCACACCACCACATCATCCTGTGCTCCGTGAATCATTAACAGCTTTCCTTTAAGATTCTGTACTTTATCCAGGAGATTGGCTTTTGCATACCCTTGCGGATTTTCCTGGGGCGTATCCATATATCTTTCTCCGTACATGATCTCGTACATACTCCAGTCGATTACCGGGCCGCCTGCAACGCCCACTTTGAAAACTTCAGGATGGCGAAGCATAAAGCTGGTTGTCATAAATCCTCCGAAGCTCCATCCATGAATCCCCATTCTTTCAGAATCTACATAAGGCAATGATTTCAGGTAATCTACCCCTTTCATCTGGTCATTCATCTCGGTAGTACCCAGATTTCTGAAAACAGCCTGCTCAAATTTCAATCCTCTGTTTGCAGAACCTCTTCCGTCCATGGTGAAAATGATATATCCGTTCTGCGCCATATATTCGTACCAAAGATTCCCGGATGCCGGAAATGAATTGGTAATTAACTGTAAATGCGGGCCATTGTATAAATACACAATCACCGGGTATTTCTTAGATGCATCAAAATTAGTTGGAAGGATAATCTTTCCGTACAGCGGAGTACCATCGTCAGCTTTTAATACGACATCTTTTATTTCGGGACGCTGGTAATTTTTCAGCGGATTTTCAGCAGTCAAAATGGTATTTGATTTAAGGCTGTTTGTATTGATTATACTTGCTACTCTCGGAGTGGTTGCATTGCTGTAGATATCATACAAATGGTTCCCGTCGCTGCTTAAAATCCCGGTGTGGATACCATCTGCATTATCCAACCGCTGCATTTTGAAATTAGTCCAGTTGATTCTGTACAAATGCTTCTCCAAAGGAGTTTCTTTGGTGGAAGCAAAATAAATCTCTTTTTTCTTTTCGTTAAAACCTAAAATATCAGTAACCAGCCAATCTCCTTTGGTGATCTGAGCAATAAGACCTTTTTCCAAACTATAATGAAACAAATGGTTATATCCTGTTCTCTGACTCTGCCAAATGAAATCTGTATTGGAATTCGGGAAGAAGGTAAGCGGATGCTGCGGTTCTACGTATTTATCGCTGGTTTCTTCAAATAATGTTTTCACAAAATTTCCTGTTGCCGCATCGTACTGATTCATTGTAAGGTGATTCTGTCCCCTATTCAGCACGCCTACAAAAATATATTTAGAATCCGGGCTCCAGGTAACCGCCGTTAAATACTGATCTTTTTCACCTTCAATCTTTAAAAATGTGGTTGATTGATTTTTGATATTAAACACTCCCAAAGTTACCTGATGGGAAGTCTGTCCTGCCATTGGGTATTTGATATTGTGGTTCACAGCAGGTGTTACGGACCAGTCGATGATCGGGTAATCTGCAACCATGGTCTGATCCATTCTGTAGAAAGCTACACTTTCGGAATTTGGTGCCGGAAAAATCCCAGTATCAATCCCGAATTCATTGCGGTGAACATTGGATGCTCCGTTCAGGATATTTTCATCCGTATCATTTGTTACTGCAATGGTTTTACCATTTTTATTGATGAATAAATTATTCTTTACGGTAAATGCAAAAGTCTGGTTGTCGCCGAAAAGTTTCAGATCTGAAGCATTTTCGTCAATAGTGATTTGATCTTTTATTTTCCAGTCGTTACCGGATTTTTCAATCCAAGTCATCTTTCCGGCGGAATTGAAATATCCTCTGGAATTACTGATGAATTTAATTTGCGGAACCGCTTTTAATGTATTGTCTGTAAGGTTTCTTTTTAACTGTGTTAAAGATACCAGCGTGTCCTGCTTATTGGTTTTCAGATCTGTGACAAGATAGCCGCCTTTCACGGCCTGAATATATGATTTTCCGTCTCCGGACCATGAAAACTGGGAAATATTTTTCACTGCAAGATTAGTTCTCAACCCATTAACGGCTTCTGCCATCGTAAATTTCTGAGTCTGGGCAAATGCAGAACTTCCCAGAAGCACCATCAGTAAAGAAAATTTATATAATTTCATTTGATAAAAATTGAATCCTCCAAAAATAAGAAATAAATATGACCCGTTAAGAAAATGTTAAAACAAAACGCTGACAATGGAAATTGAGGCATTATCCTTACCTTTTTGTTATTGAACGGAAAATTAAAAATGATACAGTTTTAAGCCAAAAAATCATTTCTTATCCTACGTCAATGAAACGAACCTGTATTCCGACATACATTTGCATCATTAATAACAATCAAAATTACAAAACAATGGCAACAAAATGGACATTAGACCCAGCACATAGTGAACTTACTTTTAAAGTAAAACACATGATGATTTCTAACATTAAAGGAAACTTCACCGATTTCACTGCAGAAATCGATGCTGATGACGATAGTTTTTCCAACGCTAAAACAACGGCTACCATTCAGACAGCTTCTATCTCTACACACAATACAGACAGAGATAATCACCTAAGATCTGCTGAGTTCTTTAACGCTGAAGCTAATCCTACGATTACTTTTGAATCTTCAGCCCTGAACAACGAGGTAACAGGAAATCTTACCATCAACGGAATTACAAAACCTGTAACATTAGACGTTGATTTTAACGGAATCAATGTAGATCCTTGGGGAAATACAAAAGCTGGTTTTTCTTTTGAAGGGAAAATCAACAGAAAGGATTTCGGACTGAACTGGAATGCCGCTCTTGAAGCAGGAGGCGTAATGGTAAGTGAGGAAGTAAAAATCGCCGGTGAATTACAGTTTGTAAAACAGGCATAATTCATTCAACAGAATTTGAGGAGTCCCGCAGGGACGAGCTATAACAGAATCGGATGCGAATCCGATTTTATTAAAAAACAAATGAGTCCCAAAAGGACGAACTATCCGACAACAGGATGTCAATCCTGTTTTTATTTAAATAACATAAAAGGTTCAGGGAGCAAAAGCCTTGAGCCTTTTTAATGAATATGAGATAAAAAATGAACCTCAACGATCTTCAAAACATAAGTGGTCTTTTCAGCAATACTGCAAAAATGCCGGTGCTGTTTCTGGGACATGGATCTCCTATGAATGCTATCGAAGAAAACCAGTTTGTACAGGGATTCCGCAAGGCCGCTTCTGAGATTCCGAAACCGAATGCCATTTTATGTATTTCGGCACATTGGTTTACAGACGGAACTAAGGTGACCGCTATGTCGATGCCGAGAACCATTCATGATTTCGGAGGTTTTCCACAGGCGCTGTTTGATGTACAATATCCTGCTCCGGGATCTCCGGAACTGGCTAAAGAGACCGCTGAATTATTAGAGCCTGTTTTTGTAGAAGAAGACCACAGCTGGGGATTGGATCATGGTGCATGGTCTGTTATTAAGCACATGTATCCTGAAGCAGATATTCCGGTAATTCAGATGAGCATTGATTATTCAAAGCCTCCGCAATATCATTTTGATTTAGCTAAAAAACTGAACAAACTTCGAGAAAAAGGAATCCTGATTATCGGGAGCGGAAATATCATTCACAATTTAAGGCTAATTGACTGGAGAAATATCAATACTGTAGGAGCCGGATGGGACTGGGCTGTTGAAGCCCGTGAAAAAACCAACAATTGGCTATTGGATGGAAATTTTGATCCTATCATTGATTATCACAAACAAGGAATCTCATTGCAATATGCTGTTCCAACTCCTGACCATTATCTTCCCCTAATTTATACACTGGGACTGAAAACTTCTTCAGATGAGCTGTCTTTGTTCAATGATGAAATGATTGGAGGTTCGCTTAGTATGACGAGTGTAAGAATTGGCTGATATTTAAACAATAAAAAATCGAGGAATAAAATTCCCCGACCTTAGAATATGCATAAAGCTTTTTAGATTCTTGTGATACCAACAACGTGTGGCTGACCGTTAATCGGCTGATAGATTTCCACAATTGCCTGCCACATAACATCTGCAGGTGGCATTGAAGCGTCGCACTTGAAACGGTAATTGGTGCCATTTACCACTTGTGTTGATACTTCGTAAGGTGAATATTTTACCCCCACAAATCCTCTCATCGCTTCGTCAAATACTTTTTGATCTTCCGGAGTAAGAGGGTGAAATGCTGTCCAGCCTCCTACTAATGTTTCTTGTTGTTCTGTCATGATTAATATTTTTGTTTTCCTACTCTTATGGCCTTTCGGATACGCCCCGTTTGAATGGTTTCTGGCTCCATAGTTTTAGTTTTTAAACCTCCTCCCAAATACATCAATAATGGTAAAATTATCAATTGTAAAAGTCGAAATGTTTTGTTGTGATCACATGACAAAGCTACTTCAGAAAACAGATAAATGATAGAGTAGATATACTCAATTTTAGATTACGTAAAAGTACCTAGTTAATTATAATAATTAAAAAGACAGCAATAATTATCGCTGTCTCTGTATTAATTATCAATGGTGAATTACTGTACTGCCTGGAGAACATTAATATTACCGTATCCGTAATCAGAATTCGGAGTAGGATAATAGGTAGCCGACTGCCGCATTTTGTTCAGCACCTGATCTCTCGTCCATGAAGGATTTTTAGACCATACCAAAGCCGCAATTCCTGCAGTGGAAGCAGTCGCTACGGAAGATCCGCCCACGTAATCCGTTTGTCCGTTATAATAACTCAATACGGGGACACTATTTCCAGAAGCTCTTTCCATCTGATACGTAAAATCAATTTCGGCACCGGAGTGACACACATCACATCTCTGATTGGATGTATTTTCTTTTACTCCTGTTATAGCCTGCGTCTCAGGCATCCAGGCCGGAAAAATCACTCCTACGAAATTGGTAAAGCTTGTTGAAGTTCCGCCTGCACAGAAAATCAATTTCCCTTTTGAATAGGCATATTTCACTCCATCCTCAATTTTTCCTACGGAGAAAATATGACCCATCGACATAGATATAATTTTTACATTGGCATTGTTCCCTAATTCCGTGAAAGCGATTTTCACCCCGTTCTGTTCATGATAGCCATCCAACACAACATTGGATGCCGCTCGATACGTAACCAAATTGGCATTATAGGCAACTCCTACCGGCTGCCCCATATTATTTCGTGGTGCGGCCATTGCAGAAGCCATGCTTGTTCCGTGTCCGCATTGATCTGCCGAACCATCATACCCTGTACTCCACGGCCATATGGAATCTACATAGACCCCGTTTTTACTGATGCTTCTGCCCGAAGACAATCCGTTGTTGAAACTGGAGCCTAAGAGAGACTGCTCTGAAGAAACGCCGCTATCGATCACGCCAATCGTAACTCCTGCTCCGGTACTGTAACTCCAGGCATTGATAATATTATGTTTCGAAAACGACCACGGCGCTTTGGCATTGGGTGTAACGGTTGTATAATCTGATGTGCTCAAGGCAGTCGATTCAAATCCACATCCTGATGAGGAGCTGCTGGATTTTGCAGTCCCATTCAGTTTTCTTTCATTTTCAAAATAACGGTAGTCAGCAGGTTCCACATAACGGATATTCTTCATTTTACGTAAAGCAATCACCGTTTCCTGCTTTTCGATGGCAACGTCCATCTGGTTGAGGTATGGGTCGGAAGACAATACGATTCTGTCTTTTTTTCCTTCATACTGCTCAATTGCTTTTAAAATTTCTGACTCAATAGATTTGCTGTCGGGGGTCTGGCTTCTGTCGAAAGAAGATCCGAAGCCTATCGAAGCAATTTTATTTCCCTGAAAAATAGCACTCCATACAAAATGATCGGATGATCCTTTCCACGAGAATCTTCCTTTTGTTTTAATGGTTTCATTAATTTTCTCATTGATCTGTTTTGCAGAAAGTGGGTCTTTCTGGGTGATTTCCATATCTGCAGATGAATTCTGCAGATCATCTCTGTTACATGCCGTAAAAACAAAAAACAGCATAAGTAAGTAGAATACATGTTTCTTCATATAAAATAATATTTGATTGGTAAACCAAGATATCACTTTACATTGAATTACAGAATATTAAAGTCTAAATTCTGTTGAATTTTTATTATGCTGAAAATAATATTCACTGAAAATTTACAGAATTTTCTCATAGCAGACGCTCTTCTCAACGCCTATATACTGTCCATAATTAGGGATTCGTATATAGCCACTTTTTTCATACACTGAGAGTGCTTCATTCTGTTCCAATGAAGATTCAAGAACCGCTTTTTTGTAATTTAATTCTTTTGCCCATTTTTCAAGCTCTTTTACAATAGCTGTTGCCAGACCTCTTTTCCTGAAATCAGGATGCGTGTACATTCTTTTAATTTCTACCGTATCGTCTTCAAACTTTTTAAAAGCGCCACATGCCGCAGGAATTTCATCGATGTAAACAACAATACAGTTTTTAATCATATCGATTTTATTAAACTGGCTATAAAATGCCTGGTCTTCACCATTACGAACTGCCAGATCAGCATCTAAAAGTTTTACCAAATCCCGAAAATCTCTGCCGGAAGAATCTGTTCTCTGAATTTTCATAACTAAATTTTTATTGAATTAAAAAACCAAAAGCTCCGGACGAAGGAGCTTTTGGATAAATTATTATAAATGCTTTATGTTAATTTACTACGAATTTCCTTTCATTTATCAATTCTGCGATCGCCAGCATATCTTCTCCAATTAAACGGTCATCCTCAAGCTTTGTAACTTTTGATCGTAAGATTGCAACATTTTCTTCAATGATTTTTGAACATTTTGACGGTCTTCTGAATTCTAAGCCTTGTGCGGCAAACATCAATTCTACCGCTAAAATATTCACCAGATTTCCAAGAACCTGATTGAATTTTCTTCCTGAAATACTTCCCATCGAAACATGATCTTCCTGTCCGAGACTTGTCGGGATAGAATCCGCAGAAGCTGGGAAACACAATGTTTTATTCTCCGTAACCAATGCTGCTGAGGTATACTGTGGGATCATAAATCCGGAATTCAGTCCTGAGCTTTCCGTTAATAATCTTGGTAAACCGTATTTTCCTTCTAACAATAAGTAGCTTCTCCTATCAGAAATATTCCCTAATTCAGCCGCCGCTAAAGTGGCATAATCCAACGGTAAAGCCATCAGCTGACCGTGGAAATTGCCGCCTGAGATGGATTCTTCGGCGCTTAAAACAATCGGGTTGTCCGTTACGGAATTCAATTCCGTCTCCGCCATCATTTTCAGGTGCTCAAAAGCGTTTCTGCTTGCCCCGTGAACCTGTGGAACGCATCGCATGGAATACGGATCCTGAACACGTTCGCAATCTTCATGAGCCTGCAGGTTTTCCGAGCCTTTTAAAAATTTCAGCATTCTTGCGGCCACTTTTTTACTGCCTTCAAAAGGTCTGATCTCATGAAGTTCTTTCTTGAAGGGACTTGCAGAACCCCTATACGCTTCAAGGCTCATGGCTGCCGTCATATCCGCAAGATCCAGTAAATATTCAAATTTTTCCAGCCCTTTAATCGCATGGGCTAAAATAAATTGGGTTCCGTTAATCAATCCCAATCCTTCTTTTGGCCCCAGTGATAATGGCAAAAGATCGTTTTCTTCTAAAATTTCTGCAGTAGGAAATATCTCGTTTCCAACCCATACTTTTCCTAATCCTAAAAGCGGCAATACCAAATGAGCAAGCGGGGCAAGGTCACCGGAAGCTCCGACAGAACCCTGTTCCGGAACGACCGGGATGATATCATTTTCCAGCATCAGGATCATTCTTTCAATCACATTGAGAGAAACTCCCGAAAATCCTTTAGACAAAGCATGAACTTTGGCAATCATCATGATTTTTGAAAGTTCTTTATCAATAGGCTTTCCTACACCTACCGCATGGGAAATGATAAGATTATATTGTAAAAGTGCGGTTTCATCCGCTGAAATTTTCGTATCGCAAAGAGGTCCGAAACCCGTGTTGATCCCATAAACACAACGGTCTGACTCTACAATTTTCTGAACGTTCTTTTGTGATTTTAAAATTTGTTCTTTTGCTGCTTTATTAAGTTTAGCTTTATTGGGAGTTTTGCAGATCTCCAGAACATCATGGAAACTCAAAACATCTACGCCGTATATCATTCTCTAAATTTTGTCTTAAAATTACGCATTTAGCCATAATTGGGAAAACTAATTTTCTGCGATAAAAATTTTCTGAAAACAAGCAGATTAATTTCCTATTTTTACCGCCGAAATAAAAAAAATTAATATCCTTATGAAACTTAAAACATTACTGTTTACGTTGGTTCTTTTCAGTACCGCATCTTTCGCTCAGAAAGTAAAATACTCGAAAGAAGAAATTAAAAAGATGGAACAATACCTTTTCAATGAAGGGTTCAATATGCCGTCACCAAAGAAAACCTCAACTGTTATTTTAAAAGACGGAAGCGTACACAAAGGTTTCTGCAGTAAAACGGATTCCAAAAAAGGACAGATCTTTGAAGTTTCCCTGAAAGACAGCATCACGAAAAAGACAGAGACTTTTGATGCCGATCATATCGCGGAAATGTACATTTACCCAAGCAATGCTGAGAAAATTGCAAAGGTGGCCAAATACATGGGAAACATTAGAAATTACAGCACCCGAAAACTTACCAAAACTACCAATAACGACAGAATATATTTTATCAATCAGACGGTTTCTTTAAAAAATAAAAAAGACGATAAAGAATTCCTGATGCAGGTAATCAATCCAGGATTTGATGATATTATTTCTGTTTACCATGACCCAAGAGCGAAAGAAACGGGAGGAGTTTCTTTCGGATACGGACCTCAGCTGGGAGGCGGTGTTATTAAGTCTTATTATGTAAAAAAAGGCGATAAAGTGATGTGGCTTCATAAAGATGACTTTGAAGACAACTACGATTTTCTTTTCGGAGATAATGCGGAATTCATGAAAAAATATCCTAAAAATTCTGTAGAATGGGATTACTTCAGCTTTTTGGTGAATGAGTATACGTCAATGAGCAACGGATAATCTTACATCTATATTAAAGTATGCTGCCTTTATCAGAGGCAGCATTTTTTATGTGTTCTAAAAGCCGTGCAGGTTTCTTATAAAACCTAAGCACCTTTCACCTGAAACCTAAGCACCTTTTATCAAAAACCTGAGCAGGTTTTGACCGAAATATCATCACGTTTCCACACAATCACAATTAATACTGAAAATCAACACATTATACAACTAATATTTTAAGTATAATCGTTAACATGGCTTTATAAATAAATAACATGTAACCTGATCCTATTACACAGCTGTTTAAACAAAATAAACACAACCCTGTTACAATTTAATAGATATAGTAAATGAACATGGAAAACCCAGGTAGCTATTCGGCTTTTTTTTTGCCTTTAAATTCCTTAAATTTGTTATATGAATCCTTCCTTAGAATTACAGCTGAAAACTTTACCATCTGAACCCGGCGTTTATCGTTATTATGATAAAAACGATCAGCTGCTGTATGTGGGTAAGGCCAAAAATCTGAAGAAAAGAGTACTTTCTTATTTCAATAAAACCCTTTCCGGTTACCGTACAAGAATAATGGTCGGAAAAATAAACCGCCTGGAAACTACCATTGTTAACAGCGAATATGACGCGCTGCTATTAGAAAATAATCTCATCAAAGAACATCAGCCGTTTTATAATGTCATGCTGAAGGATGACAAGACCTATCCGTGGATTTGTATTAAAAATGAAGATTTTCCGAGAATATTTTTAACGAGAACCAAAATCAAAGACGGATCTGAATATTACGGACCTTATGCGAAAGTGCGTCCCGCAAAGATCTTACTGGATACCATCAAACATATCTATAAACTGAGAACCTGTAATCTTAATCTGGCTCCTGCGAAGATTGAGGAAGGAAAATATAAAGTATGCCTGGAATATCATATTAAAAACTGTGAAGGACCGTGTGAAGGACTGGAAAGCAAGGAAGATTACGATGAAAAGATCGATGCCATACGCGGGATTATCAAGGGAGATTTCCGCAAGGCAAAGGAATATCTGATGAATCAGATGATGAAATATGCCACAAATCTTCAGTTTGAAAGCGCACAGATCGTAAAGGAAAGATTGGATGCCCTTGAAGATTACCAGGCTAAAAATACAGTCGTCAATCCAAGCATTGATGATGTAGATGTTTTTGGAATGACCAGCGATGAGACTGCCGCTTATGTGAACTTTTTTAAGATCAGAAATGGAAATATCATTCAGAGTTTTACGACCGAAATCAAAAAAATCCTTGAGGAAACAGATGAAGAGATTATGGAAGAGGCGTTAATTGAGATCCGTCAAAAATTTGATTCAAATTCCAAGGAGGTTTTGCTGCCTTTTCACCTGGCTATTGAGATCCCGAATGTAAAACTGATTGTTCCTAAAGTAGGGGACAAAAAGCGTATTGTAGAGCTTTCAGAAAAAAATGCCAAAGAATACCGTCTGGAAAAGCTGAAGCAGGTACAGATTGTAGACCCGGAACGACATACCAACCGCATTATGGCAGAGATGCAGAAACTGCTCAGAATGCCTGTAGAACCGCGCCATATCGAGGGATTTGATAACTCAAATATTCAGGGAACGAATCCTGTTTCCGCTTGTGTTGTTTTTAAAGACGGAAAGCCCAGCAAGGCTGACTACAGAATTTTTCATCCAAAAACTGTAGAAGGTCCGAACGATTTTGCGACGATGGAAGAAGTCATTTACAGGCGTTATAAAAGAATGCTGGATGAAGGAGAAGACCTACCGCAGCTGATCCTGATCGACGGAGGTAAAGGCCAGCTTTCTTCAGCGGTGAAAAGCTTACGTCTGTTGGGATTATACGGTAAAATTACCATCATCGGCATTGCAAAAAGGCTGGAAGAGCTTTTCTTTCCGGAAGATTCTATCCCGTTATACCTTGATAAAAAATCCGAGACGCTTAAAATTTTACAAAGAGTACGAGACGAAGCGCACCGGTTTGGCGTAAAGCACCACAGAACCAGAAGAAAAAATTCCACGATAAAATCTGAGCTGGAAGAAATTCCCGGTGTGGGCGGAAAAACAATTGAATTACTTTTATCCCGGTTAAAATCCGTAAAAAGAATTAAAGAATCAAGCCTAGAAACCCTGGAAGAAATTCTTGGGAAAAGTAAAGCCAAAATTGTATACGAATTTTTTAATAATGAATAAAAAAGATTGGAAAATTTTTCCAATCTTTTCACTATCTCAAATTATTTCTTTATAAATATCTCTTTTTCATATTCACCATTTGCTTTAGGCAATTCAATGATAATATTTCCGTTTTCATAATATCCTAGAGTTGCCTCTCCGTTCTGCAGTTTCACTCTGAAAACGTCTGCTTTTGTTGTTGTTTTAAACGTCGCATACGGCGAAGAACTGTTTGAGTTTACCAAAATAAACTGATGATTATCCAACTGCACTTTCATTAGATCAACTTTTCCATTACTGAATTTTATGGCATTATTGTCTTGTGTCATCGAGCTTGTAGTATCTCTTTGTTTTGTCTCTGTAACAGAAGATGTAGTGGTGACTGCTGTCGGTGTATGAACGATTGGGCTGGAAGGAGAAAGTGATGTAAAAGTCTGTTGAAGGGCATCCTGAAAACCTTCCTTAAATTCTTTAATACTGGAAGCACCTTTCGCAGAAGACAATATTTTGTCATTACAGTCCTTAAATTGAAGCAATACTTTATTTCTGAGAAGACCGCTGTCGTTTACCACATCCGCCATTAATACATTGCATGGGTTGGCCTGTGCTTCGGCCGGCCACTGCAATTTGTCTGACGATACAACGGTATAATTTTTACTTTTTAAGGTTTTGGCAAGCATATCAGCCAGACCATAATCCTGTTTAAAGCTTTCAAACTTTGACGGAATTGAAACATATTGATAATCGGAAACCTTTTGTCCAAATACAAATATTGAGCATGCTGTCAGTATAACGAGTGAAAGTTTTTTCATTTTAAATAAATTAATCATTTCTGAATTGTCCCATATCCAATTTCAGGGAAAAGAAGTTGGAATAAAAATTAGATCCTCCTATTCCTGAATTGGTTATGGCATAATCTAACGTAAGACCTCTGTATCTGATCCCGATTCCCGCGCTCGGCTGGAAGGAAACTTTTCTTCGGAGATCTTCAATATCTGTAATCGACTGAAATCTGTTGACCCCAAGTCTTACAAAAATCATTTTCTGATACCCCAGCTCTGCTCCCGCATAAGGAGTGATACTTGCAATATCTGAGGAAATAAGGGCTGCTGTTTTAGCAAAATCGATATTCAAACCCGCTTCTGGCAAAACATATACACTGCTGTTAATATCAAATATTTTACTGGCACCGATGTTCAGTTTTGGCATGGTAAGCTCCATTTTATCTTTAGGGGCAGGGTTAAATTCTTCTCCGTTGACCACTGTGGAAAGCTCTTTCTGATTAACACTCCAGAAGTTTACTGTAGTAGTGGCGTCTCTCAGCATACCTCCCAGCTTCCAGCCGTTGTCCATTTTATAAATGGCACCGACATCGAAACCAAAGCCGTATCCGTTGGCAAACTTTCCTACATTTCTGTAGACAATTTTCGCATTAATCCCGACATCCAGCTTCGTATTGCCTCCCGGATTGAAAGCATATGAAAGTATAGCCGCATAATCCGATTGTGAGAATTTTGTAATTTTATCGTAATCAATATTTCCCTCGGTATCGATAAGCTGTGTGGTATTGAGGATATTATCAACCCCAAGTCTTACGACAGATACCCCGAAAACACCGGTTTCAAGAACTTTGGCGTAAGCAAGATAGTCGTATTTGGCAATTGATTCAAAATATTCGGCGTGCATTGCTGCTCCCTGCCAGTCTTTTTCGATCGCCATGAGTCCTGCCGGGTTCCACATCGGCGAATAAACATCATCCTGGTTGGAAACTACTGCCCCGCCCATCGCCAGACCTCTGGCTCCGGCTCCGATATTTAAGAATTCGTTAGAATACTTTCTGATGATCTGCGATTGCGAAATCCCGAACATCAGGAAAAATATAGGTAAAAGATATTTTTTCATCATATAGTTGATGCTTAATTTATAGTTTTTTGTTTTTTAGCTTTTATTAATCCGTTGACAATGATTGCCAGTATCATAACTCCTGAAGCCACGTAAAAAACAGGACTCATATGTTCTGATTCTCCAAAGATAAAAAAAGCTAGTATAATTCCGTAAACCGGTTCTAAATTAACTGTTAAAATTAGTGTAAAAGGCGAAATATATTTCATCAGATTCACCGATTCCAGCATCGGAAAAGCTGTGAAAACACCTGCCAACAAGCATATTAACGCAATATCACGGTAACTTATTTCATTCATATGAAAAATTTGCCCCGTAAATAAATAAATCAGCATTAAAATGCCCCATCCACAGAAGATTTCATAAAAAATAATATTTCCTGAGCTCGTCTTGCCAAACATCTTACCATTGAACACTGAAAATATAGTCCCGAAAATTGCACACAGCACTCCATAGAAAATTCCTTCTTTGAATCTGAATTCGGTTTTGAAGATTAATAAAATACATGCAACAATAACGATTCCCATGATGACTTCAGAAACATCAATTTTTCTTTTAAAAATAATGGGCTCTAAAATGGAAGCGAATAAGGTAGAAAGGGAAAGACAGCTCAGCGCAATAGAAACGTTTGAGATTTTAATGGAATAAAAAAAACAGTACCAGTGAAAAGCCATAGAGAAGCCTATGGCAGCCAGCTGAAAAAAAATTTTCTTTGAGACTTTAATACTTTCTTTCCGGAATACCCTGATGTAAATAAAAAGGCATACAGCGGCAAAAAGCATCCGATAAAAAACCAGAATCTCTGCATTGGCATGAATCAATTTTCCCAAAATTGCCGTAAACCCCCATAAAAACACTATCAAATGCAATCTGAAAAGAGCCAATTTATGCATATCCTACTTCTTTTTATTTTTTTTGCAAATTTACAAATCGGTTTTACAATGCAGTTATTTATTGGCAACAAAATCAGCTTATTTCTAACTTTTATTTTACTGTGTTAAATTTTTATATGAAAGATAAAAACAAGATGCAGAATGTAAGCCTGTCAGTAAAATATTGATTTTACTGTAGAATGTATTGTCTGAGTTTAGGCAAAATATAAGAAAACAAAAACCCTGAAAATTTATTCAACTTTCAGGGCCTTCAAATAATAAACTATTAAAAAAATAAACTAGGAACTTAGAGAAAAGTGTAAGATTTCACTCTTACTTTCTCTATGGTAAAGTTAGCAAATAACGAACCATAAAAAATATATTTTTTGTTAAATATTTCATAAAATTCTGAAAACCAATTTCTTAAACAAATGTTTAGAGCAATTTTCATTCCATTTAAAAAATAGTATCTTTAAAACGAAAAAATTGTGATTTATGGACATTGAATTCAACAAAAGAGAAGATCAAAACAGATTAAAATTATCAGAAATAAATCGTTTACTCAGTGAAATTAAAAAGGGAGGCGGAGAAAAAAGGCTGCAAAAGCTTCGTGATGAAGGAAAAATGACAGCAAGAGAACGGGTTGAATATCTTCTTGATAAAGATTCTGATTCCATAGAGATCGGTGCATTTGCCGGTTATGAAATGTATGAGGAGCACGGCGGCTGCCCAAGCGGTGGTGTAGTGGTGGTAATGGGGTATGTATCGGGAAGACAATGTATCATTGTTGCCAACGATGCTTCTGTAAAAGCGGGGGCCTGGTTTCCGATAACGGGTAAGAAAAACCTGAGAGCCCAGGAAATCGCCATGGAAAACAGACTGCCAATTATTTACCTTGTAGATTCAGCGGGTGTTTATCTTCCGATGCAGGACGAAATTTTCCCTGACAAGGAAATGTTCGGAAGAATTTTCAGAAATAATGCGAAGATGAGTGCTGCAGGAATTGTCCAGATTTCTGCTGTGATGGGCAGCTGTGTTGCTGGTGGAGCTTACCTGCCGATCATGAGTGATGAGGCAATGATTGTTGATAAGACAGGTTCTATCTTCCTGGCTGGAAGTTATCTGGTGAAGGCCGCTATTGGTGAAAGTATTGACAATGAAACATTGGGCGGTGCAACAACGCACTGTTCGATCTCCGGAGTGACCGATTATAAAGCGAAGGATGATAAAGATGCTCTGAATAGGATCAAAAATATTATGAAGTCTTTGGGAAGCACTGAGAAAGCCGGTTTCGACAGGATAGAAAGTGCACAACCAAAAGAAAAACCTGAAAATATTTTCGGAATTATGCCGGCTTCAAGGGCAGAGCAGTATGATACGTATGAGATCATCAAATGCCTGGTCGACAATTCGGAATATGAAGAATATAAACCTGATTACGGTAAAAGCATCATTTGTGCGACGGCAAGAATCGATGGCTGGTCGGTAGGAATTGTTGCCAACCAGAGAAAGCTTGTAAAAAGTGGAAAGGGCGAAATGCAATTCGGCGGTGTAATTTATTCTGATTCTGCAGATAAGGCCACAAGGTTTATTGCGAATTGTAATCAGAGAAAGATTCCTTTGGTGTTTTTACAGGATGTAACGGGTTTTATGGTTGGTTCTAAATCTGAGCACGGAGGAATTATTAAAGATGGTGCCAAAATGGTAAATGCGGTTTCTAATTCTGTAGTTCCTAAATTTACCGTGATTACAGGAAATTCTTATGGTGCCGGAAATTACGCAATGTGCGGAAAAGCTTATGACCCAAGGCTTATTGTAGCCTGGCCATGGGCGGATCTTGCGGTAATGGGCGGCGCACAGGCGGCAAAAGTTCTGGCGCAGATCCAGGAATCTACGCTTAAGAAACAGGGAAAAGAAATCACAGAGAAAGAGCATAATGAAATTCTGGACAGCATTTCAAAGAAATATCAGAAGCAAACGGAAGCAACGTACGCAGCGGCAAGGCTTTGGACAGATGCCATTATCAATCCGGTAGATACAAGAAAATGGATTTCTATGGGAATTGAAGCGGCTAATCATTCTCCGATTACTGAGAAGTTCAATCTGGGTGTAATACAGGTTTAATGATTGATGATTGATTATAAATAAAAAAGATGCGGAAGGTTTCCGCATCTTTTTTTGGATATTATTTCGTTTGTGCCATATTGATTTAGTGCCATCAGCCTAGCCCTGATTGCAGCAATTGTCTGAGCTCATTTTTTTAGTTTTGGCTGCGGCGGCTTCGCCGCCGCAGCCAAAACTAAAAAAATAGCGAGTGCGGAAAGCAGGAAAAAGCTTCAAATAAAAATAAATAATAACTTTTCGACATAGTCAAATTGCTCCCGGAAAATTAATTCATTTATCAGGAAAAGAACACTCCGCTACGAAACCTTTCCTTGTTTAGTTTTTTATTGGCCGATAATCCCCAAAGAATGAACTCTTTCATAAACAAAAGATCTTCCTTCTTCGTATCCGGTTGGTATTTCTCTATAATTCTGTCGAGTGCATTAATTCGATTAAGTGCTTTAGCGTACGATTCATCCGATGATTCGTCGGTAATTTCTATGAAACCGTCATCTTCCAGGAACCAGTCGGTAATCTGTTGGAAAGGTCCTGCTGCATCTTTCTTTTCCAGCTTTTCCACTTTCGGAAAGTAAGAGGTAAACAATGTTTTAATGGCGTTGTCGATGAGGATCTGTGCCACTGCTTCTGCACCTTCCTGCTCACCTTCATAAACCAGTTCCACTTTTCCGGTAATGGCCGGAATTACTCCCATAAAATCGCTCAATCTTACAGATGTTTTTTCGTCTCCGGTTAGAAGGGACCTTCTCTCTGCGGTACTCAAAAGGTTTTCGAATGCCGTTATGCTCATTCTTGCACTCACTCCGCTTTTGTAGTCTACAAATTCACTGTCGCGTGCTTCAAATCCGATCTGTTCTAAAAGATCTTTTGCGAGTTCGGGAACATAAACTCCCTTTTGCTGTCGGCTGTCTAAGCTGGATTCATATTTTGTAATTTCCTTTGCCACATGAATATTTTCCGGATAGTGAGTAAGGATTTGAGAGCCAATTCTATCTTTCAGCGGCGTCACAATACTTCCTCTGTTGGTATAATCTTCCGGATTGGCCGTGAAGATAAATTGTATATCCAACGGCATTCTTACTTTAAAGCCACGAATCTGCACATCACCTTCCTGAAGAATATTAAACAAAGACACCTGAATTCTGGCCTGAAGATCCGGCAATTCATTAATGACAAAAATACTTCTGTTGGCCCGAGGAATCATCCCGAAGTGGATAACCCTGTCATCCGCATAAGAAAGCTTTAGATTGGCAGCCTTTATAGGATCGACATCTCCAATGAGATCGGCAACCGTTACATCCGGAGTCGCCAGTTTTTCAAAAAACCTTTCATCACGATGCAGCCAATCTATCGGTGTATTGTCTCCTTCAGCCTCGATGAGCTCTTTTGCATAACGCGAGATCGGGCTTAAAGGATCATCATTAATCTCACTTCCGCTTACAAAAGGAATCCATTCGTCCAGTAATGTTGTCATCATTCTTGCCAATCTCGTTTTTGCCTGCCCGCGCAGTCCAAGCAAATTGATATTATGGCGGCTGAGAATAGCGTGTTCCAACTGAGGAATTACACTATTTTCATACCCGAAAATTCCCTCAAACACATTCTCCTTATTTCGGATTTTAATGATTAGATTATCTCTTAATTCGTCTTTTATGGTTTTAATGGTATATCCTGATTCTTTTAATGAACCTAATGTTTTTATATCTGGCTTTGCAGTCATTGTATGTATATTTATAGTAATGTTTCTGAACATTATTTTATTTAACGTATTCTTTTTTTACGGTTGGCCTCATAATCTTCAAAGATCATCTGCCCCAGACCATTAAGTCCGGTATAAAAAGCTTTCCCCTGGTTGGCTTCTGTAAATTCTCTGACAAATTGCTGAAGATAAGAATCTTGAGCGATCATAAAAGTAGTAACAGGAATATGAAGTCGGCGTGCCTGAGCCGCCATATTATAACATTTCTGAACAACATATTCATCCAAACCATAGGAATTCATATAGTAAGTACCGTCAGGTTCTCTTACGCAGCTTGGCTTGCCATCGGTAATCATAAAGATCTGTTTATTCGTATTTCGTTTACGACGTAAGATATCCATCGCCAGCTGTAGCCCGGCAACCGTGTTGGTATGATAAGGGCCTACCTGAAGATAAGGCAGTTCCTGAATTTTTACCGGCCATGCATCATCACCAAAAACAATAATATCTAATGTATCTTTAGGGTATCTTGTTGTTATTAATTCAGCGAGAGCCATAGCCACTTTTTTTGCAGGAGTGATTCTATCTTCACCATATAAGATCATGCTGTGACTGATATCAATCATCAGAACAGTACTCATTTGCGATTGATGAATACTGTCTTCAACTACCAGATCACTTTCAGTAAGATGAAAATCACCGATTCCATTATTGATCTGGGCATTTTTAATACTTTCTGTAATTGAGATCTTCTCTACCGGATCTCCAAAATTATAATTCCGAAATTCCCCTGTAGTATCTTCTCCAGCCCCGCTTTTACTGGTTTTATGATTTCCGGTTCCACTTTTCTGAAGATTTCCAAATATTTGGTTAAGTGCCTGTTTGCGAATATTCTGTTCCATTTTAGCACTAAGACGTATCCCATTTCCACTTCCATTGGGATCAATTTCCTCGCGTATATATCCTTTCTTCTTAAGGTCTTCTATAAAATCATCAATGGTATAGTCCGGTGTTGTCAGCTCATACTCTTCATCAAGCATGCGCAACCAGTCGATCGCTTCATCAAAATCTCCTGAAGTATGGGTCAGCAGATCGGTGAAAATCTCCAGCAATCTGTCGAATACAGACATTTCCGGCGGTTGGTAATTACCAAATCTGAAACCTCTTACAATATGCTCTTTCATATCAATAAAGTTACGATATAATCATCGCTTTTGTAAAAGATTTCGTCTATTTTAATTTTTACTAATTAGAATAATATATTATTATTTTCAGGAGCTTTCTCTCGCTATCCACTTTTACTCATCGTTCCGGTACGTGCCTTACTTAAGCCCACACGTCCCCATCCTTACTGCGGGGTAACCGTTACTATCGAGGCTAGGGCAGTTGTCGTCATGGGAGCCGGTAGTCCTATTTTTATATGAGTAATAAGCAATCGGTAATCGGTAATGAGTAATGCGTAATAAAAGTATGAGTAAAATCCAGGATATTCTATTTAAATAAACTCTTTAAACTTTGAACGGTAAACCTTAAACTTTGAATCTTGAACTTTGAACTTTAAACTCTGAATTTTAAACTTTGAATTTTGAATCTTGAATCTTAAGTGGA